>Ga0302319_10000675_pt1 | contig 76387 bp, 65 predicted proteins | sample Bog_T0_2_FD_203319 | JGI IMG/M metagenome (GOLD analysis project Ga0302319, IMG submission 203319) | Peat permafrost microbial communities from Stordalen Mire near Abisko, Sweden - Bog_T0_2 | ecosystem: Environmental > Terrestrial > Soil > Wetlands > Peat | place: Sweden: Abisko, Stordalen Mire...
TACGCACCCTTGCGCCACTGAACTTGCCTCGTATTGCTACTCGGCAAGTCCCGTTCGACTTGCATGTCTTATCCACGCCGCCAGCGTTCGTTCTGAGCCAGAATCAAACTCTCCGTGAAAAGTTTGTGCCAGACCAGGCTTACTGGTCCGACTAATTCTGACCGATTATTGCCGCATCCGGCCGCTCAGTAAAGAGTAGGCGGGATGCGGGTTTATGCGATCATAATTGATTAAATGTTTTGTCAAAGATTTTGACGTATAACGCACAATTCAATTTTTGCTGTCATTGTTTTGGCCCCGGTTTCCGGGTCCGGAAATTGATCCCCATGCTTTCGCCAGGGGTTCGCTTTCCAGCCCTTCTTCGGGGCCGTTGACCGTTCCGAGTTTCTCCATCGAAACTCCAGAATTACACTTTCAAAGATCAGTCGTTCATCGAGCTTCCGGGGGACAAAAATACCTAACCCGGTCCGACATTCGGTTTGGGGGGCGGCGGCCGGTCTTTTGCGATCTCTCGCACTTTCCCGTCATCCGCTCCGCAATCTGTTTGTCAGGACAAAGTTAGGTCAACTTGAAGTCCCGGAAGCTTTGAGAACTGCCCGCCTTTCGGCGAGTCCCCGGTTTCAGCGGGGAGGTCAATCTAGCGGACCGTTTCGGATCGTCAATGGATTTTTTCAAATCCCGTCGATTTTTTGTTTCGCGCCAGCCACTCGTTTTTACCGAGCGGGCGAGCACCTTAGCGTGCCCGTCTGGGGGGTCAACAGGTTTTTTGAATTTTCTGTTTCGCCCCCTCACCGCTGTTTCCAGCGGCCCGCGGCTTTTGGCTGCGGGGCGGTGAAACTAGCCTGATGGCGGACAAGGTCAACGGGATTTTGTCAGAATCGTCATTTTTGTCTTAATTTCGTCTTAATCACCCTCGGCGCCCCAGCGCAAACGCACCCGCGAATGTGATCGTCCACCATCCCCGTGGCCTGCATGAAGGCGTAGCAAATGGTGCTGCCGACAAAGGTGAACCCCCTCTTCTTCAGCGCCTTGCTCATCGCGTCGGATTGCGGGCTGGTCGCGGCGATGGGATCGCCAGGCCCAGGCCGGTTCACGATCGGGCGCCCTCCGACAAATTCCCATAGATAGCGCGCGAATCCCCCATGCTCCTCCTGCACGGCGAGGAACGCCTTCGCATTTTGGATCGCCCCTTCAATTTTCAGTCGGTTCCGAATCACCCCCGGATTCGCCATCAGCGCGTTGAACTCCTTCCTCCCAAAGCGCGCCACCCGTTCCGCGTCGAATCCCGCAAACGCCTCGCGATACGTCTCCCGCCGCTTGAGAATCGTGCTCCAGCTCAGCCCCGCCTGCGCCCCCTCGAGAATCAACATCTCAAACAAATGCCGGTCATCATGCGACGGCACGCCCCACTCCGTGTCGTGATATGCCATCATCAGCGGATCGCTCACACTCCAGGGACAGCGGTTCGGTTCACCCATTTCCCGCCAGCATGGCATGGACACGCATTTGAAACAATTTCGTTGTACATCTCCGTTGTATTCCGCCGAGAAAACCGCTACATATAGTGCCGGCGTGAAAATCTTCCACCACTCGCGGTGAATAGCTCGTGCTCAAATCCGGCGTCTCACTCCACCTAAAAACCGGCCTTCATCCGGTTTTCTCCATAGTTGTATCCACCTCTCGTCGTCGAACCTCCTTCTTCTCTCTCCATCCACATGAACCAATTCGATCCACTCAATGATGCAGGCCACGGAAATGGCCACACGAATGGCAATGGCAACGGGCACCTCCAGCACAGCCCCGCGCTGGAAGCGGCCCGCCTCATGAACCCGGCCAAGCCCTCCCGCTCGCGCCGGTCGCGAGTCACGACACCCGTGCTCGTGAAGAATTTCGTGCTCGATACGAATGTCCTCCTCCACGACCCGTTCTCCTTCCAGCGCTTTGAGGATAATCACGTCTGGATTCCCGTGGAGGTCCTCGCGGAGCTGGACAAGTTCAAGAACGAGCAATCCGAGCGCGGCGCCAACGCCCGCGCCGTGCACAGGGCATTCGGCCGCATTTTCTCCGGCCAGCCGGACAATGCGGTGACCCAGGGCGTGCGCACGGACGGCGGCGGCACGCTGCGCCTGGCCGTCTTCGATCAAAAGGAGAAGACCAGCGCGGCCCTCAATCGCTTCCACCACATCTTCCCGGACACCGAGCGCGTCGATCACCGCATCCTCGCGGATGTGCTCCTGATCGAGGAATCGCAAAAACTCCCCACCGTCCTGGTGACCAAGGACCTCAACATGCACCTCAAGGCGCTGGCCGTGGGCCTGCGGTGCGAGGATTATCTCAATGACAAAGTCGAGGCCCGCGATGTGGAAAGCTACGACCTGCGCTGCATCGAGGTGCATCCGCATGAACTGCAGCGTTTCGCCAGCAGCGGCGAGCTGGAGATCGCCGATGGCCGCCTGGCCGGCGTGGTGACCAATGAATATGTGCTGCTCTCCGCCGGCGAGCGCAAGACGATGCCGGCCCGCCTCTTCGCCGGCGGTCGCCTCAAGCGCCTGCTCGTGCCCGAGTCGCTGCACATCCCGCGCGGGATCGATCTCCGCCCGGTGAACCTCGGCCAGCAATGCCTGCTCGATGCACTGCTGGACCCGAGCATCGCGCTCGTCACCTGCTACGGCCCCGCCGGCACTGGCAAGACGCTGCTCGCCGTTGGCGCAGGGCTGCACTCGGTCTTCGCAAAGCATTACAATGGCCTCACCGTCAGCCGCCCGGTCGTCGCCATGGGCGATACGCTCGGGTTCCTGCCCGGGAGCCTCGAGGAGAAAATGCGCCCGTGGCTCCAGCCCATCTACGACGCCCTGGAGGTGTTGATGCCGCCCCCCGGCCTGCCCGGCGAGCACAATCACAAGCGCTCGAAGAAGCACGAGAAGCACGTCGTGCTCGAGGGCCCGCAGCATCTCAACGGCGCCGCCATGCGCAAGCCGTACGAGCACCTCATCGAGCAGGGCATCGTGGAGATCGAGGCCCTCTGCTACATCCGCGGCCGGTCGATCCCGCGCCGTTTCTTCGTATTGGACGAATCCCAGCAGCTCACCCCGCTGGAGGCGAAGACCGTGGTCACCCGCATGTCCCGCGGCTCAAAGCTTGTCATGGTCGGCGATCCCGGCCAGATCGATAACCCCTACGTGGACAGCCGCAGCAACGGCCTGGTCTACACTCGCAACCGGCTCAAGGGACAATCCATCTCCGCGCATGTGAGTTTAAATAAGGGCGAACGAAGCGCAATTGCAGAGCTTGGTGCGAAGTTGATGTGACAACCCCCACCCTTTGTTCTTCCGCACATTATTGTTGTTCAGCCTGCTGTTGATGGCCGGCGCGCCCTGCGCCCGTCCAGAGGGGGAGCCAGTGCTCAGTGCGGACACGGACTGGCAGAGCGTGGAGCAAAAGGATGGCGTGGAGGTCTTTGCCCGCGACCGGGCAGGCTCGAGCCTCAAGGAATTCAAGGGCGTCGGCGCCATCGACGCGCCGCCGGCGATGGTGGAGCGGGTGCTGCAGGATGTGAATGACTACCCCTCCTTCATGCCCTTCGTCGCGGAGGCCCGCATCCTCTCGGTCAATGGCAACCAGGCCGTCACCTACCAGCGTGTCGCCTTCCCGTTGGTCTCAAACCGGGATTACACCCTCAAAATTGAGCGCGGCACACTGACCGGTCCCGCAGGCGTGATCTATCGCACCACATGGGAGGCGGACAATGACGACGGCCCCGCCGAGCGCCACGGGGTGGTACGGGTGAAAATGGACGAGGGAAGCTGGCTTCTGGAGCCCGTCGGCCCGGCAGGCGCCACCACGCAGGCCACCTACCAGATCTACACCGACAGCGGCGGCGCCCTCCCGGCCTTCCTCGCCAATCGCGGCTGCCAGGTGGCCGTCCCAAAACTCTTCGAAGCCATCCGCAAGCAGGTTCACGACCCGAAGTACCAGCGGTAAAGGCGGTGCGGACATGGTTCAATGGCACTCCGCCATCGTGTTCCTCATCCGTGTAATCCGCGTCATCCGTCCAAATCCGTGGTAAAATTTCCGTGGAATCCAGATGAATGACGCCATGCTTTACACGGACCGAGACGGGTGAAGGCGGCGCGCGTGCCGCATGGGAGGACATCGAGGGCGTCCACGCATGCACTAGCTTCTTTTAACCACGGATTTGGACGGATAACGCGGATTACAGGATAAACCTTCCGGCGCTTCGCAAAGCACAAAATCCTGGCGTCTTGATTCCGCCCCCGCATTTCATCCTTGCGACAGAGCCCCCATGCGCATAGCCACTACATCGGCAGGTCCCCCTTTGATGCATCATACACACGGCCCCCGCCTTGCTGCTTCCCTACCCGTGCGCCCATCCGGCGGGCGCGGGTGCGCGGCGCGGTGAAGGGCACTTAACCCCATACCCTCAAAATCCAGTGCCAGTCAGCATCCACCTAACCCCGGTCGACTACTCCATCCTCGTCATCTACTTCGTGTTCGTGCTGGGCATCGGCTTCGCCCTCAAGCGCTACATGAAGAGCAGCGGCGATTTCTTCAGCTCCGGCCGCGCCATCCCCGCGTGGGTCACCGGCCTCGCATTCCTCTCCGCAAATCTCGGCGCCCAGGAGGTCATCGGCATGGCCGCCGACGGCGCCAAGTACGGCATCATGACCAGCCACTTCTATTGGGTGGGCGCGATCCCGGCCATGGTCTTCCTGGCGATCTTCATGATGCCCTTCTACTACGGCTCCAAGGCGCGCTCCGTGCCGGAGTACCTGAAGATGCGCTTCGATGAGAAAACACGCGGCCTCAATGCGCTGACTTTCGCCTTCATGACGGTCTTTTCCTCCGGCATCTCGCTCTATGCCCTCGCGACCCTGCTCGGCGCCATCGTCCACTGGAACTACTGGACCTGCATCGCCGCTTCCGCAACGATCGTGGCGGTCTACATCTTCCTGGGCGGCCTCACCTCCGCGATTTACAACGAGGTGCTCCAGTTTTTCATGATCGTGCTCGGCTTTGCGCCGCTCGTCTTCCTGGGGCTCAAGAACGCCGGCGGATGGACCGCTCTAAAGGCAAAGCTGGTTCCCGTCGCCGTCCAGCAGCACTTCGCCCCGGATGCGTGGTCGCATTCGTGGATCCACCTCAGCGCGACAACGGAAAACCCGATGGGGGTGGAAGGCGTGGGCCTCGTGCTCGGCCTCGGGTTCGTGATGTCCTTCGGCTATTGGTGTACGGACTTCCTGGTGGTGCAGCGCGCCATGGCCGCCAATTCCATGTCCGCCGCCCGCCGCACCCCGCTCATCGCCGCGGTGCCAAAGATGCTCTTCCCCGCGCTGGTCATCCTGCCCGGCATGATCGCCATCGCCCTGCACAATTCCAGCGGCGGCAAGTTCCTGCCCCTCACGGCCGCCGGCGGCCCGGACTACAACATGGTCATCCCCGCCATGCTGGCCCGATACTTCCCCAGCGGCCTGCTGGGCCTCGGCTTCACCGCCCTGATGGCCTCCTTCATGTCCGGAATGGCGGGCAACGTGACCGCGTTCAACACGGTCTGGACCTACGATATTTACCAGAGCTACATCGCGCCGGATAAATCCGATGTTCATTATCTCTGGATGGGCCGGTGGGCAACGCTCGTCGGCATCCTCATCAGCGTCGGCGTGGCCTCGATCGCCAAGCAATTCGACAGCATCATGGACATGCTGCAACTGGTCTTCGGTTTCGTGAACGCGCCTTTGTTCGCCACCTTCCTGCTCGGCATGTTCTGGAAACGCACCACCGGCCACGGCGCCTTCTGGGGGCTCCTCGGCGGGACGGTGGGAGCCGGCATTTTCCACGAGATCGCGATCACCGCCGGCGGAACGCCCGGCTGGATCAAGGGCGGCGCAGTCGCGCAGGTGCTCGTCTTCCACGCGGACCTCGGCAAGACCTTCTACATGGCGCTCTTCGCCTGGACGGTTTGCATGGTGCTTACAATCCTGATCTCGGTAACAACGACACAGCAGAAGTCCGACGCGGAATTGACCGGCCTGGTCTACTCCCTGACCCCGCGCCGCAAAGAAGTGGGCGAGCCATGGTATATGCACCCGGTTACCCTGGGCGTCCTCGTCTTGATCGCCGCTCTCATCCTCAACTTCATTTTCGCCTGATCCCTCTCACAAAAAGGAAATCGCCATGAACTTTGATCTTCGCATCCCCATCGGCCTGATGTTCTCCACCTTCGGCCTCATCCTCGTCGGCGTCGGCCTCTTTGGACATCCGGACCTCGATAAGTCCCTCGGCATCAACATCGACCTCAGTTGGGGCGTGGTCATGGTGGTCTTCGGCGCCTTCATGCTCATCATGGCCGCCCGCGGCAACGCGAAGAAACCCTGAATGTAGGCACGGCCATTGCTTACGTAACGGTCGTCATGAATGAGAATGGCCCACTCCCCGGTTTTTCGATCGCCCAGTCACAGGCGCTTCGCAAGAAGATGCGTTCCCTCAAGTGGAAGCCCGAAGCCGTGATGCGCGAGACAGTCCTCATCCAGCGCCTCCGCGAGATGGCCCTGATCGGCGGCGACGAAGCCTGATCCTGTAGCGATGGGCCGGCGGCCCATGCGGGGGAAGGCGATATGGTCCTCTTCAGCGGGTGGCACAACGCCACCCTTTTTTGTGCGCGTGATCTCACTTGCGCCCCCTCCATGTAACCTTCCCCCATTTTCCCTTCTGTAACGGGTGCGGACAATTCCCTAGAAAGAACCCACCCTCATGAGCGACGAACCCCAATGCGGCCAATGCGGCGCGCCGCTCACTGCCGGCACCCCCGAGGGCCTCTGCCCCGCCTGCCTCCTCAAACGCGGCTTCGAAACCCAGACCGCCGGCGGCGGCCTCCCTCCGGATTTCGTCCCCCCCACCCCCGCCGAGCTCGCGCAATTCTTCCCGCAACTGGAAATCCTGGAGCTGCTCGGCCGCGGCGGCATGGGCGTCGTCTACAAGGCCCGCCAGCGCGACCTCGACCGGCTCGTCGCGCTAAAAATCCTCCCGAGTGCCACCGAACGCGACCCCGCCTTCGCAGAGCGCTTCGCCCGCGAGGCCCGCGCCCTCGCGCGCCTCTCACACCCGAACATCGTCGCCGTCTACGACTCCGGCCAGGCCGGCGGCCTCTTCTATTTTGTGATGGAATTCGTGGATGGCCTGAACCTCCGCCAGCTCCTCGCCAGCGCGAAAATGACCCCGCGCGAGGCCCTCGCCATCGTCCCGCAAATCTGCGAGGCCCTCCAGGTCGCCCACGATCAGGGCATCGTCCACCGCGACATCAAGCCGGAGAACATCCTGCTGGATAAGAAAGGCCGCGTGAAGATCGGCGACTTCGGCATCGCAAAAATCATGGGCGGCACTGGAGTGGACATGACGCTCACCGGCGCCGGCGAGATTATTGGCACGCCCGTCTACATGGCCCCGGAGCAGATCGAGCACCCCGCCGAGGTCGATCACCGCGCGGACATCTACTCCCTCGGCGTCGTCTTTTACCAGATGCTCACCGGCGAGCTCCCGCTGGGGAAATTCGCCCCACCCTCCCGCGTCCGCGGCATGCAAATCGACGTCCGCCTGGACGAGGTGGTGCTGCGCGCCCTGGAGAAGGAGCCGGAGCTCCGCTACCAGCAGGCCAGCGAAGTGCGGACGCAAGTGGAGACCATCTCCGGCAGCCCGCGCCCGAGTGGCGCGACCACACCGGATGAGCCTGCGCCAGCGCCGGAAGACGTCATCGCCCCGGATCGCCTCGGCCAGATGCGATGGCAGCTCGCCATCCAGAGCGTTCTCTTTGCAATCAGCGGCGTCGCGGCGGCATTTTATGCCTACAGGCTCGTCCAGCCCGCGATCGGCATCGCCGTGGCTGTATGGGCCATTCTCCTCGGCGCAGCCTCGCTTGTCGTCATAGCGGGCGCCGGCAGGATTTTCACCCGGGTCAAGGCTGCCGCACAGTTAACCACCCTCGCCTGCATCGGAGTCCTCGAGATCGTCTCTTGGCTGGCATGGCGCGCCAACGACCTCCCCACCCCTTGGCGCATCTGCCTGCTGGTGATGTTTGGCATCTTTATCCTCTCCGGCCTTCTCCAACTCACCTCCGCTGGGCCATTCGCCCGCAACCTCTGGGTATTGGACCAAAGGGAGCGCCAGCCAATGGCCTGGGTCGCCTGGTACTTCGCGGTCATGAGCGGCCTGATCCCCACTCTTTTCTATTGGCTCAAGCCATGGGCAGCTCCGTCGCTCTCCGCGGTGGAGCTACAATTTGCGCTCATGGTCACGCTATGGGCGGGCCTCGCCGCCATCGCCCTTGGCCTCGGTGCAAGAAAATCGCTCATCGGCCGCATCGCCATCGGGATCGGCGTCCTAAACGTCTCAATTTGGATGCTCATGTTTGTAGCTGGCATCGCTTCCGGCTCCAGGACCGCGGGAAATGTCCCGGAACTGCCGGCCGCCCCCAAACCACTCACTCGAAGCACCCCGGCGCCCATGCCTCCTGGCCCCTCCTTGTCGTCACAAGCGGCGGGCGCAGCACCAACGGAACAACTCCTGGCTCAATACCAATGGGCGCCGATTCCCGGCCCCTACCTGGACCGCGAACATCTGATCAATGCCGGCGGACGGGAAGTGTTGAGGATTACCAATACCACCGATTCCCCGTTGCAACTTCACTTACTCACCATCGACAAACCGCCCATTACCTCGATGCTCTATGTTCTCTCCGGCGACATCCATTATGACTTCGTCAGCGGCGCGGGTTACCTCGAAATGTGGAATATTTTCCCGCCCGCCGGCCCCGGCATGCCGGAAGCCCGATACTTCTCCCGCACCATGGGCCCACCGGGCTCCGGGCCGCTGGCCCAAATCTCCGGCGACTCCGACTGGCGGACCTTTCAGTTGCCCTTCAATCGCACCGGCTCAGCGAGCCCGCCGTCGCGGCTGGAGATCAACCTCTTCCTGCCCGGTCGCGGCGCCGTCTATCTCGGTCCGCTCAAGTTAACGCAGCTCTTGGATCCATATAAGGACCAGTTGGTAATCAATATGAGAAGCGATGGGGCGATCTTCGTGGATCGTGAAGCAATCCCGGCGGATAAACTTGCGGCGAAGCTCACCGAATTGGCAAGGGCATGGCCCGCCCGGCCTGTGATCATCAGAACGGACGCGAGCACTACTTACCAATCTATCAAGAAGGTTCTCGATCTTTGCAAACAAGCCGGCCTGCAAAACGTCGCCTTTGCGAATGTGCCCGCAGATACACCTGCTCCCCCGACGCCACCCTAGAGCTCTTACTATGGATTTTGTCGCATTTCGCGGGCTGAAGGCCCGCCCGCGCAAAGCACAGGGCTTCAGCCCTGTGTAGCGACAATCAAAACATTGCGGCCTGAAAGGTCGCCAGAATTGCGTCAACCAAATCGAAATTGCTCTGGGCATAAAAAAGTACATCGCAACCAATGCAGACTTGGATAGGATCGGGGCGGACGCGGGCGGTTCCGCGTCCAGGCATCCATTGACAATCTGCATTCCCCCATGATCATCCTCCTTTTCCCCCTCTTCTTCATCGCGCTCGCAGTCCTCAGCACGATCTTCTGGATACTCACGCTCATTGACTGTGCCGTAAATGAACCGTCCGAAGGCAATGACAAGATTGTCTGGATCATTATCATCTTCTTCGCGCATGCCCTCGGGGCGTTGATCTACCGGTTCGCCCGCCGGCCGGAGCGGATACGGCTCTATGGGAAATGAAACGCTGGCCGCCACTCGCTGGACCCTCGTGCTCGCCGCCGCCCGCACCGAGAGCCCGGAGCCGGCCATGCGAGCCCTGACGGAACTCTGCCAGACTTATTGGCCGCCGCTGTTTGCTTACATCCGCCGCCAGGGATCGGACATTCACCAGGCCGAGGATTTGACACAGGCTTTCTTCGCGCGGCTCCTGGAGAAAAACTATCTCGCCGATGCCGACCCGGGCAAGGGGAGGTTCCGCTCCTTTCTCCTCGCATCGCTCAAGCATTTCCTTGCAAACGAGCGCGACCGCGAGCGCGCCCAAAAGCGCGGCGGCGGCCATGCGCCCATTGCGCTCGATGGCCTCAGCGACGAGGCGCGCAATCGCCTCGAGCCCGCGGATCACGAAACCCCGGACAAAGCCTACGACCGCCAATGGGCGCTCACCGTTCTGGAGCACGCGCTCAAGCGCCTGCGCACCGAATACGCCGCCACCGGCCGCGAGAAGCTCTTCGACACGCTCAAACCATTCCTCACCGGTGACGCCCCTGCGCACTCCCACGCCGAGACCGGCGCCGAGTGCGGCCTCTCCGAGGGCGCCGTAAAAGTCGCCGTCCACCGCCTCCGCCGCCGCTACCGTGAGCTGCTCCGCGAAGAAGTCGCGCAAACCGTCGCCACGCCATACGAGGTCGACGGAGAAATCCGCGAACTCTTCGCGGCATTCCAGCCGGGATGAGCCCCGGCTCTTCCTACATTCAATTCCTTTTCCTGTCCGGTCCGCGACCCCGGCGGCGATAACCTTATGAAATGACGGCGACTGACCTGCAACTGCTCCATCGCTATGCCCGCAAAGGTTCGGAGGATTCTTTCACGGCGTTGGTGAATTCGCACCTGGACCTCGTCTATTCCGCGGCCTTGCGCCAGGTGCGGCTGCCGCAACTGGCCCAGGACGTTGCCCGATCCGTTTTCATCGAGCTCGCCGGCAGCGCGGATAAGTTGCGCCCCGATACGATTCTACCCGCATGGCTTTATCAGGTCACCCGCCGCCGCGCCATTGATGTGGTGCGAACCGAATCACGCCGCAAGCTTCGAGAGCAGATCGCTTGGGAAATGAACGATATGAACCAGGCCACTTCCGACTGGACGCAAATCGAACCGCTGCTGGACGAGGCGATGGAATCCCTGGACGAAGCAGGACGCGCAGCCATTCTCCTGCGCTACTTTGAAAACAAGAGCCTGCGCGAGGTGGGCGAGGCATTCGGCACCACCGAGGAGGCGGCGCGCAAACGGGTCAGCCGGGCGGTGGATCAACTGCGCGACTTTTTCTCGCGCCGCAAGATCGCGGTCGGCGCGGCCGGGCTCGCAGCCGGCATCTCGGCCAATGCCGTGCAGGCCGCGCCGCTCGGCCTGGGCGCGGTGATTTCATCCGCGGCAATTCTCACCCCGGCCGCGATCCCCGCGGTCACAGCCATCGCAGTAACCAAAGCCATTGCAATGACCACCATCCAAAAAGTCGCGATAGCCGCGACCATCACCATCATCGCCGGAGCTGGCATTTACGAAGCCCGTAGCGCCACGTCGCTCGCCGATCAAGTCCACACGCTCTTGGAACAGCATCAACATGACTCGGATCTGGAAGAAAAATTCAGCCAGGAACGCGACGATGCGCGCAGCGCCCTCGCCGCGCTGCAATCGGAAAACGCTCAACTCCGCGCCCGGATGTCCTCGCTCGAGAGCGACTCGCAGGAGCTTGCACAGATGAAAACCGAGGATTCGGATGCCGCGAAGGACCCCACCCAGCGAGCGATGACCGCCTGGCTGGACCGCGTGGATCGCCTTAAGCGTCGCCTCGCTCAGATGCCGAACGCATCGATTCCCGAAATGAAGCTGCTAAACGACGACGATTGGCTCAGCGCGGCAAGCGGCAACCTCGATACGGACAAGGATTATGCCAGGGCCCTCAGCGCACTGCGCAATGCCGCGGCCGACAAGGTTTCCTATCAGATGTTTCCTGCTCTGCAGAAGTACCTGAAAGCCAGCGGCGGACAATTCCCGGCCGATCTCTCCCAACTGCAACCTTATTTCTCTTCGCCTATGGATCCGGACATTCTGCAGGGCTGGACGATCCAGCCCGCGTCACAGTTGCCCAACATGCATTTCGGCGGCAATTGGATCATCACGCAGAAAGGCGTCGTCGATCCCGAAAACGATTCGCAGGTGGGCATCGGAGCATCCGGGTACGGCGTGATCGGCGGCGGCTTCTCCGCCCGTACCGCGACAGTCAACGCGCTGATCCCGGTGGCCCAGCCTGCCGTGGACGCATACAAGGCCGCCAACAATGGGAACGAACCCGCGAATCCCAGTCAGTTACTGCCTTACGCAACAACACCCGAGCAGCAGGCGGCGTTGCAAAAGCTGATCCAGATGCAACAAACAGCCGGAAAATGATACCACTTGGAGCGATTATCTGAACCCGCCTCGCCTCGAACCGGTTCCCTTTTGCGCTCTCTGCGCTCTTTGCGGTTGGATCATGTTTTTTTACCGCAGAGAACTCAGAAGTCTGCCTTCAAGGTAATTACTTGTGTTGGGATAAGTGCGGCTTACCGGAAATCATGCGACTCCCCGGTAACCAAATCCCCTGCCTGCAACGCCTCCGCGCGCGTGGCGCGAATATGAATCACATGATCCACATTCTGCATCCGCCCCTCGATCACGAGAAACGCCTCCTGCGTTAATAACAACCGGTTCTGCTCAAAAAACTTCGGCTCCAGGATAACATTCACAATCCCGGTCTCATCCTCAAGGCTCAGGAACACAAACCCTTTCGCCGTCCCCGGCCGCTGCCGGCAAATAACCGCCCCGGCCACCGTCACCGCGCGGCCATGCGATTGCGCCGGCAGATCGCTCGCGCGCAACACCCCATCCAGGTAAGGCCGCAGTAACTCCATCCCGTGCCGCGCAACCGAGAACCGCATCCCCTCGTAATCCGCCTGCAACTCCTCGACGCTATCCATCGGCGGCAATGCCGGCGGCTGCGCGGACGCGGCGGACGTCAGAAAAAGATCCATCTGTTGCGCCGGATCGAGCACGTTCCACAACGCCTGCCGCCGCCCCGGCATCAGGCTTTGCAGCGCGCCAATCCCCGCCAGCGTCCGCAACACCCGCGCGCTCAACGGCACCCGCCGGCGCAAATCCTCGATGGACGCAAACACCCCGCCCGCCCGTTCCGCGAGCAGCTTCTCGGCCGGCCCGGCGGAAAGTCCCTCGACCACGCAAAACCCAAGCTGGATGCTGTCGTCCTCATTGACGGTGCAAAACCACTCCGACCGCTCGATGGCCACGGGGTGAAACTCCACGCCATGCCGTTTCGCATCCATGATGAGCGTGGCCGATGAGTAAAAACCCATCGGCTGGTTGTTCAGGAGGCTCGCGTAAAACTCCGGCGCGCGGTGCGCCTTCAGGTAGGCGCTGCCGTAGGCAAGGTGCGCGAAGCTGATCGCGTGCGACTCGGGAAATCCATACAATGCGAACGACGTGATCGCATGGGTGACCTGCGCGATCATCTCCGGGCTGTGTCCTTTCTGGGTCAGCGCGGCGCTCAGTTTCACCTGCACCCGTTTCATCTTCTCATCGGACCGGTGAAAGCTCAGCGCGCGCCGCAATTCATCCGCCTCCGCGCCGGTAAAATCCGCGAGCACCATCGCGATCTTGAGCATCTGCTCCTGGAAGAGCGGCACGCCCAGCGTCCGGTCCAGCACGTCAATGACATCCGGATGATAGTAAGTCACCGGTTCCTTCCCGGCGCGCCGCGCGAGATAAGGATGGGTCAGGTTCCCCTGGATCGGCCCCGGCCGGATGATGGCCACCTCTATCACCAAATCATAGAAGCACTCCGGCTTCATCCGCGGCAGCGTCGCCATTTGCGCGCGGCTCTCGATCTGAAATACTCCGATCGTATCCGCCTGCTGGATCATCTCGAACGTCGCCGCATCCTTCTCCGGCAATTGCGCCAGGTCCACCGGTCGCCCGCGCCGCGCGGAGAGCTCCACCGAATCCTGGATGACCGCCATCATGCCGAGCCCGAGGAAATCGACCTTGATGATGCCCAGTTCCTCGCAATCGTCCTTGTCCCATTGCGCCACCACCCGACCCGGCATGCTGGCATTCTCCAGCGGCACGATGGAATCAAGCCGCCCCTGGCAGATGATCATGCCGCCCGAGTGCTGCCCCAGATGCCGCGGCAGGCCGTAAATGGCATGAAACAATCCCGCCAGCACCCGGTGCCGCGGATGCGTGGCGGGGATGCCTGCCATATCGACCTGTTGCTCGAAATCGATCGTATGCGGGTAATCGCCGCTGCCATTGAGATCGGAAAATCGCTTCAGCATATCCTCGGAAAGCCCGAGCGCCTTGCCGATCTCCCGCATGGCGCTGCGGCCGCGATAAGTGATGACATTGGCCGTCATCGCCGCCCCCGTGCGTCCGTAGCGCCGGTAAATCTCCTGGATCACCTGCTCGCGCTTGTCGCCGCTCGGCAGATCGAGATCGATATCCGGCCACGCCCCGCGCCGGCTCTCGCTGAGGAATCGCTCGAAAAGCAGCTTGTATCTCAATGGGTCGCAGTAAGTGATCCCGAGGCTGTAACATACCGCGCTATTGGCCGCGCTCCCGCGCCCCTGCACCATGATGCTATTCTGGTTGCAGTAACAGATGATATCCCAAACAATGAGAAAGTAACCGGAGAACCCAAGCCGGATGATCAACTCCAGCTCCCGCTCAAGCTGTGCGCGCACTTTGTCATCCAATGCGGGAAAACGATTCCGCGCCCCGATGTAAGTCTGCTCCCGCAAAAGTGCCGCCATGCCCCGGTCATCGAGGCCGTGATAAGTGGGAAAGTCATAACCCAGATTCTCCAGTGAGAATTCCACCCGCTCCGCGAGCCGGCTGGTATTGGCAATCGCCTGTGGCAGATCGGCAAAGAGTTCCTCCATCGCCGCCGCGTCCTTGAGGTGGCGGTGATGATTGGGACTGAGCAGCACCCCCGCAAGGTCCAGCGTGGTATGGTTGCGAATGCAGGTAAGAACATCGAGCGCCTGCCGCCCCGCGGGAGTCGCATGGCACACGCCATTCGTCGCAAGCAGCGGCAACCCGCTCTCGACGGCCAGCGCCGCCAGGCGCTCATTGAGAATCCTCTCCCCGCGCAGGTAATGCCGCTGGATCTCGATATAAACATTCTCCGCCCCAAAGACACGCGTAAGCCGCCCCACATACTCCATCGGCACACGCGTATCCGTGTCCATGATCACCCGGTGCAGCTCCCCTTCCTCATCGCCAGTCAGCGCCGCAAGCCCCTCCGCATGCGCCGCAAGCTCCAGCCACGTCACCGACGATGCCGCCTTCGTCCCCCGCAATCGTCCAATGGTCAGCAACCGGCACAAATTCCGGTACCCGGCGCACGTGAGGACAATGACTGGCAGCACGAATCCATCCTCCAATGTCACCTCGCATCCAATAATCGGCTTGAGCCCCAGCTCCTTCGCCCGCGCATGGAATCGCGGCGCCCCATAGACCCCATCACGATCATGCAACGCCAGCGCCCTCAGCCCGAGACCCGCCCCCATCTCCGCAAGCTGTTCCGGTTGCGATGCGCCCCGGAGGAAATTAAAGGCGCTGCGAGCATGGAGTTCGGCGTACATGGTGCAGATGGTGTAAGTTCAAGTTAAAGTGTAAGTTCAAGGAGATGGCTGAACGCGAGCGAGTAAGTGGAAGCGCAATGGTCCGGGTGCGGATACTTGAACTTACACTTTAACTTACACATGAACCCTCTCCTTCCCCTCAGTCATAAATCCCATCAATGTACCATCCCTCCCCCTCCCGGAATATCCTATACATCCGCCCATCCGCCGCCTCCACCTCCCACTCCGCCCGCTCCCACGCGTGGCTGTCCCACCAATCCCCGGATACCACCCACGGCCCCGCCGCATCGCCCAGCGGCGCGCTGAAATCCCCGATCACCACCGACGCCGGCCGCTCGTTCATCGTGAACACATGCGCCGGCCGCGGCGGCCGGAAACGCCGCAGCGCCAGCCCGCGCGTGGAATTCTTGCGCGGCGCACTCCCCGCCGCGTGAAACGCCGGCATCTCCATCCGGAACGCGTCCGGCCGGTGCGTGTTCTCCTTCACCGGCACCCCGGCCCGGTCCGCCCCCACCAGCGCGGAGAGCCGCGCCAGCGTCTCGTGGAATTGATTCGGGTCCCGTAGCGATGTCTCGAAGAGCCCCAGTTGCTCCTTCACCGCCTTGCACGCCCGCGCCGCGAGGTGCAGCGACTTGATCGGGTGCGGGCTCTGGAATCCCTCCAGGTGCGTATGAATCATCCGGAATAGCACCTCCCCATCCCGCGTCGGCGACGGCACCGGAAAAGTCCGCGCATGTTCCGGCCCCGCCGTAAACCCAATGCGCAGTTCCAGCGCCCCCACCACCAGATACGCCGCCGCCAGCCGCTCCGTGAGGCAATCGATAAACCGCCGCAGCATGAACAGCAGCGGCTCCAGCAGCTCGATCTCGTGCTCGAATTCCGTCCCCTCCTCGTAGCTCGCCGGCGGCGTCACCAATTGCAGCAGCCGGCTGCTCCGCCCCATCACACACCGCCACAGCACCAGCCCCTCATGGCCGAAACGCGCCGCGATCCCTTCCGGCGGCAGCTCGCAAAAATCCCGCAGTCGCCGCACCCCCAGCCGCCGCAGCGTCCGCAGCAGCTCCGCCCCCGGCCCGAGCGCGGAGATCGGCAGCGCGTGCAGATCCGCCGGGCTCTTCACATGGAGAACCGGCCGCGCATTGCGTGCCGCCAGCAGCGCCAGCGGGGGCGTCGCCGCGATGCCCACCTTCGCGACCAGCCCCTGTCGCCGCAATTGCTCGATCACCCCCCGCGCCGCCGCCTCATGCGCCGCCGCCGGCAGCCCTTTCCAATCCATCGTGCAAACCCCATCCCCCGTCGCCTCGATGCACGGCGTCGTCCCTCCCGCGCATTGCAGCAGCGCCGCCGCCGCCATCCGCTCCTGCTCCGGCGCGCGGTACCGCACCTGCAGCGCCGGGCAGCGCGCCAGCCCCTGCGTCGAGCTCATCCCCTCCCGCACGCCCGCGCGCCGCGCCGCCCGCGTATATTGCGCCACCCGCGCCGGCTTCGCGCTTTCATCCACGATCGCCACCGCCTCCTCCCGCAGCCCCGGCTCATACCGCAGCGCCGCCTGCAAATAAAACCCCGGTATGGAAATCACCGCGAACATAGGCCTCCTAAATCGCCTCCGCGATCCCTCCTCCCGCCCCCAGCCCATGCCGGCGCATCACCTGGTACTCCATCGCCCCCAGCAGCTCCTCCGCCGGCCGGTCCAGGTCCGCCACGCGGCACACCCCCTGGATCTGGATGCGGTAATGCGCGCTGCTCACCATGAACCACGGCGTCGCCACCACGCACGCCACCGCGCTCTGCCCCGCCAGCCGCTGCAGACGGTACCATGTCGTGTTCGGGATCCGTTTCAGCGCCGCCCGGGCCCCCCCGCGCAGGTCCAGCAGCACGATCGGCAAATTGCCATCCCGCAGCAGCAGGTCCGCCGCCTTCAGGTACTGCCCCGCCTCCCGGCAGCGCACCCACAGCAGGTGCGCCAGCGTCGCCTCATCCAGCGGCTGCGGGTCAAACCCATCCCCCGCGTCGATCAGCCCCACCGGCCGCCGCTCCCGGGCGCTGGCCGCCAGGATCGCATTGAGCACCGTCAGGCAGCCCGCCCCCTCCACCCCCGTGCTGATCTCCGTCAGCGTCCCCTTCCACAACCCGCCCCCCAGCGCCTCATCCAGCCCCGGCACCCCCGTGGAGAAAAACAGCCCATGCCGCGGCGCAGCCACCGGGAAGCGCCGGGCAAGCAGCTCCCGCAATTGATGGATGGTGGCGGCATGCGGCATAAAAATGGAGTGACCAAATGCCAGTGTAGCGCGCTGAGAGGATGTGTTCAAGTGAACAGTGCTTTGCTCTCCGCAAAGTGCCAAGATTGCCTTCCCCCGCATCCATAAAGCAGGATGCATCGAGTGACTGCGGAACATACCCCCGGCAATCCCGCCCACGGAATAGCATCCCCTGCGGCCAAAGGTTTCCCAGCCCTTACCGGCGTGCGCGCCCTCGCGGCGACGATGGTCTTCTGGCACCATTACCTTCCCTCCGCGCGCACCTGGGGCTGGCTGATCCATTCGATCTTCAAGGAGCTCCACATCGGCGTCACCCTCTTCTTCGTCCTGAGCGGATTCCTCATTTACCTGCGCCACTCCAGCGCCGAGTCACTCCACAAAGCCCCCTTGATCCGGTATGCCTTCCACCGGTTCGCGCGCGTCTACCCCATGTACTTCCTGATCGTCGTGGGCATGGCGATCTGGACCGCGCTATACGATCCCGCTCATTTTCGCTTCGCGGACATGGCGCGCGATCTCCTGCTTCAACTCACTTTCATCCGCGGCTTCTCGGACCAGTATAAGTTCATCGGCGTCGGACAAGGCTGGACGCTCACCGTGGAAGCAACCTTTTACGCGCTCTATCCCGTCCTGCTGAAACTCATCCGCCGGTTCGGATTCCTGCCGGTGCTTTTGCTCACCTACGCAACCGGCCTTGTCCTTTACGGCCTCGGCTCGGCAGTCAATCGCGGCAGCTTCTTCACCCCGTTCACCTTCGTGCTCTTCTACACCTTTTTCGGGCGCGCGCTGGATTTCTTCGCCGGCATGAAGCTCGCCGATTACGTGCACCGCAAAGGCATCGGCCACCAAGCTCCGGAGACATCCATGGAATCCCGGCGTTTCCCTTCGTTCACCACCGCAGGTGTGCTGGGAATCGCCGGCTGTATCTACGCCCTCGCCCGCCTGGAGCCGAGCAACCAGCAATACGGCACGGAGACCCTCACCGGCGCCCTCCTCCTCATCCTCGCGCTTCCGCCATTGGTTTGTGCCCTCCTGTACGGCCTGATCCGCGAGCCGAGCTGGCTAGCGCAATTCTTCGGCAGCCGCCTCCTGGTCACCCTCGGCGCAAGCAGCTACTGCTTCTATCTTATCCACGTCGGCGGCCCCAATTTGATGATCGGCCATTGGGCCTATGACATCGGCTTCTTTATCGCCTATCTGCTCATCCTCTGCATCTCCGTCCTTCTATGGTCCCTCGTCGAGGAGCCGCTCCGCCGCCTGATCCTGGCCCGTGGCTTCCATCTCTTTTTGCCTCGAAGCAAAGTCCCTTGATGGAATCCCGCCGTTGAGCCACGGTTCCCCCTCTCAAAAAAGGCATGTCCGGCGTACCCTCCCCGCTCTCTCCAGAAGACGCCCCCTCCGTGGAGAGGAGGGAGTGGCGGCGCTTTTGGAAAATCGCCTTTTTTGCGACAATCCTCCCATTCCTCCTGCTGACGGGAGTGCTGGAAGGCCTGGCCTCGTATGTCGGCGAAACCTACACCCCGGCCCAATTGGCACGCGAGCTGGACAAGCATCCCGACCTCGTCTGGATGAGCCTGCACGTCCAGACCCACGCCGGGCTCAAGCTGGCCCAGGTCGCAAAGCTCCGTCCGGAAGTGCTGATCATGGGCGATTCGCGCGTGGGAAAGCTGCGCGCCAACATGTTCCGCCCCTACAGCTTTTATAACCTTTCGCGGGTGTCATGGCCCTTCAGCACCTACACGGAGCTCCTCCGCCGCCTGCCGCCGGGATATCGCCCCAGGGTCATCATCTTCTCAGTCGATTTCTTCATGTTCAGCCCGCAGTTCGACGAGCACTACCAGCCCATGGCCCCAATCTATGGATTCAACCTCTCCGAAAACCTCGCGGAGGTCCACAACGTCGCCACCCAAATGCTCCAGCGCCCGCTGACCCTTCTCCGCCGCACCGATTTCAAGGGCCGCCCGGCCCGGGGCTTGTCCTGCCTCCTCGGCGAGGATGCCTTCCTCCCGGATGGCTCGGAACGGACCCCGCTCCTCTCCCATTTCACTCACAACAGCCCCGCCTTTTTCATGCAAAAGGACTCCTGGTCCTACATCAACGCCGGCGACAAAATGGGCGATGCGCAAATGGCCGCGCTCAAGGAGTTTGTCGATCTCGGCAAGCAGATGGGCATCACCATGGTCGCCGTGCAAATGCCGATCTACGGCCCGGTGGTCCGCGCCCTCGAGAAAGATCCCGCCTACGGCATCCTCCAGGATTTCCGCAACCACGTGGCCCACGGTTATTTCGACAAGCTCGGCATCCCATTCATCGATTACATCAACTTCCCGCCCTACTCGGACGATTACCGTTACTTCTTCGATCCCGCTCACCCCGGCCTGCCCTTGAATGCCGCAGTCGTGGTGGCGCTCGGTTCCGATCCGCGAATCCACGCGTTGCTCCCAAATCTCCCCCTCGACGACCTGCGGCGGCAATTGCAGGCGGACAAAGCCGCAAGCGAACACCTGACCCTCAACCAGTAGCCCGTTCCCATCCGGCGAGCTTGAGGTTGACGCAACCCGCGATCAAAATACCGTCCCTTTATGACAACCCGAATCGAAAGCGTCTTCTCCGAAGTCCTCGGCGTCCCCGTTGACAAAATCAACGACTCCACCTCCCCGGAGAACACCTCCGAGTGGGACAGCCTGCAGGCCATGAACCTGGTCGTCGCCCTGGAAGAAGCCTTCGACATCAAGCTCTCGACAAAGGAAATCGTCTCCATGCGATCCGTCGGACTCGTCCGAAAAGTCCTGCGCACAAAAGGGATCGCCGATGTCTAGCGAAGCAGCGCAACCCGGCACTCCCCCCATGGATCCCAAGCGCGCCCGGGCCCTCTGGCGCGAGTGGACCGCAAACATGGAAACCGGCGCCGCAACGCCCGCGCTGCGGATCGGCATCGCCGCCACCTTCACCGCAAACCCCCTGGTCCCCTACCTCGGCGGCCATCTTCTGGAAGCCGGCGTGCAACCCGCGATCCAGCTCGGCCCCTACCATCAGCTATTCCAGGTCTGCCTGGATCACCGCTCCCACTTCCCGGGAGGCGTGGATGTGATCGTGCTCCTCTGGCGGATCGAGGATCTGATGACCGAGGAGGTATCCGCCTTCCTGCACGGCGACCCGGAGGCGCTCGGGCGCGCACTGGGCCGGCTCAGCTCATTCGGCCAGGCAGTCGCCGCGCTCCGGTCCGCATTTGCCGGCACCATCATCGTCAATCTCCCGCCCTTCCCCTCCACCCTCCCTGCCCACGCGCTGGAGTTGTCAAACCCCGGAAACCTCGGCGCATTTCACCGCACGATCACCAGCGCCCTGGTGGAGCAACTCTCGCGGATCGAAGGCGTCCGCCTCCTCGACCTCGATGCGCTCCAACGCCACCATGGCGTCGCCGGCTCCTTCGATGCCCGCCAGTGGTATCTCTACCATCAGCCATTCTCCGACCGCTTCCTCTTTGAGACCGGCGCCCTCCTCGGCCGCATGATCGCCACCCTCCGCCGCGCCCCGCGCAAGTGCATCGTCCTGGATTGCGACAATACCCTCTGGGGCGGCGTGGTCGGCGAGGATGGCGTGGGCGGGCTGCAAATCGGCGAAGACTTCCCGGGATGGGCCTATCGCGACTTCCAGAAGCTCCTGCTCCGCTGGCGCCAACAGGGCATCCTGCTGGCGATCGCGAGCAAGAACAACGAAGCCGACGTCTGGGAGGTCTTCGAGAAGCACTCCGGCATGGCCCTCAAGCGCGAGCACATCTCCGCATGGCAGATCAACTGGGAACCCAAAGCCGAGAACATCCCAAAAATCGCCAAAGCCCTCAATATCGGCACCGACAGCCTGGTCTTTATCGACGATAACCCGATGGAAATCGATTACATGCGCGCCGCCCGCCCGGAGGTGCATAGCGTCCTGATGCCTGAGGAGCCGGCCGATATCCTGCCCGCCATGCGCGTGCTCGCCGCCTTCGACCGGCTGGAGATCACAAAGGAAGATCGCGGCCGCGCGGAGATGATGCGCGCCGAGCAGCAGCGCGAAGCCGCCCTCTCCCACCTCAGCAAGGAAGACTTCCTCCGCGACCTCGCCCTGACCGTGGAGCTATTCCCCGCCCCGCCGGAGGAGCTGGACCGGATCGCCCAACTGATCAACAAAACCAATCAATTCAACCTCAGCACGATCCGCCGTTCCGTGGATGAAGTGCGCGTCCTCGCCGCTGCACCGCTGCATCGCGTGTACGGCCTGCGCGTGGCCGATAAATTCGGCGACTATGGATTAACCGGCGTCGCCATCATCGAGCGATCCCCCGCAAAGCAGCGCTGGACCATCGATACCCTGCTCCTCAGTTGCCGCGTATTGGGCCGCCAGGTGGAGACCGCCTTCCTCGCCGGCCTCGCCGCGGACGCCCTGGAGGACGGCGCGCACGAGCTGTTCGCCTCCTTCGTCCCCTCCGCCAAGAACGCCCCCGCCGCATCCTTCCTCCCAGACCACGGCTTTACCGTCGCCGAGGGCCACGCATGGCGCGCCGCCCTCACCTCAATCCCGCCCGGCCCCCCCTATATCAATCTCCTGCGCCCCCACTGCGAAACTATTTCCGCATGACAGGTGCGCCTCCTTCCTCTGCGATCTTTGTGCTCTTTGCGGTTAAAAAATCATATTGCCCCCAGAGAACGCAAAGGCTCTCGCCCAGGTAGTTACTTGATGTGGTATGCGTCGCCAGTCCCGCAGGGACGCCAGAGGCCACGGATAATTTGCACCGCTCTACCGGACCGGCGCACCCCATATCAAAGGCGCAACAAATTCCATCGCCTTCGTAGCCCCATCCCGGTTCAGGTGATCAAAATTAAGGAAGTACGACTTCGTCTCCGTCGTCGTATGATACGCGCCCCCCTCAAGAAACGCCCTGTTGATCGGCACCACCGTCGCCAGGTGCCGAAACACAAGCGCATCCGCCAATCGCGTCTGCCAGGAGGCCTTGGCATCATAATCCCACGGATCCATCGTCCCCGCGTTGGCATCCACCCGCATCCCCCACGAGAGTCTGCGCAACGCCTCCTCGTTCCCAATCGGCGGATCATTAAAGAAAAACACCCGTTTCCCCGCCGCCGAAAGCCGCGCGCAAATCGCCACCGCATCATCGACATCCGCCTGGCCCCGGATGTGGGTAAACCAATTGTTCACCAGCAGCACATCCACAATATCCGGCCTGCTCTCCAGCCAGCGCAGCACCGGTTCCCGATCCTTCTCCGGATCAAACGGATACGCCCCCACGTCCGCATCCAGCGTAAAGCTGTGCTTCAGGTTGATGAAATAACCCCCCTTCCCATATTCCGCCGCCGCCGCATCCACCCCCGGCAGAATGGTCAGCGCAAAACTATCGCCCCATAGCACAAAAGTCGGCCGCGCTTCCGGTGCCCCCATCTTGATCAGCAATTTGCTCCCCGGCGCCGTCAATTCCGCCAGCGTGCAGCTCGACCGGATCGGCTCCCGCTCCCTCTCCGCCACCGCCCACGTCGGCACGCCGTCCCACACCCGCGGCATCTCCCCGTTGATGGAATCCTTTGAGGCAATCAGCCAGCACGGGATCGCAATCGAAAACGTCCCCACCACCGCCAGCGCAAACGCGCTCCGCGTCCCGAACTTCTTGCTCCTGCGGATCGGCGTCTCAATCCACCGGTACGAGATCACCGTCGCAATCGCCGCGCACACAAGCCCAGCCACCCCGCGCGTCACCGACCACACACTCCCGAAGATCACAAACAGCGGCCAGTGCCACAGATAAAGCGAGTACGACCGCTTCCCAATTCCCACCACCGGCCGCCACGAGAGCACCCTCCCCACCGGCCCCTCCCCGCCATGCATAATGAGCAGCGCCGTCCCCAGCACCGGCGGAATCGCCGCCAGCCCCGGGAACGGAATCCTCTCGGAGTAAACAAAATACGGAATCGCCACCAGCCCCAGCCCAGCCCACGCAATCGTCATCGACAATGGCCGCCCCCCCGCCTTCCGCAACGGCATCAGCGATACCAGCGACCCGCTCAATAACTCCCACGCCCGGCTCGGCAGCATGTAGAAGGCAAAATTCTCATGCCCACCACGGATGCAGAGCCAGCTGAACACCAGCGACACCGCCAGCAAAAACAGCAGCTCATAAAACAGCCAGTTCTTCCGGATCGTCCACAGCAGCCAGATCACCGCCGGCGCAAACAGGTAAAATTGCTCCTCCACCGCCAGCGACCAAAGGTGCAGCAGCGGGTTCTGCTTCGCATCCACGTCAAAGTAGCTGATGACGCTGTTGAAATAAATATTCGCCGCGTAAAACGCGCTGTAGATCGCCGAGAGGCAGACCGACTTGTAGTTGTAGAACGAGTAAACGAGCGGAAGCGCCAGCAGGAGGAACACAATCACCCCCAGGTAAGCCGGCAGGATCCGCTTGATCCGCCGCACATAAAACTGCCGAATCGAAAACGTCCCCCGCCCCAAATCCGACACAATCCCCCGCGTGATCAAAAACCCCGAAATCACGAAAAACACATCCACCCCTACAAACCCCCCCGGGCACCACCCCGGGATCAGGTGATAAAACACCACCGGCAGAATCGCCAGCGCCCGCAGCCCATCGATATGCCGGAAGTACTGATGATGCGCATCCCCCGGCGGCCCAAACACAGCGGGCGCCTCAGGACGGATAAGGGGATCAGTCGTCATTTGCCAAAAAAGCAAATATGGACACCCCTCGCCCCCCCATCAACAACTCCCTCATTCCCCGCTCCAGGCAGCCTTCCTCCTCCGGACGTTGCATGTCCACCCATTTCCCTCGTATGCCGAGGGAAAGCGTTGTGATAAAATTATTCTTGCGCACCTGTTTGCCGCGTACTAGTACGCTCCCGTAGTCGCCGCGGTGGGTATCTCTTTAGTTCCAGATCGGACCGCCGCTCCGGCCCAAGTGTTATGAGCACCAATTCCACTAAGCATTCTGTTCTTCTTATCGTCATCGGGTCGTTGGCGTTTTTCTCTGCCAATCGCCTCTGCCAGGCCCAGGACATTTATGTAACCAACGCCAGTGGCAGAACCGTCACCGCTTACAACGCGGCCACTGGAGCGTCTGGCTTCACCATCACGGGCCTGTTCAATCCCGAGGAGATGGCGACCTGGGGCAACGAAATCTATTTTACCGATGGTGACTTCATTAGGGCGTATAATGCCTCCACCGGCGCCTCCACCTTCAATGTCATGGAATCAAGCTATGCCATCGCCTCCGTCGCCGCCATTAATAACGAGCTCTACGTCGCTGGTTCTGGTTCCTTGAACGAGTATAACGGAACCACCGGCGCAGCGGGATTCAGCGTCTCCTCCGGCATCGATGGCCCCGAGGGCATCGCGGTCTCATCCAATGACGTATTCGTGGCAAATGGCGGAAACAGTACAGTTACCGCATACAACACAACCACCGGATCTTTGGATTTTACCATCTCCAACGGCGTCAATGTCCCATATGCCCTCCTGGTATCCGGTACCGACCTCTTTGTGGAAGACGGCGGGAACAATACCGTCACCGAATACAATACGGCCAACGGGTCACCTGGTTTCACAATCTCCACCGGTGTCACTGAACCGTCAGCCCTGGCAGTCGCCGGGAATGATTTATTCGTCGCGAATTACGGGAATAACACCATCACCGAATACAATGCGTCCACGGGCCAGTCGGGATTTACAATCTCGACCGGCGTGAATGAACCTCAAGCTCTGGCCGTGCTGGGCAACGAACTCTACCTGGCCAACAGCAGTAATAGTGTGGTTGAGTACAACGCCACGACCGGAGCGGAGGGATTCACTTTCACCACCGGAATTAACGAGCCCATTGCCATCGTTGCCTCTCCAGTGCCGGAGCCGTCTGCATATCTGCTTACAACTGTGGCATTCGGTCTGGTCGGTGTCTGGCGCCGGCGCGGATCACCCGCTCGATCCTAAGGCAGAGAAAATAGGGGAAATGGTGGGGAAAGGGGGAAATGGGTGGGAATGGGGTCAACTCCTGAACCTTGCCAAGCCCCAAGTCCTTTTTCTCCCCCCTTTGCGATCTTTGCGCTCTTTGCGGTCAAATATATCCCAACCGGGTGGGAATGGGGTGGGGGAATGGGGTGGGGGAATGGGGTCAACTTCTGAACCTTGCCAAGCCCCGAGTCCTTTTTCTCCCCCCTTTGCGATCTTTGCGCTCTTTGCGGTCAAATATATCCCAACCGCAAACGAAATCCGCTCCCGCTAAATCACATGGTTCATCGGCCCCTACGGCCGTGTCACCGTCAGCTTCATAAACAACACCGGCGCCCCATTCAGCGGCGCTGTCGCCTGCCACTGCTGCGTCGTCCCGTTATCCGAGAGCATCGTCTGCGTTACCCCGCTCTGCGTCCAGCTCGACGCGTTGGAGATATCGCTCGTGCACAACGCCGTCACCGTCACATCCGTTGCCGCGGACGCCAGCGAGTAATTCATCGTCAGCGTCGTCCCATTGTTCACCACCGTGATCCCACTCACACACGACGCCGCCGGCGAATCCCCAAGCGCGTACTTCAGCAGATTCGGCATCCCGTCATTCTCCGCATCCACCGTATCCCCGGCCACCGCCGGGTCGCTGGCGTTTGCGCCAAAGTTCGCGATCTTCCATTGCGTGTAAGGACTCGGCTGCACATCCACCGTCACCGGCTGGTCATAGGTAAACCCGGCCTGGTCCGTCACCCGCAGGAGAATGTTGTAACTGCTCCGCGCCAGGTAATCGAACACCGCCGCCGTCTGGAGCGTATTCCCATTGATCGTGAACGACCCATTGTCATTCGAGCCAGTCCCGCTGACCAGCGAGTAAGCGAATGTACCGCCGGTCAGTAATTCCGATGACGAAAGACTGGCCACCGCCGTCCCAACCGGCAGGTTATCCGTAACCGACGTGCCGCTGAGCGAAAGTGAGGCCGGCCCCACCGGCTCAAGGTTCTGATCCAGGATCTGCCCCGTGTACCGGTCAATCGCCTCATGCAGCCAGTAACGATGCTGGCTGCATACCGTAAAGTTATCCAGCGTCGTCGCCCCCTGCTGGTACTGCCCCGTCTGCGCGATCACGTCGATCATCACATTCCACACCCGTGTATTTCCCACCGCCGCCAGCGGCCGGATGAAGGACTCCCGGAACCGGTCCACATTCTGCATCGTCATCCCCACCGTGCTGTTGCCGAACACGTAACTATAGAGACTCCCCAAATCCGCGCTCACGCCAGTGTAAGCATTGGTGCTGCCCTCCCCTTCCAGCGCCGAGTTCCACCGGCCCACCAGCTCACTCACATCCTCCAGCGGTCCCTCGCCGATTGCCTTGCTCGCAGTTCGCGTCAGGAGATTCGTTTCCGTTGCCCCCTTGACCGTCAGCAACCCATTCGCCTCCGCCCCAGTCAGAGGCGCAAATCCCGTATTGGCCGAACCCGAAGTCTGCACCTCATCGACCGAAGCCCCCGCCAGTACGGCCTGCAACACCGGCGCCTGCCGCGTATTGAGATTCACCACACCGGCCACCAACTCATTCGGGTCCGTCGCCTCGCTCGGGGTCTCGTTGACCGTAAACACATCCAGCAGCCCGGCATCCCCGCTCTGCGGCGTAAAAAAGTCGATGTTCTTCCACGGCGTCCCGGAGAACACATACCCCAGCTCAGCCACCGACCGGAACGGGCGATGCAGAAAATAAGGCCGGCTCTGCCCCTGGTAAGTGCCGCTGATCCCAACCCCTGCTCCGAGTTCAGGATAGGCGGTCGCCAGCGGCAGTCCCACCGTGGTGGTCGCGGAGAAGTTGCCGCTGCTCAGATCATATGCGCCCATCGCTCCGCGCACCACGCCATCCGGATCGGCGTATTCCATCGGTCCTGTGTCTCCTGGTGAATTGTCGGCACGGTCAGTGGCAAATCGAATGCCATTATCGTTTGCAAGCGGCGTATTTTGAGAAAGCATTCCTATGCGAAAATAGCCGGCATTGATATCCCAGCCATTGGCTGCAAGCGGATAGAATTCGGTAAGCCCGAGGTTCTTGAGACGATCGTCCGAAATGGCATATCCTGCGTTTGTATCGGGGCGATCCGTCAGATTAATAATGTTGGTCGTGTCTAGCCACTCCTGAGGCTCAACGGGCCCGTACGTGCCCGCTGGGGTCTGAACGTACATTTCCAGGTCCGCTCCGTTGAACGCGCCAAAACGGCTGGTCCGCGGATCGGCGTAACTCTGCCAGTCACCACCGATGGCTCCATCAGATTGATCGGCAAGGTTGCCTGAGCCGAGCCCGGTTTGAGTGCTGCCAAAGGGAGTGTCGAGGAATCCATCAGCGATCTGCGTATATTTCTCGTCGTACGTCACCCAACCGCCGGAGGGATCGTTGGGATTGGGGTCCAAATATTGCAACCGGTAAGTCACATAAGGACCGGGTCCGTTGGTAGAATAAAGGATGGCAGCATCCGAAAGATGAATCCCCGCCGTTCCGGACCCGAGGACACTCGCAGTGCCATTCCACGTAATGGGATAAAGCGCGGCGCAGAAACCAACGTACCCCTGCGTCGATGCCGGCGGCGTCGGCAGATTGAGCGGATTCGGCGAGTCACTGATGAAACCACCGGTGGGACCAAGACCCTGCCAGGCGTTTTCAAGGTTCTTGTTCTGAATGAGAGTGTACTCACTAACGGGGATCACCCCGAACCCTAGATTGGATCCAAGCGGACGGCCCGCCATGGCCAATACCGTCGGCTCACGGAAGTAGGTGGCATTGGGTACCTGGAAGGTCAGTTCCGAATTCGCCGGAGTCATCGGATTGCCGGGAGAAGGGGGGCTTACCCCGAGCGCGGGCGTGATTGGAGATCCAGTGCCGTTGGCTCCAGTCGTGTAGTGCGAACCAGAGGCATAGGTAGGAAACTCGGTTGAAAATTCCTGACCATCGTCCATCGTACCATCATCGCCGCCGTAGCCGGCGAAAGTCGGGTAGGAATAGTAAGTACTCGCGATGTTGTCAGGCGAGGTGTTGTCGGCTATCATCCGGAAGGTACCGGTGGTGGATGTTCCGGCGTTGATGACTGCCACATAGGGGCCAGCCGGCGCAGGATCTCCGAGAGGGGCATTCTCGTCATACGGATTCCAAATTGTCGGGATGTGCATGATCATGCCAACGCCCGGGTCTTTAAGGATGGTGCCCGGTTCATTGGTGATGTCAGCGGTAGAGCCGTTGGTCACCTGCGGACTCTCCATCCGTAACTTCAACGTCCCGGAATTAAACCGGTACATATAAGGCAGGTTCTCCACGCCGCGAAATTCATGCACCAGATCGACGTTATCGTTAAAAACGATGCGCGTGCAGTACCCATCCACCTTGGCCTCATCGATGATATTCGCGCCAAGCTGGATGATCGCATTATCGAACGAGGAATCGCGAGCTGCCTGGTACACGTATGGATGGGTGATGGGTAGTGTACTATACGCGGTTCCAGTCAAGGCGATGGCTCCCTTCGCCTTGGATCCTACGCTCACCGCCGCCTTGAGCAGCTCAAAGAAATCGGGCTCCCGGATATTGGTCCCGGTGGCGGATGCAATGGTGCTGAGCATGCTGATGGAACCTGTGTCATTATTAATGGTTGAGCCGTTGTAGTTATGTCCCTGGTAGAACCACTTGTATTCGCCGTCATGGAAGCTGGTGGGCAGCCCACTCCTGCTCGATGGAAGCGTGTCCACCAGCCACTGTAGGCCAAAGTACTTCTCAATATTCGCGGCCGTGCCTTGCGCAAGATATGAGGGGGCGATCCCATAGACATTCACCAATTGCCACATGTCGTAGTTCGGGCTGTTGACCCCGGGATTCGACAGGGGAATGGATCGATTGGCGCTCGGCCCGAGGTAAGTCAGCCATGCGAGTCGGCTGAGTGCGAATCGCTTGTTCACCAGCGGCTGGCCAACCTGCGCCATTGTCCCGTCATTTCGAAGGAAAGGCCCGGATGCCAGTACAGTCGGAAATATCGGGTTGGCCTGGTTGTCGTAGCCGTACTCGTTGTTTCCGCCGTTCCTATAGGGATTTGCGACCAACGGCCGCGTCGGGTCCGGTACGATCGAAGGCTCATTCAGCCCTCGGGTGAATGTCGCCAGGTAATTCAAAATATCCAGGCTCGTCCCCGATAATCCCAACTGCCCTTCCATGAAATTGATCAACGCCTGCCGGCTCGTGAACATCTGATCCGTCTGCCCGTTGTACACCGCCGTGTTCGCGGTCAGGTACCCGTTCGAGTTCGACAGCACATACGCATAATAATTCGACGCCGATGCCAGCGTGAAATCCGGCGCGGCATAACTCCCCGGCACCTGGATCGTCGCATAATTGCGCCAGCCCACCAGCGTATCCACCTGGGCCGGCGTGAGGCCGATCTGTGTCAGGTCCGCATACGCCAGCGACGGTTTCGAAGCCGTCTGGATCGTCGTCGACGTGGAGGGATATCCCGCCACATTCGCATCCAGCAGCCCGCCTTCGTGATAGATCGCATAGGCATACCGTCCCACCACCGGGTTCGAGTTGCTGGAACTCGTAATCAACCCGCTGCTCCACCCCGTCGGGTTGGTCCCGTCACTCGCCACCAGGATCCAGTTCGGTGTCGGGAATGTCCCGCTCGCCAGCACCGGCGTATCGTCCGTTCCGCTCACTGGCAGGAAGAGCGCCTGGTTCCACAGTGCGGGCGTGAGCGTCAGTCCATTGGCCGAGGTCGCTGTGGTCAATGCCGCGCTGGCCCGCACCGCACCCGTCGAACTATAGTTCGCGCCGGAAAAGAATGGGCTCGGAATGCTGACCTTCAGCAGATTCTCCAGCCCTCCCGTCCCGGTGGACCCGACAAGGTACGGCAGCATGTTGGCATTGGTGACCGGAAAATAATCGTAAAAATTATAACCGTAACCGTCGTAAGAGATGGACGTTTCAGTCCCGCTCGATCCCGCCACAATCTCCTGCCCTAGGTCGCCATTGATCGTATTGAGCGCCGCCTGCGAAAACGCATCCGGCGTTTGCGCCCAGCCCCCACGGCTCGCTCCCACCCAAATCACCACCACCAGCAGAATAACGAGCCATCTCCCAAAGCCCCTGTTCGCAGCCAATCCATGCCGCCTGAAATCCTGATTGGGATGAAACGCGCTCATGCCTTGGTAGGGGTCCGTTCTCTCCGTGGAGGATACAAATCTATCCCCGAATTACCAGCAATTATAGTACGGGGCTTTCCCCGCTTCGGCAGAGCGCTTCAAAAAAATCATTAGGAGAAGCAAGTACTTTTCTGCAAGGCTAACAGAATGCACCGGCAACAGCCTCAAAACCTGTCCGCATTTGACCCCTCCTCGTCACGTCCCATTCTAACATGCGCATTAAGGCATACCACAGCAATATGGGCACATTGCAGCCATTTCACATTAACAGGTTCCTTGGGCAATTAAGCCAAATTAAGCCAAATTAAGGTGAAAAATTTTTTCGCCCTCACGCGCATCGGACAAATCCCCTACCCCTCCAGAACCCCGCCATCCGAGTTGACCCGCCTCAGGCGGGCCATCCCCGTTTTTTCACCGCGCCCCGTCGTCGATCTCACAGAAGTAGGTTTTGCACGCGATTCCTGTCTCCTTGAGATATTTCTCCTCGTAATTTTGAGCGATGATTTGGGCCTTCCCCGCCTCCACCAGCGACACCGTCGCGCCGCCAAAGCCGCCGCCAGTCAGCCGCGACCCATACACGCCACGCTCATTCCGCGCGATGCGCACCAGCGCGTCCAGCTCCGGCGTGCTGTTCTCAAAATTCGTTCGCGAGCTCTCGTGCGAGACGAACATCAACTCCCCAAACCCGGCCGCATTGCCGGACCGCAGAAACTCGATCCCCTCGTTCACCCGCTCGATCTCCCCCACCACATGCGCCGCGCGCCGGTACTCCAGCTCGGTCAATTTCCCGCGGTTATCCTCCAGCATCCCGGAGGTCACATCGCGCAAAGCCGCAACCCCCAGCTTCTCCGCCGCGCTGAAGCACCGCTCCCGCCGCTCATTATACTCGCCGCCCACGAGCGCGTGCTTGATCCCGGAGTGCGTGATCAGCAGCGCCACGTTATCGGGAAAAGGCACCGTCTCCACCGACTCCGCCCGGCAATCGAGGAAAATCGCCGCATTCTTCTTCCCGAACACCGACGATACCTGGTCGAGCAGCCCGCAATTGACCCCGACAAATTCATTCTCCACCTGCCGGCAGAGCCGCGCCAGTTGCAGCGGCTCCAGCTTCCAGCCAAACAACTTTTTCAGAAAGGTCGCCGTCGCCACTTCAAACGCCGCCGAGCTGGAGAGCCCAGCCCCAATCGGCAGATCGCTCACAATTTCCAGCGAAAAACCGCCCAGTTCATACCCGTAATCGCCAAAAATCTTCACCACCCCCAGCGCGTAATTGGCCCAGCTCTCTTCCACCTGCTTCTCGAAACCCGTCACCGGCACATCCACCCTTTTCTCCATCGCCAGCGAGGTAAGCACCACCCGGCCATCCGGCCGCGCCGACCCATGCACGGTCACCCCGCGGTCGATCGCCGCAGAGAGCACCACGCCATCGTTATAATCCGTATGATTGCCCAGGAGCTCAACGCGTCCCGGCGCATGCGCCATAATGCTTTGCACGGGCTTTTCGTAGCGGGCCGGGCGGGAATGCGCAAGCCCCGGCAGCCCGGCGGACCCCTGAAGGCTATGGAGGGGCGCCGGAAACCGCCCGTGAGTATATTAACTTGATCATTTTACAAAATATGATCACATTAACGCCTCATGCGATCCTTTTCCCCCGGTTTCATCGAGCGCCAGCCCCTTTCCCAGGGCATTCTCCAGACCATCCGGCAACTCGGCGAATTCAAGGGACGCCAGCAGCTTTACACGGAGCAATACCCCCAGGTGCTCAAGGCCCTCCAGCACGCCGCCCAGATCGAGAGCACGGAATCCTCGAACCGCATCGAGGGCGTCATCGCCCCGCACGACCGCATCGCCGAGATCGTCGCCCACCGCACCAAGCCCCGGAACCGGCCGGAACAGGAGATCGCCGGCTATCGCGACGTCCTGCAAAACATCCACGTAAAGGGCCCGCAAATGCCCTTCACGACCGCGATGGTGCTCCAGATGCACGAGGACCTCTACCGCTTCTCCACCGGCCGTGGCGGGGAGTGGAAGCATGCGGACAACGAGATCACGGAGCTGATGCCCGACGGTTCGCGCCGCGTGCGCTTCAAGCCGATGCCCGCGCTGGAAACGCCGCCCGCGATGGAGGATTTGCACGCGCGATACCTGGAGGCGCGCAGATCCGGCGAGGTCGAGCCGCTGCTGCTGATCCCGGCCTACGTCCTCGATTTTCTCTGCATCCACCCCTTCCTGGATGGCAATGGCCGCACCGCCCGGCTCCTGACGCTCCTGCTGCTTTACCAGGCCGGTTACGAGGTCGGCCGGTTCATCAGCCTGGAGCAGATGGTGGAGCGGACGAAGAGTTCGTATTACGACACACTCCTCGCCTCCTCGCAGGGCTGGCACGAGGGCCGGCACACCTTGGTGCCCTGGTGGGAGTACTTCCTCGGCGTGATGATGCTGGGGTGCTACCGCGAATTCGAGAAACGCGTCGGCGCCATCAGCGTCCGGCACGGCGCCAAGCGGGAGATGATCGTCGATACCGTGCGCCGGCTGCCGGGGGAATTCCGCGTCGGCGAGGTGAAACGGGCCTGCCCGGGCATCAGCCAGGCCACCATCAATCGCACGCTCGCGCAAATGCGCCGCGAGGGCGCCATCCGCTGCCTCCACGGCGGCCGCGATGCCGTATGGGCGAAGGATTAGCCGGGTTACAATTTGCAAAATCTGTCATCTGTAACTATTATCCCCAGCCCAGCAGTCTCGTGAAAAAATCGGATAACGCCCAGCATTACACCCAAAACGGCCTCGATACCCGGGACCTCATTGTCGAAACCGCTCGGCTCCACCTGCGCCGCTTCGGCGAGGACCGGATGACCATCATCGGCATCGCCCGCGCCATGGGGATGTCCCATGCGAATGTTTACCGCTACTTCCCCGGCAAGACCGCCATCATCGAGGCGGTGCTCGACCGCTGGCTCTCGCGCGTGGAGAGCCTCATCGGCGAAGTCGCTTCGCGCGAGGGCACGGCCGCGGAGCGCATCGAGGCCGTCGTCATCGAGATCCACCGGCGCCGCCGGGCAAAGTTCAAGCAGGAGCCGGAGCTCTTCGAGTCCTTCCGGCGGGTGATCGTCAGCCGCTCCGACGCCGTCGCGCGGCGCCAGGAGAAGATCAAGGCGATGTTCGCCCAGATGATCCGGGAAGGGATTGAAAACAGCGAATTCCGTCCCGTCGATCCCGAGGAAGCGGCAACGCTGCTCGACGACGCCACCGCATTTTTCCTGAATCCGGCGGTCATGCCCTCCGCCCTGAGCAATTGCGGCGAAGAGCGCGCCCGCAATGTCGTTCGCCACATGCTGGCCGGCTTCGCCCAGGAGGTTCCAGCGGAGCCGTTTCTGGTTTCATCGGCAGCCTGAGCCTCCTTCCGGCAGTACCCTTCCTCCAATCCATGATCATCCCCACCCGCCCCGCCCGCATCGCCGCCACCGTGTCGTGTTTGCTCCTTCTCTGCGCCTGCCAGAACGTGCCGAAGTACAAGAAGAGCAGCGGCAAATTCAACGAGTGGGCGGGTTACCAGGGCAGCGGCTTCGAGCCCTCGAGCGGAATCGTCTCGGCAGTAAATGCAACCGCCAATACGGTGACCGTGTCCGGGCACGAAAAAAGTGTGACGCTGACTGTCCTGCCCACCACGCGGATCATGCATGAGGGCTCGGACATTACGCTGGCGCAGTTACCCATTCACACGGAGATCAAGTACACGTTCTCCGAGGATGGGAAACAATTGCGCACCATCTGGTACGGCGAGCACTCGGAAGCGATCCACCACAATACCCAGGCGAAGGACAAGAACAGTTTATATTAGTTCCTGCCCGACAGGGTGTTAGCCCATGCCGCCGCCGCACCAGGATCGGTCTGCCGCCAGTAGCTCGTGACAATGCTGACCGCAGCCGTTCGCGTATCCCCGGGTGGAAACTGGCTCACCCACCGGGCCGCTGCGGACGGGTCTTGCGCGACCCACGTTTGCGCGATATTGAGCGCCGCGCTCTTCGCGATTCCGTCGGACTTGACCGACGATGCAAGCCACGCCGCGGCGCCCGCCGGATCGGAAAGCGCATAGGACTGGGCCGCGGACGCAATCAATTGATCGCGCAGTATGGGATCGGTGACCCCATTGATCCATGCCACGGCCGCATTCGGATCAGTGGCGATCCAGTTGGTGGCGACCGATTGAAGCAGGCTCGTCCGCTGATTGCCCCCGCTCATCTGCTGCGCAAGCGCGATGGCGCCCTGCGGATCAGACGCGGCCATCTGCGCGCCGGCCTCCTGGAGGAGCGCCTGTTTCCATGCGCCAGCCGGCAATTGTGCCGCGTAGTTTTGAAGCCCCTCGCTATCGCCCACCCATCCTTGAGAGATGGCCCATGCCTCATCTTGTGTGAAGCCGGGGCGCGAAGCGATCCAGTTCGACGCCTGGACGGGGTTCGCCTTCGTCCAGTCGCGAATCGCCTCCATCCCAAATGGCGTTTGCAGTTCGTCCCCGGTGAGCGCCCGCGTAACCTCCGCGGCATTCTGCTTCGTCAAGAGCGCCTCCAGCGCCTGCATGGCCTCCGCTTCCTTCTCCTCCGAGCCGTGCCTTTTCGCATCCAGCCACTTTTGCAAATTCGAGTGGATCACCACTATCGCCTCCGCAGACAATGCCGCCTGTGAGTCCGCGGACTCGAACGTAGGCGCGTGAGTATCGGACGAGGAGGCCGGCGCCGCGAAAGCCGGCCTGGACCCCGCTCCTTCCCCCGCCTCCGTGCGGGTTGTGCTTTCCGACGGTCTCTGCCAAAGCAAGCCACCAAGAATCCCGACAGACACCAGGATTCCGGCGGCAAGAATCTTCGGAAGTGACTTCACTGGATCTTTCATTACGAGTTGAAGGGAGCCGGACACCCTACGGTCCGGCTCCCCCCTTTTAAACGGCATCGCATTGAGAACCGCGATGGAGTTTATGAACTTCGCTTTCGCCGAAATCGTTTGGTTCGATCTCAACGAAGAATTGTTACTTCCCGGTTAAGGCGCGGAGAAACTCCACTCCTGATCCGGGTTGCCATCGTTCGCCTCCATGGTGCAGGTAGCACCCGAAGTCGTGGCATCGAGGAAGTTTCCACTCTGCACGCCCTCGATGGTGTAGGTGCCGGAATCTACAGCCGGGATGATCAGCCATTGCTGGTTGGTCTGGTCATTATAAGTGTAGATGTCCAAATCAGCGCCCGGAGCGACGGATTGACCGACCACGTCAAGCGATTTGCCGCTGCCGACTCCCACCAGCTCGTAGCAATCATTCGTGAGACTGGTCAGAGTCCATTGCTGATTGGTATGTCCATTTGAGGCATAGGTATCCACGAGCGTCCCGTTTGCGGTCCCTGCTTTGGCAACATCCAGTACGAGGCCGCTGTTCTTATTGGTGAGCACGTAAGTTCCGTTGGCAATGCCGTCGGGCACATGCGCGGGAGCTGTCCCGGAGTTCGGACCGGTGGTGGTGGTGACCTCGAGGATCAACTGACTATTAAACTGGGTCGTGCCCCAGATATAGTTCTCCACGGGCAGGTTTCCAGCCTCGTCGTCATCATAGTCGTCCGCGGACCAGAATATCCAGTCCCCGCCGGCATTGACCTCGGTCTGAAGCCGCGAACCGGTATAGTGAAAGCAATCAAAGGCTTCATTCGGATGAAGGCCATTGGTGTTCCAAATATACCCGAGGTCAGGGTTCCGGTTGGCATCGGCCGCGTCGATATAGGTGGTGGTGCTGTTTTGACCCGTCAACACTTGATTGAGGGTATCCGTGCCCTGGGGACGCATCCCAATCTTGAATTGCTCGTGAATGGTATTGGTGCCGTTGGGGCCGTTGCCATTGTCCGGGTTCCCCCAATACGCGAGGATGTTATAGTCGGTGCTGCCGAGGATATACATCATGCAGGCGGTCACCGTTTGTCCCTTGACGGAGTCGAGATCGACTTCGAAATAGGCGATCTGCTCATTGGGAAGCTGGCTGGAGTAACCAATTTGATAGTCCGTGGGGCTGCCGTCGGTGGTGCTGCCGCGGACGCCCGCGGAGTTCCAGTTGCCGCACGTGGTCGCGGGGATATAGTGGATGTAGTTTGCAGCCTGGAGACTGACGCCTCCGAGGCCGATTGAGGCGGCCATGAAAGCGCCCGATAGTTTCTGTCTGAGGTTCATTGGATTCGTTTCTAGGGATGGTATTATCGAAGGGACTGACGTTGGTCTTCACGTGAGACTCGCGCTGCTCCTGGAGAGCACCCGGAACGCCGGCATGGCATTGAGGGGAAAACCATGCGATCTTGCCCGGAAGCATCGGCGGCGTCATCGGGAGTTCTACCGATGGTAATCGCGCGCCGGATGGCTATCCTGACCTCCCGCACCATGCATCCCCTCTGCGGATCACCGGTTGCGGCAGCCTCAACACACCCTCACCCCTCCATGTTCAGAACACCCTTCCTCACTTTACTCGCCCTCACCATCTTCACCGCGCCGTTTGCAAACGCCGGCCCGGTCGTCACTGGCTCGACTTCCACTGCGGACGCAGCAATCCCCAACGATCCGGTCATGGCGACCGGTACCGGATTTGAGATCCGGCGCAGCCAGTTGGACCAGGTGCTCGCAACCGCGAAAGCCCGGGACCCGTTGGAGCCGCTGCCCGCGGATGCGGAGGCCCAGGCGCTCGATCAATTGATCGACGTTCAGCTCGTCCTGCAAAAGGCCACCGATGCCGAGAAGGCGGAGGGCTTGAGGGAGGCGAACGATACGATCGCGGCCATCCTGAGGGTGCAAGGCCCGGCGATGTTTCAGCAGAGGCTGAAACTCACCCATATGAACGAGGATGAACTGCGCACGATGCTCGCGCAGGAGGATGCGGCCCAGGAGTCGCTACTCCGGCAGACCGGTGTGACGGTGACCGATGCCGACGTTAAAAAACTCTGGGACACCCATCCCGGGGCCTGGGATCAGCCGGAGAAGGTGCACATCCGCGAGCTCTTGATCATGACCACAGTAGGCCTTACCAGCACCAGCCTGCCCCGCGCCGCGGTCGAGGCAAGGTACCAGATGATCAAGGACATCGAAAAGAAGGTGCGCGCCGGCGCCGATTTCGCCGCCCTGGCCCGCCAATATAACGAGGATCCTATTTCCAAGGGCAGTGGCGGAGAGCTTACCGCAAGGCGCACGAAACTGGAATTCGGCGACCTCGCCTTTTCAATGAAGCCGGGCCAGATTAGCGACGTGCTCATCAACTCCGACGGGCTCCGCATTTTCCAGCTCCTCAACTTTGTGCCGCCGAAGAAGGCCGATTTCGCCACACTCGCCCCGCGGCTCAAGGCGGGCCTGACAATGGACCTGCGGCGGCAACGGGGGCCGGAATACATGGCACAATTGCGCAAGCAGACCCCCGTCGAGATTCTCGACGCTGATCTGAAGGCCAAAGTCGCGGCGGCCGACGCGCAGACGGCGGAAATCGCCAAAGCCGAAGCCCAGGCCTCCAACCCGCGTCCTGCGAGCCCGCAATAACTTCACGGCTTTCGGAGATGCTTCGCGACAGCCTGCGCGCGTGAGTGGACGTGGAGTTTCCCGTAGATGTGTTCGATGTGGGTTGAGACCGTACGGTACGTGACCTGCAGCCGGTCGGCGATCTCCTTGTAAAGACAGCCCCGGGCCAGTAGATCGAGCACATCCTGCTCCCGCGCGGTCAATCCCTCCGCATTGGTGGCGGCCCTTTGCGGCTCGCGAAAGGCGTCGACGATCTTCCGCGCGATCTGGCTGGTCATCGGCGCGCCGCCGGCGCACACCTCGCGCAACGCAGCCAGCAATTCCCGCGGTGCTGTCTGCTTGAGCAGGTAGCCGTTGGCCCCGGCCCGCAGCGCGTTGAAAATGGCGTCGGTGTCCTTGTAAACGGTCAGCATGATGAATTGCGTCCGCGGCAGGCATGGTTTGAGCCGCGAGACCGCCTCAACGCCTGTGATGCCCGGCAGGTTGATATCCATGAGGACCACGCTCGGCTTGAAGCGCGGCACCCTGGTAACTGCATCCTCGCCGTTGGGATGCTCGCTTACGCACTCGAATTCCTCCGTGCGATTGATCAACTGCGTGAGCCCATCGCGGGTGGGCTCGTTGTCTTCTACGATTGAGACGGTAATCGGTGTGTTTTTCATGGGGTTGTATCGCTGAGTGTCCATGCGGGTATGCCCTCTCGGGCGATGCGCATTCCTTCTTCCCGCTGCCGCGGGAGGATAAACTCGATCTCCGCACCATGTCCCGGTTGGCTGCGGATGACACAGCGGCCGCCGATGGAGGAGGCCCGCTTGCGGAGATTCTCAAGGCCATTGCCGTTGCAAGAGGGCTGTCCGGGCGGCGGTACGCAGCCGGCCGCGAAACCCCTGCCGTTGTCGCGAACCTGGAGCGCCGCGGCGCCGGCATCCAGCCGGAGTCTCAGCAGGACTTCGGCCGCCCCGGAGTGCTTGACGATGTTATTGAGGATTTCCTTCGCAGCAAGGAACAGGTTGTGGCGCACCTCGGAGGTGAGATGCCATTCGGGAAGATCCGGCGGCACATCGATGCGAAGGCGAATCTGCGCCGCCCGGAGATACTCATCCGCATAGTCGCACAAATAGCTGACAAGACTGTCCAGCGTGTCGTTCTTCGGGTTTACCGCCCAGACGATCTCGTCCATCGCGCGCATCAGCTCGCAGGTGACGCCGGTGATCTGGGCGACCCGGTCCGGCATCAGGCCGGCGGGGTCTCCCAACAGGAGGGCATTGAGCAGATTGATGCGCGTCAACCCACTGCCGATATGGTCGTGGATGTCCCGCGCGATGCGGGCGCGATCCTGCTCGAGATCGCGTTGGTGCTCCAGACGCTGCAACTCGCGCCGCATCCCACGCAGGCTGAGATGGCGAGCCAGGGCCGCCACGCCAGCCGCGACCACGAGGCCAGCCAGTCCGAGAAACCACCACGTCTCCCAAAAATGCGGCAGCACCCGGATTTCGATTGCCGCACCGATGTCATTCCAGACCCCGTCGTTGTTGCAGGCCGTCACATGGAAGCGATAGTTCCCGGGCTTCAGGTAATTGTAGTCCGCCCATCGCCGGCCAGCCGCGGTGATCCAGTCCTTGTCAAATCCTTCCAGTTTGTAACGGAACTGGATTTTATCCGAATCCGTCAGCGAGAGCGCTGTGTAATGAAATTCGAAATCCTGCTGTCCCGGCGCGAGCTTCCACACCGCCGCAATTGGGGAAGGCTGGGACTTCCCGTCCACAAGGAAGTCCTCGATCACTACCGGCGGAGGCTGGGCATTGAGCGGCATCTGCGCGGGCTGCACCCCCACAACCCCCTTCTCGGTCGCGAACCAAAGCCTGCCATCGTGCCCGCGCCATGCGGACGGTTGATACAGATCCGTGCATTGCGAGGTGGGCAGGCCATCGGAACGGCCATAGGTGGAGCAGAAAACGCCACGCGTCCTTCCCTCGGCAAAGGCACGCAACGCGGCCTTGCTCACACGGCAGATGCCGTGGTGAGTGCCCAGCCAGAGGTTTCCCTCATCGTCCTCCAGGATCTGGCAGATCAAATCATCGGGAAGACCATCCTGCGCCGTAAACCGGGTAAAACGCCCATCCTCCAAATGAAGCAGCCCCGCATCCGCCGTACCGATCCAGAGCGAGCCATCCGCGTCCGCCAGCATCGCGTACACCGCCTGATGCGCGTCGCAAGGCGGCAGCGGAAAGGCGGTAAACCGGTCGCCGTCGAGCCGGTGCACCGCACCGTCATCCGCCCCTGCCCAGATCACGCCATTCCTGTCCTCCACCACGCTGCGGACCGGCCCAATAATGGTACCGTTGTGTGAACTCCATTCCCGCATCACGCCAGATGACCAGCACTCCACCCCATCCTTCCGTCCCAGCCAGAGACGGCCTTGATGGTCAATGAAGATGCATTTCACAGCATGCACCGAAAACGGCTGTGGTTTCAATTCCCCATCCTGGAACCTCTCGAGGTCCTCCAGCCCCGCGCTCAACCAGAGAAACCCCTTCGGGTCTGGATACATGGAAAAAAGCAGGTTTTTGTCGTGTTTCGTCTGAATCGGATATGTCGTTACCTCGCCATTTACCCAGCGATCCAGACCGCCGCCGTAGGTGCCCACCCACAATGCTCCACTTGCATCTTCGCACACCGAGTTCGCCACCATGGCGGGCTGGCCCGGCGCCTGGAGCGTTTCAAAATATTTCTTTCGAACCCGGATGATGCCGCCGGCTCCCATGCCGGCCCAGATATTGCCCTCGCGGTCCTCCAACCAGCACCGGGTGGGATTGCCCGGCAGGCCGTCGGCAACGCCGATGGGGTCGGTAAGCCCGTCAGGCGTGTAATGCGTAAGTTCGAGGCTCGGTGAGACCCTCCACAGCCCTCCCTCCCGGTCAGGGAAAAGAATCGGGTGCGTTGCGTCGCCATGGGTCATGTCGGGCCACGGTTCCCATTCCGTCACCCATTTCCGGTCGCGCCATTTGCGCAGCCGCCCGTTCGCCATCACCGCAACTGATCCGTCCTGCATGAACGCCAATGCGGAGACATCGAGCGGTCCCTCCCCCTGCGGCGCCATGTCCTGGAAATGGGCGCCATCCCACCGGGCGAACTCCTGATCGGTCGCCACCCAGATGTTCCCTGCCGCATCCGGCGCCAGCCATGTTATGTTAACCCCGCGGAGCCCCAGGTTGCGCGGGATCAATTCGTACCTGCCATCCCGTACCCACCAGAGTTGGTTGTTGTCGGTGGAGCACCAGAGAGTTCCATCGCGAGCCTGGGCGTAAAACGCGCCCGGCGGCGCCCCAGGCGGCCGAAGCATCTGCCAGCCGGAAGGGCTGCCGGGCGCAAGGCTGCGGCGAATCAGCAGCCCGGGGCGAAAAGCGAAAGCGATCTCCTTGTCATCGCTGGCGACCAGCCACGCTTCGGAGACCCAATGCCCCGCCCCGTCAAATTCCCTGGTAAACACGCCATTTCGCCACGTGGTGAGCGAGCCGTCATAGGTGTTGATCCACAAGGTCCCCTGCGCATCGACCATCAACTTCACGATCCGCTGATGCCCAAGCTGCGGCGTATTGTCCGGTCTAAAGGTCACGAATCGCGAGCCGTCGAATCGCGCGAGGCCATTGTAAGTGCCGATCCAGAGATATCCATCGGGCGTCTGGACAATGGAGCTCACAGAATCGTCCGGCAGCCCCTTTTCCGTATCCCACGAGTCAACGATGTACCCTCCCGCGTCTGCCCGAAACTGGCACAGGAACAGGACCAGCAGGCAGATGGTGAGCCGCAGCATGGCCGGAATGGGGTGGAACTGACTTCCGAAGGTAGGCGGCTAATGATTGCAGAAACTGCCCTACCCGGGAAAGGGCTTTTCTGCGCAGCCTGTCATGGCCAGGGCAAAAGAGAGCCATCGCGAGGTCGCCGCGGCGGTGCTCGAGGCTCTGTGGTTGCCTGGTTGCTATGCCGATGGCGATGGGCTCGCGGCCGGAACACCCCCGGGACGGCGACCGTGACGCATTTCCTGCTTAAGCGCGGCGAATGCCGCCTGCTGTTTCGGAGTCAGGATACCATCGATCTGACCATTGGCGGCCACCAGCACGTCCTTGACCTGCGCGAATTTCTGCTGCGGCGTCAGGCTGGCGTTCTGGAAGATCGTCTGCACCTGCGCATGCGCCGCATCGAGGATCGGCGCGATTTGGGTCTGCTGCTCCGGCGTCAGGCTGAGCGCGGCGGTCAGGTGCTGCAATTGTTCCTGCCCACCGAATCTTCCGCCGCCACCACCCGCTGGTTGCTTGCCTGAATGCCCGGGACCGGGACCCTCAGGGCCACCGGGACCGCCGGGGCCGGGACTCTCTTCCAATTGCTGGACCATCTCCGCAAACTTCGCCTGCTGCGTGCCCGTAAGGAGCGGGGTGATCTGGCTGGCGACATGATCGATGACGCCATCGGTGGCGGTCTTTGCCTGCTCGCGGATGGCCTTCAGTTGCGGCTTCGCAGCCTCGATGATCGGCGCAATCTCCGCCTGCTGGCTGCCGGTAAGGCCCAGGGTGTAGGTCAGGCGCTTGAGCACGCCGCCGGCATGGCCGCCGCCGCCGGAGCCATCGTCCGTGGTAGTCCCAGACATTGTGGGTGCGGCGGTATCGGGAGTGTCTTGCGCAAACGCCCCGGTGATCAGCATTGCGCTGGCTCCACAGGCGATAATCGTGGGAATGAGGTTTCTCTTCATTTCAGTACTTCGGTTTGTTTTACGAATTGGGTGATTTTTGGCCAGTCCATGCGGACGGGCTCTGGGGTTATTGACCCGGGATGTGGAAAAAAGGTTACAACATCCGCCTGGCACCCGGTGCAGAGGGGCTGGGCTGTTTTGATCTGCGGAATACCACAGATTCATCCTTCCCATTAATCTGCGTGAATTGGCGTCAATCTGCGGATAGAAAGAAAACTGTGCCTCGCGCCCGGACTGTAACCTGAAGCCATTCCCGATTGTCTTACACCTGTGTGGACCCCGAGTATATGTTCCCATGGATGAACCAGGCTTCGATATCGAAGCCTGCCTGGAGGGATTGCGCCGGCGGGACGAGCGGGCGGCTTCCGACTTCGTCCGCGAGCATTACCCATTGGTCCTCAAGATCGTTCGCTCCCATCTGCCGCGGCGCACTGCCGAGGAAGACCTCTGCCAGGTCGTCTTCATCAAGATCCTCTCAAACATCGGCCAATACTCCGGCAAGGTCCCCATCGCCCACTGGGTCTCACGCATCGCCATTAACACCTGCCTCAACGCACTCAAGGCCGAGTCCATCCGCCCGGAAATCCGCTGGTCCGACCTCAGCGAAGACCAGGCCGCCGTGCTCAACAATCTCGCCTCCAGCCCGGCGGCGCTTTCGCCGGACTCCGCGGCCACTTCCCGCGACATTGTCGAGACCCTGCTCGCCGGCCTCAAGCCCCGGGACCGGCTCCTCGTCACAATGCTTCACTTGGAGGGGTATTCCATGGATGATGTAAAGCAGGCCACGGGGTGGAATATCGCCACCATCAAAGTCAGGGCCTTCAGGGCACGCCAGAAGCTGAAACAGATCTTTCAGGAACTTAACAACGAGGGAAAACTATGAAACCGAACGACCACTCACTCGATCGCCTGCTGCGCTCCGCCGGCAATGCCGTTCCGCATGCGGCGGATGAAGTTCCTTTTGGTTTTGCCACGCGCGTGGTCTCCGGCTGGCTCGCGGCTGGCCCCGGCGATGTCATGGGGCTCCAGACGCTTTGGTTTCGCCGGTCGCTGCTGGGCGCCCTCGCCGTGATGCTGCTCTCGGTCGGCTGGAGTTACAAGACGGACACGGCTGCGCCCAATGAAGAAATGGCGATCGCCACATACGCCACGCCCGCAGACCTTCAATGAGCCCGTTTTCCCAGTGGAAAACCATCGGCTATGCGATCGCCATCTTCGCGGCCGGCGCCATCTCCGGCGGGGCGTTGACGGTGTACGAGGTCAAACAGCATCTCTTTACCCCCCCGCGTGAGCAGGACCTCAAGCTACGCATGTTGACGCGGCTTGAAAACAAACTGGTACTGACCCCGGACCAGGTGGAGAAGGTCAGCCCGATCCTCGATAGTGCCGTCTCCCAGTTGCACTCGATCCGGACGGATACCTTCCAGCGGGTGAACAAAGTATTCGAAGATTCCTACACGCAAATCTCCGCGATCCTGACACCGGAGCAGCGGGTGAAGCTGGCCGTAATGGAAAAGGAGCGCCTGGAGATGATGCAACTTCACCAGAACCATCGTCACCCCGGGGATGGGGATCACGACGGGCCGGGCGGCGCGGCATCGCCCCAGTAGGTAAAAGTAGCCCTCGGGCGGCGGCGGCGGTATAAGCGGGCGAATGTCGGATACTTGCACTGTTTACCTTGCGGGAGAGTTGTTTAGCGCCAAGCACCTCGCGGGGAATGCCGCGCTGGCGGATCACCTTTTCAATGTCTCGACCGGGCACTTCCGCTGCGTGCTGCCGCAGGATTTGCCGCAGGGAACCTCGCCGCACGAGATCCGGGACCAGGATTTGCGCTCCCTGCTGGCGTGCGATGCGGCGGTGTTTCACTACGATGGGACGGAGCTCGATAGCGGGACGGTGGTGGAATATCTCTTTGCGAAATTCGCGGATATTCCGTCCGTGCTGCTGCGGACCGATTTCCGCCACGGCGGCGACCAGGCGCAGGGCGATCCTTGGAATCTGATGAACAGCTTTTACCCGCGCACAGCAACGGTTCGGGTGCACAGCATGGAGATTTACCAGAAGCAAATCGCACGCGGCCTCGTGCCCTCCATGGCGGCGGACAAGGTGATCCGGGAGGTCGCGGAAAAGGTGAGCACGGCGCTGCAGGAGGTGCTCGCGATGGCGCCGGTGCTGCCCGCCGAGCTCGGGCCGGCGGTTTATGACTGGCTGGCATTGATGCCGGGGTTCGCCCGGCCGGACGCAGCGAAGGAGTCGGCGGGGCGAATCCATCGCGAGAAGGTTGCAAAAGGGCTGCTTTGAGGTAAGGGGACGGTCCGCATTCAATGTTAACGATCCGAGACCTCAAAAAAACCGTCGGCGGCCGCACGCTCTTCGAGAACGCCTCCATGCAGGTGAACTACGGCGAATGCGTCGCGCTTGTCGGACCCAATGGTGCGGGTAAATCGACACTTTTCTCCATCATACTACGTGAGGATGACCCGGACTCCGGCGCCATCGAGCGCGACGAGTGGACGATGATCGGCTACTTGCCCCAGGAGGGTGAGGCGAGCGGTAGCGAGACGGTACTGGAAGTCGCGACGGGCCGCGTCGGCGAGCTGCCACTGCTCGAGGCCCGGCTTCACGAGCTGGAGAAGGCAGGCACGGTCGATATTCCAGAGTACCTCGAGGCGCACGCGAAATTCGATGCGCTCAACGATCCACAGGTGGAGGCGAAGGCGAAGAAGATGCTCCACGGGCTGGGGTTCAAGGACCGTGACTTCGCGCGCCCGGCGCGGGAGATGAGCGGCGGCTGGATCATGCGCGCGCATCTTGCGCGCCTGCTGGTGATGCAGCCGGATCTACTACTGCTGGATGAGCCCACCAATCACCTGGACCTGCTCTCCCTGATCTGGCTCCAGAATTACCTCAAGACCTACTCCGGCGCGATCCTCATGATCTCGCATGACCGCCAGTTCATGGACGAGCTCGCCGCGCGTGTGTACGAAATTTCCAACTGCAACTTGATCGGCTACACCGGCAATTACTCGGCGTTTCTCGACCAGCGGGAGGCGAATTACAATCAGCAGGTCGCCGCATACAAGAACCAGCAGAAGGAAATCGAGGGATTGCAGGAGTTCATCGACCGGTTCCGGTCGGTCTCCTCAAAGTCCGCGCAGGTGCAGAGCAAGGTAAAGCAGATCGAGCGGATGGATAAAATCGAGAAACCGGCGCCACCGCGCAAACCGTTCCGATTCCAGATCCCGCAGCCTCCCCGAATCGGCCAGAGGGCGGTCGCCCTGGAGGAAATTCACATGGCGTATGGCGAGAATGTCGTTTACACCGGGCTGGACCTCACCATCGAGCGCGACGAGCGGACGGTGCTCATTGGGCCGAACGGCGCTGGAAAATCGACCCTGCTCAAGATTCTCGCCGGCGTGGTTCCATTCCAGAAAGGGGAGCGCAAGGAGGGCAACAATGCGAAGCTCGGCTACTTCAGCCAGCATCGCTCCGCCAGCCTGGACCCGGCGAAGACGGTGCTCGAGGAGGTCATGGCCAGCGGCCCAGACCTGCGCGAGGATGACGCCCGCGCGGTGCTCGGGTCGTTCATGTTCCGGAAGGACGAGATTTACAAGAAGACCGGGATCCTGAGCGGCGGCGAGAAGAGCCGGCTGAACCTGATCAAGTTCCTGGTCGATCCGCCGAACCTGCTGCTGATGGATGAACCGACGACCCACTTGGACATCTTGACGGTGGAGTCACTCATCCTGGCTCTGGAGAAGTACGAGGGGACCCTTGTCTTCATCTCGCACGACATCCATTTTATCCGGAAGCTCGCGAACAAGGTCCTCCAGGTGAAGGACGGGAAGGTGATCCCGTTCCTCGGGAATTACGATTACTACTTGGAGAAATCCGGGCTCGGGATCATCGGCGAGCGCGCGGCGTTGACCGCGGGATGACGCCGATCGCCCTTAGAATTCCCCGGCGTAGTCCTTCAGCGCCGCGGTCAGCTTCTTGAGGCCCAGCTCGATGCGGGTCTTGACGGTGCCAAGCGGGATGCCGGTGTGGGCCGCGATCTCGCGCTGGCTCATACCCTTGTAAAAGGCGAGCTCGATCGCCTGCTGCTGGGCAACGGGTAGAGTCTCGATGAGCTTCAACAGGTTCTCGCGGATATCGGCCATGACAAAATCCTCCTCGGGGTCGGTGGTCCAGGCGCCAGGCTGCTGCTCGACCTCGTCGCGCAGGCGGTCCTCGGCGCGGCAATGGCTCTGGCATTTGCGCAGGCGGTCGATGGCGCGGCGGCGGGCGAGGGTGACGATCCAGCCCAGCGGCTTGCCCTTGACCGGGTCGTAGCTGGCAGCGCGGTTCCAGATCTCCATGAAGATTTCCTGGAGGAGATCCTCAGCCTCGGCCTCATTGTGGACGACCTTCATGCCGAGCGATTTCACAATGGAGGAATGCCGGTCATACAGGTGCTCCAGCCCAGCGGGGTCCCGCTGCTGGATCATTACCATGAGTTGCTCGTCCGTGGTATCGAGGGGCGAGAGTTCGGCGGCTTCAGGATGCGTAAGGTGTTCGAGGATCGCGTTCATAAGTTATCTCCGGTTGAGTTGGGTTTTTTCAGCGCGGAATGTAGCCACGCAATTTGCACACTGCTTCCTTTAGCAATGGCCGTGCCGATGGCGTTTTACTCAGGAAAACCGCTAAAAGCCGCGAAAATAGTGTAGCATTACGCGACACATGTGTCGTGTTCCAAGGCGAAAACGTAGGGAGTAAAATGGGGCTGCAGGCCCCGTCTCCTTCTGACCCGGCTACCCCTAGTGCGCCGTGGCCGCCGGTGGCGTTGTCGTCAGCAATCCTTCCAACTCCTTGATCCATGTCCCGGCGTCGGGATGGGTCGGGAAACTTTTCACCAGATTGTACATGTCGTTAAGGCCCTGCTCGCGCTGGCCGATTGCCACCTCATCCTCGGCCCGGCTCCAGAGGAGCGAAGGGCGCCGCGTCAGGTTAAAGCGATCCGTATTGAACGCGGCCGTTGCACTCGAGGCAGCCGCCCGCTCCGTCACGATCTTGTTATCCCAATACTGGATAATCCGAGGGTCGCGAGTTTTGCGCATCATCGGGAGAAGGGTCTGCTGGAAGATGGAATCGATATTCCCGGGCACCTGCTCCCAATTCTGTAGGGCGCCCAACTGCCCGCCGATGTTGTACCACCTTGAAAAGATATTGTCGGAGACCGCCTCCTCGAGGATCCGCGGCTCCTCCACACGCTGCCCCTGCCCCTGTCCCTGCTGGCGGCCATAACCACGCCGGTTATTTTCCTGGGGCTGAGGCGCATTCTGCTGAGCCTCGATGGCAGGGAGGGCGTCCTGGGCCTCCTGCGCATAGGCGAGCAGGACGGGGAAAATCTGGGCGTCCGTGGCGCCGGCGGCGCGCTGGAGGGAGATCGTCGTGTAACGGAGGGCGAGGCGAATGGCCGTGGGATTGAGGCGCGGGAGGGCGTTTTTCTCCCACTCGCTAAAGGCCGTGCTCTCGCTGTCCTGGCCGACGAAGCGCGTGACGCGCACGGCCTCGACATAGAAATTCTCCGCAGCCCCGTCATCGGCGGAGGCGGCGGAGAAATCCGTGATGGTCTGGCTTAATTGCGTCTTCGCGGCGGTGGATTGCTGCTGCTTGATCTGCTGGAGCCCCTCGAGCATGGACTTCACGTCAAGCGTCGGCGCGCTTTGCGCAAGAAGGGTGGAACCGAGCAAAAACCAGACGGAGGGGATCAGGAGGGATCGCATGACGATGTATTTGGACAGGCTATATTAATAAATCCAGCGGGAAACGGCTTGCGCGTTGAGAGAAGGCAATAAAGCGTGGCGATGGATGTCAAAAGCTCTTTGCACATGCGCAAGAACACCGCTCAGGCGGCTTTTGTTGCTCATGGCGCTCTTCGGTACGTATTTTGGAAGTCTTTGGCTCGGAGCGATGCACTTCCCGCACGGGTATGACTGGCGCAGAGATGTAATCTCGAACCTGCTCTCGCCGCGGGATAATCCCGGCTGGTACTGGGTCGCATCGGCCGGCGTGGCGCTCTCCGGCCTGTGCATGCTGCCGCTGGCGGCCTGGCTTGAGGTCGCACTCGGGGATGGCGGGAGCAAGCTGGCGCGATGGGTGCGGCGGCCGGCGTTTTTGGTTGGGATGGTCTGCCTCATCGCCTCGGCGTTGGTGGTGCCGCAGCATGTGTACATGGTCATTGGGATGCGCCACGCCCACGAGGCACTGGCGCGGGTATCGGCTGCGGGGTTGGGGATTGGGATGCTCTGCGCCTGTCGGGGTGCCACGGGAGAAACGGGGCGGCTGGCGGCGTTGCGAATAATATGGCGCGTGGTCACGGTGCCACCGGTTGCCGGAGCGGCCGGAAGCGGGTTGGTGCTGGGGCTGTCGCACCTGCACTGGATGCCGCAGGCGGCGACGGCCTATCTGCGGGCAACGGTGCTCTGGCACCTCTCCTTCTGGGAGTGGGTGGGGTCAGTTACGGTGTTTCTGTTTTTCCTGGCGGCGGTGGGGTTACTGGGGAGGGAGGAGACGGCAGCTACAGATTCTCGGGATGCCGCTCCACAGTCCCGTCCGTAGGACGAGACCGGGTGGTCCAGCGGGGACCGCGTGACTCGGAGCCAGTCCAGCCGGTATCGAAGCGCAACCCGGCGATGACCATGAACACATGCCCCCGCCTCGCATAAATCGTGATCCAGTCTCCCGGGCCATCCTCGCCATAATGGCGAAAGCCGGACGACGGCATCGGCGAATCGAGCAGACCCGCGGCCCTGAGGACAAAGGAGGCCGCGCCGGAGCAATCGTATGCGGTATCGAACTCCGCCGAAGTATGCCCGGCGCCATAGACATACGGCATCCCCGCGATGCGATTGCCCGCGGCGACAGCGATCTGCACCTCCGGCGGAGCAGCCGGCGGGGCTATGGCAATCCCATCCTGCAGGATGGCGGTGCGGCCGGGGATATATTGGTAAACATACGGCGGCGGGGTGGCGCAGCCGGCGAGGAAGAGGAGGGCCGGAAGGAAAATCCGCGGGAGATAATTGAAACGTCGGTTCACAAGTTATTGCAGGCTTTTGCCGATGCGATTCTGGGGGTCCGAGCCGTCGTCCCACGCGGCAAGACGTTCCGTGGCAGTGAGGGTGGAGGGCTGGAGCAACGGCGTCGAGGTGAGGACCCATGTGTCGCCCAATTTCTTGGCGTCGACGTGGAGATTGCCATCTTCCATGAAATAAACCATTCCCATCACCCCATCCGGCATCCCGGTGCGGTAACGGACGGGCACCTGGTTGAGCCCTAGCTGAATCTGGACCAACTCCAGCGTATCGCCCGGCGAGAACTGAGTGTACGCGCGAACGACCGGAACGGGGACGGGTGGCGGCGCTGCCTCCTGCCGGCAACCAGCCGCGGCCGCAAGAGCCGCGATCAACACCATGATGGAGAACCGGGTCGGCATTGTGTGCGAAACCACTCCGTGGTGTCTCAGTGCGCGGGCGTTGGCGAGGGCATCTCGTAAGCGGCGCCGGCATCCTCGGTGCCGGAGGTATCCGGCGTGGGGCTCACGGCGACCATGTGCCGGGAGGGGAGGAATTCGCCGTGCTCCGCCGCGATCTGCGCCTGCTCAAAGGAGGTGCCAATCTGGCCCGCAGGTGCTGCTTGCTTGAGGCGCAGGACCTGGATGTAGACCGCGCCGGAGCCCATGATCACGAGCCCGAGAATGCCGCCCAGGATAAAGATGGGGATGGCCTTGCGCGCCCCCTGGCCGCCGGTGATCGGGACCGGAACGATCGGCGTTTTGCACTCCGGGCAAACGGAGGGCTGGTCATCAGGGATGGTGATCAGCTCATTGCGGAAGGCGTGGAGGCAATTGGCGCGGTTGGGGCATCTGCCAGTAAGGGGCATGGTGGGATTGAAGCAAGGGGTGGGCTGCAGGGGGAGGAAGAAAGTGGGATTCTACATCATGCAGTACGGTGGGCGGATTCAATCCGCCAGAAACCCCTGCAAGTCCGGCGCCAGCGGCGCCTCCCAGCGGAGCCCATCGTCCTGAATCTCCAGCACCGCGGAGTGCAACGCGTGGCGGCGCAGAAGCAGCGCTTCCTCGAGCGCAGGCGTCCAGCCGGTCTCGATGAAGGTGAGGTAATGCTGTTCTGACGGTCCGTAGATTTTATCCCCGACGACGGCATGGCCGGCATGCGCCAGATGTACGCGGATCTGATGCATCCGCCCGCTCTCCGGGAAGGCCCGCACCAGCGCGAACCGCCCCTCGCGCTCGAAACGCCGCAGCACGCGGAAGCGCGTCAGCGCCGCCGCCCCCTCCGGATGCACGGTTTGCTTGAGATAAATGGGCGAGGGACGATGGATGCCCTGGCGCAGCAGCGGCGCATCGACGAAAAAATCATCTTTTTCCGGCCAGCCCCAGACGATGGCGTCGTATTGCTTCGAAATGCGGCGATTTTCCATGAGCATCGAAAAATGGCGCGCAGCCTCGTGGGACTTGGCGATGAGCACCAGGCCGCTGGTCTCGCGATCGAGGCGGTTAATAATGGAAACCTGGCCGCCATTGGCGATCTCAAAAGCGAGCAGATCGCGCAGCAGATGCCACATGGTCGCCTCGTCGGACGGCTTGCTGGGGTGCACCTGGAGCAGCGGCGGCTTGTCGATGACGATCCAGCCGGGCGACTCCGCGACAATCCGCAGCCGGGAAGGAACGGGTTGCGCGGTTGCGGCAGTCAGGGGCACAGTGGGGCTACCAAACATGATGAGAGGGCAAAGCGCAAACCGATGATCCGCCTGGACCGCGTGACCCGGGCATACAGCGGAGGCGTGCTGGCCCTCAACGAGGTGTCGCTGGAGATCGGCGCGGGCGAATTTGTCGCCATCACCGGCCCAAGCGGCTGTGGCAAGAGCACGTTGATGCATCTCATCGGCGGTCTTGACCGGCCGACAAGTGGCGAGGTGCATGTGAACGGCCTCGCGCTGCACGCGGCCGCGGAGGATGCGCTGACCGAGTACCGGCGCAGGAGCCTCGGGATCGTGTTCCAGTTCTTTAATCTGCTCCCGACGATGACGGTGCTGGAGAACGTGAGCCTGCCTCTGCTGCTGGCCGGGCGCAGGCGCAAGGACGCAACTGCGTCGGCGAAGACATGGCTGGAGCGGGCGGGGCTCACCAGCCGGTGGGGCCATTTTCCCCATCAACTCTCCGGCGGCGAGATGCAGCGCACCGCCATCGCGCGGGCGCTGGTGCATGAGCCGGCGGTGGTCCTGGCGGATGAGCCGACCGGCAACCTCGACTCCGCGAACGCCGCCCAGGTGATGGAGACGTTGCAAAAGATTGCTTCTCAGCGGATTTGCACAATGTTAATCGTGACTCACAGCGAAGAGATCGCGCGCATCCCGGACCAACGCATCGTGATGCGCGACGGCGTCATCGTCTCGCGAAGCTGATACCATGAATCCGGAATATTTGAAGATGCTGCAAGGGCTGCCGCTGTTCGCGGAATTTACCGACGCGGAGATGGAGGGCGCGCTCGATTTGATCGACAAGGTGCAATATGCCCCTGGAGAGTGCGTGGTCAGGCAGGATGAGAAGGGGGATTGCATGTACGTGCTGGTGGAGGGCAGCGCCCGGGTGGTGCACCGTCGCGACGGCAAGGAATTCGAGCTGGCGGTGCTGCACGTGGGCGATTTCTTCGGCGAGCTGGCGCTGGTGGATTCCGGCCCGCGCTCCGCGGACGTGGAGGCATTGACGACATGCACCCTGCTCCGCATCGAGCACGGCGCCCTGCGGGCGATCGCCGGCGTATACCCGAATGCCGCCTTCAAGCTCCTGATCGCCGTGGGCCGCGCCTTGGTGGTGCGGATGCGGAAGGGGAACCAGAAGTACATCGACTCCCTGCTGACAGGGACTGCGAAGGATTAGAGACCCGCCGCCGGGGCAATGGATGCCGCCCTGCATTGGAGGGTTGACACAGCCCGCCGCTGGGACGGAGAACTGGCGTTTACTCCCAATCACCCCCGCATGTCCGAATTCATAGCCCAGCATACCCTCGCAAAAACAGCCTCCATGACGGGGAGCTCTCTGCACACGGGGGAAAAGGTGACCCTGACTCTCCATCCGGCGCCGCCTGGCACAGGACGCAAATTCCGCCGGAGCGATCTGCCGGATGAGCCGACCATCGATGCGAAGATCGAGAACGTGAAGACCGTCGAACGCGCGACAACCATCGCCGAGGGCAATGTGAAAGTGCAGACCGTGGAGCATGTCCTCTCCGCACTCTCGGGGCTGGGAGTGGACAATGTGATCATCGAGATGGACGCGAACGAGCCGCCCATCGGCGACGGTAGCGCGGCGCCTTACGTGGAGCTGATCAAGCGGGCGGGCATCCTCCCGCAAGAGGGGCAGGCGCCGCAATTCGGCGTGCATGAGGCGGTACACCTGGAGACGAAGACGGGATCGCTCATGACGATTGTGCCGGATGAGAAGTTCCGGATCTCCTGCACGCAAGTGGGGCCGAATGGACGCTTCACGCAATTTTACAGCACGGAGATCACCCCGGAGATCTACGAGAAGGAAATCGCCCCGGCGCGGACGTTCGTTTACTACGAGGACGTCAAGCCGCTGATGGACAAGGGGCTCATCAAGGGTGGTTCGCTGGAGAGCGCGATCGTCATCCGCGGCGAATCGGTGCTGAGCAAGGAACCGTTGCGGTTCCCCGATGAGTTCGCGCGGCACAAGGTGCTGGATATCATCGGGGACCTGGCACTCTTCGGGCGGCGTATCAGAGGGCACGTGATCGCGGTGAAGCCGGGCCATGGGCCGAACACGGAACTGGCGCGCGCGATGAGCAAGCAGTTGACAAAATTGATGACGATGGTGCCGCCCTCCATCGTGCCGAAGGGCGGCGCGGTCCTCGATGTGAACGACCTGATGCGCATCCTGCCGCACCGCTATCCCTTCCTGATGGTGGACCGGGTGGTGGCATTCGAGGGGGACACAAAGTGTACGGGAATCAAGTCGGTGACGATCAATGAGCCCTTCTTCCAGGGGCATTTCCCGGGGCACCCGGTGATGCCGGGGGTGCTGCAACTGGAGGCGATGGCGCAGGTGGCGAGCATCGTCCTGCTGCGGCAGGCGAAATCGGCTGGGCAGATCGGCTATTTCATGAGCGCGGACGAGGTGAAATTCCGCAAGCCGGTGATGCCCGGCGACACCCTTTTTATCCACGTGGAGATGCTGAAATTCCGCGGCCGCATCGCAAAGGCGGTGGGGCGTTGCGTGGTCAATGACGAGGTGGTCTCCGAGGCGCACATGATGTTTGGGCTGATCGAGACGTGAGCGACACCGACATCCATCCCACGGCGATCGTGGACCCGGCAGCTCGGCTGGGAGCAGGCGTGAAGATCGGCCCGTATTGCGTGATCGGCGCGAATGTGGAGGTCGGCGACGAATGCAGGCTCCAGCATCACGTGACACTGGAGGGGCCGAGCACCATCGGCGCCAGGAACGTCTTCTACTGTTATACCTCGATCGGGCAGCAAACGCAGGACTTGAAATATCGCGGCGAGCCCACCTGCCTCAGCGTGGGCGATGGGAACACCTTCCGCGAATTCGTCACGGTGCATCGCGGGACCGCCCCGGAGTCGCGCACGCGCGTGGGGAATCTGGGCAACTTCCTAGCGTACAGCCACGTGGCCCACGATTGCATCGTGGGGGACAGCGTCATTTTTTCCAATAACGGGACCATCGCCGGGCACGTGGAGGTCCAGGATTACGCGATCATCGGCGGCCTGACGGCCGTGCATCAATATTGCCGCATCGGCCGGCACGCGATCACGGGCGGCTGCTCGAAGATCGTCCAGGATGTGCCGCCATTCATGATCGCCGACGGCAACCCGGCGCTGGTGCGGGGCATCAACCAGGTGGGCCTTGAGCGGCATGGATTCGAGCCTGACAGTGTAAAGCGGCTGCGCGAAGCCTACCGGCTGCTTTATCGCTCCGAGCTAAACGTGAAGCAGGCGGTGGAAGAAATCCGGAAGTCGCTCTGGGGCACGCCGGAGATCGAGCAATTGGTCGGATTCATCGAAGGGAGCGCGCGCGGGATCATCCGGCGGCCCGTCAAGGGAGTAGACGAAGAATAAGACGCAACCGCTGGCCGGATCGGGGGGTTTGACGATATATCCATAATCGTGTATTTCAACCTTATGCCCCCCAAGACCTTCAGGATCGCTTGCCTCTTACTTGTTTCCGCAATGGTGTGCAGCACTTCGTTCGCAAAGAAGAAACATCAGACCGTTGCGGGTGCTTTTGTGAAGATCCTTGAGATCTCCCCGATGTCGGTGACAGTCGATGCCGGGAAGGATGTACAGGAATCCTACAACATCACGGCCGCCACGAAGGCGACTCTCAACGGAATCGCCGTGACTCCCGACGATCTCCGGGCCGGCATGGTTGCAAAAATCACCCTGGGTTCGGATAACGAAACCGTGGTGACGCTTGATGCGAAACCGGCGCCGCGGGAAACGAAAAAGCCGGTTAAACCCACCGAAAACGTCTGGGTGAACGTCGGCGTGGCTCATTAATCGCCCTGGGCGCCCATTACTGGCTGGCCGGAGAAAAACCCGCCGGCGGTGGCGGCAGCTCAAGCGTCTTTCCCCACGGCTGGCAGATCACCTGGTCCCGCGTCGCGTCGATGATCCAGATTCCCGTCGAGTCGACCTTCATCACGACGTCGTTCAACGATTGGTCGGGCTCAGGGGATTTGGTATGCTCCACGGTATAGCTGATGACGCCATTGGCGTACGAACAGGTCCCGTCTGCGGAGATATCGACATACGTCCGCTTCTGGCCGGTAATGATGTCGCTAAGCACGGAAAACACTCCTCCCTCCGAAGGCGTTGAGAGGCCGCGCATCAGGACGTTAAAATGATGATCCGGCGTGATCTCGGTGGCGGCATCGCCCCCGTCGTTGTGGCAGGTGACGATTCCCACCACGTCCTTGAAGGCAATGACCGGCGGCTGATCCGGGAGCAGGCCGTAATAGAGATCGTCCTGGTTCTCCTTCGAGAGCTTGAGGGTGATTTTTCCCTGCTGGAACTGGTAATCCAGTTCCGGGGAGTGATCGCTGGGTACGATTTCGATCGTGTTATCGGCGCGGGCGTCGTAACTGGCGGGGACGCTGTCCTTCCCGTCGATGTCCATCGTGCAATGGTTGTCCGGCTGGAATGCGATGCGATCCGCCGCCCGGACCCCCTTGTAATGCTCGATCAGGACATAGGTCCCGCTCAGCCTGACAGGGCTCGCGTCCGGGTCCGCGCCCAGCCCGGCCCGCGCGAAGACGAGAAGGCCAAGGACGGCAAGGCAAAGGTGGTTTTTCATAAGTATCCTCGGGGGGAAGGGCGTCATCTCGACCCCCGATAAAACGCAGAGACCACCCGGAGCGTCAATCCCGGACAGACTGGGATTCGATACCGATGCCACGCGGCCGACGATTGGCCGGTCAGGTCGCCAGCGCGGTGATTTTGCCGCGGGCTGCGGTGTCCAAATTTTTCCATCCGTTTCACCTTTTGTAAACTCCTCCCTTTGCGCCCCTTGCGCCTTTGCGTGAGGCGGCCTTTCCCGGGACCCAAAAAAATCCTTAGGAGAAGCAAGTAGTCTTCTGCAAGGCTGGAAATATGCACGGGCAACAGTTCCAAAATCTGTCCACATTTCAGTCTTCCATTCCAGGTCCGAATCGAACACGCGCCCTGGGGCCTGTTAAGGTCAATAGGGGTGCAATGTACCCCTGGTACCTTGGCACGCGCCTCAGGCAATTAAGGTAAATTAAGCCAAATTAAGGTGAAAAAAATTTTGAGTCCGCGCGATGTGACGAAACGGCCGTCAAATGGTGCAAAGCCGCATTGCGCCATGGCATGCAGGGTGATACGATGAATGACGCGTGTGCCGGCACGCAACTTCAACCCCCCACCAGCTCTTTAATCAATATGGCCCAAGCGATCATGGATCCGGAGGAAGTGCGGCGCTTTGCGAAGGAACTGAAGCGCTTCAACGAGGAAGTGGCCGCGCGCGCGGCAGCGCTGCAAGCGCGCTTCGCGGCGGTGGGCAGCACATGGCAGGACCAGGAGCACGAGAAATTTGCCGACGAATTCATCACGACGATGAAAGTCCTCAAGAAGTTCGTCGAGGTCTCCGAGAAGCATACCCCTTTCCTCCTGAAGAAGGCGCAACGGATCGAGGATTACCTGGACCAGCGATAACCCGGGAATGGCCACCCAAGCGAAAGTCACATCAGTCGAGTCCCTGGAGGTGTTCCGGGCAAGCCTGATAGTCTTTCTGAACAAGGCCCACTCCGCCGCGGACCAGGTGAGCGACGAAATCCGACGGGTGCGGAGCTGGGTCCAGCACGACCAGCGGACACACTGGGAAAACGAGGTGCGCCGGCGCGCGCGCGACCTCGCGCAGGCCGAGCAGGAGATGCTGAGCGCGCGAATGACGAAGGCGCTGGATAATCTCTCCTCCCAGCAGCAGGCGGTGAACAAAGCTCGCCGCGCGCTGGAGGAGGCGCAGGAGAAAATGCGCCGGATCAAGCTCTGGATGCGCGACTTTGACGGAACGCTGGACCCCCTGGCCAAGGGGCTGAATTCGCTGCGCGGGTACCTGGATCACGATATGCCCCAGGCTATCGCATACCTGGGCGAGATTCAAAAAATCATGGAGGGCTACATGGAGAAGAACAAGCCCGCGAAGGCGCCCGCGGTCCAGGCGCCGGCGCCGGAGGAGGCCGCATGAGCAGCGAAGCGGAGGCGAGCCTTGCGGCGGCGTTGCAGAACCTGAAGATCGCGTGGGAGGAAGTGCGCGTGCACTGGCGCGACGCGAAGTGTCTGGAATTTGAGGAGCGTTATCTCAAGGAGCTGCCGAGCCGGACAACGCAGGCGGCGACGATCATGTCCGACATCGAGAAGATCTTGAAGAAGGTGAAGCATGATTGCGCCTGAGCTGGCTGAGCTGAATATGCAGCGCGGGATGGAGGCGCTGGAAAGGCTGCGGCTGGCGGTGGCGGAATTTGCAAAACGCGAGGAGCGGATGACACGGGGGCTGGAGGTAAGGCGATCGGGCATCGCCTGGCGTTATCAGGCGGCGATCAGCGGCGCGGATGAGACCGAGGCTGCGCAACTGGCGGCGATCGAGACGGAATGCGGCGGGCGCGAGGCGCACGTCCGGCACGTGGCGGAGAGCCGCGCGGAGCGGGTGCGGCGGGCGGCGGCGATGGGCCTGCGGCAAATCCCAAGGCGCGGACGCGATGCGCGCGGCAATTGGCTCGCGAATCTCCAGATGCGCCTGGTGCATGCCGATACGACGCGGGCCGAGGCGTTGAAGGCGGCCGAGACGGAAGCGGCGGCTGTGGCCGCGGCACTCACGGAGCAATGCGAGCGGCTTGTGGCGCTGAAACGCGAGGCGCGCAAGACGCTCTCCGGTTACAAGAATTTGCTGGCGCTGCTTTCCACCAAGGGTGCGCCACCCGCGGGCATGCCCGGCGGTTCGGAGGGACTGGCTCTGGTGGCGGATACGCTGGGCGATGCCGAGGTGAGACTGGCGGCGATGCAGGGGAGCGCACGGGGCGGGCTGATGAAATTCATGCCACTGGGAGGCAAAGGGCAGGGCGCCGCGGCCGCGCAGGCGCTAACTGATGCGGTGGTGAAGGCGGAGAGTTTCTACGATGCGCTGCGCACGGATGCCGCGGGGAATTACGCGGCGGCGCAGGCGGCCATTCAGGCGGAGTATGATCGCCAGCACGCCGAAATCGCGGACCAATGGGGCCGCGTGGATGAGATCGAGGAGCGCACGATGACCGCGGCGCGACGGAAGATCGAGACGCAGGCGCCGCGCATCCTTGGAAAGATCGACGAGCGCCAGAACCGCGAGAGCGCGCTGGTGGCCGCCCAGCGGCAGCACCGGCTCACGCTTACGCGAGACTCCATGGCCGCCACCCGGCGGGAGGCGATCCGCAAGCACACCGCGGAGGAGGAGCAATGGCTGCGCGAGCAGCAGCAGGAGTGGCAGACGATCGAGCAACAATGGGCGGCGGAAATCGTCCCCATCTACGCGGAGCTGCGCCGGATGCAGGCGGCGGGCGAGACGCTCTTCCCGGCATGGAACACGGATTGGATCGAGGCCTGGACGCCGGTGCACGAGTTTCCCGCGGGAGCGAAATTTGCCGACCTGAAGGTGGATGTGAAGGCGCTGGCGGGGGCGTTGCCGAAGGACCCGCGCCTTGCGCTGCCGGGGCCGGCGGAGTTCACGCTGCCGCTGGCGCTCACGTTCCCAAACCATGGATCGCTCCTCATTGAGGGAAAGGAGACCGGCGACCCCCTCGCGATGGGCGCACTCAATGCGCTGGTGCTGCGCCTGCTGGCGGGAGCGCCGCCCGGCAAGGTCTCGTTTACGATCATCGATCCTGTCGGGCTCGGTCAGAATTTCGCCGGGCTGATGTACCTCGCGGATTATGAGGAGTCGCTGATCAATCGCCGCATCTGGACGCAGCAGAGCCAGATCGAAGAGCGCCTTTCCGAACTCAATGAGCACATTGAGAAGGTGATCCAGATGTATCTCCGCAACGAGTACGAGACGATCACCCAATACAACGAGAAGGCGGGGAGCGTGGCGGAAAAGTACCATTTCCTGGTGGTGGCGGATTTTCCGGCGCAATTCAGCGAGACCGCAACCCGACGGCTGCAGAGCATCGCGGCAAGCGGACCACGCTGTGGCGTCTATACGCTCATCCAGTGGGACCAGCGGCACTCGCCGCCGGAAGGCCTGGCCATCGAGGACCTCCGCCGGAACAGCGTCTGCGTGCAGCGGCGCGGCGATGGATATCATCTCTCCGCCAATCAGCCGGAGCCGGGCACGAATCTCCTCCTGGCTGCGCCGCCGGACCCGGAGTTGGCGGCGAAACTGGTCCACAAAACCGGCCAGAGCAGCATCGACTCAAACCGGGTCGAGGTCCCCTTCTCGCAAATCTCTCCCGCGCCGGAACAGATGTGGACGCTCGAGACGACCAACGAACTCAAGATCGCCATCGGCCGCACCGGTGCGACCAAGCCGCAATATCTCGCCATCGGCAAGGGGACACGGCAGCACGCTCTCTTCGCGGGCAAGACGGGGTCGGGCAAATCGACGCTCTTTCACGTGATCATCACGAACCTTGCGCTCTCATGCAGCCCGAAACAGGTGGAGTTCTACCTCATCGATTTCAAGAAGGGCGTCGAGTTCAAATGTTACGCGGAGAAGCGGTTGCCGCATGCGCGCGTGGTGGCGATCGAGAGCGACCGGGAGTTTGCCCTCAGCGTTCTGCAACGCGTGGACGAAGAACTGCGGCGGCGCGGCGATCTCTTCCGCAAGCTTGGTGTGCAGGATGTGGCCGGGTACAAGCGCGCGGGGGGGACGGAGGATATTCCGCGCACTCTGCTGATCATTGACGAGTTCCAGGAGTTCTTCGTCGAGGACGACTCGGTGGCGCAGGGGGCGTCGCTGCTCTTCGACCGTATCGTGCGGCAGGGGCGCGCATTCGGCATCCATGTGCTGCTCGGCTCGCAAACGCTCGGCGGCGCATACACGCTGGCGCGTGCGACGTTGGGCCAGATGGTCATCCGCGTGGCGCTGCAATGCAACGAGGCGGACGCCTATTTGATCATGGATGACAATAACTCCGCGCCGCGCCTGCTCTCGCGTCCGGGCGAGGGTATTTACAATGACGCCGCAGGTGCCGTGGAGGGGAACAGCCCCTTCCAGGTGGTCTGGCTGGCCGATGAGGAGCGCGACCGGCTGCTGGATGAAATCCACGCGCTGGGCGAGAAGCAGGGGCTGCGGATGGAGCCGCCGCTGGTCTTCGAGGGCAACGCGCCGGCGGACATTCGCGACAATATGCGGCTGCGGGATTTGCTGGAGGCGGTGCCCGCGAAGCCGCCGCAGGCCGCCCGTGCATGGCTCGGCGCGCCGAATGCGATCAAAGGGCCGACGGAGGTCGTCTTCCACCGGCAGAGCGGCAACAATTTGCTCATTGTGGGCCAGCGCGAGGAAACGGCGCAGACGATGCTCGCCCTTGCGCTGCTGGCACTGGGCCTGCAATACCCGGCGGACGGAGCGCAATTCGTGGTATTACAAAGCGGCGCGGAAGGGCAGGGTCCGGACTTCGTGGAGGCCATCGCGAAGGGATTGCCGCACGAGGTCAAAATTGTCGGCACCCATGACGCGCCGGCGGCGATCAATGAAATCGCGACGGAATTGAAGGAACGGATCAGCACCGGCGGGCAGGGCGCGCCGCCTATCTATCTGTTTGTCAACGGGTTGCATAAGTTCAAGAAATTGCGGCACGAGGAGGATTTCAGCTTTTCGATGAGCGAAGGCGGCGGCGATGCGGATCCGGGTGCGCAGTTCGACGAGTTGATCCGCGAAGGAAGCGCGTATGGGATTCACCTTTTGATCGCGGTGGATGGTTACAGCAACGTGCAGCGTTTCATCAGCCGCAAGGGGATCACGGAATTCGAGATGCGCGTCGTCTTCCAGATGAGCGCAAACGATTCCGCCAGCCTGATCGATTCGCCGAAGGCGAGCAACCTCGGGTTGCACCGGGCTCTTTATTTCAATGAGCGCGAAGGGACGCTGGAGACTTTCCGGCCTTATGCGATGCCGGGGGTCGGTTGGTTGGAAGAGGCAAGGGGGAGTGCGCTGATCAAAATCGCGGCGCTCAGTAAATAGTCCGCAGACCGGGATGCCTAATACCTTAATATTTTCGCCAGGAAACGGCGGCAGGAGTCGGACTGCGGATTGCCGAACAATTGCGCGGGTGGCGCGCACTCGAGGATTCGGGATTGGTCCAGATACGCGACGTGGTCGGCGACCTGGCGGGCAAAGGCCATTTGATGGGTCACAAGGATGAGATCGCGACCTTCACGCTTGAGTTCCTCAATCATCTCCAGCACCTCGGCGGTCATCTCGGGGTCGAGGGCGGAGGTGGGCTCGTCGAAGAGCAGGAGGCTGGGGCGGATCGCGACAGCGCGGGCGATGGCGACGCGCTGCTGCTGGCCGCCGCTGAGCTGGGCGGGCTGCTTGTGGGCGTGCGGGGCGAGCTGGAAACGGCTCAGGGTCTCCATCGCGCGATCGCGCGCCTCCACAGGCGCCAGAAGATGGACGCGGCGCAATGGAAGGACGATGTTTTCCAGCGCGGATAAGTGCGGGAAAAGATTGGAGGCCTGGAAGACGGTGCCGATTCGGGAACGGTATGCGCGCAGTGCTGCTGGGTCGCGCGGGACGGGAATGCCGTCGATGGCGGCCTCGCCGGAGTCTGGCGTGGTGAGGCCGGCGAGGATGCGGAGGAGGGTCGATTTGCCGCCGCCGCTGGGGCCGATGAGGACGAGGGCATGGACCTCCGGGAGATCGAGCGAGATGGCGTCGAGGACGCGATTCGGGCCGAAGCTTTTGGTGAGGCTACTCAGTTGCAGTCTCATGTCTCGTACCGGTGGCGGCGCTCCAGCGACTGGGTAAACAATGAGATGGGCAATGTCAGGATCAAGTAACCAAGGGCAAGCGGGATATAACTCTCGAAGTTGCTGTAAGTGTAGGAACTCACATTCTGCGCGCTGAGGGTAAGCTCACCGATGCCGATGATGGAAAGGAGAGAGGAATCTTTAATAAGCGATGCAAATTGGCCTGCGAGCGGTGGCAGAATCTGCCGGATGGCCTGCGGCAGGATGACATACCGGTAAGTCTGCGCGGTGGTAAGGCCAATGGAGCGCGCGGCATCGAGCTGGGACGCCGCGATGCTCTCGATGCCGGCCCGAATAACCTCCGAAATATATGCGCCGGAAAAAACAGAGAGCGTCAGGACGCCGACAAGATAGCGATTCTCAATATGGAACGATTGCGCGACGACGTAATAGAAGATGAGCAACTGGACCAACAGCGGCGTACCGCGGATGGCCTCGACGCAAATGCGGGAGAGATAACGAAACAACAGAAAGGGGGAGCGGCGCAGGAGGGTCAGCAAACTGCCGATGAGGCAACTGGCAACGAGCGAGATGGCCGAGAGAAGCAGCGTGCGGAGCCAGCCCTGGACGAACAGGGCGCGGTAAACCCAAACCGAATGCCAGTCCCAATGGTAACCGATGGTTGAAAACGCGAAGGTGAAGACGCCGGCAAGGAGCGCAAGGGCAAGGAGGAAGCTTACGGCCCTGCGCCAGAAAGGGGGCTGTAGGGGATCGATCGGCATCGGCATGAATGCAGACCGGAGGCGGGGTGATTGGCAAGGCTGGAATCGCGACGCAACGGCGCTCAGGCAATGATGATGTCCACGTCCTTCAAATCCACGATCAGCTTGTCGTGAAGCGGGGGTTTCACGCGCCACCATTTGCGGGCGCCGCCGGGGCGGCCAAGGACGAGATGCGTGAGACCGTACTCGCGCGCGAAGGATTCGAGCGCGGATGCGACATCCTCGTTCTTCAGCACAATGACAGTGCCGCCCATTTTCTGCGCGATCTCGAGGGTATCGGTCACGCGGCGCTGGACCTCGGAATCGATCTTCGTCGGCGCCTCGCCCGGCGTGCGAACGTAAACGGCAAACCACGGTGCATTGAGCTGCGCGGCGAGGCGGGCGGTCTTGCGCAGGAGGGCGCCGGGGTCCGGGCCGCGGGAGCTGATGGCGACGGCGACGAGGCCGAGCGCGGGCTGGTGAACTTCCTCATCATTACCGCCACGCTGCTTGGAATCGAGGAACCGGGCGACCTCGGTGAGGGTCAACTCGCGGAGGCGGACGAGATTCTTCTCGGTGAAGAAATTCGCCATGGCGCGCTGCACGCGGTCCGCGGGATAGATCTTGCCGGCCTGGAGACGGTCGAGCAGATCCTCGGCGCTCAGGTCGAGGTTCACCACCTGGTCGGCGCCGGCAACGACCTCGTCCGGGATGCGTTCCTTGACGCGGACTCCCGTGTTTTGCTCGACGATGTTATAGAGGGACTCAAGGTGCTGGATGTTGACCGTGCTGATGACGTTGATACCGGCAGCGAGCAGGTCCTGGACATCTTCGTAGCGCTTGCGATTCTTGACGCCTGGGGCGTTGGTATGGGCCAGCTCATCGACGAGGCATACGGTAGGCTTGCGCGCGAGGATGGCGTTGAGGTCCATCTCCGCAAGCTTGATGCCATGATACTCGCTGATGATGGGCGGGATGACCTCCAGGTCCTTGATTTGCGCGGTGGTATCGGGGCGCTCATGCGGCTCCACGTATCCGCAGACGACATCGACGCCGCGCTGCTTGAGGCGGTTGCCCTCGACAAGCATCTGGTATGTCTTCCCGACGCCCGGCGATGCGCCGAGGTAGATCTTCAGCTTGCCGAGCTGCTGCCTGCGGATGATCTGGAGGAACTCATCGGCGCTGGGTCGTGGATGGGTGTCGTCAGACATTGGGGAGAAAAGTGGATGCCTGACAAAAACAGATTCACACAGACCGGAAACCCGGTCTGTGTAACCTGTTAAAGTCGGCGGATTTGTTTGAGTTAGTAAGTCAAATTTTGCCGTCGAGTGCGAGGTTGAGTTTCAAGACATTGACGCGAGGCTCGCCCAGGAAGCCGAGGTCGCGGCCCTTGGTGTACTTGTTGATGAGAGCGGTCACCGCATCGAGGGACATCTTGCGGGTCTTCGCGACGCGCGGGGCCTGGAGCATGGCATTCTTCACAGAGATATCCGGATCGAGGCCGCTGGCGGAGGAGGTTACCGCATCGGCAGGGACAAGGGCGTTCGCAGGCAGGCCGTTCTGCGTGCGATATGCGGCTACAGCGGCCGTCACGTTGTCACGCAGTGTCTTCGACGTGGGGCCGAGGTTGGTGCCGCCGGAACTGGTGGCGTCATAGCCGGTGCCGGCCGCGGAGGGCCTGGAGTTGAAGTATTGGTTGTCGGAGAAGGCCTGGCCGATGAGCTCCGAGCCGTAGACCGTCCCATCCTTGCCGACGATGAGGCTGCCGTTGGCCTGGTACGGAAATGCCACCTTCCCGATGGCGGTGATGACGAGCGGATAAACCCCGCAGAGAACCACGGCCCCGATGATGGTCAGGATGATGGTGTTTTTGATATCCAATAGGATGTTTTTCATGGGTCGAGTGTGTTGAGTTTTTTGAAAGGAAGTCCGTCCCGGCGGCGCCCCTTGTAACTGTATGTCCAGGGCAGTGCGTTGGAGCGCGCACGGGACGGCGCAAGGTGTTTTTCGTTAGGCGAGGTGCATTGCTGTGATGACGACGTCAATTAGCTTGATGCCGATGAACGGGACGATAACGCCGCCCGCGCCGTAGATGAGCAAGTTGCGCAGGAGGAGCGCTTCCGCGCTCAGCGGCCGAAACTTGACGCCCTTGAGCGCCAAAGGGATGAGCAGCACAATGATGATGGCATTGAAGATGACCGCGCTGAGCACGGCCGAGTTGGGGCTGTGAAGGGCCATGACATTGAGCGGAGCGATCTGCGGGAAGACGCCCATGAGCATGGCCGGGATGATGGCGAAGTATTTCGCAAGGTCATTGGCCACAGAGAAAGTCGTCAGCGCGCCGCGAGTGATCAGGAGCTGCTTGCCGATCTCAATGATCTCCAGGAGCTTCGTCGGGTTCGAGTCGAGGTCGACCATGTTGCCGGCTTCCTTGGCGGCCTGGGTGCCGGTGTTCATCGCCACGCCGACGTCGGCCTGGGCGAGAGCCGGGGCGTCGTTGGTGCCGTCACCGGTCATGGCGACCATGCGTCCCCCGGTCTGCTCTTTGCGGATGAGAGCCAGCTTGTCCTCGGGCTTGGCCTGGGCGAGGAAGTCGTCCACGCCGGCCTCCTTGGCGATGGCTGCGGCGGTGAGCGGGTTGTCACCGGTGATCATCACGGTGCGGATGCCCATGGCGCGGAAGCGGACGAACCGCTCCGCGAGGCCGCCCTTGACGATGTCTTTGAGGTAGATGACGCCGAGCGCCTTCGTCTTGGTCGCGACGACAAGCGGAGTGCCGCCCATGCTGGAAATGCTCTCCACCGCCTTCTCGACATCGGCAGGCAGCTTGCCGCCAACCCAGTCGCGGACGGATGCCGAGGCGCCCTTGCGATAGCTGGAGCTGTTGTAATCCAGGCCGCTCATCCTCGTCTGCGCGGTGAAGGGAACGAAGACAGCGTCCGGCATTTCGTGGAGTTCGCGGCCGCGTAGGCCGTAGCGCTCCTTGGCGAGGACGACAATGGAGCGGCCCTCCGGAGTCTCATCGGCAAGCGAGGAGAGCTGGGCGGCCTCAGCCATCTCGGCCTCGGTGACGCCGGTGGCGGGGATGAACTCGGAGGCCTGGCGATTGCCGAGCGTGATGGTGCCGGTCTTGTCGAGCAGCAGCACGTCGACGTCGCCCGCGGCCTCAACGGCGCGGCCACTCATCGCGAGCACGTTCTTCTGTACGAGGCGGTCGATGCCTGCAATGCCGATGGCGCTCAGCAGGCCGCCGATGGTCGTCGGGATAATGCAGACCAGCAGCGCGACCAGCACGGTGATGGAGAATTTCACGCCAAGGAAGTTGCCGAACGGCATCAGCGTGATGCAGACGAAGAGAAATATGATCGTCAACGCCGCGAGCAGGATCGTAAGGGCGATCTCGTTAGGGGTCTTCTGGCGCTCGGCGCCTTCCACCAAGGCGATCATCCGGTCGATGAAAGTCTCGCCCGGGTTAGAGCTGATACGGATTTTCACCACGTCAGAGAGGACGCGCGTGCCGCCGGTGACGGAACTGCGGTCGCCGCCAGCTTCGCGGACAACGGGTGCGGACTCACCTGTGATGGCGGACTCGTCCACCGTCGCGGCGCCCTCGATGATATCGCCGTCGCCGGGGATCAACTCGCCGGCGCTGACCACGACAATGTCCTCCTTCCGGAGCTTGTCGGCGGTGACCTTCTCGACTTTGCCGTTCTTGAGCAGGTTGCCGAAGGTCTGGGTGCGGGTCTTGCGCAGGGTATCGGCCTGGGCCTTGCCGCGCCCTTCGGCCATGGCCTCGGCGAAGTTTGCGAATACCACGGTGAACCAGAGCCAAAGGGTGACCTGGATGAGGAACTTCGGGTCTCCCTCGCTGCGGTTGAAGATCAGCAAGGTGGTCGTGAGCGCACCGACCTCGGTCACGAACATGACCGGGTTCTTGACCATGTGGACCGGGTTGAGCTTCTTGAAGGACTCAACGATCGCCGGCATGATGATCGTCGGATCGAAGATGGATAATGATTTGGCAGCCATTGTAACTAGGTTGGGTTAGCGGTAAGCGTGTGAGTTGATAGTCGGTCTTTTGGTTAGAACACCTGCCCTGCGTGCATGAGGAAGTGCTCGACGATCGGGCCAAGCGCCAGCGCCGGCAGGAAGTTAAGGGCGCCCACGAGCACCACCACGCCCACCAGGGCGAAGACGAACGTCGGCGTATGCACCGGGAAACTGCCCGGCCCTGGCGGTGAGATTTTCTTTTTCGCAAGCGACCCGGCAATGCCGAGCGCGGGGATCAACATCGCGTAACGCCCGAGCAGGATGGCAATGCCCAGCGCGGTGTTGTAACCGGGCGCGTTGGCGCTCAGGCCGGCAAAGGCGCTGCCGTTGTTGCCGGCGGCTTCGCTGAAGGCGTACAGGATTTCCGTGAAGCCATGAGGCCCGTTGTTGGCCGTGCCGTTGCTCGGCGTCACCACATTGGTGACCGGGTTGGTCGAGGCCGGGCCCCAATTGTTCAACACAGCGCCCGCCGAAAACATCAGAATGATTGCGGCGAAAATGAGGAGATAGAAGCTGGCGAGCTTGACCTCCTTGGATTGCACCTTCTTGCCGAGATATTCGGGCGTGCGCCCGATCATCAGGCCGGCGATGAAGACCGTGACGGCGATATACACCAGGATTCCGTACATGCCAGAGCCCACCCCGCCGAAGACAACTTCACCGAGCTGGATATTGAAGATTGGAATAAAACCGGCGATTGGCGTAAGGCTGTCGTGCATGCAATTAACCGCGCCGCAGCCGGTGTCCGTGGTGGTGGAGGCGAAGAGCGAGGACTCGAACAGGCCGAAACGAACTTCCTTGCCTTCCATATTGCCATCGGCCGGATCGACGCCTGCGGCAATATGGATGGGATTGCCCGCGGCCTCATAATGCCAGACCACCAGGACGCCTGGCAGCAGCATGATGAACATGGCGATCCAGACGGCCCAGCCATGCTTGATATTCCCCACGGAAGCCCCCAGGTAGTAAGTCAATCCGGCCGAGATGGAGATGAACCAGATCATCTGAAAGAAGTTCATCAGCGGACAGGAATTCTCAAACGGATGGGAAGCATTGGCGTTCATGTAGCCGCCGCCGTTGGTGCCGAGCATCTTGATAGCGAGTTGCGAGGCAATTGGGCCCTCGGCGATGGTCTGGGTATCAATGGTCCCTGTGACCATGACCGCATTACCCTTGGCATCGTAAACGGGGTTGCCCTTGGCATCGGTCTTCGCCACCTGGGCGGTAAACGGATCCAGGAACTTGACCTGGTCGTACGGCTTGAAGTTCTGCGGCGAGCCGGACCAGAGGAAGATGATCGAGCCGATCAGGCAGAGCGGCAGGGTCATGTAATAAGTCACGCGGATCATATCGACCCAGAAGTTGCCTATAAACTCCGTCTCGCGGCGGGCGATGCCGCGGACGAAGGCGGCGGCCACGGCGAGGCCGACGGCGGGCGAGAAAAAGTTATGGATCACCAGCGCGACCATCTGCGAGAAGTACGACATCGTGCTCTCACCACCATAGGACTGCCAGTTTGTGTTGGTGGTGAAGCTGGCAGCCGTATTAAAGGAGAGGTCAGGCGTCAGGCCTGGCAGGGACTGCGGGTTGAGCTTCGCCTGGAAGGGCAGCTTGTCCTGGAACCGCAGGATAAAATAGGTGAAGAGGAGCGTAATCAGGCTGAAGACCAGCAGCGAGATCGTAAACTGTACCCAGTTCTGCTCCTTCTTCGTATCGATGCCGAGGATCTTATAAGTGAGTTTTTCGAAGGGTTTGACGATCGGGTCGATCCAGGTCTTGCCGTCGTACTCGAGGACAGCCTTGAGGTAAAGTCCGACAGGTTTGGTGATTAAAATCAGGACTACCGTGTAAACAATCAGTTCTATCCAGCCGTAAGCGCTCATGGGATTCGGGTTAGGGTCAGTGTGTTGGTTAAGTTAGAATTTCTCCGGGCGAAAGATCGTGAAGAGGAGATAGGCGATGAGGAGCAGTGAGACGATTCCTACGATGTTATTGGTCATGGCTATGGTTGGATGAATGAGATTCAGGCTTTGTCACAGACCCATGCGAATAAGATCATGAGTACGAAGAAGCCGATGGTGACGAGGATGTAGGTAATGTCCATGGTTGGCGGTTTGGGTTTTTGTTCGGGAACGTCCGTTAGTTATTCTCGAGGTTGTATGGCTCCTCGCTGGAGCCAAATTGGAAGAGTTCGTAAATGCGGCGCATGTTGGCCTGGGCGGGCTCGAAGTCCTTGCTGAGCTTGATGGCGCGGCCGTAATAGCGGCGGGCCTGGTCGAACTCCTCGCGCATCTCGAACATCACGCCCGCGAGGTTGAGGGCCTGCGGCGAATCGGGATTCAGCTCCAGCGCGCTGATGAGATTGCGCCGCGCGGCGGCAAAGTCGCGCAGGTTGATCGCCCGCTTGGCACAACGCAGGAAGTACTCGAAGTCATGCGCCTCCGCCGTCTTGCGATCGTCGCGGGCGTGGCGGACGAGGATGTCCTTCACGATGGCGCGGAGCTGGTCGGGGGTGACCGGTTTCTGCAGAAAATCGATCGCGCCGAACTTCATCGCGTTGACGGCGTTCGGGACATCGGCGTATGCAGTGACGAAGACGACCGGGGTGGTGATGCTGATCTGGTTCATCCGCTCCAGCAGATCAAGGCCGCTCATGCCCGGCATGCGGAGATCGAGGATCGCCACGTCGTAGCGGTGGATGAGAAACATCTCCAGCGCCTTCGCGCCGGATTCGGCCTCGTCGACCTTGAACATGCTGTCGAGCGCCGCCCGGTACATCAGACGGACATTGCGCTCATCATCTACGACTAAGATATTGGCGTCCATGGATCAGGCCTTCGGGTTTTTGGTCCCGCGCAGGGACTTGACCAGCGTCTCCGCCGCGTCGGCGGACTGAACGGCAGCGCTCCCTTCGTGAAAGGGCAGATCGAAATAAAACTCTGTCCCCTGGCCGACGGTACTCTTGACGCCGATGCTGCCGTGATGCGCGCGGACGATCTCGCGTGCGATGGAAAGGCCGAGGCCGGCGCCGGTCCGCTCCGCACCCGGGACGCGATAGAATTTCTCGAACAGGTAAGGCTGATACTTGGCCGGGATGCCGGGCCCCTTGTCGCTGACGGAAAACCGGATGCCACCATCCTCGCGGGCGGCCTTGACGAGGATTTCCTCGCCGGGTTTCGAGTGCTTGACGGCGTTGTGGATGAGATTTGTGAAAACGTGGGAGATCTGCTGCCACTCCACCGCGACGAGCGGCAGATTCTCCTCGGCAAGGACGGGGACCAGGCGGATGCGGTGGCGATCAGCGATGTCCTTGCTGTCGGCGATGGCGCTGTTGACCATGTCGCCCGGAGTGCGCGGCTCGATCATCATGTGCTCGGTGCCGGCCTCGAGGCGGGCGAGATCGAGCAGATCGTTGATCATAATGAGAAGCCGTTCCGAGTCGTCGCGGGCGGCGATCAGGAGCTCGGATTGCTTGGCGTTTAGCCCGCCAATGGCTTCCTCCAGCAGGAGATGCAGAGCCATGCGGACGCTGGTAAGCGGGGTCTTGAGCTCATGGCTGACGGTGGAGACGAGGTTTGTCTTCAACTCGTCCACCAGGCGCAGGCGGGTGACGTTTTGCAGGATGGCCGCGCCACCAAAGATTGTGCCCTTGTCGCCACGGATGCCGATGACGCGCGGAAGGAAGAAGGTCTCCTTGTCGTCCGGGCGGACACAGATCGCGTTGGCAAAGCTGACGGGGATGTAATCGTCACCGCCCTTTAGCACGCCCTCGACTTGCTCGGCAATTTGCTCGGGGATATGATCGTCGAGGTGCAGCTTCTGGAGGAGTTTCTCCGCGGCGGGATTCTTGAAATTGACCGTGCCGCGCGCATCGAAGGCGATGATCGGGTCAGGGAACGCGGAGAAGGTGATCTCCGTCATTTGGCGGGCCTGGAGGATCTCGTCGCTGGTGATCTGGCGATAGGCGCGCAGCTTGGCGGCCATTTTATTAAAGGCGTCGGCGAGCTGCCCCATCTCGTCTCCGGAGACGACCGGGACGACCTGATCAAGATTGCCCTCGCCCAGCTCCTTGGCGAAACGGGTGAGCGACTGGATGGGCGAGAGGATACTGCGCAGCAGGAGCTGGACAAACCCAAGCGCGCCGGCCAGCCCGAGCACCATGGCCACGAGCATGTAGCGGATGGAGGTGGCGCTCAGGTCGCGGGCACTGTGATCCGCGCGGACCATGTTAATTTGGTTGAGATCGAGGATGTCCTGCGCCTTGTCCTTGATCTGCGTGAAAAGCGGCAGCATCTGGCCGAAGTACATCTCCCGGCGCTTGTCGAGGTCCGGCGTGGCGAAGAAGGTCTGAGCGAGGCCGACGTACTGGCGATGAAGATCGCGCACCTGGAATGCCAGGTCACCCTCTCCCGGGAGAGTGATGTTGTGGAGCTCCTTGTCGAGGTTCTGCTCAAAAACCGGCAGATTCTCCGCGTACATCGTGCGGGACATGTCCCACTGGCCGGCAAGGGTGAAGGCGAGGGCGGAGTCCATGCGCTCGGCGGACTCCTTCATGTTCTGGCAGGCGACGACGCTGTCGTAATTCTCGTGCAGGATCGTGTCGATGGCGCCGCCGAACTGGGCAAAGAGCACGATGGCGTAGACGCCGATCGCGACCAGCAGGATGAGCAGCGGCAGCAGGCCTATGAGAATGCGTTTTCTCATTGGACGGAACCGGTATGGACTGTGACACGCACAGGCCAGTCTTTAGCGCGTGGCGTGCCGGGGTTCTTTGGCTTGTGTAAGTCGCTGGTGGAAAGATAGATGCGCTAATCGCTATTTTCAGGAAACGGCGCAACAGCATGCATATTGCACGATCGGGAGGATGGAACGGTTGCAAAACGCATGCGCGAAAATGCGCAATGCGCGGGCAAGCCTAGGCTTCCGCGACCTTCTCCAGCTTTCGTCTCCGGCGGTAGAGAGTCGCCGGGTCGATCCCCAGCACAGCGGCCGCTTCATCCAGGCTCCGGGTGGTGGCGATCACGCCGCGGATGTGCTCGTTCTCGATGGCCTCGAGCGAGAACCGGCCGCCGAGGCGCATCTCGGAGGTTGGCTGGACATTCTCGGAGAGATCGGCCACGCCGATGGAATCGCCGGAACTCAGGATCACGGCGCGCTCGATCACGTTGCGCAATTCGCGCAAATTACCCGGCCACGGATGCTGCTCCAGGGCGGCACTGGCCTCCTCGGAGAGTGCGGTGGCGGGTTTGCCGGCGTGACCGGCAAAGAAGGCGAGCATCCGGGCGGCGAGGCGCGGGATATCCGCCGGGCGCTCACGCAACGGCGGCATGGTGAGGGAGATGACATTGAGCCGGTAGAAAAGATCCTCGCGAAATTTCCCGGCGGAGACGGCGGCCTTGAGATCGTGATTGGTGGCGGAGATGACGCGGACATCGGCCTTGCGCGGGCGGGTCTCGCCGACGCGCTCGTATTCGCGCTCCTGCAGCAGGCGGAGGAGCCGGGACTGCACCTCGAGCGGCAGGTCGCCAATCTCATCGAGGAAAAGCGTTCCCCCATCGGCGGCAGCCACCTTGCCCCACGTATCGGCGAGGGCACCGGTGAAGGCGCCTTTGACGTGGCCGAAGAGCTCGCTCTCCAGCAGTTCGCGCGAAAGGCTGGGGCAGCTCACCGTCACGAAGGCATGTCCGCGCCGGCGGCTCTGCTGGTGAATGGTGCGCGCCATGACGCTCTTGCCGGTGCCGCTCTCGCCGAGCAGGAGGATGGTCGCCTCGCTGGTGGCTGCGCGGCCGGCGAGGTCGATGATCTTCTGCATGGAGGGCGACTGGGTCTCCAGGTCGATCTCCGGAGCCTCGGAGCTGAGGCGGGATTCCAGCTCGGCGACGCGATTCTCGAGGCGGCGGGTCTTTTCGGCGCGGGCGAGCACCTGGCGGATTTGCTCCGGGGTGCAAGGCTTCGGCAGGTAATCGAATGCGCCGCGGCGCATGGCCTCGACGGCGGTCTCGATGGAGGCGTACGCCGTGACCATTACAATGGTGAGGCGCGGGGAGATCTCCAGCAGGGCGGAGAGGAGATCGAGGCCGCTCTCCTGGCTGAGCTTGAGATCAAGGAATGCAACGTCGAAACCGCCGGTGGTTTTCAACAGCCGGATGGCATCGGCTGCGTTGCCGGCGGACTCGACATCGTGACCGAAGCTATCGATGGCGAGCCGGAAGGTGTTACGGATGTTGCGTTCATCATCGACGACGAGGATGCGCATGGGAGAGAGGGTATCAAATCTGCGGTTTGGGCCTAATTAAAAAAAAAGGCCCTCCGGTCGGATTTACTTGGATTGGGTCGGATTAGGTCGGATTAGGTCGGATTTCCGGTTTGATTTTTGGCACATTTCGAACCCGGCTGGTTTGATTCAAAAGTAAACCGGTCCTGAAATGTTGGCCGCGCATCCTGCAAGCGTGGCAGGAAAGACCTTGCTTCACCTAGAACTTTTTTTAAATCGTCCCCCGGTCAGTGGCAGTGGCAACCGCCGCCGCAGCCGTGGGAGGGGCTGGTGGAGGGCGGCTCGCCGGGGGTGGTAATGCGCACTACCAGCTCGATGTCCTGGAACTGCAATTGGCGCCGGACATGCCCGAGCATGTGCATCGTTCCCGGGTCCGGAGCGGATGAACAATCGATCCGCAGGGCGAGCGGCTTGCCGGTAAATGCCGGGTACTCGGCGGCCATCTCGCCATCGAGGGCGAAGGAGAGATAGACATTCAACTTCTCCTGAAGGAGGTAGAGCTGCTCGGGGGTGCCTGCCCATGGTGCATCGTGAAGGATGACGAGGGTGACGCGGCCGGTGGCATCGTCGATGCCGAGGGCATCGATGATATTGGATTGATCGAGGCTCATGGAGTGGTCTGCGCAGGCGTGCCCTGGCGGGCCAGCTTCTGCCGGGCGCCGGCAATTTTCACAAGGATTTCCTTGTTCGTCTTGTCGATGCCCGCGGAGCGCCGCCAGTAATCGAGCGCCTTCGATTCATCGTTGGCGGCGTTGTACGCATCGCCCAGATGCTCATCCACCACGGCATCCTCGGGCTGGATGAGGGAGGCGGCTTTCTTGAGCTGCTCAAGCGCGTGCGGAATGTCGCCCTTCTTGAAGTAATACCAGCCGAGGCTGTCGATGAATGCCGGGTTGCCCGGGTCCATCTGGAGCGCTTTTTTGATGAGGGCGCCGGCCTCGTCGAGCTTCACGCCCTTGTCGACCCACATGAAGCCGAGGTCATTGTCGGCATCGGAGGCGTTGCCGGGGTCGAGCTCGATGGCTTTCTTGAGAAGCTCCGCGGCCTTGTCGCTCTGGCCGGCTTCGTCGGCGGCCTCGCCGTAGGCGCGGTAGAACTGGGCGTCGAGCATCTCCGTCTGGCCATCGGCAGCTTCCTGGACGGCCTCGGCGAAAATCTCCAGCGCCTCGGGGTAGCGTTTCCCCTCGCTGAGGGCGAGTGCGAGAGAATAGGTGATCTCCGCCTCGGCTGGGAATTTTGTCCGCGCATCGCTGAGGACATTGACGGCGTCGTCGAGCTTCTGCTCCTTCATCAGGAGGACGGCCTCGCGGACGTAATTGCGGAAATCGCCCGGCTCCAGGAGGGTGAGCTGCTTGCAAACGCCGAGGGCGGCGTCTGTGTTGTTGGTTTTCTCGTAGAGATCGCAGAGGACGCGGTAGGAATCGGTCCGGAGGGGGTTGTCCTTGATGAGCTCCTGGAGGGTCTGGATGGCGCCGGTGGTATTGCCGACGGCGTCAAAGCAGATGGCGAGGCTGTTGCGGATGGAATCGAGCGTATCGTCGCCGTCCGGGGGATTGGCGGGGCTGAGCTTGATTGCCTTGATATAGAGGGGAATCGCCTCCTTCTCGCGATCCGTGCGGGCGTAGAAATCGGCGACGCGGGCGAGCGTAAGCGGGGTGTTGCCATCCAGGGCGAGCGCTTTCTTGAAGTCCGAGGTGATCCGGCCGACCTGGTCCTCTGGGATCGGCTGATCGCCGTAGGCCTTCACGCGGGTATCGGCCAACTGGAGCCAGAATTGCGGGTCGGAGGATTTGACGGCCGAGGCCCGGTCGAGGACAGCGAGAGCCTTCTCGGGCTGGCCGCTGTCCTGGTAAATCTCGTAGACTGCGATGTAGGAGGCGAAATTGGTGGGATCGAGTTCAAGCGCCTGCGCGGCATATTTCAGGCCGATATCGGGCTTGGCGAGGTACTTCGAGTAGAGCTGGGAGAGATAGAGGTAGGCGAGCGGGGCCTTGGGCGCGGCCTTGATGGAATCCTTGAGGACCTGGATGCCAGATGAGGGATCGCCGCGGCGGGCGAGCTCATAGGCGACCTTCACCGCCAGCTCGGTGTATCCAGGGTCGAGAGTGAGGGCCTTCTGGTACTGGGTGAGGGCGGTGTCGGAATCGGCATTGTCCTCAGCGATGATGGCACGCGAAAACGCAGCCATGGCGTCGGCCTTTGCGGAGGCCTGCTGGCCAAGGGAGAGATCCGGGGCGCCGGCCTCGGAAGCGCCCGGGAGGACGTCTGCCTCGGCGGCCTGCGGATCAGAGGAGCCGTCCTGAGCGAAGCCCAGGCAGAGGGGAGTCCGGATGAAACCCGCGGTGAGTATGGCGATGAACCCGCACACCGGCGCAAGGCACCGCGGCTTGCCTAAAAAAAGCCAGCCCCGCGTGAGGTTCATTGCCCAAATCTACCGCCTAGCTCTTGTAGCGCAAACGCTTCTTGTGGCGGTTGAGTTTCATCCGCTTTTTGCGCTTATGCTTGGCGATTTTCGCTTTGCGTCGTTTCTTCAGTGAACCCATCGGGATTGGTTTTTAAATATCGCGTTACTGTGTGATGACGCGAGCCGTAGAGAGAAGCATCGCGCCGGTGAGGAAGCAAATGGAAAAATCGTCTATTTC
>Ga0302319_10000676_pt1 | contig 76384 bp, 51 predicted proteins | sample Bog_T0_2_FD_203319 | JGI IMG/M metagenome (GOLD analysis project Ga0302319, IMG submission 203319) | Peat permafrost microbial communities from Stordalen Mire near Abisko, Sweden - Bog_T0_2 | ecosystem: Environmental > Terrestrial > Soil > Wetlands > Peat | place: Sweden: Abisko, Stordalen Mire...
AATGCTGATACCGTACCCATGCTCCCAATCGCCATCGCATTGGCTCACAAACCATGCTTGTAATCGTTCAAATCCCGTCATCCACCCGCCCCAATCGAAGGGAAAAATTACGCTACTTCAAATCCCCACCCTTCCCAATATCCATCCCCGCCGGAACCGGATTCCCCTCATCAATCGAGTCCGCAATGCACTTGTCCAACACGCCCTTGGCTTCCAGGATGAACTCGATCGCGTCCCGCCCAGCGCCATCGCCCCCGCGATGTGGCGTCACATAATGCGCCTCAGCCTTCACCCGTTCCCGCGCATTGGCCGTGGCAATCGCGAATCCGCACTCGCGCATCACCGGCAAATCCACCACATCATCACCGACATACGCAATCTCTTCCAGCGTCACACCCGCTTTTTCCATGATCTCGCGGACGGCTTTGATTTTGTAAGCCTGCCCCTGGTAAACAAACTCCATCTTCAGGTCGCGCGAACGCAAAGCCACGCTGTCACTGATCCGCTTCGTGATCACGCCGCACTTCAAACCGCCCAGCCGCGCCAGCGTGATGCCCGCACCGTCATGCGCGCTGTAGCCTTTGAACTCCACCATCTTTGTAGCCGGCGTTCCATCGGTTGTGGCAACAGGCAGAAACCAGATAGTCCCGTCGGTCAAAACGCCATCCACGTCAAAAAGAATTACCTTGATGCGCCGCGCGCGATCCTGCGCTGTCAGTGTCATTCCTCGATTCTAACAATCGAGTGCCATCGTTCCCTGCGCGCCCATCGCACACGCGAAGGCGCGAAAGAAGAGAGAATGGAGAAATGGATCCGCACCAGCCCGCCACAAACCCGCCCCCGGAAACCGAAGACTATTACTTCGAGGGCGACTTGATGGTTTTCACGGCGGCCTATCACCTCAAACGCGGCTCCTGCTGCAAGTCCGGCTGCCGGCACTGCCCCTACGGATTCAGGGGCCAGACCGCGCGCGATTCCGAGCCCACCTGCACAGACAACGAGCCCTAAATAAACAACACAGAATCAAAGATTTAGGCAACTAAATCATGCAGTTTCAGCGCGTTTTCCCGAAAAACTGACGGGGCCGAGCAAACTTTTGCCTCAAAATGGGAAGCTCCAAACAGACAAAACATCCCATTCCTCACCACGCGCGGTCCGTAACGGAACGGATCGGGACCGTGCAAGGCGAAATTTGCCTGTTTCTTTCACCTTTAAGGCAAACTTTAACGGGAGAACCTAACCCTCCGATTGAACTTTTGAACAGCTATTGCGCCCCCGCGGGAGCCGGATTGGCCGTAGCTGCCGGAGTCACCGTCGGGACCACGGGCGCCGCCGCATCCTTCACCAGCACTGCGAACCGGGGAAATGCAAAACTCCCATTCGCATCGTCAATCACATTCAACTGGCAAATGTAAGACCCCGCCTTCAACCCCGCCAGCGGCACATCCAACTCCATCGCCACAGCGTCGCGCCCTTCCACATTGATCGCCCTGGCCTGCACAATCGGTGTCTCATAAACCTTCGTCGCCCCCTGGATTAACTCCAGGCTGCTCAACAAGTTAATCCCCGGCTTGGTCCCCTTCGCCGCGTCCGCCGCCACCTTCTCCCGCGCCGGCCCATAGATCTCGTACAGCAAATAAAGGTGCTGATCCTGCCTGAAAACGTGGCTGATATTGGGCACATACTCCTGCCCATTCCGCACCATCGGGTTCTGCTTCTTGGTCGCCTGCCGCAGGTTGGAAAGCACAATCGAACTCAACTTCAGTGGCGACTTCTTCATATCCGGCAACGTAATCTCAGCCACAAACGAGCCCATCCGCCCCGTCTGATTCTCCCGCACCACAAACTTCACCTGGTACTTCCCCGGCGGCAAATCAAAACTAGTAGTGTATTGAATATTTTTCTGCCGCGCCCCCACCCCCGCATCAAGATTCAACTTAACCGTTTCGCGAGCATGTCCGATGGGCCGCTTGAATTCGTCGATCACCGTGCCAATGATGTCGAGGGTAGCCTTGTCCTTTTCGCCGCCCTTCACAAATGGAATCTGCGAACCCGGCACAATCAGCGACACCGGCACAAAGAACCGATTCTCATCCAGCCTGAAGTACATCGCGTCCATGTAGACAGCCATATCGGTAGCCGGCAAATCGCTCGCCAACTGCTCATCCAATTCCCGCTCGCGATCTTCATTCCCTGAATGTTTAAAGTCCGCTGGCGCATAGTACCCAGGCCTGTATTCCAGCTTCACGCCTGGCCGGTTCACCTTGATGCTCAGCTTGCGATAGCGCCCATCACGCGCCGGATTCGTACTGTGAAACCCAATCGCATAGTAAGCCGATGTGTCCCGTTCTACCTGCGCAAATGCCGGAGCAAAGTCGTTCGAGTCGAAGAATGCCTTTCCCCCCGTATCTACGCTGAGGGTCGACATCACCTCCTGCGAGGCAAAGTTGCCCTGCATGTTGTTCGTCAGTGCTGCGCCATTGAACGCGCCAGACCCGCGAATGCTACCTGTCGAAGCATCCCCCAGCGGCGATACCGCCTGCAACCCGCGCGTGTCCACACTGTAGATGGCCAGGTTCGCCCGCACCGCTGAGTTAATCGCCGCTCGCAGGGATGCCTGGTTCTCAATGCCGTCGCGCGAAATACCACCGGAGAAATACAGCAGCGACTTCTTTTCCGTAATCTTTTCGAGCGACTTCGCCACCGCCCGCAAAGCATACAGTTCGCGGTCAGTATTCATGTCGTTGTACTCGCTCTCGTCCGGCGTGTATCCGGTGGTATCTTCCACCTGGTTCGAATTCGCTGTGGCTCCCGTCGCAAATCCCTGCCCCTGGGTCCCGTTGTACACGGCCACTTCGTTGATTAGTGCTTGCTTGTCCGCTGTAAAATCCTGGTCCACCTTGAGTGAGGTATCCAGCGAAACCAGCGCCACCAGGTCGGCAGGCTGCATCTTGTTCTTCAAAAAATCCTGCGCTGCCAGAACGCTGCGATCAAGATCCTCGGGCTGCATCGATGAGAGGTCAAAGAACATCACAATCAGCCGATGATTGCGCAGATCCTCTGGCTTCGCCACCACTGCTGCCTTCGCTCCACCTACGCTGCCGCCCGCGGCCAATCCGCTGATAGTTGCTTCGTTCAGCGGCGTTGCCTTGTCTACACTTTCAAAATCGAAGGTATCAATCGGCTGCGCTTTGCCGTTTTCATAGACGCTGAAGTCGCTCCGCTTCAACCCAGTCACAACCTCGCCAGTCTTCGTGTCTCGCACCACGACATTGGTCAGCACCAGCTCGCCGTTCATCTTCAGCACAAAGCCACCCTGCTGGTCGTTGGAATTCTGTGCGCTCTGTGCTGGACCGGAGTTTTGCGCAAGCATCGGCCGCGCGCCCATCTGCGCAAGCGCCAGCAAGGCAAGTCCTGCTCCGATCTGTTGCAGCCAACCTCTCACGCAAGTCCCTTCACTCAGTGGTTTGCAAACTAACTCACTCCGCTAAAATCTGAATCTCGCTGTAAATTGAAACTGCCTCATCTGGGCCGCCGAAGTCACTTCCCCAAAATTCCGAGAGTTTACTGTTGTACTGACCCCCGAGTACTGCACCGTATTGAACACGTTGTTGATGGTCGCTCGAATCTCCATGCTGCGCGTGTCTCCCATGTTCACCGTCTTCGACAGAGCCATATTGTTCGAGACGGTTCCCGGCCCCTGGATCGAGTTACGCGGAGCATTGCCAAAAACACCGCATGGGTACGGGTTATTCGGATCGTTCGCTCCCGGTGGAAGGCCATAGGCCGCAGGATTGAACCATTGGTGCAATGAACCGCCTCCCGCCGTCGCGGAGATTCCTGGAACGAGGACAGGGCGAAAGACGCCTCCCGTTCCACACACAGTATCGGTGCTCGATGATTGATAACTAGGACTGAGCCATGTTCCGGTTGCGAACTGAATGGTGCCAGAGGCCGAGAACCCTTCAAGAATGTGAGAAGCCGTGCCAGAGGTGACGAGAAATTTGTCTTTGCCGAAAGGTAGCTCGTAGAGATAGGTGCCGTTCACTGTGTGGCGCACATCCAGGCTGGAATTGCCGAGCTCTCCGAGTGGGTTCTGCCAATTCTGCACGCCGACTCCTCCTACACTTCCGAGCGCGGCGGCATCGTCGATGGCATGCGAATACTGATAGTTGGCTCCCAGGGCGATTCCCTTGGAGAGCCGCTTGTTGACTCTCACTGTGCCGGCGTTGAACTTCGAGAACGACCCCGCTTCTTCGTATCGGAAAGGCAGAGGAGAGCAGCCTGTCGAACCTGGGCACACCGCAGATGGATTGGACGCGAGAACCGAAGGATCGGTCCCGGCGGTGGCAGCCGAAATTGCGCGCGGCTCAATGACCGTGTCGAGATGATTGCCTCGCGACCCGTTGTAACCAAGATTCAACACAATACCTATGGGCAGAGTCTTCTGAATATCAAGATTCCATACCTGCACATATGGCAATGGATAGTGCGGGTCGAGGGCATAGTTACCTAAAAGGAATGGCGCCGGGAATCCATCATACCCATTATTAATATTGCCATTATTACCCAGCGTAAAGCATGTAATCGGCACGGTCCGCGCACATGCGGATGTGGGGTTGCCGTTCGAGTTGACTTCTTGATTGGTCTGTTGGTTCGTAAACGGTGGCTGGTGCGCCATGGTGTTAGCAAAAGTCGCATACTCGCCCGTGGTGTAATTCATTCCAAAGCCGGCCCGCACCACCGCCTGCTTGAGCTTCGGCACACGCCACGCCAGTCCAAGGCGCGGCGCAAAGGCCTTGTGCCATGGAAAGACCAGCGATTCGGGTAGTCCTGCTGTGCCCGGCTGCGTTTCGGCTACACTCGTGAACAACCCAGCTGGATTGGTTACAACCTCGCCGAGGTGGCCGTACTTTTCGGTATATGGTGCGAAGAACTCATAACGAATACCGGCATTCACGGTAAGGCTCGGTACCAGTCGCCAATCGTCCTGCGCGAACGCATCATAGACGTTGTCGCGCAGGTAACTCTTGGCCAACGAAGAGTTCAGATTCGTAGACAGCGGCAAGCCCAGCAGAAAGTCTGCAATCGGCGAGCCCGTGTCCTGATCCTGCGCAAGATCTTCGGTGAACAATCCAGTGAAGGTGAAGTTTCCTGTCGCGGTTGAACCCGCAAGGAAATCGCGATGAACTCTCCGATAGTCGCCGCCGAAACGAAGATTATGCTTGCCGTGAATCCAGCTCAGAACTTCAGAAAACGAAATCGTCTGCGACACCGAAAAGCTCGGCTGCTGTTCTGACAGGCTGGAGAATTCGCTCAGCTGAATGTTAGGCACGCCGTAGTTCAGCGGGGCATTGTTAGGCACGTTGATGCCATCGCTCGCCGCAATGTCGTTTGCCGTATTAGTAAAGAAATTAATCGTGTGCGAATTGCTGCGGTTCCAGTTCGTATTGAAAATATTCGTAACCTTGTGGTAGCCCACCGTGTATCCAGCCTGCACAGAGTTCGAAGTCGAGGCGCTTTTCCCTCCTAATTCCGGGATGAAATTCACCAGGTCAGCAGCCGAATCGGACCAGTTGTAGTTGATGTTGATGCTCTGCCGCAGCCCCTGGTTCTGGTTTCTGCGCCCACCACCACCACCGCCCCGGCCGCCCCCCCCGGGAAGCGTCGCATTCTTTCCCAGGCTTCGGTTGTAGCGGATTCCAGCCTGCGTCGAGTTCGTTTGCGCAGTGGTAAGCAGGTGGTAGTTGTAGTTAATCCCGCCGCTGGGAGTCAGATTCGGCTCAGGGAAAATCTGCATCAGGGCTGCGGCCTGGGGCGCGATGCGGCCACTCGGTCCACCCGGAATCTTGTTGTTGGCAAATGGTAGACCCGTTGTCGGGTCGTAGATCACCGGCTGGCCCGCAGCGGAAAAATCTCCCCCGCGCTCTAAATCCGTTGGAACAATCGCATACTCATCTTCAGGCGTCGATTGCCGCGATCCGGATAGCGTCAGGAACACCGTATCCTTCCCGCTTGGTTTCGTCAGATGCGGTATGTACGGCGCGCTCATGAACGTGATCCCGAAGCGATTAGTTCCTGCAGACGGCTGTTCCTGCTGCTGGCCGTTCAATGCGAACGGCTCCGCATTCAGCGCCGAATTGCTGCCCATCCAAAAGATGGCTCCATGCGGCTGTCCCGGATTGAATCCGCGGAAGTTCCCCCGCCCGCCGCCGCCAAACCCGCCAGGACTAAACCCACCCCCACCAAAGCCACCGCCCCCGAACCCACCTCCACCAAAACCACCGCCACCACCCAGCGCCCCTGCAAAGACTCCGCCCCCCTGCCCGCCAGAAAACGCGCCCTGTACCCGAGCCGTTTCAATCGCGTCCCGGATCCGATCCATATCGACTCCGGCAAGCGGACTTACCTGTCCTGAAGCTCCGCTTACGGCAACCGAATCCCCGGAGAAATCAGAATTTCCCGCGGCCGACGGCAGCGCCGCGCCGCTGGCTCCCGCCGTTCCCGTCTGCGTCTCGGTGTCCCCGGTCATCGCGGATATCAGGCTCAAACTTTGCGCACCATTGCCGACCAATTGGCGGATTGCCGCCTGCACTGTCTGCTGAGTCTCAGCCGCGTCCTGTTGTTGCTGTTGTTGTATTGCTCGGGACGCCAACAGGAGCGCGAAGGTCACCGTCTGATCATGATTCGTAGCGTTCAGCACCGCTTCCTGCGAACTGGCCGCAAAGGCAGCGAACTGCGTCTTCACGACGTAGCGCCCATTTTGCGGAATGCTCATGGACCACGCACCGTTGATGTCCGTAGTCGTCGAGTATTTCTTGCCGGTCAGAGTGTTTTGGGCTGTAACAGTCACGCCGGGCAGCGCAATGGTCCCGCACTTCACTACGCCATGCAGCTTGCCGCCGACTACTGAAGCCGCGGGGGGCGCCTGCGCTTCAGTCGCAACCGGACTGCTTGATGCGCCATTCTGAGCCGGGCTCTGCGGTGGGTTCTGAGTCGATCCCGGTGCCTGCGCAATTGCCGCAGTTCCGCCAGACACAACCATCCCCAGCGAAAGAGTCCACCGTAAAAATGCTAACCGCATTCAGGCTCCCTGGCATTCTGCGTTCGTACTGAGTCAGACGGTTCACTCGCCCGTAAGGTTTACGGATAGGAGCCAGCTCCCATTTCATCGTAGACTTGGACATGGACTCGCTTGAGGCCGCGACGCGGCAATTCTACCTGAAAGAAATTCTCACAACTGACCCCGAAGAAACACTCGCACAGGCGCGCGATCTCCTTCTCGAATACGGCCGTTTCGTCATCGCCCAGCCCGGTGCCGCCCGTTTTTGCTTCGGCACTCTTGAAAAGGAGGCCGCCCGCCTACCGCTCTCCTATCAAGAGCAAGGCGGCGGTTGCCTGATGGCTCACGCACACGGCAAGCCAGCCGGATTCATCGCGTGGCGAACCGTTCCTGAAGGCGTCGAGCCCCAGGCGTGGGAACTCAAGCGTCTCTGGGTGCGGCCTGTAGCCCGCGGACTTTCGCTCGGCCGTATTCTCACCCAGGCAGTTCTCGATCGCGCCATCGCCGCCGGCCGCCGCGCTATCTATCTCGACACTGCCCCGGCCTCCATGGCCGCCGCGCATCGCCTGTACCTTGAACTCGGCTTTGAACCTTGTCCGCCTTACAACGACAACCCGGTAGAAGGTCTTGCTTATCTCAGGAAACCCCTCTAGTGGAGTTACGAAAGTTCTTGCAATCGCCTAAGGTGCATGTTAACTATTAAGTCATTCATCTTTTGATTACTGCCAAACCAGTTAACCTTGGCAGCCATCAGACAGGACCTTTCCCCCCATGAAAATCGGCACCACGATCCGCACTCACCGCCTTCAGAAAGGGCTATCGCAGGGCGACATCGAAAAGAAAACCGGCCTCTTGCGCTGCTACCTCTCGCGCGTGGAAAACGGGCACACCGTTCCCTCGCTCGATACGCTTTCGAAAATTGCGGTGGCGCTCGATATCTCCATTGCACAGTTCTTTGCCGACGAATCAGTCGGGCCGCAGGCCAACCCCACCAAGCTCTCCGATGAGGAGCTCCGCTTTCTCACCCAGATCCGCCGCTACTCGTCAAACCTGAACGAAAGCGACCGCAAGCTGCTGCTGGCCATGGTCAAGAAGTTCGCCACGACCGCTGTCCGGTAGTGGTCCGCAGCTCCCCTGGACGGCGAGACTCGGGCTATTGCCCCTGGAAACTGGCAATAAAGAAGGCGAACAGCGTTAGCGTCAGCACCACAAGCCCAATAGCAATTCGACGACGAAAGAAAAACAGCTTCTTCGGCGCGCCGATCCCCGGAACCATTGGTGCCGCGAACAACAATCCGCAGGCACAGCCGCCCATGTGAGCCATGTTGTCGATCTTTACAAACGAGCCTGGAATGATTGTTGCCAATCCAATCACCAGGTTGATTCCCGCAAAGTAGATCACCGACTTGCGCAGCTTGCTCAGTTCCTCGGCAGGTATTGGCAGCCAGTGGGATTTGAGCAGCACAATAAGCGCGCCCGCGATACCGAAGACTGCGCCCGATGCTCCTGCGCCTACCGGTCCAAATAACCCGCCGACAACCTGCGAGGGATCATAGAACCATACCCTGGTTACAAACACCGATAAGAGATTTCCTGCCGCCCCGGTAAGGATGTACACGGCAAGCACGCCCAAAGAACCCATCAGCGGCTCAGCCAGCATGCCCAGGTTCCAGAGGCACCACATGTTCGTTGCCAGGTGGATGATGCCGACATGGACGAACATGGCGGTGACAATCCGCCACCACTCGTTGTTGATGAGGACAGAGCCGGCATTGTTGGCTCCAAATGTGAGCAAATCGTCTGGCGAAGGGCTGAGATAACCGACGTGGCGGAACACCATCAATAGAAACACCACGCAGTTAATCCCAATCAGGAAATACGTAGCCGGCGCCACCATCCATGACCGCCTTTGGCGGCGCACCGGCTGCGGCATATTGGCCGTGCCCGGCGGCAGAATCTGCGGCTCAGTCCCTCGATAAACGGGTTCGCCTTCGCGTGGTGCGGGTGGTGGGGAATAACTTCCCATGGTCTAACTCTAAAGCATTTCCAAAGACTAAGCGGGCTGCAGCACTTACAGAACTGCTGGATACTGTGGAAACTCCCAGTTCTGTGATTCGCTGTCCCGTAATTCGCGACTTCTAACGTATCTGTTTCAATCGCCTTCTTTACACTCCGAGGTCGCTCGATCAATGTACTCTGGAGTTTGGTCTTCGCATATTCGGCCAACTGCCTTTTTTGCGAAACCCAAATCGAAGGAGCACAGATCGTGAGTTCGAGCAAGAAGATCAAGAGAGCATTACTCAGCGTGACCGACAAGACCGGCCTGGTCGACTTCGCCCAGGCCCTGGCAGGCTTCGGCGTCGAACTGGTTTCTACCGGCGGAACCGCCCGCACACTGCGGGAAGCCGGCCTCACGGTCAAGGACATCAGCGACCTAACGGGATTCCCGGAGATGCTCGACGGCCGCGTCAAGACCCTGCATCCTAAGGTCCACGGCGGTCTCCTCTACATCCGCGGCAACGTCGAACACGAATCCGCCGTCGCCGCTCACGGTATCGAGCCCATCGATATGGTTGTCGTCAACCTCTATGCCTTCGAAAAGACGGCAGCAAAGCCCGGCGTCGCATTCGGCCATCTCATTGAAAACATCGACATCGGCGGGCCCTCCATGGTTCGCTCCGCCGCCAAAAACTTTGACGACGTGGCCATTGTTACCCGCGTGGCCGACTATCCCGCACTGATCGAAGAACTTCAGTCGAACTCCGGCGCCTTGAGCCGCGAAACCCGCTGGCGTCTTGCCAAGCAGGCATTTTCAACCACCGCCGCCTATGACACTGCTATTGCCAACACGCTGGATGAAATCGCGGAAGCTCCCGCGCCGGACGCTCCTGCCGAGACAAAGAAGGAAGCGCTCCCAACCACGCTCCGCATCAACTTTCCACTAGCCCAATCCCTCCGCTACGGGGAAAACCCCCACCAGCGGGCCGCGCTCTACGCGGACGGGTCCGGCCTCGGAGTCGCCGGAGCAACGCAGCTTCAGGGCAAAGAACTCAGCTTCAACAACCTCGTCGATCTCGACGCCTGCTGGGAGCTAGCCCAGGAGTTTGACCAGCCCGCCGTCATCATCGTCAAGCACACCAACCCTTGCGGTGCCGCTACAGGCGCAACCGTCCTCGAGGCCTATCAGAAAGCCCTTGCCGCAGACCCCATCTCCGCTTTCGGAGGCGTTATCGGCATCAACCGCATAGTCGATGCAGACGCCGCCTCCGAAATCGCCAAGCTCTTCGTCGAAGCAATCGCCGCGCCTGCTTTCACGCCCGAAGCCCGCGAGCGCTTCGCCGCCAAAAAGAACCTCCGTCTCGTCGAAATCAAGGCGGCGCCATCGCGCCCGGTCGTCAAACACGTCTCTGGCGGCCTTTTGCTGCAGGACGCCGACACAGGCCGCGTCGAAGAGTCGAAACTTGACGTGGTCACCTGGCGTCCTCCCACGGCCGAAGAGCTCCGCAGCCTCCTCTTCGCCTGGCGCGTCTGCAAGCATGTCAAATCCAACGCCATCGTCTACGCCAAAGACGGCCAGACCATCGGCGTCGGTGCAGGCCAGATGAGCCGTGTGGATGCCGCAAAATTCGGTGCCATGAAAGCCGCCTTGCCCCTCGCGGGCTGCGTCGCTGCGTCAGACGCCTTTTTCCCCTTCCCTGATGGACTCGAAACAGTAGCAGCAGCCGGTGCAACCGCCGTCATCCAGCCCGGCGGCAGCGTCAAGGATCAAGACGTAATTGCCGCCGCCGACCGGCTGGGAATAGCCATGGTCTTCACCGGCATCCGCCACTTCCGCCATTGAGGCCCGCAGGACTTAGCGAGGGGCATTCTCATGCAATATGACAAGCGCGCGGTCACGATTCTCTTTGACACCTACTGGAGTTCGGGAGGCTGGAAGCACCTGGCATCGGGCCCGAGCACACCGCCGGACGATCTCGCTTTTGCAATCCAGGCGGGACTCATGTTTTCGCCAGGCGACTTTAGCCATGACAGTGCAATCGAACGCGTTCTGGCGTTACGATCTGAAATTCTTCCTGCAAATGTAGGCTCGGCATTCATTGCAAGCCTTTCCAGAAATCAACAGGCTGCAAGGTCAGCTCTGGGCAGTTTTGCCGTCGCCTTGAACATGCCGGCACATCGATTCAATCCCGCGCTGGGCGAACGTTACTGTTCCATTTGTGGAGCCTATGAAAGCAATGGCGAGTACGACCTCAATGTGCTGAACTTCGAACGCCACAAATGGGGAGGGGTTCGGCACTCAGACCCGTTCTACATTGCTTTCGACCTAGAGAGGTTCGAAGTCGAAGCTAGCGACTTGTCATCGGACCAAGACAGGGAGATACTCGATTCGCTTCTCGCAGCAATAGAACAGATGCCTCCCGCCTCAAGTCTCTCCGATCTGATTCAAACGATCAAGCCGATTTTCGCGGGCAACGATGCCCAGCGCCGCACCCTGATCGAAATCCTTGGCATTTCGGGCGTATTGCGCATCCCTCACAGAATCGGCTTCTTCCGTTCATTTCCCCTCACAACAGATCGCGAAAACACTCCTTGGTCAAAGGATGATTGGGGCTATCCGACCCGGTGGTGGCGCGGCGGAAGCGGCATCGACAGGGAGGCTGTCTCATTCTGGTTTGGTCAATGATGCTGTAATTGACTCATGCCCTCCCGACCCCATCTCCGGCCTAGCTTGCGCGACCGTACCCTTGCACTGGGTCGCCAAATGGACTGGTTCCGAGGTCTCCGCTCCGCCGTAGCCCTCTGCGCACCTCTTGTCCTCGGCGACGTCCTCGCAGCTCCCGACCTGGGCTGGGCCGCGCTCGGCGGTTTTGAAGCCATCCTCGCTGACACCGGCGGTCCTTACCGCTCGCGCATGGCCTCGCTTGCCACGCTGTCAATCGGTGGCGCCCTTGGTCTGTTTATAGGCTCCATCGCCGGTGGCAGTCTCATCTGGGCTCTCCCCGTTACGGTCCTCTTCTGCTTCCTCTGGAGCTATTCAGCAGTCCTTGGGCCACCATTTGCCGGTGCGGGCCTGCTCGTCCAGGTCATCTTCATCTGCGGCATCGGCGCGCCCACGGCCAACCTGCATGAAGCCTTGACGCGCGGCCTGTTTTTGCTTGGCGGCGGTGCCTGGGCCGCGGTCCTCTCTCTCTTCCTTTGGCCGCTCGATGCTTATCGCCCAGCCCGCTCTGCAGTCGGTGCCTGCTACACGGAGCTGGCCTCGTTCCTCGGCTCCATCACCGAACTCGCATCCCGCGCCAACACCGGAAAGGCCGGCTCCGAACAAGAGATGGCAAGCAATGCGCCAGTGCGAGCCTCCCGCGAGCGTCTGCCCCACGCAGTGGCGCTGTGGCATCGTCTTGCCAAGCATCACCAATACCGCATCCGCCGTGCCGTCGAACACGGCTGGCAGGCCGTCGCCTCTATCCGCGCCGAACACCAGGCCGACACTGCGCAGGGCCATCACCTCGTCGTCTTGCTTGAACACGCTGACCTGCTCATCGCCCGCACCGTCGCTATGGCAGAACACCTTGAATCACAGGCCGCCACGACAGGTTCTGGATGTTCAGACCGCGCCCTTTCCAGCCTTGCGGATCTCCGCGCCGCCGAAATGTTTGTTGCCAACCTCTTGGTCTCATCCAATCTGATCCGCAAGGGTCAGTCCCCCGCCGTGGCCCAGATCCAACGCCTCGAATTGCAACAACTGCCTGGCTCCCTGGAAGCCTGCCTCGACCAGTCAGACGCCACTACACGCTTCCTGCTCGCCCAGGTCACTGAGGCGGCTTCATTGCTTGATACGGCTATCGAAAGCGCGGCTCTCCTTCGTTTTGGCAAGCCGCCTTCAGCCGAGCTGAGTCCGTCCATAACAGCTTCCGCCGGCCATTCCATCGGCCAATTTGGCTATGTCTATGCGCGCCTCGCCGAACTGCGCCAGGGATGGAACATCGTTCGCGTCCTCGAACAATTGCGCGCCAGTTTTACGCCCCAATCGCTGGCGCTGCGTCACGCCGCGCGTGTTGCGCTGGTTTGCGGGCTTGACGTTGTCATCATTCTGCTGCTGCACATTAATCACGGCTACTGGCTCCTGATGACCTCGCTTATCGTGCTGCAGCCGCACGTCTCAGGAACCATGCGCCGCAGTATGGAGCGCGTAGGTGGAACAGTTGCAGGAGGCATTTTGGCTGCGGTGCTCGCCGCCACGCTTCACTCGCAAATGGCCACCGCCGCCGTTCTCTTCCCGCTTGCTCTGCTGGCCCTGGCAATTTTGCCCGTCAGTTATGCGGCCTTCGCATTTTTCCTCACACCCACCTTCGTCCTCGCCTGGCTCCCGTATTCAGGCGATTGGCAACTGGCCCTCATCCGCACCGGGAATACCGTGGCCGGGGCCGTCATCTCCCTGCTGGCCATGCTCTTTCTCTTCCCGTCCTATGAGCGCGACCGCGCCCCCCAGTTCCTCCGCGCCAGCATCGCAGCCGATCGCCGTTACCTGGCCCAGCTCGCTGAATCGTGGAAGGATCCCGCCCTGGGTCGTTCCCGATCCACACGCCTGCTTGCCAACGCCCGGCGCGCTGCCGGCCTCGCGCACAACGACACGGAAGAATCCCTCGAGCGCCTGCTCGCGGAATCCTGGCCGCGCCGACGTCCTTTCGCCCAGTTCGTCGCAGCCTTTGTCACTTACCTGCGCCGCTTTGCCCAATCCGTCACCACTCTCACCGCTCTCGATGGCGAGTGGCAATGGAAGCAATCCCTTCGCGTGCAAAGCCGCCTTGAGCTCCTTGAGCGCCGACTCGAGTGGCTTGAGGATCAGACCGCAGCCGGAACTCAACCCGTGCAATCCCCCTGGCCCGAACCCAGCTTCAAGGAACTGCAGCCCGCATTGCCGCCCCAAGACCATCCAGGTGAGCGCCAATTGGAGCGACTGGAACGCCAGGCGGAAGTCCTTCAGCGCCAGTTAAAATCCCTCCGAGAACACGGCTGGCTGCCGGGCCAAGCACCGGCCCGTCAACCTGCCGTAGTCCCGTAATCCCTCCGCCGCGCTGCTCGTTCGAAGCGTAACCGCCCAGTAATTCCGCGCGCTATTGCACAGGTTACAAAATCCAAATAAATCACTCATTATCAGCGAGTTAAGCAACTATCCCGTGCAAAATCAGAGCATTTTCCAAAAAGGTGGCCAATTCTCCGCAACCCCCTACCTCGTTTAATTAAATTCTCTCTAACCGAAACATATCGAAAAGGCTGCCCGCATGGTACGTGTCTCAACGAGATGCGACCACTTGAGCAGCTATTTCGTATGTTTTGTAACCACTTGAGCAGCCATTTCAGCTAGGTTGCGCACCCCTGCGAGCTAACCTTTGGACCCATATTCAAGCCGGAATTCATCCGGCAAATAATCGTATTCCCCTCATTGAATTTCCCTGCGGAATCGCCGGATCGCCGTGGCAGCAGCGCTGCGTTTTTCCAAAAATCCCGCATTCAGTCATTCCGCCGCGACTATTACCGGGTAAAATCGTCTCTACAGTAGGCAGAGTTCCTCCTAATGGCTGCCTGTGCTGCCTTTCTGGCCTCCGGCACGGGTCTCCTCCCGTCACCCGGCTTGCAAGGCGCGGAATCTTCTGGATGATGAGAAAAAACTCTAATACCTTGCCTTTCTGGCTTTCAATTGCCGCCGCATCCCTGGTACTTCTTCCAGCGCCCTCGGCTCGTGCACAAGACAAGCCAGCCCAGCCTCCGGCGGGCACGGGCACTCCTGCTGCTCCAGTTGAAAGTTCCGCGGCGCCTGCGGCCAATGCCTCCTCCGCTAACGCCGCTTCAACACCAGCAGACCGGGCGTCCGCGTACTACCACCTCGCGCTGGCCAATATCGACGAGGAAGATGCTGTCTCCGAAGGCCGCCCTGAGCTGATAACCCGCGCCATTGAGGAGTACAAGCTCGCCCTTAACGCCGATCCCGGGTCTGCGCAGTTGAATAACGGCCTGGCCGATCTTTATTTCCGCTCGGGACGCGCCCGCGACGCCGAAATGACGGCGCGCAATCTGCTCAAGACTTCTCCCAACGACGTGGATGCCCACAAGCTGCTGGGACGGATTTATCTGCGTCAACTCGGTGAAGGCCAGAACTCATCTTCTGCTGCTTCCGCGTCATCCAACGTCCTGAACCAAGCCATTGCCGAGTACGAACAAATTGTTGCCCTCCAGCCGAAAAGTGTTGAAGACCGCATGGTTCTTGGCCAGCTTTATACCGTGAAACACGATGCCAAGAAAGCGGAAGAGCAGTTCCACATCGCGCAGGACATTGAGCCGGAATCAGAAGAAGTGGTGCTGAATCTCGCCCGTCTGTATGCGGAGAGCGGCGATATTCAGCATGCCGCGAAGGTGATTCAGAACGTTCCCGAGGCTGACCGCACCCCCAAGATGGAGTTTGCTCTTGGAGCAGCTTTTGACCAGCTGAAGAATTCCAAGGATGCCATTGCGGCCTATCAGCGCGCTGCGGACATGGATCCGGGTGACGCACAGACACTGGATGCTTTGGCCCAGGCGCTGCTTGCCGACAATCAACTGGATGAGGCGTTGAAACAGTTCAAATTGGTTACGGAAGCGGACCCCGAAAATGTGGAGCCGCTCATCCACATTGGCGAAATTCAGCGGCGCCAGGGGAAGTATGAAGATGCCCTTGTAACGATTCGCAAGGCGCGCAAGATGGACCCCACGTCGCTCGAAGCCGGTTATAACGAAGGTCTGCTGCTTGACGTGCTGGGGCGCTACGATGAGGCCACACAGACCTACGAGAAGATGTTGGAGCTCCCGGATACCTTCCACGCCAATGGCGCTTACACGTCCGAAGAGAAGAGCAGGCGCAGCTTTTTCCTTGAGCGGCTTGGACAGCTCTATACTGAACAAAACAAAGTAGATCAGGCTATTTCAACCTACCAAAAGCTTATTGATTTGGGAGGCGACGAGGCCCTGGCTGGTTACGAAGGGCAGGTGGAGACTTACGGGGAAGCGCGGATGTATGACCGCGCGGTTGAAATTTCGCGCAAAGCGGTTGACGCGAGCCCCAAGGATCCGGACCTGAAGATGATGCTATCCGGGGCGCTGATTGAGCAGGGTAAGGCGGACGAAGGCGTGGCCATGACGAAGGCTCTGCTGAATAACACCGACAAAGATCGGGCGGTGTGGCTCAAGCTGGCCCAGTTCTACACGCAGTTGCGCCGCTGGAAGGATGCTGAAGACGCGCTTGCCAAGGCCGATACGCTGACGACCAAAAAGAGCGACCGTACCTATCTGCTCTTCCTCAAGGGAGCGTTGGCAGAACGGCAAAAGCACTTCGAACCAGCGGAACAATTCTTCAAGCAGGCGCTCGAGCTGGATCCTGCTAACACCATGACTTTGAATTACTTAGGGTACATGCTGGCGGACCGTGGCCTGCGCTTGCCCGAGGCGTTGAAGGACATTCGCAAGGCGGTTGAGCTGGATCCAATGAACGGCGCGTACCTTGATTCGCTGGGCTGGGTTTATTTCAAGATGGGCGAGTACGAGCTGGCGGAGGAGAATCTGCGCCAAGCCGTAGAGCGCGATCAGACCGACCCGACGGTTCACGACCATTTGGGCGATCTGTATGAAAAGACAGGACGTATCCGCCTGGCTGCTTCGCAATGGGAGCTTTCGCTGGCCCAGTTCGCCAAATCGGCAGTAGACGACGTGGAGCCGGCAGATGTGGCCAAAGTGCAGCACAAGCTGGAAACGGCCCGCGTGAAGATGGCGCGGCAGGACAGCGCCACGGGACAGCCGAAACCGGAGTGAGAAAAGCAGGGATCAGGGATCAGGGATCAGGGAACAGGGAATAGAGAATAGAGCCCGGCACATTGGCGAAATGTTCGCTGTAAGTGGTGAGCTACATAGGGTTATTGGCTTCTTAAGTGGTGAAGAAACAGGGCAAAGGTCACCTTACGCGGTCGGGATTCGCTGCGAATTGAACCGCGCATGGTGAGGAATGCGATGTTTTGTCTGCGTGGAGCTTGCCATTTGGAGGCAAAAGTCTGCCCGGGCTCCCGATTTTTTGGGGAAAATGCGCTGATTTTGCAGGGTTTAGTGCTTAACCTACTGATAATGCGTTCTTTATTTCGACTTTGTTAACTGTGCAGGTGTGCGTGGGAATGGGTTCTTCCGAGGGCTCCCGAGCAGGATGTGGCCTCCTCAATCCCCGGTCCATCCGCCGCGGCGGACGAGGGACCGGGGTACCCTCATCGTGGTTGGGAGGAAGCGCCGGAACCTGGCCCACCCGCCTCTGGTCCAGGGATGCCTGCTGTCGATTGGGTTGACGTATGTACTGGTGAACCTGCTGACAGATGCGGTGAATCGATTCGTGAATCCGCGCATGCGGTGGCTTTAACTTATTGATAATGCTTTCTTTGGACTGATTCAAAATTCTCTGAAATTGTCGCAGACTGTAGGGTTGCAGGAGGGCAGAAATCCGGCAGATTGTCCGGCTGGGATGGGACAAACGGCGGAAAAGGGGCTGGTGGCGTGAGAATGCCGGGTTGCAGGGGGACAAACGGATGCGGAATGTCCTATTTGGAAGGGGCCATAGCGTCGCAAATCGGCTTATTTTCGCGTATTTTCAACGCAATTCGCGCTGATTTTTGATTGTTTGAGGCGCGTTGAGACCCATTTGGCGGCGGGAAGCCGGAGAGGCAGTTCCCCGTTCCAAGCCATTTGCCATCGCGCGGCCTGCCTTCTATCCCCGGTCCCCAAAACACCCGGGACAACCCGATCGGGATTGATTCTTATGTGGGGCCTGTCCGCGTGCGCTTCGTGGATCCCAGGTGCCCAAATGCGAGGCACCTGGGGCACCCGCTTTTGGGGGGGAATGACTTTTCACTCCCGGCATCCGGGCCACCCGCCGGGTCACGGAAACCGGCGAAAGCGATCCGCGCGGGCGATGAGGAGCGTTGTCAATCCCATAAGGATACCCAAGACAGTGATGGCATCGATCCAATTGATCTGATGCTGGTGGACCAAAGTCTGCCAGGCCCGGACGCCGTGGCCTTGCATGACTTGCAGGGTTAGGAGCAGGTACGGCCAGATCAACCATCGTGGGCGCAACAAAAATAGCCAAGCCCCCAAGCTGTCCACAATCACGAATGTGACGTGTCGTAGCGGCGGGTACGTGGGCGCATACGCAACTCTTGCAAACGCAGGGATAGCCAGCGCCGCCAGGTGGTAAAGAGCTGCCAGCGCAAAACCAGCGGCCATTAACCAAAATGGAATGGCCTTCCGCGATGCTGAGGTGAGAGCCAAGAACCAGTATACGGACCACCAGAGTCCGAGGGACCGGGTTCAAGTCACGCAGGTTTGCCCAAAGGACACAAAGGGCCGCGGCGATGGTTGGGCGCAGGGTGTCCATCGAGCTGGTCTGAGGCAGGGATGTTTGGCGGGGCGCCCGGTCATCGTTTTTCGTCGGGACGTGATTGGGCTGCAAGCCTCAGCGCCAGCGCACCCAGAGTTGTGGGGATTGTCAGGGTTTCAAGAAGCTAGGGTGCGCCACCCGCCGCTTCGTGGATCCCAGGTGCCCAAATGCGAGGCACCTGGGGCACCCGCTTTTGGGGGGAATGACTTTTCACTCCCGGCATCCGGGCCACCCGCCCCCTTGACTAGCAGTACCAACCAACGTAACTTCAATTGCAAGCCGCTGTGCAAGATGCTGCACACTTACCCGCTCTCAAAAAAAACTCACCACTTGAACAAGTTCAATCGCTGGCACGATCCATCATTTTTTATGGGGGTTCGAAAACCAATGCCACGCGTCGCAGCACAGCACACCACGGCAGAGCCTCGCTTTGAACCGACAGTCAATCGGGTACAGAAAACTGCGCCGCGCAACGCGGGCTATGCAGGCAATCAGGCTGCGCTGCGATCGCTCGGCAATCTTAAAATTGGCCCGGCCGATGACTCACTTGAGCGCGAGGCCGACCGCGTCTCCGAGCAGGTGATGGGGATGCCCATCGGGGCTCAAAGTATTTCTACTTCTCCATCAGCCTCCACACTGCGCCGGAGTTGCACAGAATGCGATCAACAGAAGGACGAAGAGCAATCGCACTCAGTCCACCGCAAAACAGTTGCAGGCAACACAGCCACGCCATCTTCGGCCACTTCGGTCAATCAGGCGCTCACGTCTAGAGGCGAGCCGCTCTCGGCCTCGCAGCGCAGCTTTTTCGAGCCACGTTTTGGGGTTGATTTTGGTGGTGTCCGCGTGCATCAGGACCAGCACGCTACCAACTCGGCGAGCGAAATCGGCGCCAAGGCGTACACGCTCGGCTCGCATGTTGTCTTTGGCGAGGGGTACTCGCCGAGAGAGCACCCGGAAGTGCTAGCGCATGAGCTGACGCATGTGGTGCAACAACAGCATCGAGGCCAAAGCGCGCAGGTGCAGCGCCAAGCCACTCCCCCCTCGGCAACCCACAGCACACCGCAGCAACGCATCCATCAATGGCTCGAAGAGCATCAGTTCGCACCTGCGGTAACCCATACGCCTGGCGAGGAAGTACACGTGCTGCTCAATGGCCAGAATATGAGCCTGACCGATGCAGTTGCGCTGGTTGTTCACGAGCTGAACCTAGCTACCGCAGTGGTGCGGCCGGTTGTTGAGGCCGCCGCGCATATTGATGTTCCTTTAAGTGAGCGCGATTCCGCCCGGGTTGGCCCAGGCAATGAAGTACCCGGCCTGCCTTACGACCCGCAAACCCCCGCAGATAGAAGACGCGTCGACATAGCCATCGAGCTCAATCGAGTCGATGAGTTACTGGCGGACAATCATTTTTTGCAATTGTCAATCCCCGACCAACACGGTGCCGTTGCCCAGTTGAATGGTCAAGAGCTGCCAATGACCCCACTCATGGATCGCATTCTGGCCGAATTGGGTCCGCACACAATCACGCGACAATCTCTTGCCTATCACCTGCGCCAACGCTACGAAAATGCGCCGCAGGCTCCATCGAGACAATTGATTCTCGGCTACACACTCTTGCCACAGTCATTGCAATCGGTCAGCACCGGCAACCCAACCACGCTTCAACATCAGTTCTCCCTCACGGGCACCTTTGCACACCACACCAGCACAGATGCAGGTGCTGAAACGTCCGTCCAGGGCAATGTAACCATTGACACTTCGCGCAATGTCACCAATATTCAGGCGGTCGTGCAGGAGGCGATTGTGCTCAACCAACTGCATAACTGGGTGCAGTTGAGCGCCTTTGTTCAGGGCGTTGTTGGAGTGGCGTTTACGCAAACGGCAACCAGCACTGCGGCTATTCCCTTTGGCCAATTAGGCGTTGGCTTACAGGTGCTGGTTAATCTCTTCCCTGACAAAATCCGCGTCGATTTTATTCCCAGGCGATTTTCATTCTCTGCGCCGCAAATCGGCGCGCAGATCACCGGCTCGGGCGCGCTCACCTTCCCCTCCTCAACCACCGGCACCGCAGTCGTTCCCCAAGCCACAGGGAGCGTGAACTTCATCCTGAATGTTCCGTTCAACATCCAGTTAAATTGAAAGATGTTGGTCACCTTGTCACGCCTGTCCCACAGTTCTTTTGTTCCGCATCAGCACCTCAGCGGCGGGAAGGCGCCGGAGCAGCGGAGACACTGGCGGTGGGGAGAGCTGGATGCAGGGCGCGGGTTTCAACACGCTTCAGCCAAGATTGCGACAATGATGGCCAAGATAATGAACATCAAGCGGGCAAGGTACGCTTGCTCAAATATCACGGCAATATCTGTAGAATCTGTACGTTGCGCATTGCGCGGAGGCATCAGTAATGTCTTCTTCTGTTTCTTTCCGCTGATCTTTCAGGGCATGGCTATCGGCTGACGCCAACAGTTCCACTCACGCATCTCGCCCGACGCTTCGCGGGGGTTCTGATCTTCTAATGCGCTGTTGAGCAAACGCCAGTTTGCCGGTCGTCCGATAAGGCGGGGAGAGGCCCGCGGCAAAAGCCGTTTTGATAATCAGGCCGGATTCAGGGGCCTTGAAGGCCCCTACTCCCTCCATCAATTGCGGTGCGGATTCAAGGGCCCTGAACAGGCTGCGGAAAAAGGCCGAAACTCTGGCGAAAAGCTTGAAAAGCATACCTCAGGGGCTGAAGCCCGCGTTTTATTTTATTGGTTTTATGCCGGGGATAAATCCCCGGCCTACCGCCCGAATGGGTTTTTCCGCAGCATGCAAAGCCTGTGTCGTTTTATGGGCTTTTTGCCGGGGATGAATCCCCGGCCTACCGCCCGAATGAGTTTTTCCGCAGCCTGTAAAGGCGCGTTCATTGCGAGGCTGGATTCAGGGGCCTTCGACCCACGAGGTGGGCCCCGCCCCTGCTCCCTCCGGCAGACGGTTGCGCCCCAACACCGGTGGTTGCTGGGGGCGCATTGACTTCTGACTGGCTGCGGCGCTATTGCGTGCCGGCGGCTTGTGAGGCGATGTAGAGATCGACGTTGCTCTTGTCGACCAGCGAGGTGCCCGTATCGACAAACACCGGGTAGGGTGAGAAGGAGTCGACGCTGTAGTCCTTGGTGAGTTGCGGGGGCGGGTTGTGGAAGACCTCGTCGAGCATCTTGAGGCCCACGTAGCCCATGGTGAAGGGCTTCTGCGCGACAGTGGCATCGATGGTGCCGGCCTTAATGCCGTCGAGTGTGTCCTGGTTCACGTCCCAGGCCACGAGAGTGCGGTCGGTGGCGCCGGTGCGCTTGATGGCGTCGGATACTGGCTTGCCGGAGGCTGAATCGAGGCAGACGAACGCGTCAATCTTCTTGTCGCCGGTGAGAGCCATGTACTCCTGGGTCTTGTCAAAGGCGATCTTGGGATCGTTCTTGATGTCGACTACTTCGACGATCTTGATGTCGGGCCGGGCGGCGAGGACGTCTTTGATGCCCTTGAGTCGCTCTTCCGTGTTGGGCTGGCCGGCGATGGTGTAGACGACTACATTGCCATGACCGCCAAGCTTGGCGATGATGCGGCTGCCGCCGAGACGGCCCGCTTCAAGATTGTTGGTTCCGATAAAGTAAAGGCGCCGGCTGCCGGCTGCGTCTGAGTCCATGGTGATGACGGGGATGCCCGCGCTGACGGCTGCGTCAATCTCCGGCTGGAGGACGGATACATCGGCAACGGAGATGAGAATGCCCGCCGGTTTTGCGGAGATTGCTTTGGCGAGCGCGTCCTTCTCAGCCTGGGGATCGTAGCCGTCAGGGCCGTCGGTTTTGGCGGTGACCTTGTATTGCGCGGCTGCCTTGTTAAAGCCGGCGGCGGCGGTCTTCCAGTAGGGCAAAGCGTTATTTGGGGAAATCAGGTAAAAGACCTCTTTGTTTGAGTGCCTCTCGCCGCAGCCCAACGTAAATGCAGCGCCAAGCGCCAGTACGGCCAATGCAGTGAATTTCATCGTTTTCATGCCTGCCTCCGGTTCCTCAAGTAAAGTTGTTCCAGCCTGTGAACGCGGAGTTCGAGCCCGCGCAAGGCGTTCAAAAAATCCGGGTGGATGGTACTCCCAAGGAAACAGCATTGTCCAATCCAAACCGTATGGGCAACGTTATACCACTGGGCATTGGATGAATGGTGATTGCGGGCACGTTGCTGTTGGTTGGTGCGTGGCGCTTCTCGGACTGCGGTATAAACTGAGCAGAGCCGTTGCAGGCTGCATCGAAGACAACCATGACTATGGAAGCCAGCTCGCGTTTCCGGCTGCCAGCGGAGGTAGCCGTCCGCGGCGAGGCCGATGGCGAGCTTACACGACGAATTCACCGAGAGGCGCCGCACGCTTACCGGACTCCGTTTGCCCGCGACGTGGCACGCATTTTGCACGCGCGCGCATTTCGGCGGCTGGCGGGGAAGACGCAGGTGTTTGCGCGGCTGCCGGCCGAATCGCCTTCAGACCACTTTCGCAGCCGACTTACGCATACGCTGGAAGTGACTCAGATTGCGCGGACGCTGGCTGGAGCGCTTGGGCTGAATGCAGAACTGGCCGAAGCGCTGGCGCTGGCGCATGACATTGGGCATCCTCCTTTTGGGCATACTGGGGAAAAGGCGCTGGATCATTGCCTGCGGGGATATGGATTGAGCTTCGACCATAATCTGCATGCGCTGCGGATTGTGACGTGGTTTGAGGAGCGGTATGCGGCGTTTCGCGGGCTGAACCTGACGCTGGGCGTGCGCGAAGGGATTGTGAAGCATTCGCGGGATTATGCGGCGAGTGAACATCCGGAGCTGGGGGATTATTTCCTGGGACAGTTTCCGCCGCTTGAGGCGCAGCTGATTGACCTGGCGGACGAGATTGCTTATTTGACGGCGGATCTGGACGATGGGCTGGAGTCGGGCATTTTGACGCTCGAGCAGGTGCGGGAGGGCGTGCCGCTGTTTTGCGGATATCACGATGCGGTGGTGAAGGAGTATCCGCAGGCCCCCAAGAAGATTGCGGTGAGTGAGACGCTGCGGCGGATTTTGAATGCGCTGGTGACGGACCTGATGGGGGAAGTGCGGCGGCGAGTGGTCGCGCTGGGTGTAGCTTCGCTTGAGGACGTAAGGAATGCGCCGGAGCGGATTGCTGCGCTGAGTGCGGAGATGGAGGCGCAGCGGGCGGGGGCGAAGGAGTTTTTGTATGCCGGGCTTTATAACAGTCCTACGCTTGAGGAGGCGCGGACGCACGCGACGGAAATTGTGGAGAGCTTGTTTGCGGCGCTGATTGCGGATCCGACATTGCTGCCGGAGGATCACCAGACGCAGATTCCGACGCAGGGATTGGCGCGGACGGTGGCGGACTATATTGCGGGGATGACGGATGCGTATGTTGAATTGGCTTGGTTGCGGTGCGGGAACTGAATTACTTTGCGGGGAGAAACTCAATCCGAGCCAAGTCATCCAGCGCCTTGAAGCCGTAATCGGCAGTCACCAGGACGTGGTCTGCGATCCCAATCGCAAGCTCGGCGGCAAATGCGTCCGCGTAAGATATCTTCCGATCAATGCGCAATTCGGCGGCATGGACGGCCCGTTCACTTGTGGCGGGAACGATCTCCAAATCCAAAGGGATTAGGGAGTCGAGAATTCTGCTTTGGTGTTGTGCGCCGAATTTCCTGCGGACGTTTCCTGCGATCTCGCCCCATTGCACGGCCGATATGCGCGCCTGACCATTGCCCAGCACACAGGCTTTGAATATTTCGATTACGCGATCCGAACCCACTTCGCGATCAATATATCGAAGAACTGCCGATGAGTCCAGAACATAGATTGTCATTTGGCGACCTTACCAGCCTTCTTCCGCCAACTCCCGTTCACGCTCAAGCCGCCGATCCTCAAGCAGCATATCGGTCATTGAAGGACCACCGGCCGTGATACCGCACAACTCGTCAATGAGCCGCAGTTTGGCCGCAACGTTGTCTGGCTCCAAGATTAACCGAGGGCCATCCTGGCGGATTGCGACGCGTGTTCCGGGCTCAATTCCCAATGACTCGCGAAAAGCTGCTGGAATCACCATCTGACCTTTGCTGCTGACGGTTGTGAACAGACGCTGCATGTCTTACATATTAGCACGGGTAAGATTTCTCAGGAGAGTAAGAGATATTCGATATGGTAAGACGCTCGCTCTCTCCAATTGTTATCCACTACTGGACCGTCCCAGCGGGGCGGAGGCGGCGGAGGTCGAGAGCGCACTCTACGGCGTTTTGGGCGTGGAGGCGGAGGTTGTCGGAGGCGGCCCAGAGCCATAGGCGCGAGGCGAGGTTCGGGTTGCGCGACGAGGCTGTGTCAGGGCGGAGGCGGACGAGGACATCGTTCTGGCCAGTCGCGGCCAGGTTTGAGGGCGAGTCCGTGTCTTCCAGAATCAGGTCAACGTGGTCGCCTCCCAAGGCCTCTTCCAGCGCGGTAATTTCTACCGGGCGCTCCAGCTCTGCTGCGATGGAGAAGGCGTGGCCGTGGAAGACCGGGGCGTGAATGACCTGGAGGGATAGCGCAGGCCAGCGTCCGCCGGATAGGGCATCATAGTGGCGGCGGACGCGGGCTTCAAGTGCAGTCAGGCTGGTCTTGGCGCTTTCACCCAGACCGCCAAGAAGGTTGTAGGCGACCTGCGCGTCGTAGATGGCACGCGGCATGCTTTGAAAGCTGAGCAGGCTGACGGTCTGCTGGTGGAGTTCGTCCATGGCGGCACGGCCAAAATCGCTGGCTGGCTCAAGGAGGGTTGCAGCGGCAAAACGAACCGTGGCGGCCTGTTGCAGGCGCTCAAGCAGAAGGGCAAGGGCAAGCGCCGCGGGATGCGCGGGAACCACCGCGGGGGTAAACAGGTCGGCCGTAACCGCGATCTGACCGTCGGAACCGAGCCACGGAGCGCGCACCAGCACGCCGGGCTCGCGATCCAAAGCGCCGGTGAGGTCGAGAACCGTAGATCCGGCACGCAGCGCCTCGCGCCAGTATCTGCGGGTAAGGTCTTCAGAGCCTGCAAAAAAAGTGAAATCGACGCGCTCAAAGGAATCGGGTTCAATACCCTGGACAATCGTGACTTCGTCTCCGACCTGATCGAGCTGCCCTTTGGCCTGTTCATCGTCAAGCAGCACGAAGTTGGCGCCAGCGAGGGTCGATTCCGAGAGGGCATCCTTCAGTTCGCGGCCCAGCAGGGAGGAGGCGCCGGCAATGGCAATTTTGTACACGTGTTTCCTTTTGGCATGAGTTAGGAGCGTATGAGCAAGATACTACGAGTGGTGCAGCGGGTCATGCACAACGGCTGCGGGGTCTTCTTCCGGTAGCGCATCGGAGCCACGCCGCCGGCGCCGCGACCACGAATACGCAGCCCGCGCCCAGATACCGGAAAACATGTAGGTGAGCCCGATGGCGAAAAATGCCACGTTGGAATACCGCACGATGACATAAATCACAATGGAAAGGAAAAACAGAATCGGAAAGGGATGGCTGCGGGAGAAGTTGATCTCCTTACCGGACCAGAAGCGCCAGGTGCTGACCATGAGGAATCCGCTGAGGCCGACGAATATGAGCCAGAGAACCGCGACCCACCAATAGAGGACGGGGTAGCCGTAGCAAAGATGGACGGTGGAGGCGAGGAATCCTGCGGCGGCAGGAATGGGCATGCCAACGAAGTATTTTCGTCCTGGTCGTCCTGGATTGCGGGGCTGCGCGTCGTGCGAGATGTTGAAGCGCGCCAGGCGCGATACACCGCCGATGAGGAACAGGAAGCAGATGAAGGCTCCGGCCTGATGGAGATGATCGAGCAGTTGCGAGTTGATGCTATCCGGCAGGAAATGAAATCCCCAGATGAGAGCGAGAAGGCTGGGCGCCACGCCAAAGGTGATTGCGTCCGCCAGCGAATCCAGCTCCTTGCCGAACTCGCTGGTGGTGTTGGTCATGCGGGCAATGCGGCCGTCGAGCGAGTCGAAGGGAATGGCGAAAACGATGGCCATGGCCGCCCAGTCAAGGTGGGTGGCGACGTCGCCCTTGCCGCTGATCGCATTCAGCGTCTCAGTGATGGAGAAATAGCCAAGCGCGATGTTGCCCACGGTGAAGAGCGAGGGCAGGAGGTACATGCCACGGTGGAGGCGGGCCTTGGCGTTGGCCCGGGCGAGGGCTGGGTCGCGGCCGTTCACTTGAGCTCCCCGAGGGCTGGTTCGGGTAGAATGCCGACGGTCTCAATAGTCTCAACGGCAGGCTCGGCGAGCACGATTACAGCCTCAGGCAGCGCGGCAAGCACGCTGGACGCACCCTTGACCCGCTCACCAACCTTGACCAGGATGCGGGCTTCCGGCGGCAGAAGAACGTCGACGCGCGAGCCGAACTTGATGAGGCCGACGCGCTGGCCGCGCTCCACTGAATCACCCTGTTTGCAATTGAAGACGATGCGGCGCGCGAGCAGGCCGGCGATCTGCTTGAAGGTGACTTCGACCCCGCCAACGCCACGAACGGTGACCACGTTCTGCTCATTGCGGTCAGCGGAAGCCGGGTTCATGGCGTTGAGATATTGGCCTTTCTGGTAATGCACGTCGGTTAAGAGGCCGCTGATGGGCGAGCGGTTTACGTGCACATCGAAGACGCTGAGGAAGATGCTGATGCGCTGGCGGGGGCCGGTGGGCGTGGTGATGGTGACCGTCTCGGTGACCAGGCCATCGCCGGGCGAAACAACCAGGCCTGGGCCGGCGGGAACCAGGCGTTCCGGATCGCGAAAAAACCAAAGGAAAAAGGCCGCCAACAGCATGGGGATAATTGCCCATGCCAGGCTGCCTGTAGCCCACGCGACCAACGCTGCAACAACCAGCAGGCTTAAACCGTAGATGTAACCGTCACGAACCATTGTCCCAAACGATTATACGGTGGATCGGGGATGGGGCCGCCTATTCCAGCATCCGGCGAATGATTTGCGGCATCTGAAGTGCATGGGCCGCATGACGGCGGTTCGCTGTAAACTGACTTTGCTATGGCTACTGCTTCCCTTTCCACCGAGATTCAGCCGCGTTCGCCGCAGGGCGGGTTTGTGAATGAGCCCTTCGTCGACTTCAAAACTCCTGATAACGCACGGGCCATGCAGGCCGCGCTCGACCACGGGGGCACCCAGCTTGGCCGCGAATACGACCTGATTATCGGCGGAAACCGCAGCCGGACCGAGGGCAAGATCCGCTCGCTGAACCCGGCGAGGCCGGCACAGGTTGTGGGCGTGCACCAGAAGGCCGGCGCGGAACACGCGGAAGAGGCCATGGCCGCCGCTCTGAGCGCGTTCGAGAGCTGGAGCCGGGTTCCGGTTGAGACGCGGGTTTCCCTGGTGCTTGCGGCGGCGGAGATTATTCGCGAGCGCAAGTTTGAGTTTTGCGCCTGGCTCACCTATGAAGTGGGCAAGAACTGGGCGGAAGCCGATGCGGATGTTGCGGAGACCATCGATTTTCTGGAGTTCTACGCGCGCGAGGCGCTGCGGCTTGCCGGTGCGACTACGCCGATCCAGTACCCCGGCGAACGGAACCAACTGCTTTATATTCCGCTTGGCGTGGGTGCGGTGATTCCACCTTGGAATTTTCCTTTTGCGATTATGGCGGGGATGACGGCGGCGGCTATTGTTACCGGCAACACGGTGGTCCTGAAGCCCTCAAGCGACTCGCCGACCATAGCCGCGAAGTTTGTTGAGGTTCTGGAGGAAGCCGGGTTGCCGGGCGGCGTGGTGAACTTCTGTCCGGGCTCCGGGGCGACCTTTGGAAATGCGATCGTGGAACATCCGAAGACGCGGTTCATCGCATTTACGGGATCGAAAGCGGTAGGTCTGGACATCCACGAGCGCGCAGCGCGGACTAAGCCGGGCCAGATCTGGATCAAGCGAACGATTCTGGAGATGGGCGGCAAGGATTCGATCCTTGTGTGCGCCGATACGGACCTGGACGCGGCAGTGGACGGCGTTGTGGCCTCAGCTTTCGGATTCAGCGGGCAAAAGTGCTCCGCCTGCTCGCGCGCGATTGTGGAGGCGTCGATTTACGACGTTTTTGTGGAACGCGTGCGGGAGCGGGTGGCGAAGTTGACCATTGGTGATCCGGCGGCCAACCCCAACATGGGCCCGGTAGTGAACAAGGCCGCGCTCGACTCCATGCTGGAATACATTGAGACCGGGAAGCGGGAAGGGCGGCTGGTGGCGGGGGGCAACGCGCCGCAGACGGCCGATGGCGGCTATTTCCTGGAACCGACGGTGTTTGCGGACATTCCGCCGGATGGGGTGCTGGCGCAGGAAGAGATTTTTGGACCGGTGCTCGCGATCATCAAGGTGGCGGACTTCAAGGAAGGGCTGGCGGTGGCCAACAACACCGAATATGGGCTGACCGGGGCGCTCTATACTTCGGATCGCGAAAGTCTGGACTTTGCGACGCGCGAGTACCACGTGGGCAACCTGTACTTCAATCGGAAGTGCACGGGGGCCATGGTGGGTGCTCATCCGTTTGGCGGGTTCAACATGAGCGGAACGGACTCGAAGGCCGGCGGCCCGGATTATCTTTACCTGTTTACACAGGCTAAGAGCGTGGCGGAGAAGCTGTAAGGCGCATCTAGGACTCGGAGATATGGGAATTCAAGCGTAATGACAATGTCATTACGCTATGCTATCCTAGTTTTCAGGGGAGAATTCCTATGCCCGCTCTTCAACCCGCGAAAAGCCAGCGAGACACGTTGAACCTGCGTATCAAGCCAGAGTTGCGAGGGCTTATTGATCGCGCCGCAGAACTTACTGGCAAAAATCGCACGGACTTCGTTTTGAATGCCGCGCGTCATGCGGCCGAAGACGCGCTTCTCGATCGGACGGTCTTTGCGGTAAGTCCGAAAGCCTATGCCGAGTTCCTTGCTCGCCTCGACACGCCGCCTCAGCCGAATCAGCGGCTTCGTCGCTCTCTGTCAACTCCCGCGCCATGGGAGAAATAGCCCGGTTCCATGCGCCCGTGCCGCTTGCCGAAGGCCATGATTTCGAAAGTTTTTGTTCCGGCGAAGCATCGCTCGATGAGTGGCTAAAGCGCCGTGCTCGCGCGAACCAGGTGAGTGGCGCTTCGCGCACTTATGTTGTTTGCCTGGACCAACGCGTAATCGGCTACTATGCCTTGGCCTCGGGCGCAATTACAGTGGAAAGCGCACCTGGCCGGTTCAGGAGAAACATGCCCAAGCCCATCCCGGTAGCGGTGCTTGGCCGGCTCGCCGTGGACAAAGATTGGAAAGGGCAAGGCATTGGCCGCGCTCTGTTCCGCGACGCCGCCCACCGTGTCGTCTATGCGGCCGAAGCGATTGGCATTCGCGGCATGGTGGTTCATGCCATCTCTGAAGATGCGAGGAATTTTTATCTTGCGCTGGGTTTTGAACCGAGCCCGAGCGAGCCGATGACGCTGATGGTCACTCTTTCTGACGTGGCGGCGGCACTTTTTTAAAACGAAGCTGGCGGGGAAGACCTGCCTGCCCCCTATGCCACTGACGTCTGATCGGCCATTTCTTCGGCTTCCAGGCGGCTGCCTACTTCAGCGGCGGCCTGTGCCAGCACGCGGTGGTGGATGGTGAAGAGCGCTAGTTCAAGGCGATCGCTGACGCCGGTTTTATCGTAGATGGACCGCAGATAGTTTTTGATAACCTGCTCGGTGGTCTTGAGGCGGACAGCGATCTCGCGATTCTTGCAGCCCTGGACGATGAGAGCGACTATGCGCATCTCTTTGGGCGTAAGGCGGTCGCGAACGCGGGTTCCGACCATATCGTCTTCCGGCGAATTGGTGAGCATAAGTTCCGCTGGTACCCAGGTTTCGCCGTTGGCCACGCGGCGCACACATTCCACCAGTGCATTGCCGGTGACGCTGCGAAAGACTACTCCTCGAAAACCCTGCTGCAGAAATGCACTGGGGACGTCGGTGTTTTCCGCGATCACAATGCCCCGGCTGTTCACACTCTCGAGCAGAAGCACAAGCCTGCCCATGTCGGGCCGCAACGAGGCGGAGAAAAGGACAATCGACCCGGGAAACGTCGTCACCGCATGCTGCAAACGCTCCAGATCAGTGCATTGCGCAATAATGCGCAGATCCTCGTCCATGGCCAATACCTTGGCAGTCCCTGCACGGAAAATCGCCTGTGAATCGGCCAGGATGATCTTATTCATGATGTTTGCCTCGCTTGCCTGGAAACTTCAATCGAACGCTCCCCTTTGAGCCTTTCGGTGCTCTCCCGGCAAACCCGGAAACCCGAGCTCGAATGCGGGAGTCTTTGCACCTTCCCTTACTATCGGCAAAAACATCCGAATCGTTTCATTGTTTGCATTTGCGACACTACAACTTACATTGGATTGCTACTGGCCAGTGGACTGGAGCAGTGATATGCCGCACTGGCGACTTTTCCTTACACTGAGATTACAGCCAATAAGCACCCCCGGTCACGAAAATTCGGCCATGGAAAAGCCACAGGCCTCCCTCCCGGCGATGCCCTGAAGGCTCTACACTCGGAGTATGGCGAGACCGATTCTACTGGCCGTAGACGACGACATTAGCGTACTTGAAGCAGTGGTGCAGGATTTGCGCCGCCACTACGGTGCCGAGTACCGGGTGATGCGCGCAGCCAGCGGGAAAGCTGCCCTGGATACGCTCACGCAGTTGAATGCCCGCCAAGAGCCGGTGGCGCTGCTGCTGAGCGATCAACGCATGCCGGGAATGACCGGGGTTGAGTTCCTGGAGCAGGCGCGCGAGATTTATCCGCTGGCCCGCCGGGTACTGCTGACCGCCTACGCAGACACGGAAGCTGCCATCCGGGCCATCAACTCGGCGCGCATCAACTACTACCTCAACAAGCCCTGGGACCCGCCGGAGGAGAAGCTTTACCCGGTTCTCAGTGACTTGCTGGACGACTGGAAAGCTGGGTACCAGCCGCCGTTTGAAGGACTGCGCGTGGTAGGCCATCGGTGGTCGCTGGCGGACCACAAGGTGCGCAGCTTCCTCTCGCGCAACCATGTTCCCTACCGCTGGCTGGATATTGCGGACGAAGCAGCGCTCAAGTTGCTCTCTGACCGCGAACTGGACCCGGCGCATTTGCCAGTGGTGGTGTTTGCCGATGGAAGCTTCCTTGTCGACCCGGAAGTGGAAGTGCTGGCCGCGCGGGTGGGGCTGAAGACGCAGGCGGCCCAGGAATTCTATGACATGGTGGTCGTCGGGGCCGGTCCTGCGGGCCTGGCAGCGGCTGTCTACGGGGCCAGCGAAGGCCTGCGCACCCTGGTGATTGAGCCGGAGGCGCCCGGCGGGCAAGCGGGATCGACCTCGCGCATCGAGAACTACCTTGGATTCCCTTCCGGGATTACGGGCGCGGACCTGGGACGCCGAGCGCATGCCCAGGCCTTCCGTTTCGGCGCGGAATTTGTAACCCAGCGGGTGACGGGACTGCGCATCGATGGGCAATACCGTTTTGTGCAAATGGCGGACGGGAAAGAGGTTTCGAGCCATGTGGTGCTGCTTTCGACCGGCGTGCATTATCGCAAGCTCGACATTCCGGGTGCGGACCGGTTGAGTGGCTGCGGGATTTACTACGGTGCGGCGTTGGTTGAGGCCGCGGCCTGCAAGGACGAGGAAGTGTTTGTGGTGGGCGGAGCCAATTCGGCCGGCCAGGCGGCCCTCTACTTCGCCAAATTCGCCTGCAAGGTGACCATGCTGGTGCGCGGAGCCGGATTATCAGTCACTATGTCGAAATACTTAATCGATGAGATCGAGCGCACATCGAATATAGTGTTGGAGCCCGAAACACGCGTGGTGGAAGCCATGGGGAACGACAGGCTCGAATCAGTGCGATTGCAGGGGCCACAGGGAGAATCGGTGGTGCCGGCGAATTCGCTGTTCGTGTTTATCGGCGCGGAGCCGGGGGTGGCGTGGTTGCCGCCTTCGATTTTGCGCGATGCGAACGGTTTTGTACTTGCAGGGCCTGATTTGCGGGTTGCGGGGAAGCTGCCGGAGAGTTGGAAAGAGCAGCGCGAGCCATTCCTGCTGGAGTCGAGCGTGCCGGGAGTTTTTGTGGCGGGCGATGTGCGCCATGGCTCGGTGAAGCGCGTGGCTTCAGCGGTTGGGGAAGGTTCGATTGCCGTGCAGTTTGCCCATCAGTATCTTGCCGGGTTCTAAGAAGTGTTGATTTGAGCTTTAGGGGAAGCATGAAACAGAAATGAGCCACGACGGACAAGTGATCGAATCGATCCCTTTGCGGGAGGTTGCTGAGGCATTGCGCCGCACCCGTCCCTTCGCAGAGACCGACCCTAATTTCTTCCTCGATGCGTTGAAGGGCGTAGAACGCGTGGAACGCATCAAGGCATCCTCCGGTACTGCCCTTGTAAAACCGGGAGATTCGGCTCTTTCTTATTGGCTGGTGCTCGAAGGCGAGACTCGCGCCGAGCGTCCTGAACCCGATGGTTCAAGGACCATGCTCGGCGGCGCCGGTGAAGGCGAAGGCTTCGGCGAAACACCTCTTTTGACCGGCAAGACACAGGCCGTTCATTTCATCATGGCGGTCAAGGATTCTGTCCTCCTCCGCTTCGCCGAGGAAGATTTCTGGACCCTGCTGGCCTGCTGCCCCAAAGTCCGCAGCGTGATTCTCGCCGATATGGCGAAGCGCATGCACACCTACCAGGTTGAAGCCCTGCACCGCGAGAAGCTGGTTGCGCTGGGCACGCTTGCCGCAGGCCTGATGCATGAGCTGAACAACCCAGGCTCCGCAGCCAAGCGCGCTGCCTCGCAATTGCGCGGCAATCTGATGCGTCTGCAGGAGCTGAGTCTACGCTCCAGCGCCAAGCCGAAGACTGCTCCCCAGTTGGAGTGCATGCACGATCTGCTGGAGCATGCCGTGCGCGGCTGCCACGCCCCGGCATTAAGCTCCCTGGAACAATCTGAACAGGAAGAGGCCTTGTCAGAGTGGCTGCAATCAGCCGGCGTTGAAAACGCATTCACGATTGGTCCGGCGCTGGTGGCGATCGGGTTTGATCAGCACGAACTGGCTTGTGCCAAAGAGGAATTTGAGGGCGGCAGCTTTTCTGACGCGCTCAACTGGTTGGAGGCGCTAGTTTCGAGTGTCTCGCTCGTCTGCGCTATCGAGGAGAGCATCTCCCGCGTCACCGAGCTAGTGATGGCGGTGAAGAAATTCGCCTATGACGACCGCTCGCAGGTCAGGGAACTCGACGTTCACGACAGCCTGCAGAGTACGCTCACCATGCTGGGCCACAAGCTCCGCATGAAGCAGATTTCCGTTGAAAAGCATTTCCAAGCTTCCCCATCGACCATCCAAACGCGCGGGTCGTTGCTGAGCCAGGTGTGGACCAACCTGATTGATAACGCAGTGGACGCCTCACCGAACGAAGCCCGAATCGAAATCTCCACCTGGACCGAACCGGCGACGGGAACCGAACCCGCAACCCTGGTGGTCAGCATCACCGATCATGGATCCGGAATCCCTCCTGAAACACTCCCTCACATCTTCGAAGCATTTTTTACGACCAAGCCACAGGGATCGGGCACCGGGCTGGGCCTGGAGATTGTCCATCGCATCGTTAATCAAAAATTTGGCGGCGTCATCCAGGTCCAGTCTGTACCTGGAAACACGAGCTTCACTGTACGCCTGCCGATGAAGGCTCCTGCAATCGCCGCCAAAAACTAGTGTGGATCTCGGTCCGCCTATCGCTATGCACTTGCCGCCGCTATGAAGTTGCAAGGGGCGTTGATCGGGTGGTAAGCGCGGCAGTCGGCCAATGAGACGGAACTGGCGATTGAAGCGCATTTCGATGAGGCACATGAGGCCGTGGGAATGGCACTTCGTCTGGACCCTGGCAATGCGAAGGCGCAGAAGCTGAGCGATCAACTGGACCGCGATCCTCGCGCCCATCAGGATCCACGATAGCTAATCGCTGAATAAAGACCTTCTCCACAGCAGGTCCATCAAGTTGTCGCTTTTCCCGCCGATGAAACCCTCGGGGGGCTTCGATGATAGATCGTCTGGAAATGCTGGAAGCCGCTTTGGATATTCTTCCCGAAGGAATCGCCCTGGCGGACGTCAACGACTGCGTTTCCTTCTGGAGCAGCGCAGCGGAAGCCATCACGGGGCACCCTCGCGCCACTGTTGTGGGGCGCCGGGTGGGCGAAGCGCTGGAAACCCTGATTGTTGGCGGCGCGCGGCGATGGTCAGCCCACGCCGCTGCAAGTCCGCATCCCGACCTCGGCATCCACATGCCAGTCCGCCATCGTCTCGGCCACCAACTCCCGGCAATCGTGCGCGTCCGGGTGCTCCGCAACGAACTGGGCGAGCGGATTGGAAACATGGTCGTGTTTCATCCCGCCCAAAGCCTGGACGCGTTGCCTCACGGGTCTGTGACCGAGAACCCGCGGTTGGAAGAGAGTGTCACCAATATCCAGGAGCGGCTACAGAGAGAATTCGATGATTTTAAGCAAGGTGCGCCGCCCTTCGGCATTCTGTGGCTCAACGTCGACCAGGCGCAGTGCATGCGAAAGACCCATGGACCCCAGGCATGCGATGCCATGTTTGAGCGGGTGGAACGCGCTCTGGCGGGAGGACTGCGTCCCAGCGACGAGTTGGGCCGATGGGGCGATGACGAGTTTCTGATCGTTTCCCACGAACGCACCTCGGAGATGCTGGCTGCGCACGGGCAGATGCTGGCAGGCCTCGCCAGAACCGCGGATTTCCGCTGGTGGGGAGACCGCGTATCCCTCACCGTGAGCATCGGCGCAGCGCAGGCTGACCAATCGGAAACGCTGGCCCAGTTATTGGAGCGCGCACAGATTGCCATGCTCTCAAGTCTTCACGCGGGAGGAAACCAGATTACATCGACATCGGGGAGGCTTTCATGTTCGCCATCATAGGCATTGTTGTCGTCATCGGGGCGGTTATCGGCGGCTTTTTGATGGAGAAAGGACACATACAAGTACTGATTCAGCCTGCCGAACTTCTCATCCTGGGCGGCGCTGCCATCGGAACCCTGCTGGTGGCGAATCCCATCCACATTCTGAAAGGAATTGGCGCCGGTTTGATGGGCGTGCTGAAAGGGTCGCCGTTTGGAAAAGCGCGGTACCTGAGCACGCTGAAGATGATGTACCAGTTCCTGAACAAGGTGCGCAAGGAAGGCCTGCTCAGCGTGGAAAACGATGTTGAGAAGCCGAAGGAAAGCTCCATCTTCAAGAACTACCCCGAGTTTCTGAACGACCATCATGCGAAGGATTTTGTATGCGACACGCTGCGCACAGCTATCACCGGAGGCGTGGAGCCGTTCGACATGGACCAGATGATGGAGCTGGACATGGAAGTGCATCACCACGAGGCGACTCAGCCAGTGAGCGCGCTGACCACAGTGGCCGATGCGCTTCCCGGCCTCGGCATTGTGGCCGCGGTTCTGGGCGTGGTGATCACGATGGGATCGCTTGGTGGTCCCCCGGAGGAGATTGGGGAAAAGGTGGCTGCTGCGTTGGTAGGCACGTTCCTCGGCATCCTTGCCTGCTATGGCGTGGCCGGGCCTCTGAGCTCGAGTATGGCCAAATCCGCCGATGCGGAGAATGAGTATCTCCACGTGTTGCGGGTGCTTCTGCTGGCATTTCTGAAAGGCTCTGCGCCCATGATTGCGATTGAGATGGGCCGCCGCGCCATACCTTCGCATGTGCGCCCAAGCTTCGACGAGATGGAAAAGGGCTGTAAAGGCGTAAACGCGGAAGCAGCGTCCTAGAGTGTTTCAGCCCGTTGGAGCGGCGAGATGACAGCCAAGAGTCAACCCATCATTGTGATCAAGAAGAAAGGCGGCCACGGCGGACACCACGGAGGTGCGTGGAAGGTGGCGTACGCCGATTTTGTGACCGCCATGATGTCACTGTTTATTGTGCTGTGGCTCATGGGCTCGAGCGATAAGGTGAAGCGCGCTGTGGCTGGTTACTTCAATGACCCCAAGGGGACCGGCTCCCAGCTTGGCACCACCATGACCGGCACCGGCTCAACCGTATCCCAGGTGGCGAACGACAACCTGCAGAAGCTGAAAGAAAAGCTTGAAGAAGAGATCAAGGCACGCAAGGAACTGGAGAAACTCTCCAAACAGATTGAGATTACTATCACCCCCGAGGGGCTGCGCATTGAACTGCTTGAAGACAAGAATGGCACCTTTTACCAGAGCGGAAGCGCGCGGCTGAGCGACAGCGGACAGGAGTTGCTGGGGCTGCTGGGCGGGGAGTTGAAGACGCTGCCTAACGCGCTGCTGATTGAAGGCCACACAGACGCCACGCAGTACTCCACGGATGCCAACTACAGCAATTGGGAATTGTCGGCGGACCGCGCCAACTCCGCGCGACGACTGCTGCAGGACCACGGCGTGCGTTCCGACCAGGTGACGCAGGTGCGCGGGTATGCGGACCAGCTTTTGCGCGTCAAAAGCAACCCGGAGGATCCATCGAACCGCAGAATTTCGATTCTGGTGAAAAACAGCGATGGGCCGCCGGTTCCGGAACTTGCGGGCGCCAAAGTTGTTGATCGGCCGCCGGATAAGCCCGCAGTGGCGGCAGCCGCGCCGCATTCTGCCGCGCCTCAGCCCGTGTCACAGGGGACGCAGCAGGCCAAGGCGCCGCCCGCGTCGAATTCCGCAGCGCCTGCAGCCAAGCCCGCAGCCGGGACCGCATTGGCAAAGCCCGGCATGTTCGACAAACTCAAGGCTATGATTCCATCAGGCAAAAAGTAGGGGTCATCTTGAGATCTCAATTCCATGTTCCCTAATCCCTGTTCCCTGATCTGTAGTACTCTGGTCTCCGTATTGGAAAGCGTTTACCGGAGAGCTTGATCATGACCATTGTTGCCGGCGTCGACTTCGGCACACTCAGCGTTCGCGTCACACTGGTCGACAGCCAGAATGGGCCCATCGGCACGGCATCGGCATCGTATCCCTTGCACCGGCGGCGCGAGGACCCGGACTTTGCGACGCAGTCTCACGCCGATCAGATGACCGCGCTGGCAGCCGCTACACGCGATGCGCTCAAGACCACGGGCGTGGATGGCGATGCTGTCGCTGCCATTGCACTCGACACCACGGGTTCCAGCGTGATTCCAGTTGGCGAGAATCTTGAGCCGCTCGACGAGTATTACCTGTGGTGCGATCATCGCGCCCACGCCGAAGCCGAAGAGATCACGGCCAAAGCGCATGAGTTGGGCTTTGAAGGCATTGAGTGGTGCGGCGGCGTTTATTCATCGGAATGGGGTTTCTCAAAGCTGTTGCACTGGCTTCGTCACAACCCTGACAAGCGGTCGCGCTTCGTCACTGCTCTGGAACATTGCGATATGGTGGCGGCTACGCTATGCGGCATCACCAGGGTCGAAGATTTGAAGCGCAGCGTCTGCGCCATGGGCCACAAGTGGATGTGGAACCCACGCTGGGACGGTTTGCCGCCGGAGTCTTTTCTCGTCGCCGTCGATCCGCTTTTTGCGGGTGTACGCGCCAAGCTGGGCGGCGAGTACCTTACCAGCGACCACCTTGCGGGGCATCTGTCGCCCAAGTGGGCCGAGGCGCTTGGTCTGCGTGCCGGCATTCCGATTCCGGTGGGCGCTTTTGATGCGCACTGGGACGCCATTGGCTCGAATATCCGCGAAGGGGATGCGGTGAACGTCGTGGGCACCTCCACCTGCATCATCGCCATGGCGCATGAGGCGCAGCTTGTTCCCGGCGTGTGCGGCGTTGTTCCAGGAAGTGTTTATCCGGGGTTTACCGGCATTGAAGCGGGCCTGTCCGCCACCGGCGACATTTTTGACGCCATTGCACGCCGCGCCAACACAAGCGTTGCTGCGCTTTCTGAAGGTCTTGATGCCTACAAGGCCGGCCAGACCGGCCTGTTGCGACTGACATGGGACAATGGCGACCGTACGGTGTTGGTGAATCCTGAGTTGGGTGGGGTGACGCTCGGGTGGAACCTGATGCACACTGCGCAGGATGAGCTTTTCGCGGCGATTGAAGGCACCGCGTTCCATACGCGCCTGATTCTGGAGCGCATGGCGGAGCATGGCGTGCGCATCGATCGCGTCATCAATGCAGGAGGGATTCCGCAGAAGAGCGAAGTGCTGAATCGCGTGTACGCCAATGTGCTGAATAAGCCAGTGCTTGTGCCGGCTGGTATTCCGACTAGCCTCGGCTCGGGGATATTTGCATTGATGGCCGCTGGCGCGTACAAGACGATTGAAGAGGCGCAGGCCGCGGTCTGTCTGCCGCTACGCACTGTTGAGCCAGATCCCAAATCCGCCGCGGTTTATGAGCAGCTATACCAGCTCTATCGCGATGTGTATTTTGCTTTGGGGAGACGCAATGCGGAGCCGGCGGCGCTTGGGCAGGTGTTGCCGGAACTGAGAAAGATTGCGGTTGAGGCGCGGAAGAACGGCTGAGGTTGGTGGGCGCACATTGCCGAAACAAAGAGCGGGAGAAAGAGGAATATGCTCGCAGGCGAGTTCTTGAAGACAATCTATCTGGGAGATCGTGCGTGTAAGTCCGTCACAATTGATGGATGGGGCAGTCGCATCCTGATTCAAGTTGATGAAATATCGAGGGTCAGAAGTGCCTCCGGGCGATGGGAATATTACAACGACGAGAACATCGTAGACGGGCTGATAGTTTTCTCGGACGTTAGATCCATTCTGTTTGATCCCGTCGGACCAATTCCCAACGACTACATTGAAATCTTGGGGTCAGAGATCCTCCCCGACAATTACTGCCGATTTAAGCTGTCGGTAGGTTCCGTAGATGAGCACTCCAAATCAAAAGACGTTTCAATAATCATCGAGGCGAAACGCATACACTTAGAGGATCCAACGGCGCCCGGTGTTGCAATTGAGAACTAAAGAGTTTCTTAATGAGTTCGGGAACTGCGGCCAGATGGCCCAAGCTTAATCGCGGCGGGCGGAACAGCATCGAAATAGAACGCTTGAACAGCTTCTTTCACGTTGCCCCGCAGCTCTTCCCAGCTATCGGCTTGCGTAAATATGCTTTCACCGAGGGCTTCGGCGGTAAAACCACCGTCAGCTTCCTGCGCAACTTCAAAGACGATTTCGTTCATGTCGAATTCACCTCCGCTCTGATTCTATAGCTGCGTGCGATTCCTCGCCCAGGAATTGATTACCTCGCGTCAATTCACTGTTCCCCATACCGTGCCCTATTGCTGCTGTTGTTGCTGCTGCATCTGCTGCAGATCAACGAAGGGGATGGCGGTCTCTGGCGGCTGTTGCGCGCGCTCCACCAGGACGCTCCAGTCTTCCGGGATGGGCAGTTGCTGATCGAGCGCCGGAGGCTGATCGCCTGCCTGTACATGCACCGCGACATAGAGTTCGCTGTCTGTTTTGCCGCGGAAGATGCCGTGTGTTGGCGGAACGTCGGCATAGTCCCGGCCCACTGCGGTACGGATATGACGATGATGGGCAACCAGATTGTTGGTGGGGTCGAAGCCCACCCAGCCCAGGTGCGGCAGCAGAACATCGACCCACGCATGTGTCGCGTCGGGCGTTGAGCGGTCGTGGTCTTCGCGGCTGCGATAGAGATAGCCGGAGACATACCGCGCCGGAATCTTCACATGCCGCAACAGGGCAATCATGGTGTGCGCAAAATCCTGGCAGACGCCCTCTCCGCTGATGATCGCCTCATCAATGGGCGAATCAACACGCGTGGAGCGGGGCACATACTTGAAGTAATCGAAAAGCCTCGTATTCAGTTCCTGCACCAGCATCAGCGGGTCATCGCGGCGCGTCACGCCCATTTGCTTGGCGAGCAATGCAACAGCCGGCGTTTCAAGGGCGAAGGTGCTGGGTAATAGCATCTCCCAGTAATCGCCTGCCTCAATCATGTCGTCGAGCGCGCCCCAGGCATCAGGCGAAAGGAAGGCCGGCACATCGGGCAGAACCTGCTGCTCCACGACCGATTCCGCGATGATAACCAGTTGGTTATGCTCGCCAGGAATATCGAAGTGCTGAACCGTATTTCCCTGGTGGTCGCGATAGCTGAAGACACGGCAGCGCGGACTTACCGACAGCGAAAACGTGAGGCAGTGCTGATTCGCATCGGAGCGCGGATGCATGCGCGTCTCCATGATGCTTTCGCTGATCGGATTCGAATAGCGGAATCGAGTTAGATGCCGGATGGAATAAAAGTTCATGATTTCCAACGTTCCTTCAAAAGTTTCGTCCTACAGATCTTCCAGCTTCTGGTTCATTCCCAGCGCGAACACGAACAGGCTGAAAGCTAGCAGCTAAAAGCAAAGAGCTGCTTTTCAAGTTGCCAGCGCGGATTGGATGGAATAGTGCACGTAGTAGCGGTAGATGAGCTCGTGGATGCGCATGCATTGCTCACGAATGGTGTGGAGAAACTTTGCCACGTCGCCGGCCAGAATCTCCTGAATGGTGGTGTAGCCGAGCATCGCCTGAAGGCGTCCGATCACCGCAATCAACTCCTCCGGGGGACGCCGTCCGCCCGAGCGCAGGATGGAATCAATGGCATCGCGCATGCCGTCAACGGTGTAGCGAATGGCGTGGGGAAAATCGCGGTTCAATAGGAGGAATTCGAGGATGCGGTCGGAGGAAATATCAGCGGTGTAGACCTGGCAATAGGCTTCAAATGAGGTGCAACAACGGAGCAGCCCCACCAGCTCGAGGTACTGGTAGCCGGAGTGGTCCTGCTCATTCGGCTGGAAGAGGTCGGGCTGGTAAACCTCAAGCAGCGTCGCGGTGGCATAGGCGCGTTCAAGGTAGCGGCCAAGCCGGATAAACTGCCAGCCTTGCCCGTGAATCATGGTGGTATCGCTGACGCCCTTGAACAGGTGAATGCCGTCCACCACCGACGCCAGCGCATCGTTGATATTCACGCGAAACTGGGACTGCGCGTGGGGCGAGTGCATCTGGTGATAGAGCCGATTGAGCCGCGCCCACTGTTCGCTGGAGATTTCTTCGCGCACCTGGCGAGCATTCTCTCGTGCGCCATTGACGCAAAATGTGACCGCGGCATGGTTGAGGGTGTCGAACACCAGCATCCGCGCCATCGCATCGAGATCGTCGTTCCACTCCATGCCTGGCGGCTTGCCCAGCGAGGCCATCATCCGTTTCCAACGCACCTCCGCGCTGGTGTCGCTGGTGTCGAGCATCAGGCTCATGGTCACGTCGAGTTGACGGACAGTATTCTCCGCCCGCTCAAGATAGCGGCTCATCCAATAGAGACTGTCGGCAACGCGCGATAACATCGTCGGATTCTCCCGAAATCCATTCCTGATTATTGTTCAAGAACCCATGTGTCTTTGCTGCCGCCGCCCTGCGAGGAGTTGACCACGAGCGACCCTTTTTCAAGAGCTACGCGCGTCAGGCCGCCAGGCACAATGTTCACCTTGTCGCCAAACAGAACATAAGGACGCAGGTCCACGTGGCGCGGCTCCAGATGATTGCCGATCAAACACGGCGCACGGGAGAAATCGAGCGTGGGCTGCGCAATGTAGTTCCGCGGATTCGCCTCAATCTGCCGCGCAAACTCTTCTCGCTGGCGTGCGGTGGATTGCGGACCAATCAGCATGCCGTAGCCGCCGCTTTCGCCTACGGCCTTCACCACTAGTTTGTCCAAATTGGCCAGCACATGCTTTCGGTGCTTTTCCTCGCCCAGCAGGAATGTTTTCACGTTGGGTAGAATCGCATCTTCGCTCAGGTAGTAGCGAATCATGTCCGGCACATACGCATAGACCGCTTTGTCGTCAGCGAGACCGGTGCCGAATGCGTTGGTCACCGTGACGTTTCCGGCGCGATAGGCATTGAACAAACCGCCGCAGCCGAGGATCGAGTCGCCGCGGAAGATCAGCGGATCACTGAAGTCGTCGTCAACACGGCGATAGATTACGTCCACGCGCTTCAGACCGTCGGTCGTCCGCATATAAACGATGTTGTCGTGGGTGACCAGGTCGCGGCCTTCCACCAGGTCGATTCCCATTTGCCGCGCGAGGTAGGTGTGCTCAAAGTACGCCGAGTTGAAAACGCCAGGCGTGAGCAGCACGATATTTGGCTCGGGCCGGCCTTCCGGCGCCAGCGAACGCAGCGTGGCCAGCAGCAGTTGCGGATAGTGCTCGATTGGCCGCACACCATAGCTGTGAAAGAGTTGCGGGAAAGTCCGCTTCATGACGCGCCGGTTTGTGAGCATGTAGCTCACTCCCGAGGGCACGCGCAGGTTATCTTCCAGCACCACGTACTCGCCGGTGTTGAGGCGCAGCAGGTCAGAACCAACCACGGCGATATAGACATTGCGCGGCACCTGGAGGCCCCGCATCTGGCGCCGGTAGTGCTTGCAACTGTAGACCAGTTCGCGCGGAATGATGCGGTCATTCAAAATTTTTGCGTCGGAGTAGACGTCGCGTAGAAACATGTTTAGCGCGGTGATGCGCTGCGTCAGACCGCGCTCAATCCTGTCCCACTCAGCCGCCGTTATGAGCCGGGGCAGCAAATCGTAAGGGAAGATCCGTTCCGTTCCCTCGTCGCGGCCGTACACCGTGAAGGTAATGCCCTGGGTCAGGAACGAAAGGTCCGCCGACTGCTTGCGGCGCAAAAGCTCATCTTCAGGCAGGCGCGCCAACGTCTCGGCAAGCGCCTTGTAATGAGGGCGCAGTTCCCCGCCCCGCTCCCGCATCTCGTCGAATGCCTGGTCGAGCGGGTAGTCTCCGAAAAGCGTTTCCATTTCCACTGGAAGGCCGGCGCTCATAAAGACTCTGGGTTTCCTTCACTGCAAATTCAGGGCGCCGGGGGCGAATCAAATCGGTTCGCGGACAGAACGGACAAAGCCAGACTGCCTGGACTCTCTTGAGGCCATCCCGCCTGAACCCTGTTCTTTAGCTTGTAACACGCGCGGCCTAAAGGAGCAATCAAAGGACTGATCAAAGACCGCAGAGGGACAGCCTTATCCACGCTTGCCACGAATGCGTTTCGGATTGGGCGGACACGTCGACTCGCGAATGACGAGTTCCGGCAGGATCGCCACAGAGTTGGGAAAATCGACCTGTCCTCGAATGCGCTGCAACAGAATGCGCGCGGCAACAATGCCCATCTGCTGAAGAGGCTGCCGAATCGTTGTCAGGCTGGGGTTATAGTAGGCCGCGGCCAGTACATCGTCGAACCCCGCAACTGAAACGTCCTCAGGCACACGCAGCCCATGATCCTTCAACGCCCGAATTGCTCCAATCGCCGACAAATCGTTATAGCAAACCAGCGCGGTGAAATCGACCCCACGTCCCACCAACTCGGCGGCCGGGCCAAAGCCCATATGCGGGGTGGAAACCTTGGTTTGGATCGCCACTTTCAGCTCGGCGGGCACCTCCAGCTTCAGTTCCCGGGCCACGTCCATCAGGCATTCCCAGCGTTCATCGGCGTCGGAACTATGGCTGCCGCCGCGCATGAATGCGATTTTGCGGTGACCCAGTTGGTACAGGTGGCGCAACAGCAAATCGGCCGCGCGCCGTTGATCCAGCACCACGTTCGTCACGCCCTCAATCTGCTTGTGCCCTGCCACCGACACCACCGGCAGCTTCATGCTGTGCTGCAACACCGTATCGATCAGGATGAACCCCTCGACGCAACGATCCAGAAGCAGCCGGGGGTATTCCTCAATCAGGTCGGGCTTGCGACGATGGCTGGCGACCAGGTAAAAGTAGCCCTCTTCAATCAGGTGATCCTCAACCCCGGTCAGAACCTGAGTCGCATAATTGTCATTCAGGTCTGGAGTCAGCACGCCCACCGAAAACGTTTGCCGTTTGCGCAGCGATCGAGCATAAAAACTTGGACGATAGTCGAATTTGGCCGCCGCCTCCGTCACACGATCACGCGTATCCTGCGGAATGGAACGCACGCCCGGTGCATTGTTCAGCACCAGTGAAATTGTGGCCGGCGAGAGGTTGAGATACTCACCCAACGTACGCAGACTGATGGGTTGGCCGGGCAGCGGCTCGGCACCCGATTTTGTTCGCTTGGGCATGCACAACAGTTTTAACACTCTTCACACAGGTTTGCCGTGATTTTGAGAGGCTTCGATTGGTTTTTGGCCCCCAGATGGCGTTTCCCTGGTAACTCTGAGCCTGCCCTCCCGACTCCCGACCGGCGCCGGCCGGATGTCGCTGCGGCGGAAGTTCGCGGCCCCCTCGCCAGAAATCTTCGCCTTTTAGCTTTACAATCGAAAAAGCCCTACACCCGCGGAGGGATGGGTGAGCGGTTGATACCGGCGGTCTTGAAAACCGTTGTGCCTGAAAGGGTACCGGGGGTTCGAATCCCTCTCCCTCCGCCAGCTTTCGCCGTTACCGGGCTACTCTCTATCGCCGTCATAGATCTGCCCGCTAAGCCGGGTTGCAATCCGACCGTCACTTTGGGCAGTTCGATTTGCGATTGGATGCCGGGACCTGTGTTTAAGTGGTAGATCGGCTCTCTTGGTAGGAAGTGGTTACGGGAGCGATTTCTCGGATATTTGAGGTTCGTCCATCGGCTGTCCGCTGGAATAACGATGAATGGCGCCGATCTCCCATCCCCCGACGATGTAATCAAGAGGCTTGCTTTGATTGAGCCACTTGCGTTTGTTACCAAACGGAAGCTGGTAGAGGTAACTCGGTGAGACCTGATGCTTCAGATCCTGAACGCTGACGGCTTTATCACCTTTAAGATTCTGAGAGTACTGCGCCTGCTTGCGCTGGTTGTTACTCGTATAACTGAAAGGGATCAGCGAGTCCGCATCCGTGAGTATCTTCCCCCACGGGTAAGAGGCCTGCACGTTGAGACCATTGCGGAAGCGGCGTTCCAGCGAAACCACCACGGCAATCTATTCATTCGCTGAACATTCGGCTCAATGCGACACCCCACCCCCCGTAAGTCGTAGGACTGCATCTGGAACGGGCTGCTTTTTCCTTGACTCTCATCTCTGAGGTCTATCTAATCGCACTAAGCTCACAAAACTGCCAGGACGCAAGGCAGGTTCGCTTCCCATTTCCCCGAGGTCTCTCGTGCATCGCTTCCCTTGCCTTGTGTGTTTCTCCCCTAGTCTTCGTGTGCCTTTTTCACATTCTGCGCACACTCGCGTCAGCCGCTCAGTTGCTGCTTTCCTGTCTCTGCTGTTGCTCTTCTCGCTGGCCGCTTCTGTATCCGCGCAAGTCTCCACTTCGACAACACTTACTGTGACAAATACGAGCGGCAGCGCCGTCACGTCTGTATCCTCCGGAACTGTCGTCGTGTTGACAGCGACCTCGATAGAGGCGGGAAGCAACAACAAGGTCACCAGGGGTACAGTCAACATCTGCGATCCGAATGCGCTCCATTGCTCTGGCCTGCATCTGTTCGGCACTGCTCAGTTCACTTCAAAAGGCACGGCCATTCTTAAATTCAAACCAGCCGTGGGCAGCCACAGTTTCTACGCGCAATTTCTGGGGACCACATCGGACCTGGCCAGCCCCTCCGACATTGAGCACTTGACGGTGACGGGCGGACCGTACACAACAACCACCGCGATTGCACAGAGCGGTTCGGCTGGCAATTACTCACTGACGGCCACGGTGTCGAGTTCCGGCAGCCCGGCGCCACCACCCACGGGGAATGTCAATTTTCTTGACACAGCGAACAGCAACTATGTGTTGGATAACTCCACGCTTTCTGTGGGCCCAACCACCTCAAGTTACGCTCCGTATGTATCGCACTACGCCGGATATTTTGCGAGCAGCGTGCTTGTCGCAGATTTCAATCAGGATGGAATTCCCGACCTGCTCACCGTGAATAACGCGAACACCGGCGCCAGCACCAATTTCTTCAGCATCCTGTACGGCCAGCCGGGCGGCACATTCCAGGGGGCAACGTCCTACCCCAACACCAACGGTGACGTTCCAAGTGCCATCGCAATTGGAGATTTGAACGGCGACGGCTACCCCGATGTCGTGGTGGCAGGCCTCACAACTCAATTGGTCTACGTGTACATCAACGACGGCAAGGGAAACCTGAATGGCCCGTCGACTTACTTCTTCAATTATCCCGGCAATCTGAATTCCGGCCCGATGTGGCCAGTCGGCGCGATTGCGATTGGAGACCTCAACGGTGACGGCAAACCCGATGTTGTGCTCACGTTCCCCGAATTCTCGATTCCCGGCTCGGCTTGCAGCATGCCTGGGGTAGGCGGAGAGTGCGCACCGCTGGGCGTGATGCTCGGCAACGGGGATGGAACCCTGCAGTTCGAAAGTATCTCCTACAACACCCTTCCGCCTTTTTTGCCGACGTTCAGTTCGGGATTTGTCGGTGGTGGCGACAATCTGACCATGCCGCTGGTACTTACAGACCTGCTCGGCAACGGCAAACTGGACGCGGTAACGACTTACTTCAACGAAGCCCAGGTATGCGTGGCTGACGGCAACGGAGATGGAACCTTTGCCAGCCCGAATTGCTACGCCGGAGGCAGCGGAGAGGCCATAGCCGTTGGAGACTTCAACGGCGACGGCATTCAAGATATCGCTTCAGTGAACGGCGGGGGCAGCGGTGTGGACGTGTTCCTCGGCAACGCTGACGGAACCTATCAGTCCGCCTACAACGTCAACAGCCCCAACTTTCCCCGCGCCATAACAACCGCCGACGTAAATGGCGATGGCAAAGTGGACATCGTTATCACTGACGGACAGGGCTCCGTCTCCATTCTGCTCGGAAATGGTGACGGCAGCTTCCAAGGTGCGAATACCTATGCCGGTGGAGCATCCACCGACTTCCTGGATAGCGTGGCCGTGGCCGATCTGAATGGCGATGGCGTGTTGGACCTGGTGGTAACCGACTATTCAAACTGGTCTGCGAATACGCTGCTCGGGTCGTTGACCACCTCGGCAACCACAAAGGTGACCGGAATCTCGCCAGTGGGCGCGAACACCACCACACATCCGGTGAAGGCCAGCTACGGCGGCGATACCTTCAACTCGGCTAGCACTTCCACAGCCACATCCTTGACGCCAGAGCCTGTGGTTACGACTCTTGCTCTCCAATCGAACCTGTCTACAGTTACAGTTGGCGGCCAGGTGACGTTAACGGCCACCGTCACGCCCGGTTCCGCGCAAAACCACACCCCCAGCAGCGCAGTTACGTTCTATCTGAACGGCAACAGTATTGGAACGGCAACGCCTTCAAACGGTGTGGCAACGCTGAAGCCCCACTTGGACGTTGTGCAAACGGATACCTTCACGGCCACCTTTTCGGGCGATAGCAACTTCATCGGCAGCAGCACCACCTCCACAGTTTCGGTAGTTGTTCAGAAATCGGCAACCACCCTGACGCTGGGTGTTTGCAATTACAGCACAACGTGGACCTGCCCAGCGACTACCAGCAACTACGGCCAGGTGATTGAGCTATCGGTGACGCTCGCGCCCTATTCCGTCACGGGGGGCGGAAGCACCGATGGCGAGACCGTCACCTTCTATAACAACGGAACCAGCATTGGTACCCGGACGCTCTCCTTTGGTGGCGCAACGATGGATCTTTCTCAGCCTGCGGCGGGGAGCTATTCGTTCACGGCTTCCTATGGCGGCGATGCAAGCTTTATTGCCAGCACTACCTCCTCACCCAGCCCCATGACAGTGCAAAAGGTGACCCCCAGCGTGTCGCTTGGAGTCTCTCCGGTAAGCACCAACACTTACGGTCAGCCGGTCTACCTGACAGCCACATTCAATACTTACCCCTACAATGTCAGCGGCGAAACGGTCACCTTCTACAACGGAACAAACGTAGTTGGAACCTCCACATTCGGCAGCGATAGCTACCCCGCCATGCTCACGCTCAACAATCTTCCGGTGGGCAGCTATAACTTCACAGCTAAATACTCGGGAGATGGAAACTACCTTTCCACCGCCACATCAGCGACCGCTTTGACGGTGCAGAAACTGCCCACCACCTTGACGGTGTCGGCTCCTTCGTCCATCACTTTCGGTTACGGCACTCCAGTCACCGTGCAGGTGTTTCTTCAGCCATACAACCTGTCTGGCGGTAACACCACAAACGGCGAACTGGTGACTCTCTATCAAAATGGCGCCAGCGTCGGAACAGGTGCGGTCAGCAACGGCGTGGCCACATTCACAGTCGCCGCGCCTCCGGTCGGCAGCAATGCTTACACCGCCAGCTACGCGGGCGACACAAGCTTTGCCGCCAGTATCGCGCCAGCCGCCTACGTTTCAGTGCAACAGGCAACAACCACCATGGGGATAGCAACCAATGCCCTGCACGGTATTGGCGCTACCGGACAGCCTGTAACGTTGACGGCGACGATTTCTTCCAATCTCGCCACAGGCACCGTCATCTTCTACCAAAATGGAAATGACATCGGTAACGGAACGCTCGCGAACGGAGTTGCCACCCTCGTAGTCAACAACCTTCCTGAAGGCAACTACACCTTCGGTGCCACTTATGGGGGCGATGCAAACTTCGCCGGATCATCAGCCTCTCCAACAGCCAATTTAACGGTGCTGCAAGCGACCACCGTGACGTTGACAACCAGCCCGGCGCACTACGCCGCTCCCAATCAGCCAGTAACAATTACCGTCACACTCTCGCCCTCCTCGATAGCGGGCGACAACACCAATGGCCAGACGGTCTACATCTTCAACGGAACAAGCCAGTTCGGAAACGCAACACTAACCAATGGCGTTGGCACGTACTCTCCAACCAATGGGCTGCCACTGGGGAACTACTCGTTCACCGCTGTGTATGACAGCGACGGAACCCTCGCCAACGCAGTTACATCAACCCCGGTAGCGTTCGCTGTGGTTACCGGGCAGTTGTTTGTGGTCAACACTAGCGTTGACGATGCCGGTTCGGCCGCAAACTGCACACCGCAGAGTTCGACCACCAGCAATTCTACTGACACCTCTTGCTCGCTGCGCGATGCACTGCTTGCCGCTGCGGCCGCCCCTGAAGGCGCCAGCATCTCCTTCGCCACCTCGGCCTTTCCGGCGGCAACCACGATCACGCTGACCAACGGCGGCCTCACGCTGCCGGCAAACACCACGCTTACTGGACCCACTTTGAATTCCGGCGGGGCCAACGTCACCAACCTCGTGACCGTGGATGGAAACGGCAACTACGCCCAGCAATCGTCTACCGTCTTTACCGTGACCGGAACTAAATCAGCCATCAGCAACCTGACCATCTCCGGCGGCTGGCTGGACGGGAATGGCGGGACGCCTTCTAATGGCGCCGGCATTGTGAACTCAGGCGTTTTGACGCTGACCAACAGCACCGTAACAAACAATGGCGCCATCGGCTCCGGCGGTGGCATCTACAACACCGGCACGCTGACCGTGGTTGGCAGCACTATCGCGGGTAACTCAGCCACGACGAACGGCCCTGGCAACGGCGGCGGAATCGATAACGAGTCCAACGGCACGCTGACGGTCATCAACAGCACTATCGTCAATAACACCATGCGGGGCGGCCATGGCGTTGGCATTGCTGTTATGTCCGGTACGGCAACCCTTATCAACAGCACCATTTCAGGAAGCTCGGGAGGCGCGGATAGCCTCTACGACGGTTCCGGCACAATCAACCTGGGCAACACCATTGTCAGCGGAAACGACACCCTTGAAGATGTTAGGGGGAGCTATACCGATAATGGTGGAAACATCCTCGGTTATGTTAACGGCAGTACCATAAACAGTGGCAGCTTGAATTTGGGCCCGCTCGATTATTACGGTGGCCCCACGCAGACCATGCTTCCTCTTCCTGGCAGTTCGGCCATCTGCATGGGCTCTTACACCCAAAGCCCCTCGCAGTGGCTCCAGCCCAAGACTGCGATCAATATCGATCAGCGCGGTTATCCGAACTACAACCTCGTTTACGGACAGTTACCGCGTACTCCCCCGGCAGGCAATCCCCTTCCCTCCGCCTGCTTTGACTCGGGCGCCGTGCAGACTAACTACACAGCGGTCCAGTTTCAACAGACCAGTTACACAGGCCTTGCGGGCGGTGCAATCACTCCGATCGTCGCGGCCTCAGTTACAGAAAATGGCGTGAGCCGGCAAGCGGTGCCGGTAACTCTGAACTACTCCGGCGCGGGGAACCTGAATAACAACGGCGCCACCACCGCCACAGGCACCGGCGCTGTCTTCTCCAACCTGTCGGCCGATACCGCCGGCAACGGCACGCTCAGCACACAGATCATCGTCGCAGGCACCTCGTATATCAAGGCATCAACGGCTCTCACTGTTCTCCCGGCGCCGCAAATCTCGCCGGGCAGCTTTGCCATCTCTGCTGCATCTGGAACGCCGCTGTTACAAATCTTTAGCATCTCGGGAGGGTCGGGCGCTTTTCAACTCGCCAGTTCTGGAACGCTGCCGACTGGGCTTGCGTTGACGCCCCCAGGAACGGGCACCGGCGCAAGTTGGACACTGATTGGCACGCCTACGCAGCTCGGTACTTATAACTTCACGCTCACTGCGACGGACGTGACCAACAGCATCCTCACCGTTACGCAGAGCTACTCCCTGACGGTCGCTCCGTCCACAATCACCACGCTCACTGCGTCGCCGGCAAACTCGGCACCGGTTGGACAAACGGTCACGCTCACGGCCACAGTCTCTTCACCTACAGCCAATGGAACAGTTAACTTCTTCGACGGAGGCAACCTGATCGGCTCCGGAGGCCTCAGTGGTGGCTCGCCCAACATCGCAACCCTTGACCTGAATGCATCAACCCTTGGATCTCCGCTGTCATTTGGGACGCATAGTTTCACGGCGCAGTTCTCCGGCGACGCAACAGACGCAGCCAGCAACAGTAATACCGTCCCCTACAACGTGACTGCGCCGAATTTTGTCGTGAACACAACCAGTGACGACGACGGATCGTTCACTTGCACATCGCTCATTTCCACTACCACCAACACTACCGACGGCAACAATGGCGGCAATCCCGGTCAGTGCACCTTGCGCGACGCGCTGAATACCGCATCGGGTCTCGGAGCGGGCGGCATCTACTTTGACACAACAATCTTTGCTGCATCAAACATCGCCAGCAATCCCGCAGCAAACACCATTGCGGTGAACGTCCCGGGTTGGGGCTCGCTCAACATACAGTCGAATACAACCATCCAGGGCCTTACATCAGGCACCGGCGCGACCCTCACCAACCTGGTCACAGTGGACGGCGGTGGCTCAAGCGTTTCTGACAACGGAACCATCTTCTACGTGCCCGGATCGAGCACCGCCATTAACAGCCTCAACATCAACAACGGCTATGCGGCGAACGGAGGCAGCGGCGGAGCGATCACCAACGCCAACTCCATCACCGTCTCCGGCTCCACGTTCACGGGAAACCAGGCCACTGGGTCGGGCGGCGGCATCTTCAACGGCGGCACCTTGACGGTCATCAACAGCACCTTCTCTTCGAACTCCACTACAGGCGGCAACGGCGGTGCCATCGATAACTCCAACTTCGAGGGCTGCGGCACCGTCACAGTATCGAACAGCACCTTCTACCAGAACATCGCGGCCAATGGCGGCAATGGTTTTGGCGGGGCAATTAACAACGATGGCAATGGCCCCTGCCAGGTGACGGTCAACAGCAGCACAATTGTTGGAAACTCCACCGACAATAGCAACTCCTACACCGGCTTTCCTGGCTCCGGCGGCGGCGGCGGCATCAACAGTCAATATCTCTTGTACCTCGCCAACAACATCATCACGGCAAACACAATCAGCGGCGCCGGCGAGGATGACCTCGACGACAACATCTGGGGCAGCAACTACTGGACCGGCAATAATCTGAACTCCGGCGACAACATTATTAACGGCAATTTCATCGGCCTATGGAACGGCTTCACGGAGAACGGCACAAGCGTCACGCTGGCCCCTCTTGCCAACTACGGTGGACCCACGCAAACCATGATTCCACTGCCTGGCAGCGTGGCGATTTGCGCGGGCATTGCGGGCGGAACGACCGACCAGCGCGGTGATCCATTGCAGCCAGTGGGCGGCTACTGCCCGTCAGGCACGGTCGACTCCGGCTCGGTGCAGACAAACTTCGCGCTCGCCTTCACCACCGAACCGCCTTCCAACGCTGGCGTCGGCGTGGCGCTTACACCAGCACCGGTGTTGACCTTGACTGAAAGCGGCATTGTCTTCACGCCGGCTACCAGCGCCGTCACCATCACCGACCTCGACGGTGCCCTCGATCCAAGCGGAACAACCTCGACCGCGCTCTCAGCGGGCACGGCCGCCTTCAGCAACCTGCTCTTTGCTTCGACTGCAGCCAACGACATTCTGACTGCTTCCGTTAGCCTGAACTCGAACCTCTCCCCGGCGCTGAACCTCGTAACATCGCCGCCAAGCACTCCCGTGAACGTAACCTCAACAGCCTTCCCGGCCACGATGATCTCTCCCACTCCGGGATTGAGCACCTTACTGGGCGCAAGCAATGTGCCCTTCCAGTGGACCGCCGGGGGTGAAGTGACGCTCTATCAGCTCGACCTTGGCACGATTGCGCCCGGTTCAAGCGACTTGTACAGATACAAAGGCAGTGCCACTTCTACAAATGTCCCCACCCTCCCTGCAAACGGCGTTCCGGTATTCGCAAGGCTTTCTTCCTTCGTCAACGGAGTTTGGCAGCACAACGACTATCTCTATACCGAAAGCGGCACGCCCGTTCCCGCCAACCTCACGTCTCCAACTCCAGGTGCGGCCACCGTCGTGGGCTCGAGCAATGTGTCCTTCCAGTGGGATTCGGGAACCGGGGTCTCAATTTATCAGCTCGACCTTAGCGCCATCGCGCCTGGAGACACTGACCTGTTCGTATACAAAGGCACGGCTACTTCCGCAACCGCGCCCAGCCTGCCCGCCTTTGGCAGCACAGTGTACGCAAGGCTCTATTCAAAGATCAATGGCGTCTGGCAGTACAACGACTACGTCTATACCGAGAGCGGTACGCCCACGGCAGTACTTATATCTCCCACTCCTGGACTCGGCACCGTGCTGGATTCCAGCAATGTCTCCTTCCAATGGAACACGGGGGCCGGGGTCGCCATCTACCAGCTCAACCTCAGCGCTGTCGCACCTGGCGGCAGCGAACTGTTCGTCTACAAGGGGACGGCTCTCTCAGCCATCGTGCCCAGCCTGCCCGCAAACGGCATAACAGTCTATGCCCGGCTCTATTCAAGGATCAGCGGCGTCTGGCAGTTTAACGACTACGTCTACACCGAGAGCGGTTCGGCCACGCCGGCCACGCTCACATCTCCCACTCCCGGAGTGGGCACTGTCCTCGGCACCAGCAATGTGCCCTTCCAGTGGAACGCGGGGACCGGAGTCAATCTCTACCAGCTCAACCTCAGCGCGGTTGCGCCAGGCGGTAGCGACTTGTTCGTATACAAGGGCACGGCTCTTTCTGCGAATGTGCCCAGCCTGCCCTCAATCGGAGTAACAGTCTACGCAAGGCTCTTTTCGTTTATCAACGGAGCCTGGCAGCATAACGACTACCTGTACACCGAAAGCGGTTCGCCCACGCCGGCCACGCTCCTATCTCCCGCGCCGGGCCTCGGCACTGTGCTCGGCACCAGCAACGTGGGCTTCCAGTGGGACACCGGCACCGGGGTCACCCTCTATCAACTCAACCTAAGTGCGGTTGCACCGGGCGCAAGTGATCTGTATCTATACAAAGGCACTGCTACCAATACAACCGTGCCAACCCTGCCTGCAAATGGCGCGACAGTTTACGCAAGGCTCTGGTCGAAGATCAACGGAGCTTGGCAATACAACGACTACGCCTATACGGAACAGTAGGGTTGCGGGGCCTCTCAACTTTGCCAGGTTGCCGGCCCCTTGATCCATGCGTCGAATAGACGTTGTCGTCGAATGAGCAGGCAACCCTGGGTGGCTCGATGAGATGCCGTGTCCGCGCAGGAATGTTTGGTTGATCTCCGGCATGGCGTAGTTGATCGGGGCTGTTTCATTTGGCTGCAAAGCTTTCGGGCTTAAGAAGAGGTTCCTGAATCGTGTGCCCAAACGGCCCATCGACCTGCTATTTGGCGGGAACGTCCACAAGACTCTTTTCATCCCGGCAAACCATGCGCTCTTTGCGGCAACGGCAGAAGAGGCGCCGACGCCGATCGCAAATCCCTGGTTGATCGCTGGCCGGTGCAGCAGCCGCAGTGCGCCGGAAGGTCACAACCAAATTGGGCATACATGTCCCAAAATGGGTCGTCGAAACTGCCGCACCTCTGACACACCCTCTCGTTCACCTTGCTCCTGGCGCATAGAGACTATCGTGAGAACGACGATGCTTTCAATCAGCCACATCGTTCAACAGGAAGCGAGACAAAATCATGCCAGAGGCGTTTGCCGAATCTCTATCGCACACACGGTCGCAGAAGTGCCAGAGGACCGCTCTAGGTTCTGAGGCCCTGGCCCAGTCATTTCTCGACAATCTGCTTTTTGTGCAGGGCAGATCGGTGGAACGGGCTACCGTCAACGACCTCTACATGGCGCTTGCCCACACCGTCCGCGACCGAATTGTGGAGCGGTGGATGGCGACCCTCAAGTGCCATCAAACCCAGGATGCGCGGGTCGTCTGCTACCTGTCGGCGGAGTTTCTGACCGGACCGCATCTTGCCAATAACCTCATCAATCTTGGCATCTACGATGAAACGGAACAGGCGATGCGGCGGTTAGGCATCGACCTCAATGTCCTCATCGATCAGGAGGAAGAACCGGGGCTCGGCAATGGTGGACTGGGCCGCCTTGCTGCCTGCTTCATGGATTCTCTTGCCTCCCTTGAAATTCCGGCCATCGGCTACGGTATCCGCTATGAATACGGCATCTTCGATCAGCAGATTCGCGATGGCTGGCAGGTCGAGTCGACCGACAAATGGTTACGCCTTGGAAATCCCTGGGCGCTGGAGCGGCCCGAAGACGCTTTTGAAGTGAAGATGGGCGGGCGAACGGAGATTCACAGCGATGCACAAGGGCGGTCACAGGTTAAATGGATTCCGAAAAAAGTGGTGCGTGGCGTTCCGCACGATACGCCCATTCTGGGCTACCGAACCAACACAGTGAATACCATGCGCCTGTGGGCGGCCCAGGCCGTCGAGAGCTTTGATTTCGGAACATTCAATCATGGCGATTTTGTCGGCGCGGTTGCCGACAAGGTGTCGTCAGAAAACATCTCCAAAATTCTGTATCCAAATGACGAAGGCCTGCAGGGCAAGGAACTCCGTCTGGCGCAGCAGTTCTTCTTCGTGTCCTGCAGCCTGCAGCACATACTTGGCATTCAGTCGGCTCAAAACCGGCCCCTCGCCGAGCTGCATCGCAGCTTCGCTATTCAGATGAACGACACGCATCCAGCCATCGCGGTCGCGGAATTGATGCGTCTGCTGGTGGACGAGCACTCAATGGATTGGGATACTGCCTGGCACGTGACGCAAAACGCATTGTCGTATACGAACCATACGCTATTGCCGGAGGCGCTTGAGCAGTGGTCGCGTACCTTGTTCGGCTCACTGCTGCCTCGCCACCTGGAGATTGTTGAGGAGATCAATGCCCGCCACCTGGCCAATGTGCGCCAGCAATTTCCCGGCGACGAGGAACGCGCGCAAAGGCTCTCGCTCATCAACGAAAGCGGAGCCAACGGCGACAAGACGGTCCGCATGGCGCACCTGGCCTCACTGGGCAGCCATGCAATCAATGGTGTGGCGGCGCTGCACACGGAGTTGTTGAAGACCAGCGTGCTGCGTGATTTTTACGCGCTGACCCCGGAAAAGTTCTCCAACATGACCAATGGGGTAACCCCCCGCCGCTGGATGGTGCTGAGCAATCCCCACCTGGCGGAACTGCTGACCGCACGCCTTGGCTCTGCCTGGATCAGCGACATTGAGAGACTTCGCCGCCTGGAACCGATGCTTGAGGATGTGGAGTTTTGCCGCGACTGGAGAGACATCAAGCGAGAAAACAAGGCGCAGCTTGCGGCATACATTCACGACCGGCTGGGGATCGCAATCGATCCAGATTCCATGTTCGATGTCCTGGTAAAACGGATGCACGAGTACAAGCGTCAACACCTGCAGGTGCTTCACATTCTTACTTTGTATAAGCGCATTCAGCGGGACCCGCATGCGGAACTTGTACCTCGCACGTTCATCTTCGGCGGCAAAGCTGCGCCTGGCTACCGCATGGCCAAGCTGATCATCAAGTTGATTCACTCCGTGGGAGAAGCCATCAACTCGGATCCCATTGTCAGGGGCCGTCTGAAGGTTGTTTTTCTTCCTGACTTCAGTGTGAAGCTGGGCCAGAGGGTCTACCCCGCCGCCGATCTTTCCGAACAAATTTCCCTCGCCGGCAAAGAGGCCTCCGGGACGGGAAACATGAAGTTCGCCATGAATGGAGCCATCACCATCGGCACGCTCGACGGCGCTAATATCGAGATTCGCGAAGAGGTGGGTGCGGAGAACTTCTTCCTCTTCGGGCTTACTGCTTCTGAAGTCGAAAACAAGAAGCGAGAAGGGTACAACCCGCGCCTGGAATACGATCGCAATACGAACCTGCGTGAAGTAATCGACTCATTGACGAGCGGCGAGTTTTCTCACGGCGACAGGGCATTGTTCGAGCCCCTGGTTAATTCCCTGCTCACAACGGATGAGTATTTACTTCTGGCTGAATACCAGTCCTATGTTGATTGCCAGGACGCGGTGAGCCTGGCATACAAGGATCAGGAACAATGGACGCGAACGTCGATTTTGAATGTGGCCAGGATCGGCAAGTTCTCCTCTGACCGCTCGATCCGCGACTATTGCGCGGGCATCTGGAAGACCTGGCCGGTCGGCGTCAAATTGTAGGCTCGCAACATTTGCGATACGGTTCAGGCGCCCGCATGCAGCGCCTTTTCAGTCCAGGCCGCTGCTTCAAAGTAGACCCGGGCCAGCTCTTGCTGGTCCAGTTCCCCGGCTTGGGCCGCCGCATCGCAATCCGCCCAATCGCCGCGCTCGAAATGTTCCAGCCAGTTCAGGACGTCGCGCACACGATTCCGTTTGCCGAGCAGCGCATCAACAATTTCATCGGCAAGCGGCAGTGTAGGAGCCACTTCGCTCATGGGTTGGCCTTGCATCGCGGGCAGCAGGCTAAGCAATCCCAGCAGGTACTGTCCGAATGGATCGAGCCCGCGACTCAGCGCGGTCACTTCGCAGATGCGGCCCCTTAGTATGGCCATGCACAGCAGTTCGGCCGGTTGATCGCCATTGAATTCGCTGGCGATCGCCAATGTAGCAATGCGGCGGAAAGCATTCTCGCCGACAGCCACCAGAGCTACCTCGATCGATTCCACATTCTGGCGCATCCCCCAAGCCGGCGAGTTGACCAGCCGCAGCAATTGATACGTGAGCGGGCCGTCGCGCCGCACCAGTTGGCTTACCTTCTGCATGTCCAGCGGCGTCTGTTGCAGCACTTTCAGAATCTCGAGCCGCAGCATCTGGTTCACGGGCGGCCGCCGGTTCTTCATCGCTATGAGCTCGCAGAAATAGAACCCCTCAAAAAGCGTGAATCCCTCTTCGCGAGCCTTCCGAAAATCCGCATGCGTGTCGATGCCCGTCGCCAAAAGCTCGGTCGTACCGCGAAGTTCACTCGACAACTGGCGGCGCGGCTCCAATGAGGTTCTCGCAAAATCAACTCGGACGTAATCCGCAACTTCCAACAGGGATCCGTTTTGCGGTTCAGCCATGAAGCCGTTCAATGCGATTCGGAAACCGAGCACCTTCATCTGCCGGCATGTGGCAATCAATTCAGGCGAGACTTCCGCGAATGGACCGATTTCGAGAACCGTCAGCGACGCCGGCAACACCTGCGCGAGCTGTTCGTTCAGCGCCTTGGCCGGGCAATGCACAAATGCCGTCAACTTGCCCGTCAGCTTTTTCATCTCGCTGGGCTTTTCCAGGCCGAATGCGAGTACGGTCTCAAGCAGCTTGTTGTATTCCGCAGCCTCATCCAGCACCCGCTCCCCGCGGAACAGCAATCGGTACGCGTGAACCCTGCTGCGCAAATCCAGAATAGGTTGGCGAACAACGGAGGACATTCGATTCATCGACTTCGCCCTTGCATCTTCCATGTTGCAGACCTGTTGAATCGCAGCCGCCATACACTCACCCATATTCATCATCGGCTCAGGCGGTAACGACTTGAGGCGCAAGTCGCCGGCCACCCAGTTGAACCACCCGTCTCCGGGCGGTTCAACTGGATGCCTTCCTGCAATGAGATGTGCTGTCTCTAAGGCCCGTTCGCGTCGAAATTGCTCTACACAGACAGGCTGAGAATCCGGTTGAGACGCTTCACAAACACGCTCGGATCCTGCAGCGGTACGCCTTCCATCAGTAAAGCCTGGTCAAGAAGCAACCACGCAGCATCCTCCGCAACCGCATCGTCCGGGCGCGCAAGCAGCTTCTTCACAATCTCGTGATCGGGATTGATTTCAAGCGTAGGTTTGGGCACAGGGAATTCCGTCTGGCCCATGGCGCGCAACATCTGCTGCATTTGAAGCGATGGCTCCTCTTCATCGGAAACAATGCACGAGGGGCTGTCCGCAAGCCGAGCGGAAACGCGCACATCCTTCACGCGGTCACCGAGAATCGTCTTCATCTTCGTCAGCAGCGGCTGCATCGCTTCAGCCTTGTCAGGTTCGGCCTCATCTTTCAAGTCCTCGCCTGTGGAGCTCTTGTTCACAGCCTTCAAATCGATATCGCCGTATTTGTCGACACCGGAAAAAATGATCTCATCAATGTCGTCATCGAGGATCAAAACCTCAATATCCTTCTTCTTGTAAATCTCGAGTAGCGGAGAGGTGCGCAGCAGCGATTCACTTCCGCCCGTAATGTAATAGATGCCCTTCTGCCCTTCCTTCATGCGCACCTTCGCCTGCGAGAGGCTCGTGAGTCCTTCCACGCTGGTCGACTTGAAACGGATCAGATCCAGCAGCGTCTCGCGATTCGCAAAGTCGCTATACAGACCTTCCTTCAACGGGCGATTGTATTGCTTGATGAACTTCAAATACTCATCGGGCTTCGTCTCCGCAATGCTTTTCAACTCGCTGAGAATCTTTTTCACGCTGGCACTGCGTATGCTTGTCAACACGCGGTTCTGCTGAAGGATTTCGCGGCTGACATTCAGCGGAAGGTCCTCGCTGTCGATAACGCCGCGAACGAATCGCAAATACTGGGGCAGCAGTTCCCGTGCGTCGTCCATGATGAATACGCGCTTGACATAGAGCTTGACGCCCACCTTGTATTCGGCCTGGTACAGGTCGAGCGGGGCCTTCGCCGGCACATAGAAAAGCGTTGTGTATTCCAGGCTGCCTTCGGCCTTGGTATGAAACCAGAACAGGGGATCCTCGGAATCGCCTGTGATGGATTTGTAAAACTCTTTGTAATCCTCATCGCTGATTTCACTCTTGGGCCGGCGCCAAAGTGCGCTCGCTGCGTTCACCTGTTCCGTGGTGCGGGTCTTGATCGATTTCTTCTCATCCGCGTTCCATTCACTTTTGTCGTAGGTCAGGAAAATTGGAAACGCAATGTGGTTCGAATACTTCTTCACGATCTCCTGCAAGCGCCAGCTATTGGCATATTCCTTGCCTTCGTCGTTGAGGTGAAGAAGCACGGTCGTCCCGGCCACTGCGCGCTCCGCCGGTTCAATCTCAAACCCGGTCTTGCCATCGCTGATCCAGCGCCAGGCCTTCTCTTCGCCGGCCTTGCGGGAAACCACCTCAATGCGATCGGCAACCATGAAGGCGCTATAGAAGCCCACGCCAAACTGGCCGATGAGGTTCGAGTCGCGCTTGGCGTCGCCGGAAAGCTGTGAGAGAAAGTTCTTCGTTCCAGATCGGGCGATAGTGCCAAGGTGCGAGACCAGGTCCTCCTCGTTCATGCCGATGCCCGTATCGGCAATCGTGAGTGTCTTGTTCTCCTCATCGAGTTCGAGGTCGATGCGCGGATTGAAGGGCAGCGCCTTGTATGCGTCATCCACCAACGTCAGATAGCGCAGCTTGTCCAGCGCATCGGAGGAATTGGAGATAAGCTCGCGAAGAAAAATCTCGGGATGCGAGTAGAGGGAGTGGACGATGAGTTGCAGCAGCTGGTTGACTTCAGTTTGAAATTCACGTTTAGACATCGATCTTGGTCACCTGTACAGATCATTATAGAAGCCCGATCAGATCGAATCTACCCCATGATTCGGACTGCGGATATCCGAGTCCCGCGCCGCATCTCCGGTCTTTAGCTCTTCGCTTTCCCCTGTGCTTTGGCCTTCCCAATCGGACCGGACTTGAGAATCTTCCCGCCTTCCTCAATCACATAAAGCTGATTCACATCCAGATTCTTCAACTGGTCCACCTGCCCGCTCAGCCAGCGAATCTCCACGATGTCCACCTTCTTCGCCTGGTCAAGCCCGAAGTGCATGCGCATGTCATTCTGTGAGAAATAACTTCCGCCGCTGCGCAATTCATCCATCTGCACTAGCGCTTTGGGGCCATCGGGGCTGGTCATCGCGGTCACCAGAACCCGGCTTCCAATCCCCGTACGATTCGACTTCACGCCCACCAGTTTGATCTTGATCCAGTTCCGATTCAACATCGAGTCGCAGCGCAGCAGTTGCGGTTTTGCGTTGATGCAGTTCACCGCAACGTCAATCGATCCGGTGTTGTTGAAGTCGCCAAACGCACATCCGCGTGCTGGAGCGTTTTCCAGAATCCCCGGGCCGCCCTGCCCCGTAACTTCTTCAAATCGACCGTTGCGCAAATTGCGGTACAGATACTTGTGCTCGGCATATTTCAAGTCGCCCTTCGATCGATCGACCTCTGGATACACATGCCCGTTCGACATCAGAATGTCGAGCCAGCCGTCGTTGTCCATGTCAAAGAACCCTACGCCCCAACCTAACAGCCGCGTGTTTACTCCCAGGCCGCCGGGATATGTCCGATCCTCGAATGACGCATCGCCGAGGTTCGTGTAGAGAGAATCCGTATCGCCTGCAAAGTTCGTCTTCACCACATCAAGATTGCCGTCACGGTTGTAGTCCCCAATTGAAACGCCCATGCCTGCCTGCGGTTTCGCCTCGGCTGACAGCGCCGCTCCGGCCTCAATCGCAATATCGCGGAACGTCCCATCCTTCTGATTCAGATAGAGCGTAGCCGGTGCGGAATCGTTGGCCACATAAATATCAGGCCATCCATCACCATCCAAATCGGAGGCTGCGACGCTCAACCCATAGGTGCCCACGGCAGTCCACATGCCCGCCTTCTCGCTCACATCGGCGAACGTCCCATCACCCTGGTTGTGATACAGAATATTTCTTCCTCCAGGCAAGCCAGGCGGTCCGCATGCCACAAGAATTCCCTTGTACGTGCACGGTCCGTCTTCAGGCTTGGGCGCAGTCTTCAAATCGAAGTCCACATAGTTCGCCACAAACAGGTCGAGATTTCCATCCCGGTCGTAGTCCACAAACGTGCAGCCTGTATTCCATCGAATCTTCGGCCCGGCCTGAATCAGTCCCGCCTGTTGCGTCACATCCTCGAATGTCCCGTCGCCATGGTTGCGATACAGCGCATTCTGCCCGTAGTAGGTGACAAATAAATCGTCATGCCCATCGTTGTTGTAGTCGCCTACACAGCACGCTTGCCCCCATCCCGTCTTGTGTTCCAGCCCCGAGCCGGCAGTTACATCTGTAAACGTTCCATCGCGATTGTTCTTGAACAGATGGCAGCGTGGCTCCTGTCCTGCTGGAAATCCATCAAGCCGCCAGCCATTCACCAGAAACAGGTCCACCCATCCATCGCCGTCATAGTCATAAAACGCCAGTCCGCATCCGGTTGTTTCCAGCAAATACTTGTTGGTGAACTCGCCGCCATAGATCGTCTTTACATTCAAACCGGCTTCCGTAGCCACATCTACAAAGCTGATGCCCAGGGGCGTACCCTCAATAGGAGACTTCGGGCCGGCCGGCGGCGGCGCAGGCTTCGCATCGTAGCTCCGTTCCTGCGGACCAATAGGCTTCTGTGCTTCCTGGGTTCCCTGTTGCAAGGGTGCGGCCAGCGCAAGAATATCCGCGAACGGAAGAACCAGGGCAGTGCGGCTGAGTGATTGAAGGAATGCGCGGCGTTTCATGGTTTTCCACCCTCTCGATTCACTGCGCACCGGACGTGCCCGCTGCATGAGCCTGATCAGAATGCACATGCCATGGATCGCTCTCCGTTGATATCTCGGGATGCTTGCGGAGATAGTCGAGCGAATAAGTCGGCGCACCCGGATCAATTCTCTTGGTCGTATAAAGCGCAGCCTCTTCCGCCGCTTTATCCTTCATCCCCTTGCGGCGGTAAAGAATCGACAAGTTATAGTGAGCTGCCAAATCATCCGGATCAATCGCCTGCAGCGCCTTGAACTGTGCCAACGCCTCGTCGCTTCGGTGCTGTTGATAATACGAAATACCAAGCTCCCGCCGCGCATCCCGCGACTGCGGATACTGCGCAACCACCTTCTCAAGATCCGCGACTTCCGCTTCCGTATGCCGTTGCCTGCGCTCCACCAGCGCCAGGTAATAAAGCGCTCGCGCATCGTCGGGATGAATCGTCAGTGCCTCTTCGAGCGGCCCGCGCGCTTCCGTATATTTCTCCCACTCAATGTAAGTCACGCCGACGTTGATATAGCCATCCTTGTAATCAGGACGTAACTTAACCACTTGCTCAAACGCGCGAATCGCGTCCTCGTATTGCAGCGAATCAAGATAGCCAATTCCCACATTGTTCCATCGCATCCAATCCGGATTATCGTTTGCCAGCGGCTCGGCCGGCGCATTGTGACCGATGTTCAGCGTGCGGCTTCGCGATGCAATCTCAACCACCGGGTAGGCCGGATGATCGGGACCTAGAACATTGTTGAGATAACTCTGCCGCAGGTGTCTGTAGTTCACAGCCGCAGTTACTGTGATTGGGCTCTTCGCGTCCGCCGGGATATGAAACTGATACCGCACCAGCGCGGACCGCCCCGATTGGATCGTGTTGTCATACGCCACCGAATGGATCGTCCACACCTTGTGGTTATCCACGAAGCCACCCGTCAAATCGACAGGCCGATTGGTAAAGCTGTGTGCGCCGCGATCCAGCATTCCGTCCGGCTCCAGGTAGCCACTCTTGTAGATCACCGCACCCGCTGCATCCGTTACCGTGAAGCTGACAAACGCTTCATACAGATCGCGCACCTCGGGAATGAACGAATGCCCAATCGCCTTGCTCTGGACCACCACCGAAGCTTCGACTGTTTCGTCCGGTTTGAGCGCAACCGCAGTCGAGCCCAAAGGTGCAACCAGCGGTCCGCCATTCACATCCTTCAACGCGAATAGGTCCACATTCAAATAGTTGCCGCTTCTCAGGAAGTCGATCGTCTTCTGCAACTGCTCGTCGAAGCCGTAATAAAACGGCACCGCCGTATTGCCCGCCAGCCAGCGATGCGAAGCAAACGTTCCATGCTTCGCGCCATATTCAGGCAGCGTCGTCGCCGCACGCTTCATGTGGCATCCCTGGCAACTTGAAAAGTCCGCCGTATAAAACGTCAGCGGATTCCGCTGCGAAAACTTCGACTGCTGCCACTCGTCATATGCTGTAAACGCGCGAATGAATTTGTAGTCATTCAGCGGTGCCGGCAAGTTAGCCTTATGGCAAGCCGCGCAAAACTCCGGCGTATGCAGAAAGTCATGCATCACCGCTTTCGAATGTCGTTCCGGATGACGAAGGATCATGTCAAACGGAACCTCGCCCGGAATGCGTTCGCCGTTCTCATCCACAATCACCGCCGGCACGCCCATCTTCACGCTTGCATTCCCATTCGTAGAGTCCAGGCTCACCACCGAGTGGCACGTTGTGCATGTAAGCCCGTCTGAATCGAACTTTGCGCGATCCACCTTCGAGTCTTCCGTCAGTGCCCCGCCAAGCACTCCAATTGGATTGTGGCAGCTGTCGCAATGGCGCGCAAACGCAATCCCGCGTGCCGGGTCGCGGATCAGCAGGTTGACGCTCGTCCTATAAAACGGAGTGCGGAAGGCATTCGAGTGCAACGCTTGCCGCCACTGGCTATAAGCCTCCTGGTGGCATGTCCCGCAATATTCCGCGCTTGGAAAGGCTCCCGGCTGCAGAAATCCATCGCCCTGCGCCTGCACATTTCCCGGGGTAAAGGGGTTCTTCGGGCCGTAGTGGAAGTTATAACTCGGAGTAACTCCCGAGTTATACGTTTTGCGGTCCGCAGCCACCGCCTCTTCCGCGCGCGCCTTCCACTTTCCCAGTGCTTCACGCTGTGCCGGAGTATCCTCAACCGGCGGTGTGCCCGGAGCCGGAGCCGTATACGCTGGAGGGGGTGCCTGCGTAACAGCACTCGTCTGCGCGAGCAGCATAGGAGCCACCCACCACGCGCCCAACGCAAAGCAAACAGCGAGAACCAGCGTTCTCGCGTTCTTATTCATAACTTCTCCAGCCGGCTCAATTGCGATGGATCAGCCTTCACACGCTGGCTCCATCACCATGCAAAAATCATCAGGAATTTCGATTGACGAATACGAGGGCGTAACGATGGGGTGATCGTTTTGAAACGCCTCAAACTTCCGTTGCGACCTCGCAAAATCGCCGAAGTCCCTTCCGATCTGATTTGAACTGCGTGGCCGGAAGTGAACCCGTTGATCCTGCCACACTATAACCCCTTCGCTAAACGCTTGTACATCCATCGAAGGGTGGGTAAAACCGCGCATAATCCAGCCCCTGCGCGGCTTTCTTCTGCACTTGCGCTATTGAGGCGGAGCTGACTTCAGCGCCGTAACCTTTTTACGTTCTAATGCGGCTTCCATGGTCTTCCCCTGCCGCTCCAAGGCCCGCGCCAGCCCCTCGTGCGCCCCCACGTAGTTTGGGTCGAAGCTCAACGCCTCGCGAAAATCCGCAATCGCCTCATCCACTTTCCCATTGGCCAGCAGCGAGTCGCCCGAATGGGTCGATACCTCGGCCCGCTGCGAGTTCATATGGATCCGCATCAGGTCCGCGGCTTTCCTGCGTTCCTCTGTCGCTTCGGCTGGCTGGCCCCGCTTTGCCAATACTGCCGCCAACGTCAGGTGCGCGTCAGCTTCCATCGGGCTCTGCCGAATCGCCTCGCGCAATGCCGACACCGCTTCCGGCAACCTGTCCAGCTTGCTGTAAACGCTGCCCAGCGTAGCCCACCCATCGCCGTTCTCCGGCCGCAGCTTCAGGCTCACGCTCAATTCCCGCTCCGCCTCCGCATACCGCCCCGCCTGCATATACAGCACGCCCAGCAGATAAGGAGCCTCAGGCGCCGCCGGGTTCTCTTTCTCCGCCGTCTCCAGCTCCGGAATCGCATCCACTGCGTCGTCCTGCATCTTCAGCGCGTAGCCCAGGTTGTAATGCAGTTGCGATGCATCCGGCGCAAGCTTCAGTGCCGCGCGCAGCTGAACAATCGCATCGTCAAGCTGGCTCAGTTGAATGTCCGCCACCGCGAGATTTTGATGCGCCGTCACATTGTTCGGCTCCAACGCCACCGCGCGCTGCAGATACGGGATCGCATCCTTCGCCTTCTGTCCAAGGCAAAGAGCCATGCCCAGATTGGTAAGAACCTCGGCGCGTTTGGGGTTTGCATCCGCAGCCCGCTGCAGCAGTGGAATCGCTTCCTCCACGCGATCAAGCCGCGACAGCACAAGGCCCAACTGATAAGCCGCCTCTGTCGATCCCGCATCGAGTTTGTACGCCTGCCGCAGCAAAGGCAATGCCGGTTCGTCCTGTCCCGCATCGGCCAGGGCTTTCCCAAGCTCAAGCGCGACCACGGCATTACGCGGCTCAAGCTCATCAGCCTTCGTCAATTCATCCAGTCCGCCCGGCTGCCCAAGCGCGTTCAGTGTCAATCCAAGATGAAGATGCGCCGTTGCATACTCGGGGTTGATCGCAATGGCCGCGGTGAAAGCCTGTTTCGCATCAGGCCAGTCCGCAAGCCGCGTGTAAAGCGTCCCCAGTTCGTCCTGGAATTCCACAGTCCGACTGTCGCGCGCCGCCGCTTCCTTCATCCTGACAATCGCCGGCCGAACCTGCCCGATTGCGGCAAGCGCCCGCCCGTACGCAGCAAGCGCGCCGGGCGTCAATTCCTGCTTACCAGACCGCGACGCCGCCTCAAGTTTTTGAAACAGCGGCACCGCCTTTGCCGCTTGCCCACCCTGCTCATAGGCATCAGCCAGGTTCAGTTGCGCGCTTGCGTCGCCCGGCTGAATCGCCAATGCCTTCTCGAGTTCGCGAATGCCTTCGTTCAATCGCCCCACGCGCACCAGCACTGCACCCAGCGCACTGTGTCCCTGCTCGGCTGCGGGCGCCAGCCGAACCACTTTCTGGAAATCATCGAGAGCTGCGTTCAGGTCGTTGTGTGTCAGCGCATCTGCCCCGGCTCGATAATCCGCATCGGCCTGCTTCAGGCTGGCGGAAGGCACTTGCTGCGCCACACTCGCCCACGCGGACAATAGGAGACCGGCGGTCATCAGCGTTCTGTGGGAAGACCAGGACACGGGATTGCGGCCTCGATTCAACCCCATCAGACTACCAGAGCATTTGCTCCGGCCGCCCGAATGATAACGCTTACAAGACAGGCCCTCAAAGCGTAGAATGATCCGGACTTTTTAGCGAGTTCCGCGAGTGATCCCTGCCGCCGTTCTATCTGGGCGGAGAGAAAGACCACCGCGCAAATGGGGAGATGTGCCATGAAGCAATTTGGTAGGAGAGCGGCAGTATGGATGGCAGCCGGATTGACCATCGCGATTGGGGCCTGCGGCAGCGGCGGAGGCGGCGGATCCACAACCCCTCCGCCACCAACCACCTACACTCTTACGGTCAATTCGGCCACCCCGGCCAGCGGCGTCGCCATCACCGTCACTCCCGCTGACAACAACTCCGCCACCAACGGAACCGCCAGCTTCACGCGCATCTACAACTCCGGCACCGCTGTTGTGTTGACCGCGCCCGCAACCGCCGGCGGCAACAACTTCTCTTCCTGGTCCGGCTGCACCAGTACCAGCACCGCCACCTGCAACGTGACCATTAGCGGCAACGCAACCGTGACGGCCAACTACGCCGTACCCGCACTCGCCATCACTCCCAATCCGGCGATCGTAACCATCGGCGCCACGCAGCAATTCGCGGCCACCATCAACGGCGCCGCCACCACAGCCGTCACTTGGACAATAGCCGCGCCCGCCGGAAGTTCTCTCAGCGCCGGATCCATCACTTCCACCGGCCTATACACCACGCCCTTCCCAGCCCCATCCACCGTCACTGTCACGGCCACCAGCACGGCAAACACGTCGCAAAGCGCCACCGCAACGGTCACGTTCGCGTCCCCCGCGACCGCCGCCGGCCCGGCCCTCACCGTGAATGTCAGCAACCAGACCCACCCCATCAGCCCCTTCATCTACGGCATGAGCTATTACTCCGCCGCAGCCGACACCGCTGCAGCCGAAGCCGTCAGCCTGCCCATCAATCGCTGGGGCGGCGACGCCACCTCCCGCTACAACTACGTTCTCGATGTCACCAACGCCGCCAGCGACTGGTACTTTGAAAACGGGGTTGGCGCGACCGGCCTTCAAGACACCAGCGCCTTCAACGCAACCGTCCAGGCCAACGCCACCATCGGAGCGAAAACCCTCGGCACTGTGCCCGTCCTCGGCTGGGTCTCGAAGGACGGCACCTCCTGCAGCTATCCCTCCTCAACCTATCCTCAGCAGGTCTCCTTCGACCCCTACAGAAGTGCCAGTGCAACCTGCGGCAATGGCTTGTACCCGCAAGGCTCCAATGGATGCACCAGTGCTTCAGGCTGCAACATTACCGATCCCGTCGGCGAGGCCGCTATCACCAGCACATCCATCGATCCACCCACATGGGCCGGCAAGTGGGTAACTTACCTCGTAAGCAAATTCGGCACCGCTGCCAACGGCGGCGTCTACGCCTACGACCTCGACAACGAGCCCGCCTGGTGGGACGCGGTCCATCGCGACGTCCATCCTGTGGCCTCCACGTACGACGAAGTCACCATCAATGAAATCGCTACTGCAAAGGCCATCAAAAATGTCGATCCAACCGCTCTCGTGAACGGTCCCGTGGTCGATAACTGGTGGAATTATTTTTACTCCAAAAAGGACATGGAAAACGGATGGTCTACCGGCCCCTGCTATCAGCCATGGGCCGGTCCCGTCGATCGAACCGCTCACGGCGGCGTTCCCTTCGTCGAGTACTACCTGCAGCAAATGTCCGCAGCCTCCAACACCTATGGCGCACGCCTGCTCGATTATCTCGACCTGCATACCTACTACGCGGCAACCTACAACGGCAACGGCGTCGGCCTCAATACCGCGGGCGATACCGGCGCTCAACAGGCTCGCGTCAACTCAACTCGCGTCTTCTGGGACCCCACGTACACCGACCCCAACGAGCCACAGCCCAACTACAAAACAGACGCCAACTACACCGCAAGTTGCAACGTCCCGCTGCAGGCTCCGCAGCTCATTCCCATGGCCCAGTCCTGGATCGCCAAAAACTACCCAGGCACCAAGCTCGCCTTCTCTGAATACAACTGGGGCGGTCAGGAAAACATCAACGGCGCAGTCGCGCAGGCCGACATCCTCGGCATCTTCGGCAGCTATGGCCTCGACATGGCCACCCTCTGGGGTCCGCCCGATCCCGCCACTCAAGTCCCCGGCCTCATGGCCTACGAAATCTACCGCAACTACGACGGCAAAAAATCCATGTTCGGCAACATGGCGCTCGCGTCCACCAGCGCCAATCAGGGCACGCTTTCCGTCTACTCAGCGCTCCGCACCTCTGACAACGCCATCACCATCGTCGTTATCAACAAGACCTACGGCAGCCTCACCAGTTCAGTCTCGCTCGCCAACTTCACACCCACCGGCGCCGCTCAAGCCTGGCTCTACAGCAACGCCAACATCGCCGGCATCGTCGCCCAGCCCGCCGTCACCCTCACTTCCCCGCCGGCCGGAAGCACCACCAGCACCATCGCCAGCTACACCTTCCCAGCCCAGTCCATCACCCTTTTCGTGATTCCCCAGTAGCGGGGGGATCAGCCACCAGCACGCCTTGCGGGTGCCCCTGGTCCCTCGCACTTGGGGACCAGGGGTATCACGAAGCCAGTCCTCAAGCCCGCAGCCCCCGCCCTTTATACTGGAATGTTTGCTAAAGCAACCACGCGGGCCAACAAAACACCCGCGGCGTAAGGAGCAGGCATTGGCGCAAGCGGAAATCGGCATCATCGGCGGCAGCGGTCTCTATTCCATGCCGGGATTCACCAACGTCCACGAAGAAGTCGTGGAAACCCCCTTCGGTCCGCCCTCTGACCCCTTCGTCCTCGGCGAGCTCGAAGGCCGCAAAGTCGCGTTCCTCGCCCGCCACGGCCGCGGCCATCGCATTCTCCCCTCCGAGCTCAACTTCCGCGCCAACATCTACGCCTTCAAAAAACTCGGCGTCGAGCGCATCCTCTCCGTCTCCGCTGTCGGCTCGCTCAAGGAAGAGCACAAGCCCACCGACTTCGTCGTCCCCGACCAATTCATCGATCGCACCTTCCATCGCATCTCCACGTTCTTCGGAGAAGGCATCGTCGGCCACGTAGCTTTCGGCGACCCCGTCTGCGCCACCGTTGCCAGGGCCGCCACGGATGCCTGCGCCGCCGTCGGCGTGGTCGGCAAGCTCGGCGGAACTTATGTCTGTATGGAAGGCCCGCAATTTTCCACCAAGGCTGAGTCGAATCTCTATCGCAGTTGGGGCGCAGACGTCATCGGCATGACCAACCTGCAGGAAGCCAAGCTCGCCCGCGAAGCCGAAATTTGCTACGCCACCGTTGCCATGGTCACCGACTACGACTGCTGGCGCGAAGGCCACGACTCCGTCACCATCGAAGAGATTGTCCGCGTCCTCCATCAGAACGCCGCCAACGCCTGCCAAGTGGTTAAAGCCGCAGTAGCCGCCATGCCGCCAGAACGCAACTGCGCCTGCGCCACCGCTGCCAAGTACGCCGTCCTAACCGCCAAAGAAGTCATCCCCGCAGCCACGAAAGAAAAGCTATCCCTGCTTTTCGGCAAATATCTAGACTGACCGCAAGCAGCCCGTTCCCGCACGCTCTTAACTGTCTTCTGTAACCTGTAATCTGTCATCTATAAAATGTCATCTATAACCTGAAAGGACTCCCAATGGCCATCACCGTAGTCGGCAGCGTAGCCTACGACTCCATCGAAACCCCCGCCGGACGCCGCGAGCGCTGCCTCGGCGGCGCAGCCACCCACTTCTCCCTCGCAGCCAGCTTCTTTACCGACGTCCGCGTCATCGCCGTCGTCGGCGAAGACTTCGGCCCCGAGCAGGAAGCCGTCTTCAAGAAGCGCAACATCGATATCCAGGGCATTGAGCGCGCCCCCGGCAAAAGCTTCTTCTGGGAAGGCTCCTACCTCGACAACCTGAATGAAGCCAAGACCCACATCACCGACCTCAACGTCTTCGCTTCCTTCGAGCCCAAAATCCCCGACGCCTATCGCGACTCCGAATTCCTCTTCCTCGCCAACATCGATCCCGTCCTCCAGCGCCGCGTCCGCGAAGCAATGCCCGACGTCAAGCTCGTCGCCGGCGACACGATGAACTACTGGATCAAGGACCACAAGCCCGCCCTGCTTGAAGTTCTCAAAGGCCTCGACATCCTCCTCATCAATGACACGGAAGCCAAAATGCTGGCCGGCAATAACAACCTCGTCCAGGCCGCCAAAGCCGTCATCGACATGGGCCCGCACACGCTCATCGTCAAACACGGCGAGTACGGAGCCACCGCGTTCTTCGGCAAGGGCAGCATCTCGCACAGCGCCCACGGTGACTTCCACGCTTTCCGCGCACCCGCTCTTCCGCTCGAAGAAGTCGTCGATCCAACCGGCGCAGGCGACAGCTTTGCCGGCGGCTTCTTCGGCTACCTGGCCTCGCAGCCGGAGCTCACGCCCGCCACATTCCGCCGCGCCATGTTCTACGGCAGCGTCATGGGCTCCTTCGCGGTCGAGCGCTTCGGCACCGAACGCATCCAGGACCTCACCCGCAAGGAAATCGACGACCGCTTCATCCTCTTCCGCGAGCTCACCCACCTTGACTGAAGGTTCCATTCCGGACGTAATTTCCGCATGCGCGGCTTCTTCCACGCCGCGCATTTCTCGGCGCGAAATCCTCCTCGTCCTGGCCTGCTGCGGGGCGGCCTCGTTCATCGCGATCCTATGGAGTTGGCGCAACGGCGCAATGCTCAACTACGGCGACGCCGTTGCCCATCTCCACATTGCCCGCCGCGTCTTCGATGCCCATCAGCCGCGTCTCGACCTGCTTGGCTCTGTCTGGCTGCCCCTGCCCCACATCCTCCTGCTGCCCTTCGTTCAGGTCTATGGGTGGTGGGCCAATGGGTTTGCCGGGGTCATCCCCTCAGCCCTCGCCTACCTCGCCGCCTGCATCGGCATCTATCGCCTCGCGCGCATCTGGCTACCGCCTTCCGCCGCCGCGCTTACGCTCGCTTTCTACGCCACCAACCCCAATCTGCTTTACCTCCAGACCACGGCCATGACCGAGCCGCTCTTCCTCTGCGAGATGATCTGGACCACGGTCTGGCTAGTCGAATGGCGTGCCGGCATCGACGGTGACCGGGTACAAACCAACCGCCGCCAAGCCTTCATCGCCGTCGCGCTCATAGCCGCGGTCTTCACGCGTTACGACGGCTGGATCATGGCCTTCCTTGCCTGGACCGCCATGGGCATCGTCCTCCTCCGCCGCGGCCGTCTGCGTTCCCGCGCCTTCTGGGTCGCCAGCATCTTCGTCGTCGCCGCCCCCATCGCCTGGTTCGTCTACAACCAGCTAGCCTTTGGCGATTGGCTCGACTTCGCCCGCGGCCCCTACTCCGCCCGCGCCATTGAGATCCGCACGGCCACCCCCGGCTATCCGCCCCATCCCGGCTGGCACAATCCCTGGGTCTCATTCCTCTTCTTCATCAAGTGCGCCGAACTCGACTCCGCCGCCCTCGCATGGGGCACCACGCTACCCGTTCTCAGCCTCGGCGGCGCAGCGTGGTCCTTGATCAACCCGCGCTTTCGCAACGTTCGGTGGACCCTCCTGCTCTTCCTGCCCGTCCCCTTCTATGCCTATTCCATCGCGTGGGGATCGGTTCCCATCTTCATGCCCGTCTGGTGGCCCCACTCCTGGTACAACCTGCGTTACGGCATGGAGCTGCTTCCCGCCTTCGCTCTCTGCCTCGGCTTTGCCGCGCACTTCGCCTTCGATCTTTTCGGGCCGCGTGCATACAAGCCCCGAACGATCTACTTAGTCACGGCCCTCCTCTTCGCCGCCGTCGCCTTCAACGCTTGTCGAATGCTCCGCGAGTGTCCCCTGGTCTACGTCGAAGGCGCAAAGAACATTCATGCTCGCCGCCCCATCTACAGCCAGATTCCGCCCGTCCTCCGCGCCTGGCTCACTACCCACCCCAACGCCGTCATCCTCATGGATACTTCCACCTATCCTGAGATCGTTTCCCTCACCGGCATCCCCCTTCGCCAGACCATCAACGAGAGCGACCTCGCAATCTACACCAGCGCCCTCGCCGCCCCCGCCGCAAGTGCAAACCTCGTGCTAGCCTTCGACGGAGACGCCATCGACTCCGCCGTCAAAGCCAATCACTCGGGCCTAACCCCGATGCAGCATTTCTCCGCCCCCAACCAGCCCTCCGCCACTCTTTACGTCTCAACCAAATCCCCATCGCCTGAATAATCAGGCAGGCGTGGGATGGCCACGCGCATGCGCCGAAACCTTACAATTGCCGACGACTCGACCAGAATCGAAACCACAGGGAATCCAAGGCATTTTTGAGGAACATGCGGGCGGTGGGATTATCCTTAGTTAAGTCAATGAGCGACAATAATCTGGGTTTGGTAAATGCTTTTCCTGCGGGGCTTCGAGACGACGCGATGCAGGTCGTTTCTGCGCTCCCAAACCCGTCTCATTGGGCGCACAACTTTTCTGTCAATATCGGCGAGGAGACGGTCTGGATTCCGTATAGGATCTACCATGACCCAGCGCTAATCGATTCGGCCAATCTTACACAAACTCAGCGCAATCTACTTGCGTGTCTCTTGACTCGGCATCATAGCGGTTTCACTCGCGTAGAGAACCTGACAAGAATTCTTGGTTCCAACCAAAGCTGGGTACCTCCCTTTGTTGTTCAGCTATTAGGCGAATACGTTGTTGAGATCCTGCGCGCAATCAGAGACAACCTTGATCTGCTTGACGCACAGATATATCGCGAGTTTCTAGTCCGAAATCCAGCCTTTTACCGGAAAACAAAGGAGCGGGTTCAGAGCTATTGGCACTGCTATCATCGCGGAGAACACAAAGAAGAATACGCGGGATTCCAAATCATGGAGTTCTTTGATCGGTTGAACGATCATCAAGAACCGTTCAAATCAATGCCACGAACGATCTATGAAGATGCTTTATTGCGCCCGGACCTCTTTCACTGGTTTGGCGTAGCTGAGGCGGAGTTTGAACCTTGGCTCACTGCGCTTCCAATTCGCGTTCATCCGGGCCTCGTGAGCTTCTGGCGACGAACTGGTGGAGGGGAAATATTCGAAAGTGAAACGCTGTTGGGACCATTGGCATCAGACGAAGGCGACAATGTTCTCAACCTGAATGAATTTCACTGGAACCATGGCGTGCCCAGAGATTTATTGATCTTCCATACGGGGCTTTGCCTTTCTGCATCATCCGTAGACAGGCGTCGGCATCGCAATCGGCTGATCACGGTGAACGCCGACACCTACGAGATAGAACACCAGTTCGACACCTTTAACGAGTGGTACCAAAAAACAATTCGGTCCGAATACGCAGAACGGTATGGCTTGGCTATCGAGTAGCCTCGAGCGAACAACCGCCGATTCGGACTCGGTCAGCTTTCCAAGTTCCAATATGACGGCTGGGGCTCCGTCATCCAGCCCCATGAACATTCCGCTCATTGAAACCAATCCTGTAACTGCCCCCACCCCCGGTGATAGCATCGCTCAAGGGTTCCCAATGAGCTTCGCCTTGGCACAGTTCGCGCTCCCCTTCAGCTTCAGCGACCTGCAGCAGTTGGACGTGTTGAACGGCACCATCGGTCGCCTGCTTCTTGCCTGTGCCCTCGGCGGCGCGGTCGGCCTGCAGCGCGAACTCCACCGCCGCTCCGCCGGTGTCCGCACCAACCTCCTCATCTGCATGGGCGCGGCCTTCTTCACGCTTCTCTCCGCCGTGCTCGCCGGCGAAAACAGCGCCAACAAAGGCCAGGTCGCCGCAAACATTGTTCAAGGCATCGGCTTCCTCGGCGCGGGACTCATCCTTCGCAATCGCACCCGCATCAGCGGCCTCGCCAGCGCCGCCAGCGTCTGGGCAGTCGCCTCCATCGGCATGGCCTGCGGCGCGGGGCTCTACCTCGCAGCCACCGTCGCCGCCATCATCGTCATCGTCTCCATGGAAGTGGTCGGCTTCCTTGAGCGCCGCTCCGGCCTCCGCCCTTACGGCGTCACCTACGAGGCGCGCGGCGAAGACCAGAACCAGATGCTGCAATCCATCCTGAAAGTCATGGACCAGGCCCACATGCGCCTCGCCGATATTGAAGCCAACTCCATCGGCAACACCCAGCGCGTCACCTTTCCACTCAATGCAACCGGCAACCAGCACAAGCGCCTGCGCAGCCAGCTCCTCACCGAGCCTGGCATCAGCGGCCTGCTAGCTTTCCGCGATCCGGAGGACGATTGATTCCCTTCACCAAGGCCCACGCCTGCGGCAACGACTTCCTCATCATCTCTGAAGAAGACGCCGCCGGTTACGACAAAGCCGAACTCACCCGCCATCTCTGCGAGCGCAACACCGGCATCGGCGCAGACGGCATCGAATTCTTTCACTGGACCGGCGACTCCTCCGGCCGCATCCGCCTCCACAACTCCGACGGCTCCATCGCAGAAATCAGCGGCAACGGCACCCGCTGCGTCGCCGCATGGATGGCCGAAGAACGCGGCGCACAACCCGGCGATCAGTTCTCCATCGAGACCGATGCCGGCCCGCGCCTCTGCACCATTCAGGAGTTCCGCGACTCTGACATCGTCGGCCCCACAACCCTGATCACCGCCGACATGGATGTCCCCGACTTCGAGGAACGCACCGTAGAGCTTGCCGACGGCAACAGCATCGACGGCATCCACGTCTCCATGGGCAATCCAAACTTCGTCATCGTCATGCCCGAGACAGAGCGCCGGCCTCAGCTTGGGGTCTTTGCCGGAAGTGGGGCATACCCTGTCGACGCGAGTGAGCGCTCGCTTGCCCGCCTCGACTTCTCTATCAACGACCGCACCTGGGAAGACATCGGCCAGGAAATCTGCTTCCACCCCGACTTCCCCGATCAAACCAACGTGCTGTTCGTTCATATCCTCGGCAGCGAGTCCGAGCCCATCAATCAAGCTGCCATCCGCATCTTCGAGCGCGGCGTCGGCCCCACCAGCTCATCAGGAACCGGCACCTCCGCCTCTGCCACCGCCCTCATCGCCTTCTACGACGCGGAGCACGAGCTTGAAATCATCGCTCCCGGCGGCGCGCAAAACGTCAAGTGGCAAGGCCCCGGCGAAAAGCTCTACCTCACCGGCCCAGCCACCCTCATCGCCCGCGGCGAGGCCTGGTAAATCATGTCCTCTGCTGCGCCACGTTTGCTTCTTCCG
>Ga0302319_10000677_pt1 | contig 76378 bp, 75 predicted proteins | sample Bog_T0_2_FD_203319 | JGI IMG/M metagenome (GOLD analysis project Ga0302319, IMG submission 203319) | Peat permafrost microbial communities from Stordalen Mire near Abisko, Sweden - Bog_T0_2 | ecosystem: Environmental > Terrestrial > Soil > Wetlands > Peat | place: Sweden: Abisko, Stordalen Mire...
CGTCGAGCCGAACCGTCGACAATTGACGGAGATCGCAGCCCTGCTGGACAGTGGAGCGATCAAACCGTATGTCGATGGAGTAGTGCCGTTCAGGGACGCGTCCGTCGCTTATTTCAACAACGCCGGGCGGGGCAAAGGCCGAGGAAAGGTCGTCATCGCTATCGTGGAGGATGAGGCGAGCACGAACTAACTCATTATCATTCAAAGCCATGAAAACGCTAACCGAACATCTTTGGTTTGAAGTGCCCAACCGTCGCGGGTTTGTGAACATTACCGATACGGTTGAAAAACTCGTCAAGAAGAGCGGCGTCAAGGAAGGGCTCTGTCTTGTGAATGCCATGCATATCACTGCGTCTGTATTCATCAATGACGACGAAGGTGGGCTTCACCGCGATTTTGACGCCTGGCTGGAAAAGCTGGCTCCCCACGAGCCGGTGGGCAGCTACGATCACAACCGGACAGGGGAAGACAATGCCGATGCCCATTTAAAGCGCCAGATCATGGGCAGGGAAGTAGTCGTGGCCATTACGAACGGAAAGCTAGACTTCGGGCCGTGGGAGCAGATTTTTTACGGCGAATTTGATGGGCGCCGGCGCAAGCGGGCGCTGGTGAAGATTATCGGGGAATAGCCGGGGCCGGGGCTCCGCTTAACCCTTCAACGAGCGGATATAGGCGATCAGCGCATGCACGTCCCCGTTATTGAATTTCTGGCCGAACTTCGGCATCTCCCCCTTGACCCCGCTCATGATTATGCTGGCAATGCGCGCATCGGATTTTTTGACGCCGTGCAAATCCGGGCCTTCGTCACCGGTGGCGTCATCGGCATGGCAATGCGCTCAATTCATGAGGTAGAGGTGCCGTCCCTGCCCGACCAGGGCGCCGGCCGGCAGGGTTGTTGCCGCCACCGGTGGCGGTTCGTTGATTGCGATGTAGCGATGCATCAACATGGCAAACCCGAGTGTGGCCCCGAGCACGGCGGTCGAGACAAGCAGGGCCACAAGCGCGGCCATGATTTCAAACGGCATTCGTTTTACAAAGGCATTCATTTGATTTTTAACTGCCGATCAACATTTCCCCGCCCCAGTAGCCCGCGGTTGCGATGAGCACGGATGTGAGCACCATGGCGGCCAGGTAAATTGCAAACCCCCGGCGCGAAGCCTCGCGGCGTGTGATGAGGCGCCAGGTGGCCAGCGCGATCATCAGCGCAAAGGCCGGCCAGGCAAACAGGTGATGCTTCGCCGTCAGGCCGGTCCCGACGATCACCCATTTGCTGATGACGAGCCCCGAGAGCACCGCCCCGAATGAGGTGAGCGCCGCGCCGACAATGAGGTAGAACCCGACGGCGTGGAATTCACGCCGCCGGGTTTGCGCCGGCCACACGTACCCGAGCATGTCAAACAGCATTGAGGTGATGACAAGGGCGATAGGGAAATGGGTGCTCCCCCCGTGCATTCTGATCCAGAAAGTGTGATCCATAATATGCGCATAAAAAGGTCAGGCGAGGGGTGAATCCACGATCGCCAGCGAGTGCGTGCCTTCCACGTAATTCACATCCGTGATGCCCAGCACGCTGCGGAGTTTCCCTGCATCCACCTTCATTGGTCCCGGTTTCGGCGCGGTGCCGGGCGCGGGCTGCGGGAACGCGGTGGACATCGCCGTGTGGAAAGTGATGTTGCCCTCCACTTTTTTCAGCGTCTGGTGGATGTGGCCGTTCAGCACGGTCACGGAGCCAAAGCGCTTCAGCAGTGCCAGCGCACGCCCGCTATCGTCCGTGCCCCAGCCCCATTGCGGATATACCGCCCAGAGCGGGATGTGGGCAAAGACCACGACGGGCGTGCTGCTTGCCACGGCTTTGAGATCATCCGCGAGCCAGGCAATCTGATCTTCTCCCAGAATGCCGAGGCCGCCTTCCGCGATATTCACGACGTTGGAGAGACCGATGAAATGCGTCCCCTTCTGGTCGAAGCTGTAATAGCCGGTGCTTTTCGTGCCCTTGCCGAAACGCTCGAGATACTGCTTGCCGTTGTCGCCCAACACATCATGCTCGCCCGGCACATAGAATATGCGGTTCACCCCCGTGTCCTTGAGCACCTGTTCCAGCGTGTCGAATTCCTCCGGCTCGGCAAGGTGCGACAGGTCGCCCGTGTGCAGGATGAAGTCGGGGGGAGCAGGCAGGGCTTTGATCTTTGCAACGGCCTCCTTGAGGGTGCCGATCACGTCCTTGTTGGCATCCTTGTTGAAACCGATATGGCTGTCGCTGATCTGCACGAATGTGAAATCCGCGCCTGAGATTATCTCCGCTGCGCCTGCTTTTGCGGGACCCAGAAGCCTGGATGCCAGCACCCCGCCACTGACTGTCCAGAGCGCTCCCGTGCCGGCCCAAGCCATGCACTTGAGAAATCCGCGGCGGTCGATGTGATCTTCGTTGTGATTGTGTAAAATATGGTCTGACATAGTGAGTTTGATTTTTTTGTTTGTGTGGTTTTTGAAGAGTGTGGATGCCCTTCCAATGGATCCATACTGGAACCGGCCGGATTTTATTCCCCGGCCGGCGATTTATTTTTGTGAATGGCGATAAAAGAGCTGAGGAAAGCTCTTCCGTTCAAAAGCGGAAGCAATCAGCCGTTGGATTCGTGGTTGCTCTCGTAGAACGATGCCGGCAGCAGTGAATTGTGATTTGTCCTGGCGGCTTCGTCCAGGGTGGACTTGTTGTCCACGTCACGTGCCCGCGTTTTTTTCGGAGCGGCATTGGCGCCGCAGTTGATCGCCAGCATGCAGGCAATAGCTGCAGTGGTTGTGAGCTGGCTATAACGGGTTTTGTTGATTTTCATAATGATGTTTTTTTAATGTTTGTTTTGGCGGAGCATGGATGCTCTTCCACACTCTCCAACCGGGAATGGCCGGAATTTATTCCCTAGACGTGCGAACTTATTTTTGAGGGAATAAAACAGGTGGAAATCCGGTCTGGTACCAAGATATGCACAGTCCGGCTTTTTTTGTGGGAACACGATACACAGGGCCGGGCGCCTATGAATGAAAACGAACCGACACAATTTGAGCAGGCGATCCTGCCGCATCTCGACGCTGCGTACAATCTTGCCCGCTGGCTTACGGGCAATGATCAGGATGCGCGGGACGTGGTGCAGGAGGCCTCCCTGCGGGCGCTTAAATTTTTTGGTGGTTTTCGCGGGGGCAACAGCCGCGCCTGGTTTTTAACGATTGTGAGAAACACATTTTACAACTGGCTCGGGAAAAACCGCCCGCACGAGGTGAGCACGGCAGGCGACGAGGAACTGCTTGCCATGGAAGATCCCGCAGTGAACCCGGAGCTTCTTATCGAGCGCAGTGCCAATGTCGAGGCGGTGCGCGGTGCGATCGAGCAACTGCCGGTCGAGTTCCGCGAAATCGTTGTCCTCCGCGAGCTCGAAGACTGTTCTTACAAGGAGATCGCTGATGTCGCCGGCGTGCCGATCGGCACCGTGATGTCGCGACTTGCCCGCGCGCGCAAACAATTGCAGGAAATCCTCACTGATAAATCGGAACCGGGAGGCAGGCCATGAATTGCCGGGAAATCCAGAATCTGCTCCAGGCCTACGGCGACCGGGAACTCGGCGTGATGACGAGCCTCGAGGTTGAAAAACATCTTCAAACCTGCCCGCAGTGCAAACAGGCGCTGGAGAATCAAACCGTGCTGGGAAAAGCAATCGCCGCTGGCGCGCCTTATTACAAGGCCCCTGCAAGCCTGCGCGACAGCATCATCGCCTCCGCGCGTCAGGCGGAGCAGCCGCGCATTATAAGGTGCCGCTGGCAATGGAATCCCCTTGCAGCCGGTCTCGCGATGGCTGCCTCACTCGTCCTCGGCTTTTTCCTGGCCACGCAATTCCAGCAACATTCCGCCCGCGATCTCGTTGTCGGCGAAATCGTTGCCAGCCACGTCCGGTCGTTGCTCGCCACCCATCTCATGGATGTGGTCTCCACCGACAAGCACACGGTCAAGCCCTGGTTCGACGGCAAGATCGATTTCGCACCTCCCGTCAACGATCTTGCCGCCAGCGGGTATCCCTTGATCGGTGGTCGTCTCGATTACATAGGTGGCCGCACCGTTGCCGTGCTCATTTACCAAAAGAAAAAGCATTTCATCAATCTCTTCATCTGGCCGGCGGCAAGCGGTGGGGAAACCCCGCAGACCACCGTGAAAAACGGCTTCAACATTGTGAACTGGAACCACGCAGGCATGGCTTTCTGGGCCGTCTCCGACGTCAGCCCGGAAGACTTGCGGACTTTCGCCGGCTTGCTGGAAAGCGATACATCCCCGGCTCGCTAAGATCCTCGCAACCAGACGCTTCCAGAGGCCGCCGTTTCGCCACTTGACAATGGGGCGGGTGAATTTAAGATTTGCCGCTGCTTTAGGAAAAATAGGGAATATCCAAATCATGTCACGTTTTACTTCACTCAATAAATTCGCGCTGTTGTCGCTGACAGGCTGCTTTATCGCCTTGCCGTTCACGGAATCGCTTAAAGCGGAGGATCCCCCTCCGCAGGCCGAGGAATCCCACCAGGAAGTGCTGGATGGCCTCGCGGCCGTGGTGAACAGCGACGTGATCACTTTCTCCCAGGTGCGCGAGCTTGTCGCCGCCCGTGAGGATGCGCTCCGGCACACCTATGCGGGGGATCCGAAGGAGTTGCAGCAAAAGATCATGGAAACGCGCATGGCCGCGGTGAATGATTTGATCGACCGGCAGTTGATTTTGCAGGAATTCAAAAAGAACAAATACAACATCCCCGAGTACGTCGTGGACGATCGCGTGCAAACGATTATCCGTGAACAATTCGGCGGCAACAGGGCGGCCTTCATCCGCACGCTCGATGCGCAAGGGTACACGCTGGATCATTACCGCGAGATCGAGCAGGATAAAATCATCGTGCAGGCGATGAGGCAGAAGGAGCTGAAGTCCGATCTCGTCATTCCTCCGCGTGATGTCGAGGACTACTACGCCAAGCATCACGACGAGTTTTCCATACCGGACCAGGTGAAGTTGCGGATGATCGTCCTGAAGAAGCAGGGCGCCACGGATGCGACACAGCAGGCTGTCGCCGAGGAGATCCGCCAGAAGGTTGCTTCCGGGGCCGACTTCGCGAACATGGCGCAACTTTATTCGCAGGACAGCACAAACCCCGGCGGCGACTGGGGCTGGATCGACCGCAAGACATTGAACGATCAACTCACCAAGATCGCATTCGGCTTGAAGGCAGGCCAGATGAGCAATGTGGTGGACTCAGGGGACAACTATTACATCCTGTACGTCGAGGCGAAAAAGAACGGCGGGGTCAAGCCCTTCAAGGACGTGAGGGACGACATCGAAAAGAAATTACTTCAGGACGAACGGCAGGACCTGCAGGAAAAATGGATGGCCAAGCTTCGCAAGAAGGCCTACATCAAGACGTTCTAACAGGCCGCCGAAGTCTTCGGGGGGGTAGCCGCCATGCGGTGCACGTGCATGACAGCATGCGATTTGCGTCAGAATTATTAAAATGAACTTGGCTGACAGTGCGGCAAGGGTGATCGGAATCACGCCCGGCGATCCTGCCGGCATCGGGCCCGAGATCATCAGGCAGGCTCTCGATTCGGGAAAACTCGACCGGGATTTCACTTATCGCATCATCGGCGGCATGCCGGACTTTACTGCCGGCCAGCCGACCCCGGTGACCGCCCGCGTGGCATTGGATGCGCTCGAGGCTTCCGCGAAACTGGCGCTCAAGGGGGAGATAGCAGCCGTGGTCACCGGCCCGATTCACAAGCACCGCATGCAGGCGATCGGGTTTCCATTCCCGGGGCAGACCGAATTTTTTGCGCATCGCAGCGGCACGGAGAATTTCGCCATGCTGCTCACTGGTGGTGCGCTTACCGTGGCGCTGGTTACGGCGCATATTCCATTGCGCGAAGTTTCCGGTTCGTTGAATGAAGCGGAAATTATCCGCGTCGGTAAATTGCTCGCGGAATTTTTGCGCATCTATAAACAGCGCTCTCCGGGGATTGGAGTTGCGGGTTTAAATCCCCACGCAGGCGAGTCCGGGGCACTTGGCCTTGAGGAAATCGAAATTATCACGCCAGCCGTCGTGAAGTTGAACGGGGAATTTCACGGTGCAACATTTATCGGTCCTCTATCGCCGGATACTGTTTTTCACCGCGCGGCCGGTGGTGAGTTCGACGGCGTGCTTTGCATGTATCACGACCAGGGCTTGATCCCGTTGAAACTTCACGCTTTCGACCAGGGGGTGAATGTCACTCTTGGCCTCCCATTTGTGCGCACCAGCCCGGACCACGGCACCGCATTCGAGATCGCCGGTAAAGGCATTGCGCGTCCCGACAGCATGATTGCGGCTATCAATCTGGCCGCGGAACTTGTCAAGAAACGGGAGGGCTGAGAAGGGCTGCAGCGGGGAATTAATCCGCCGTTTTTTCACCTTCCAGCAAATCAGGCCGGTTGCGCCTTGTTTTTTCAAGCGATTGTTCGGCGCGCCACTTGGCGATTGCACCGTGATTGCCGGAAAGCAGGATATCGGGTACGCGCCAGCCGCGATATTCCACGGGGCGCGTGTATTGGGGAAATTCCAGCAGGCCCTTGGCAAAGGAATCGTCCGCGGCTGAGCCTTCGTCGCCGAGCACGCCGGGAATGAGCCGTACCACGGCATCTACGAATACTATGGCTGCGATAGCCCCATTGGTAAGCACATAATCGCCAATGGAGATTTCGTCATCAACGAGATGATCGATCACCCGCTGGTCCACTCCTTCGTAATGCCCGCAAATAATAACAAGATGCTCCTCCTTCGAATATTCCTCCGCAATCTTATGAGTCAGGGTACGCCCAGCCGGCGACATTAGGATGACTTTGGATTCACGCGAAACGCCGCCTTCCTTCCTCCCTTTAATCTGCTCCACAGCATCGAAGATGGGCTCCGCCTTCAACACCATCCCCTGGCCGCCGCCGTAGGGGGGCTCGTCGGTGACGTGGTGTTTGTCCTTTGCCCAGTCACGCAGATTATGGGCGCGGATCGACGTGAGATTCTTCTCCTGGGCGCGCTTCATCATGCTCTCCGTGAACGCTCCCTCGCAAATGCCTGGAAATAATGTGAGGATGTCTATTTGCACAGGTGGATGTTTGTTGACAGAATTGTGGCTGAACGGTTGCAGTATCCAAGCTCCTTATTTTTAGAATCCTTCCCGGTCATCAGCAAGTGGCAAAAAATCCAAAAAAGAAGAAAAGCTATTTCAAGACATGGGTGATCGTGTACGCCTTGCTGGCGGCGATCACGGTATGCATCGTCTATTGCATCTGGGCGGAGACGTTTGATCTCAAGGACGTCGAGCACATGGATGAGCGCTCCGCCGTTTACGACATGGACGGCAAGTATTACAGCCGTCTCAAGGGAAAAGAGAACCGCGTGATCGTGGGGCTGGAGGATGTGTCGCCAAATTTCATCAATGCCTTGCTCGCACGTGAGGATACCCGCTTTTACAAACATCACGGGGTCGATCCTGAAGGCATTGTGCGCGCCATCGTGCGCAACATCATCCACATGCACGCCCAGCAGGGGGCGAGCACGATCACCCAGCAGCTTGCCCGCAACAGCTTCCCGCTGGGAGGCAAAAACCTGAACCGCAAACTGCTGGAGGCATTCATGGCCCTGCGTATCGAGCGGCATTACACGAAGAAGCAGATCCTTGAACTTTACGTAAACCGCATCTACTTCGGCCCGGGCTTTTATGGCATCGAGACGGCCAGCCAGGCTTATTTCGGCAAGCATGCGAAGAATCTCACGCTGGGCGAGGCGGCGATGCTCTCCGGCCTCATTCGCGGACCGACAAAATTTTCCCCGTTTAAAAACATGAAAGGCGCGCTCATCCAGCGCGATACGGTGCTGGACCGCATGGTGGAATTGAAAATGATCAGCAGTTCCAAGGCGGAGGCTGCCAAAAATGAGAAGATAGCCATCGTAAAGCACCCGCCCACGCCATCGCAGGATAGCTACGCCATGGATACGGTGATACGCGATCTCGGCTTGGTGCTTACAGACGAGCAGATCGACGAAGGGGGCCTGCAGATCTACACCACCATCGATCCCCAGTTGCAAAAAGCCGCCCAGTCAGCGGTGGATAATGAATTGCGCAAGGTGGAGCAGCGCCCCGGCTATTCGCATCCGAAAAAATCGGATTACACCGCTGAAATGCGCGCGGCAAGGGACAAGACGAATTATTTGCAGGGGGCGCTGATCGCCCTCGATAACCGCACCGGAGGCATCCGCGCCATCGTGGGCGGCCGCGACTATGAGGATAGCGACTATAACCGCGCCCTGCTTTCCCCGCGGCAGGTGGGGTCCACCTTCAAGCCCTTTGTTTATGCCACGGCATTTGCGACGGGGCTTACACCTTCCACGCTGGTGGACGATTCCCAAATCCGCCCGGGCGATTTGCAGGGTGGGGGAAACTGGAGTCCCGCAAACTCCGATGGCACTTACAAAGGTCTGCTGCCTGCCGAGGAGGGCTTGATCCAGTCGCGCAATACTATGAGCGCCCGCGTGGGCAACATGGCGGGTATCAGCGCAGTGCAGACCACGGCTGAAGCGGTGGGTCTCGGGAAAATCCCCGCAGTGCCCGCAATTTTTCTTGGCTCCTTTGAGACGACTGTGAGGGATCTCACCACTGCCTACATGGTTTTCCCAAACGAGGGCCTTCACAAGCAGACATACATCATCGAGCGCGTGGATGACAGTGATGGGAATGTGCTCTATCAGGCACCGCATATCGTCGCCGCGCAGCCGGCGATTTTGCCACGGATCAGCGACATGGTTTCCACTGTCCTGCAAAAAGTGCTGGATCACGGCACCGCCGCCGGTGCCCGCTCGATGGGATTCACGAAAATAGCCGCGGGAAAAACCGGCACCACCAACGAGTACCATGATGCCTGGTTTGTCGGTTACACCAAATCGCTGACCTGCGGCGTATGGGTCGGCCTCGACCAGCCCGAGACGATCATGTCGCACGGTTACGGTAGCGCCCTGGCGCTTCCGATCTGGGTCGATGTGATGAATGCCGCTTCCAGTCAGCGTTATCCCGCCACGGCTCTTCCCACCTACCAGCCCTCACCTTCCGAGGAGCCTGCGCCCATCCGGGCCATCCAATCCGCTCCCGGCAACATCTTCAGAACCCTCCGCCACCTTTTCGGTGGTGACCACTAAGCCGAAGCCGTTCAGGGCGACTTTAATTTCAGTGGCATTTGCAGGGCGGCATTGCAGACGGCGCATTCGTCGCCGCCCTCGTAGCCAGCCGCAAAAGCATTCATGCTGTTCGGGCCGTTCATGTTTGCAGCGAAAGAGCGCAGCGCGTTCATCCCCTCTTTCCTTCTTTTTCCAAGCTCTTCAATCAGGTCTTTCTTTTGGCTGTCCGTGAGGCCCGAGTGATCCATGCGGTAGGAAATCCATTTGCTGACGAGCTCGTTGACAGCCTTGAGCCTGATGCTGGCTTTTTCGGAGCGCAAGGCGTCGGAGACTTCCTTCGGCAGACCGAAGCCGAAGGTGCGCTCCGTGGTCTGGAAGTTTTGCACTTTCATGTGGTCGATTCTTGGCCTGAGCTTGTAGGTGACGATGGCGCCCTCCACCGGCATGCAGATCGGGCAGGTGTAGATGAAATTGAGGTAGCCGCCGTCCTTACCCTTGGTCGCGAGCAGCGAGTCCACGTCCGCACTGGAGACACCGTCGCGGTAGAGGCCCTCCAGGGTGGCGAAAAAGATGAACTGATAGGTTTCGTCGAAGAGCTTCCGGTCGCCGGCCCGTGCTCCCTGTGCATGGGCGGGGGAAGGCGCTGGAGTATCTCCGCCCGTGTCGGCGGCGAATATGCCGGAGAATGGGCCAAGGATTGCGGCTGTGGCGATGAGGATACGTGTTAGTAATTTCATGCGAATGCTCATGGAGTGTTAGACGGGAATAGAGCGTGATTGCTCCGGGATTTTTCCAGGGTATTAACCTGTGGCAATATCGCGATATTACTGCGCGGGTTTCACTTCGTAGATGCCGATGCTCGTGATCAAATCAACGGCGTGCTGCAAAACCACATCATGAAGTTGCGGCTTGGGGCGCTCGGCTGACTTTATGCGTTGAGCAGCCTGCAGCGCGTCCAGTTCCGGGTTCGTGCCCGCGACGAGGGAAGCTTCGTTCATGTGCAGCCGCTCGGTTTCAAAGACAAACTGACTCACGCCTTTTTCCTGGCTTTGCCGGAATATTTCCCGCTTCGTTTCCCCGGGCATGACAACTGCGACATCGGGTTTGACGCCGTTGGGAAAAATGGAGACTTTGCCGGGAAGCACCACCTCGGACACGGCAACACGCAGGATTTTTCCGCTTGGCAGCGTGAGATCGGAAAATTCCACGGCCTGCCCCGGAGTGTTCTGCCCAATGATCATCGCATTGGCATAAATCCGGAGCGCTGCGGCCACCACCTCTGCGGCCCCAGCAGTGTCCTTATCGACAAGGACAATGGTCAAACCCTGAAAGCTGGGGTCTTGATTGGAAGTAATGATCCGCTCCTGCTTTGCGTTCGTTTTCCTTATGGTGAAAAGAACCTTGCCCTTGGGAGAGAAACGCTTGATCACTTCCGCAGCCAGGTCAAAATCACTGCTACCGGAGGTGGCCCGAAGATCGAGCACTACGGACTTCAGCATTTTGCTGTTGAAGTTTTGGAGGGCGGCATCCATCTGGTCGAGATTCCCTTTTACAAGCGATCCGAGGCGCAGGTAGCCGATGCGATCGTCCAGGACTTCAGCAAGAAAAGGACTGGTCTCCGGGTTTGGCGGTGGCTGTGAAAAGACAGACACGCCGGGAGCGAGCCGGTCGAGGAGCCCCTGCAATGTGGCACGGCTCAACTCCTGGTCGTTGAGGGCCGAAGGGTTGATGTAGTTGTTCTTGAGCAGATCCAACGCATTGTTCAAGTCGCCCTGGGAAAGGCCGTCGATGATAGTGCGTGAATCCGGAGTTGGGGAAGGTGATTCAGCGGTTTTCCCGGGAGTTGATGACGCAGAACCCGCATTCGGTGAAGGACTTGCCGATACAGAAGCAGAGGAAGCCGGACTGGAAGGCGCAGACTCCGCCAAAAGCCCCCGGTACTGCGCCAAGGCAACGAGAGCGAAGAGAAATACCGCGAGGGGTTTGATACTCATAGATGAGTTGCGCATAACCTAGCCGACCAAACCCTTTTGAGCAATATCCGTCCGACAGTGGCTTCCCTCGAAATGGACGTGAGACACCGCTTCGTAGGCCCGTGCCTGCGCAGCGCGAAGGTCGCAGCCCAGCGCGGTGACTCCCAAGACACGGCCTCCCGCAGTCACCACCTGGTTGTTTTCGAGTTTTGTCCCTGCGTGGAAAACGATCACGTCCTTGCTCTCCTTGAATTGCTCCAAGCCGGTAATCGGCAGGCCCTTTTTATAATCCCCTGGATAACCACCCGAAGCCATCACCACGCAGACAGCGGCACGATCGTCCCATTCCATTTTTTGCGTATCGAGACTGCCGTCGATGGTTGCCTCGACGAGATCGAGCAGATCGGTCTTCAGCCGTGGCAGGAATACCTGGGTTTCAGGATCGCCGAAGCGGCTGTTAAACTCGATCACCTTGGGGCCATCTTTCGTGAGCATCAGGCCGGGATAGAGAAGCCCGTTGTAAACGATGCCCTCCGCCTGCAATCCGGCGATGAAGGGCTGCATGATTTCCCGATGCACACGCTCCGCGATTTCGGGAGTAAGTATATTCGCCGGACTGAATGTCCCCATGCCACCGGTATTGGGCCCGCGGTCATTGTCGAAGACCTGCTTGTGATCCTGAGCGCTGGGAAACATGAGATAGTTTTTGCCGTCCACGAGCGCGTGGATCGAGCATTCCTGCCCTTGCAAAAATTCCTCGATCACGATATTGGTCCCGGCCTCGCCGAACTGCTTTTTCTCCATGATGCGATAGATCGTCTTCGCCGCCATGTCGGAGCTTTCGGCGATGACCACGCCTTTGCCGAGGGCGAGGCCATCGGCCTTGATCACCACGGGGTATTTCATCTTCTGGCAAAAGACATGGGCCTCCTCGCTTTTAGAAAAATGGCCCGAGGCCGCCGTGGGAATACCGTGGCGCTGCATGAATTCCTTCGCAAAAATCTTGGAGGACTCGAACCGCGCCGCCGCGCGAGTGGGACCGAAAATACGCAGGCCGTTTTTTTGAAAAAGATCGACGATGCCGGCGGCGAGCGCGTCATCGGGGCCGACGACGGTGAGGCTGATCTTTTCGTCCTGGGCGAATTTCAAAAGGCCAGCCAGATCGGTGACAGGGATGGAAACATTCGTTGCCAATTTGCCGATTCCCGCGTTGCCAGGAGCGCAGAATATCGAGGTGACGCGAGGGGATTGCTTGAGTTTCCAAACCAGCGCGTGCTCACGCCCGCCACTGCCGATTACGAGGATTTTCATAGTTGGGTAAAAATTAAGGAGTCAGTGCGAATTTGTAACGCCGGCAGGCGAACCCGCAGCGGCAGGTGATGCAGAGGGGGAAGCCGACGGGCTTGGTGTTACAGACGTCACCGGGGAGGGAGATGGCGCAGGTGAAGCTGAGGGCGAGGGCGATGCCGGGGGTGACGCAGGTGATGACGGGGATGACGCGGGCGTCATGGAAGGCGAAGGGCTTGGAGAGGGAGCCGGAGTAGGAGTTGGCGTCGGAGTCGGAGTGGGTTTAGGCTTGGTCAAATCCTCCCAGGCTTTTAGTTCGCCCGTGTAACCTCCCATTTCGGTAAGAAGTTTGTCACAGTTAGCATGCCATTTATCAAGATCGGGTGCGGCGAAGGGTTTATCGGCGGAATCAGGAAAAACAATGTAGGTGATCTTGAGATCGCTCACCGGCCGGTTGTTCGCATTCGAGAGCGTGTTGATCTCCTTGCAAATGCGCAGCGAGGCTTCGCCGATTTTATAGTTTGGGCCGGCATCGCCGACAATCGCCGGATAGAGCGTGTTGTTATAAATCACGACGCAGTAGTCACCAATCCTCGGCGTGTAGGGCTCGTAATCCTGGGACATCAACGAGCCGGGCAGGGAGATGTAAGGATCGTCGGCCGCGACGAGGAAGCTGTTTTTTTTCAATTGAGCCAGTACGTAGCGCGCCTCCGGGATGAGATCGTCACGCAAGCTGTTGCTGCGATCCGGGCTGGTGGTCTTCAATGCGAATTCCTGCTCGTAACGTCTCAAGCGGTCCGCGCTGCTGGCGAGGAACGGATTTACCGCTGCCGTCGTCTTTGTCCACTTGTAGCTCGTCATCGGTTGATATGTGCTCGAGGAGCCGTCCACGTTTGGCACGCGGTCGCTATCGGACCCGTCGGTATCCACTTCCATGGAGGCTTGGATCAAGAGGGCGCGCCGCTTGGTGGCGGGATTTTGCAATTCCAGCACCGTCTCGCAGTCGAAAAAATGCTGACGGGAAATGAGCTGGTCCAGGCGTGGAAGATCGCGGCGGAGTGCGTTGACTTTGAGCCTGTAAAAATCGTCGTAGAACGGGGATATCCTTGCCTTTGGGAGATCGGTTTCCAACCAGGGGAGCAGCTTGGGGAGATTGTCGTTCAGCTTGCGCAACTCCTGCAAATCGGAATGCGGTTTCGGCACCTTCACCTTGAGTTGAAGTTCGAGCGTGTAGCTTGACGGGGAGTTGCGTTCTTCTTTCGCGGTTGTGCCGCTCTCGATTTCAACCGATGCATGGACCTGGATGCCGCTGAAAAGCTTCGCAGTCTCCATCGACTTTGAAGGCACGTAGGGAATTGGAACCGGTGTCGGCGTGGGGACCGGAGTCGGGGAGGCTACCGGCGGCTCGGGAACGTGTTCGACCTTGCAGCCATTCAGTGAAAGCAACGCGACGCTGAGTGCCGTCGCCGTGCGGAAAAAACGCGGATTCACTGGATGAAATCCTCCCGCTTCATGCGCTATTTTTTATACCATGCCAGCAATGTCACGACGATGCCGGCGAGGCTGAGCAGCGACATGAGACCAGCAGGAATCGGCGTCTTCTTTTCGAGATAAGTAGGGATAAAACGGCCCGCCAGCAACACCGATACGCTGAGCCCGAGGATGAGCGCCCCGTTGAGTTTCGAGTGGATGAGATAAGCGGCGAGGAGCAGAAGCACGCCGGAAACTCCCCCTGCGACAAGCGATACAACGCTACGTTTTTTAACGTAGCCCATGCTTCCGCCGGCGATGGTGAGCACGGCGAAAATGACGTAATAAACCCTAGTAAAATCAATCATGGTTTGTGCGAAATAACGGAAAATCGGCGCGTGTTCAACACGCATCTCGGATTATTGGTTCTCACTGGCGACGCGGTTGATGAGGAAACGGATCACAAACATCGGCAACACACATATTATGATCGCCGCGATGGTGGTAAGCAGGCCGGGCGCAATACGCGCGCGGTCATTTGCAGTCGCGAGCAATGCCTCGCGGGCGACCTGGGCGGCGGATATTTTCAACACCGCCGGGGGTGCGGTGTGCCGCGATCCGTTGCGTTCCGCGACCACTCCAAATTCCGTATCCACGGGGCCGGGACATACCGTGGTCACCGAGACGCCGGTATCACGCAGCTCTGCGCGCAGGGCCTCGGAGAGGCTGGTGACGTAGGCTTTTGAAGCGGCGTAAACCGCAGTGTGAGGAAGGGGCAGAAAGCCTGCGATCGAGCTTACGTTCATGATCGCCGCGCGCGGGGACTCACGAAGCATCGGAATCACGGAATATGTGAGCTTGGTAAGGGCGGTGATATTTACGCCGATGATGCGCTTTAATTTTTCCCAGTCGGCACCCGCAAAATCGCCGTGGTCGCCGAGGCCGGCGTTGTTGATGAGCACGCTTACTTTCAAATCAGCAGTTCGCAGCCACTGGATCATCGCGTCGATTTGCGTTTCATCGGCGAGATCGACGGACTGGCAATGCACGATGAGTTGGGGGTTGATCTGGATGAGGTCGCGCTGGAGGGATTCGAGGCGGTCGGTGCGGCGCGCGACGAGGATGAGCCGCTGTGCGTATGGAGCGAGCTGCAATGCAAATTCCCGGCCGATCCCCGATGTCACGCCGGTAATCAAGGCTGTGCATCCCGTAAAATATTTCATAGTCATTTTCTTAATGATTGTTCAAAGCATCGGCAAACAAAAGCCATTTACCACGAAAGATGGTTCCACCATCCGCAGCATTCTCGACCGGACGAATGCGCCGGTGCAGAACCAGAGCCTTGCGGAGGCCGTGGTGCCGGCGGGGGCGCGGACTCAACGGCATTATCATAAATTGAGTGAGGAGTTTTATTTCATTCTCGAGGGCACCGGCGAAATGACGCTGGATGATCAAGCAAGGACGGTCGGTCCCGGCGATGCGATCCTCATTCCGGCTGGCGCGTGGCATACCATCGTCGCGGAAACCACGCTCCGATTTCTTTGCTGCTGCGCGCCTCCTTATTCGCACGACGATACCTGGTTTGAGTGAGAGCTATTGCGCAGGCTGTGGCGAACCCGGTGGTTTTGCGGGGAGGGGCTGCTGGGCTTTCAGGATGTTCGACTCGGGCTGGAGCTGGGTGGGCTTGCCGCTGAAGATCACGCGGTTTGGCTTTTCGCCGATGGATTTGGAGAATTCCTTGAGGTAGGTGGTGGCTACCTTGAGGTTCTGCAATACGACGCTGAGTTCCTTCAAGCGACCGTCCAGGCCCTGGTTCGCGTCGCCGACGAAGGTGCCGGCCTTGCCGAGCACGTCATTCAGGTTTTTCTCCACGTCTTTCAATTTCGTGATGGCGTCGTTTACATTGTCGATGGCCGTGTGCAAGGAGCCCTTGTCGGAAACCAGCAGATTGGCGTTGTTCAGGAAAGACTGGCCTGCGTCGACCGCCTTGTGGGCGGAATCGAGGACGCCGTCGAGCCGGGGCACGATGTCTTTCACATCGCCGTTCAGGCTTCCGATCAATTCATCCGCCTTTTGCACAAGCGCGGGCGCGCCGCTCATGAGCTCGTCCAATCCGCCCGGATGCCCTTGCAGGATGGCATTGCTAGCCAGAGGAGCTTTGTCTGGAGACCCGGCGGAGAGGGAGATGAATTTTTCGCTCAACAATGTGTCGGCGTTGATGGAAGCCTGCACGTCCTCGGGGAGAGGAGGGACATCCTCGTTGATCTCCACTGTCACGCGCACGGCGTTTGCCGCGTTGTTGTCCTTGTTGACGGATGCCCGGCGTTCCTGCTGGCTGAGGGCGTGGATGGCGATCACATGGCCGGCCGGCGCTCCTGCGTATCGCAACTGGGATGCGAGGTTGATGCCCGTGACATCCAGGTAGTCGATGCGGAGAGTGCGCGTTGGTTTCTTCAACTGGTATCCCGAGAGGGCGAATGTCAATGCGGCGAGCAGCACGAGGCTGCATGCGATCACGGCCAAGGCCACGAAATAATCCGACAGGTTCTTTTTCAATGTTTTCCCTTTCCGATGCGCTCCTGGTTGCCCAGAAGCCTGTTGATGTAATCGTCTTTTGAAAGTTTCAATGGCACTGGGCCATCCGCCTCACCGCGAATGAATTGCTGCACCTCGGGGTCCGCACTGTTGCGGATTTCATCCGGCGTGCCGCTGGCAATGATCGTGCCCTGCTTCGGCCCGGCGCCGAGCATGATCATCTTCGTGCCGATGCGAAATGCGCTGGTCATGTCGTGCGTCACGACGACTGCCGTCATGCCGAGACGCTGGGTGAGATCCTGCGTCAGCTTGTCCACCACGGCGGTCATGATCGGATCGAGGCCGGAGGTGGGCTCGTCGCTGAAGAGCAACTCGGGATCGAGCGCGAGGGCGCGCGCCAGGCCGACGCGTTTTTTCATGCCGCCGCTGATTTCCGCGGGCTTAAGGTTTTCGAAACCGGTGAGGCCAACCATTTCGAGTTTCATCTTTACCATCAGCTCCACGATGTCGGAATCGAGTTTGCCATGCTCGGTGACCGGCAGGGCGACGTTTTCGCCGACCGTCATGGACTGGAGCAGCGCGCCGCTCTGGAAAAGCATGCCGTAACGGCGGCGGATGTGGGCGAGCTGGCGCTCGTCCATGCCGGTGATTTCCTCGCCGAAGATTTTGATCGAGCCGCTGGTCGGTTTCATCGCGCCGTTGATGTGGCGCAGGAGCGTGGATTTTCCGCAACCGGAGCCGCCCATGATTATCATGGTGTCGCCCTTGAAGACCTTGAACGAAAGGCCGCGCAGGACCGTGCGTTCGCCGAATTTGCGGACGAGGTTGGTGACTTCGATGATGGGGACGGGGGAGGAGGGCGCGGGGTCGCTCATGGCTTTGCCCCTCCCTGAGAAAATGACGAATGACGAATGACGAATGACGAAAGAATGACGAAGCTCGAATGACGAAGTGCGGACAGCGTATCTTGCGATACGACTTCGAGTGGCCGGCTTGATTCGTTATTCGTCGTTGCTTTCATGCGAAGAAGAAGAGGGCGGTGAGGGTTGCGTTTGCGATGAGCATGCTGAGGAGGGAATAGACGACGGAGTTTGTAGTGGCTTCGCCGACGCCCTCGGCGCCGCCTTCCACTTTCATGCCGGTTTCGCAGGCGATGGTGATGATGAGCCATGCAAAGACCACGCTTTTAATGATGCCGGAATAGAGATCCCAAGGGTGCGAGCTGTTCACGGCGCGGAGGATGTAGCCTGCGGTGGTCATGCTGAGCGCAAAATGGCAGATCATCCAGCCGCCAAAAATGCCGACGTAATTTCCAAAAATGGTGAGGCAGGGGAGCATGATCATCATCGCAATGACCCGGGGAACCACGAGGAAGCGGATCGGGTTGATTGCCATAATGTTCAGCGCCTCAATTTCCTCGGAGACTTTCATCGTGCCGAGTTCCGCCGTCACCGCCGAGCCGCTGCGACCGATCACGATGACCGCGATGAGGATCGGGCCCAATTCGCGCAAGAGCGAGACCGCCACGAGATCGGGCACGTAGATGCTGGCGCCCATGCGCTGCAATTCGTGCGCGGCCTGCATGGCAAGAGTGACGCCGATGCTGAACGCCGTGAGCGACACCATGGGGACCGCGCGGACACCAATGTGCACCATCTGGCGAAAGACGTGTGAAATCCGGAAAGGCTTCCCGGTGAGGGGAGCGATGATCACCCAGTACAAAATGCTGAATACGAACTCGAAGTAGTTTTTCAAGCGCGGAGAATCAGGACTTGGGTTGCAGGGCCGCCGTGGCCTCGGCCAGCGTCGGGTAAATTGAGATGATTTCGTTGAGGCGCACCAGGTCAAAAATCGTGCGGACCCGCGTGCTGAGGTTGATGAGGGCGATCTCGCCGTTGTACTTGCGGGAGTCGCGGCGGTACTCGACCAGTGTGGCAAGACCCGAGGAGTCGATGTATTCCACGCCGCCGAAATCGAGGACGAGCGCGCGACAGCTCTTTTTGATCTTCTCCTGGAGAACCTTGCGCAGTTCCGGGGAATGCTGGAGATCAATCTCGCCCGTGAGATTGAGGATAGTAATGCCGTTTTCCTCTTTTTCAGTCCATTGCATGGGGCAAAGGCTTTAACACTGGTCGGGAGGAAACGGAAGCTATTTTCCATAAGGAGGATGATGATGGGGGTTTAGGAAGTGAGATTTAGATTGCCGCCCTCGCCCCTCGGCCTCTCCAGAGTCGAGTTAGGAAGTAGTAATCAGTGATCGGTAATCAGTGTTCAGTGCGTTGTTTTTGCATTTGTTTTACTCTGGGAGCTTCCATTGGAGGGCTTTACCGGGTTGGACTGGATTGGACGGATTTTGGGAGAGGGTTACCGCTAAGGACGCAAAGAGCGCAAAGGGAGAGATTCCGGATTCTTGATTTCATTGGTGGACGGGTTGTTGAATTTTTTACCCTTGTTTTGCTTTGATTACCTTTGACTACTCTGGTGGCGGAATGACGGAGTTCAGACTTGGGTTGGACTATTTGAATGGGGAAGAGGTTCGTCCACATTGGATTTATTGACACATTTTTAAATTTAAAGGGTTCAAATTGGCTTTGATATGGCCTGAAAATGGGTTTGTTTGGCTTTGAATTGGCTTTGTTTTTGAGGTTCCAACAGAGTAAAAATTGGCTTTGTTCGGCAAAAACACCTGTTTTTGGGAAGGTCTGACCGCCAGGAACAAAAGGGCGCGAAATCGAGGAGTGAAAATTTGATTTGGATTCATGTCAGGGTTGCTGTATTTACTTATTGTTAGTCTTTGATTTACTGTATCAAAATATTGAAGTATTGTCAAGTGTTTGTGTAAATTTTGTGGTTATAATATGGGCCGCAAATTTTGTGAGGGATTGGGTTCTGAACTTTTTTCTTTGTGCGGAGGGTGGGACGTGGTTGAAATGGCTACACTATGTCAAAACATCCCGTAGTTCTCATCATTCGCGACGGCTGGGGCATCAACCCGGACGGACGTGCCAGGGCGGTGGAGAATGGCGATGCGACGTTGCTCGCGAATACGCCGTTTCACGATTATCTCTATGCCACCTATCCGCATGCCACGCTGAGCGCGAGCGGGATGGATGTGGGGTTGCCGGAAGGGCAGATGGGGAACAGCGAGGTGGGACACCTGAACCTCGGGGCGGGGCGGATCGTTTACCAGGACCTGACGCGGATCAACAAGGCGATCATTGACGGGGAATTCGACACGAACCCGGTGTTGCAGGAGGCTTTTGCGAAGGCTAAGGGGCACCGGTTGCATTTTCTCGGGCTGGTTTCGGATGGCGGGGTGCATAGTCACCAGAATCATCTCGTGGCGCTGGCCAAGGCGGCGCACAAGGCGGGGGTGGGGGACATCATGATCCATGCGATCACGGACGGACGCGACACGTCGCCGACGGGTGGGGCGGATTACCTGGCAACGGTGGCTGCGCAGGTGAACGGGACGGGGGCAAAGATCGCAACCGTGATCGGGCGTTACTTTGCGATGGACCGCGACAAGCGCTGGGATCGCAACAAGCTGGCTTGGGATGCGATCGTGCTGGGGCGCGGTGCGCAATCCACCATGGCACCAGCGGCAGCGGTGTCGGAGGCCTACACGCACGAGCCGCGCGGGGATGAGTTTTTGCAGCCGATCATTTTTTCGCACGGGAACGAGCAGCGTGTGCGGGACGGGGATGTGGTGATCTGGTTCAACTTCCGTGCGGACAGGGCGCGGCAGCTTTCCATGGCATTTCTCCAAAAGGATTTCACGGGGTTTGACCGCGAGGTGACGCCGGCTGTCCACTACGTGACGCTCACGGAGTATGACAAGACGTACGGCTGCCCTGTGGCATTTGGCCCGCAGTCGCTGGCGCACATTCTGGGCGAAGTGGTGAGCGCGGCGGGGCTGAAGCAGCTCCGGATCGCGGAGACGGAGAAATATCCGCACGTGACCTATTTTTTCAACGGGGGAGTGGAGCGGCAGTTTCCCGGGGAGGACCGGACGATCGTGCAATCGCCGAAGGATGTGCCGACGTATGATTTCAAGCCGCAGATGAGCGCGCCGGAGGTCACGGAGAAAGTGGTGGCGGCGCTGCCGGATTACGACCTGGTGATCCTGAATTTCGCGAACCCCGACATGGTCGGCCACACGGGAGTGGTGGAGGCCGGAATCAAGGCGGTGGAGACGATCGACGCGTGCGTGAAAGCGGTGGTGGAAAAGACGCTGTCGCTGGGCGGGCAGTTGATCCTGCTTGCGGACCACGGGAATTGCGAATTGATGCGGAACCCCGACGGGACTCCGAACACGGCGCACACGACGAATCTCGTGCATTTCATTTACGTCGCGAAGAATGCGAAGCAATTCCGGATCGAGGACGGCATCCTCGCCGACGTGTCGCCCACGCTGCTGTTCCTGCTTGGGTTGCCGCAGCCGCCGGAGATGACGGGAAAAAATCGATTGCACCGCTTGCAATCCTGAACAGCAGGGATTAAAACATGAGTCCGCTTTACCCCGTGGTGTAACGGTAACACAGCGCCCTTTGGAGGCGTTATTCATGGTTCGAATCCATGCGGGGTAGCCATTCCAAAATAATATGGAAGTGGTTTGAATTCGGGGTTCGAATACAATTGCTCCACAAACCGTGTTGTGAGGCGATTCGCAAAAAGACGCTTCAAAACAAGTCGAATCAGCTCGTATCCAGAGCGTCGCGTCGCGGTTGCTGATTGGGCTATTTTCAATCGCTGAGAGTTTTTGTTGACAATAGTCTACGTATATGAGTATTCTCCGCAACGAATTGGCCGTTAGGGCAGAAAACGAACAGGGTTTGCTTTTCAAACAAGGGGGAAAAAGGGGAAATGGCTATTCCGAAAAAGGAGAATATTTTCAGTGAAGAGGCGGTTGATCACGCCTCTTCTAGTGTCTACTACAAGTCATCCGCAGCAGATATCCTGCTTGCGATGCCGGAGGCAGGACGCGATGGGCACCGGGACCGCGTGCTGCCAGAACGCCTCGTGATCACCAGCCTGATTTGTGACGGTATAGTCATCCTGTATGCGATGCTGGGGTCATTCTGGTTGCGTTTTTACACTCCGCTCAACCATTACGGCGTGATCGCGAAAGTCACACTGGGCGATTATCAGGGATATATCGCGTTCGGCGTTATTTCGCTGATCGGCACGCTTTTGTATGTGAATACGTATGACCGGCGCAAACTTCTGCACCTGCGCAAAATCGTGCTCGATGTCATCAAGGCGACGCTGCTCTGGTACATCGGGTTCTTGAGCTTTACGCTCATGTTCAAGTTTCAGCCGTCGATCTCGCGCGGATTCGTCTCGATCTCGGCATTCACCGCATTGGGGGGGCTGCTCGTCTGGCGCTGGAGTTTTCACCGCTTTTTGCAGAATTCGGCGGTTACGTCGCGTCTTAGCCAGCGCGTTTTGTTCGTGGGCTGGAACGAAGAAGCAGAGCGGCTTTCCGCGAGCTTTGAGTCCGATTCCGTGCATTTGTACAATGTGGTCGGATGCGTTACTTCGTTTCATACGAAGATCAAGCGGAAACCGAAGGTCCACATCCTCGGGCAGTACGAAGAGATCGCCGAGATCATAGGCAGGCACGGGATCGACATGGTCATTCTGAGCGATGTGAATTCGGTAAAAGGGGAAATCATCGGCCTGGCAAATCTCTGCGAGCGGGAAATGGTGCAGTTCAAGGTGATCCCCAGCTATTTTCAGATTCTCGTTTCGGGTTTGCAACTGGAGACCGTGGGAGGAATTCCGGTGCTGGGAGTTTCGCAACTGCCGCTCGACCGTATTCTGAATATCCTCTTTAAACGCGCGGTGGACATTGTGGGGGCGATCGTCGGGCTTCTACTTTCGATCCCTCTGATCGCGATCTTTGCCACCATTGTTTATATCGAATCGCCGGGGCCGGTATTTTACCGCCAGCGGAGAAGCGGTCGTAACGGGGCGCCTTTTTATATCGTGAAAATCCGCAGCATGAAACTCGATGCCGAAACCGGCACTGGCGCCCGCTGGGCACAGAAGGACGATCCACGCCGGCTGAAGATCGGTGCTTTCATGCGCGCATGGAATATCGACGAAGTGCCGCAATTCTGGAATGTGCTGAAGGGGGAAATGAGCCTGGTGGGGCCGCGTCCCGAGCGGCCGGAGCTCATTGTAAATTTCAAGCAGGACATTCCGCATTACAACGCGCGGCACAACGTGAAACCCGGCATCACCGGGTGGGCGCAGGTCAAAGGCCTGAGGGGCGACACCGATCTCGAAGAACGGATACAGGCCGACTTATTTTACTTGGAAAATTGGAATTTGCTGCTGGATTTCCAGATCATGGCGATGACTTTCCTGCGCCGCGACAATGCCTATTGAGCCGTATCCAATCAAATCGATTCCCTGCAAAATGAAAAACCACATTACCTGCCTTGACGGAATCAGGGGCCTGCTGGCGATGTGGGTTTTTTGGGGTCACATCTGCATATTTGTGGGACTTAAAATGCCAATACTTGGCACACCGGCGCTGGCAGTTGATCTTTTCATGCTTCTTTCAGGATTTCTGATGGCCTATCACTGGGAAAGCAAGAGGCAGGAGCAGGATGACATCAAAACAAAAATTACGAAGTTCTGGATTCGTCGCTTTTTTCGTATAGCACCGCTTTACTACTGTCTGCTGCTAGTGGCTCTATGTTTCGGTCCGTATTTTTTGGAAACCTCCCGTAATCTGGCTGCCACCATTTCTTCGCCATATGCTGCAGCCAAGGTTGCGGCTGTCACGGATCATGGCCCGTCGTTACTAAATGTGCTGAGTCACATTAGTTTTTGCTTTGGATTTTTTCCTCAATTTGCGAGCAGCAATGCGTTGCCCGACTGGAGTTTGAGCCTGGAAATGCAGTTCTATTTGTTTTTCCCGTTTCTCATGTTTCTCATGAAGCGGTCGCGGGTATTGATCTATATTCTCGCCGCAGTCGCTATCAGCGTGGCCATGTCGAAGTTATTCGGCCTTTACCTTGAATCCGGGCGTCTGGGAAATTTTCCACAACCGAGCTTCCTTCCATTCAAGATCGACATTTTTGCCGCTGGTATGATTTTGGGCCATCTCGCTTCGCACCGGGAGGATACGGTCAAGAGTAATGCCATCTATTGGGTGTCGTATGTCGTTTGCATCCTGTTCATATCAAAACTGGTTGCGTTATGCACCATCGTCGTAGTCGCACTTATTTTCTTAAGGTCGAAACCGGTGGCGGTGCTCAATAAATTGCTGTCCAACAAAGTATTCCGGTTTTTGGGCGACGTGTCCTATTCCGTTTATCTAGTTCATGTCATGCTGCTGTATGTGGCGCTGAACCAGTTTATGCATTGGAAATTCTTTGTTGAATCCTCTGCGCCCGTGCGTTTTTCGATCACGGCAATCATTATCACGCCGATTGTCTTTATCGCAGCATATGGCCTGCATAAACTCATCGAACTCCCGGGAATTGAAATTGGGAAAAATCTCACCAGGCGGAAAACCGGGAATGTCGATGTCGGGATCGCACCAGAGGCCGCATTGTAGTTTTCCGGAACGTATTGAACGCCACTTCCATCAGTTTTTCATGATTTTCAGCCAAGGGCGGGTTTAATATTGCCGGATAAATCAGTATGTCTTTTTTAAAAAAATTCCGGCTTCTCCTAGCGGGATGCGGCGTATTTTTATGTGCAGTCACTGTACACGCGGAATTTTACGTCGCCTCAAATGGCGATGACTCAGGCTCTGGGACGATTGAAAAGCCTTTTGCAACGCTGGCACGCGCGAGGGACGCGATACGAAGTTTTCCTGGCAATGACCCGAAGCGGATTGTCGTGCGGGGAGGGAAGTATTTCGCAGTCAGGCTTGCCCTCGATACCCGGGACTCTGGCTTGACCGTCGAAGCCGCGCCGGGCGAGAAACCGGTATTATATGGGGGAGTGCCCATCATGGGATGGAGAAAAACGAGCGACAAGTTTTACTCCGCGCCGCTGCCGGAAAACTATTTCCAATCCGCGGTGCCCAATGCCAAAACCCCGTCGAGGCTTCCTTTGCGGGTGCAGATGCTGCAAGTGAATGAAAAATGGGCCTTGAAGGCGCGATACCCCGCGGCTGGGACATTGAGCCACCTCAGCGTGTTCAAAGTGCCCTGGTTGAGCACAGAGGCAGGTGGTTTTCAGCGCAAGCCGACACAAGAGGAGTTAACGAGCCTGAGCTACAAAGCCGACGACATAAGCCCGTTCATGGAAATGCAAAATGCCGAGCTTACCATTTATCACATGTGGGATGAATCGAGCACCGGGGTGGCGGCCAACGATACTCAACGGCACATCTTCACGCTCGCACCCCCTGCCACTTATCCCCCCGGCGCGTTCAACGTGAACAAGTACGTGATCTGGAACACCGCGGAAGGGATGACCGCGCCCGGTCATTGGTTTCACGATCGAAAACACAACAGCATCGTTTACTGGCCTCTCCAAGGAGAGGACATGGCCACCGCAGAGGTCATCGCGCCCATCTCCACGACGATTATCCGTATGTCGGGCACCATTGGAGCCCCTATCAAGAATGTCTATCTCAAAGGACTGACCATTTCCGTCACAAATACCCCGATGGTATCGCCCGGGTTTGCGGCCGGGGCTTTTGATGGAGCTGTGTCACTGGACCATGCCGAGAACTGCAACATGGAGGGGCTCACCATCAAGCGCGTAGGAGGGCAGGCCATCAATACCTTGAATCCGTGCATGGGAATTAAAGTCAAGGACTGTGAGATAGAGGAATGCGGAGCCGGCGGCATTTATGTGAGCGGAACCGGCGCGACGATTACAAACAACAATATCCACGATGTGGGCATGCAATATTCAAGCGGCGTTGGCATGTTCAGGGGCGGGTGGAATTTCGTCGTCAGCCACAACGAGATTCATGGCACTCCCTACTCGGCAATATGTTTTGGAGGAGGGGGAAATGTCATCGAAAACAACTTGATTTACGATTCCATGAAGGTGCTGCACGATGGAGCCGCCATTTATCTTTCCGGCGCAAAGAAATGCGACATCCGCGGTAATCTTGTGCGCAACATCGGGTTTGGGAACGGCGGGGGAGCCTCCGCTTTTTATCTGGATGAGCAATGCGAGGGGTGTGTGGTGGAAAATAACGCATCCGTGGACGTAACCCTGGCCGTGCAAAACCATATTGCCCGCGATAATCTCATACGTAACAATGTCTTTGTGGCATCCGGCGACGTAAAACTCGGCTTTACGGGTTCCTCGAATTACACCCTCGAAAAAAACATCGTGTACGCGCGGGGAAAAATCAGCATTTTGAATATCGCCGCGATCGGCACCTGGTCTAAAAATGTTTTGTACAGTCAAAGCGGCGTCATTGAGGGAACCATTCAAAAAGGCAACAAGGATGCAGGAGTGGCGAACGGGTTAAAGGGCGACACGTCAAATGGAGATCCGCTGTTTCAAAATCCAGATGCCGGCGACTACAACTTCAAACCCGGGTCACCCGCCCTGCAAAAGGGAATTCAACCGCTTGACATGAGCGGGGCGGGGAGAGAGAAGACGCAATGAAAGTGTGGGGCACTATGCGAGCCAGGAAAGGCTTTACGCTGATGGAAGTGTTCGTCGTGATTGCGACCGTCAGTGTCTTATTCGGGATAATCATGTGCGTCATCTTCAAATGCAAAGAAGCCTCCCAAGCGGTAACGTGTGCGTCGAACCTCCGGCAGATCGCCACTGGAATGAGGCTCTACAGCACGGACCATGACGAGGCATTTCCGATGTCCTGGGATCCGTCCACTAATTTGACTTGGGCCCAGGTGTTGACTGGCTCGGGAGGAGTAACGCCATATGCGGATCCCAAGTTATTCAAGTGTCCGGCGTTGAACGGTGTTAGCGCAATCAGTTACGGGATGACGAGCCTATCCCTATGGTACCCAACCCTGCGCCGGACCGACAGCGACAACCGCTTTTTTACACAAACATTACGCAGGCCATCCGGATGGCCCCTTGTCCTTGAGGCGGACAATATCGTCGTCTATGACCTGAGCAATCCTATTGCCACGGCGCCTTCTGACAGCCGGTTTGCCGCCCGGCATAACGGGCACGCGGACGTTCTGATGACTGACGGCCACGTGGAGCAGGCCCAATACGGCGATACCCAATGGAGCCAAGCCAACCTGAATGACGGCAGCTACTATTAACATTTGGCCGGATCGGAATAGGCTGGCCGAATCGAATGGACCGGGAGACAAAAACGGGCCCAGAAATTCCTTTACACATGATAAATTTTATCTATTTTCCAGCAGGGAGAAGTTGTATTGTAATTATAAAAATTCAATACAATTGTAATATATAAGGGTAAAAGGGATTTGATGGGAAAAGCGGGTTTTACACATATTAGTCATTGGTTTTCGCTTGTTTGTGGGCGGCGCGCCACCGAAAATATCAGCCATCGTCGATATGCCCGAATCCTTCAGGGATTGATTTCTGCCTTAGCGGGAAAAGGAATGTCGGTAGTGGTGGGCCTGATCTCTGTGCCATTGACGGTAGGCTATCTGGGTGCGGAACGATATGGGATTTGGATGACGATCAGCACCTTGCTTGCGTGGCTGAGTTTGGCTGATATAGGACTTGGCAATAGCCTCACAAATGCCGTGTCTGAAGCGTATGCATCGGACCGTCGTGATCTGGCTCGGATTCATATCGCATCGGTTTTTTGGATGCTCTGTCTTGTATCGGCTGGCTTTGCAGGTTTGTTCGCCATTTTTTGGAGATCGATCGATTGGATTTCTTTGCTAAACGTCAAATCCGCGGTTGCCCGTGCCGAAATAGGACCTGCGATTGCAATCACTCTTGCCATTTTCCTGTTGAGTTTTCCTCTTTCAATCATAGCCCGCGTGTTGTGCGCCTATCAGGAAAGCGCCGTCGCAAATTTTTGGGCCGCTGGCGGGAGCCTGGCGAGTCTTGCTGGTATTATATTGGCAACACACCTGAAATTAGGTCTAATTCCACTGATCGCCGCATTTTCGGCCTCGTCCCTGATTATCACCGCTGCAAGCGGGATATGGCTTTTCGGATTTCACAAGCCTTGGCTCCGGCCTGCAATATCCGCTGTTCGTTTGGAAAGCATAAAAACGCTCACGACATTAGGTGGTATGTTTTTCATCGTGCAAATCGCAGCCTTGCTAATTCAACAGACCGACAATCTCATCATCGCTCACTATCTCGGCGTGCAGGCGGTGACCCCTTACAGCGTGACGTGGCGGCTGTTTAGTTGCAGTACTTTAGTTCAAGCGTTGCTGTTGCAATCGTTATGGCCCGCTTATGCGGAAGCGTTTGCCCGCAACGATGGCGCATGGATCAGGAAGACATTCCGGTTCAGCTTATTAAGCGGTCTTTTCATAACCGTTCTCATGGTGATACCGATCATGATTTTTGGCGCCGTGATCATTCGGCGTTGGGTCAGCCCGGAAGCTGTCCCTTCCCAAATGCTGCTTATTTTGATGGGAATTTGGAGTATAATCAGCGGTGTGGTCCAGTCCATTATGTGCATGTTGAACGGACTTGGGGAACTAAAAGTGCAGATGACTTTCGGAGTTGTTACAGCCGTCGCTAATATCGGCATTTCCATATGGCTTGTGCATTACCTGGGAATTGAAGGAGTGATTCTGGGGACTCTCATATCCTATTTTGTTTTCGCGCTGCTGCCTGTAGCCATGGCCACAAGAAGAACATTGTCAGCTTTGCCGGAATAAGCCATGGAAAAAAATCCCGGATTCGCGCGCAACACAAATTAGAAAATGACAAGACTGGTATGAAGTTAAAAATCGGCCTAATAACTACCTTGAATACGAATATTGGGGATGATTTTATTCGTACCGGTTTATGCAAGGTTTTGCAACAGGTGTGTGGCAAGCGGCAAATTGAATTTATAGCCGTTAATAAGCATGAGCCTTACACGGTTTATAACAATTGGCATCCAATACAAATAGCAAGGATTTCCAAGCATCTTCCAAAAGGAAAGCATGCATTCGCCAGGCTGGCGCAAACATTGCTGGCAACTTCAATGTTCAGCAGATTTGAGCATGCCGACGCGGTTGTTCAATGTGGGGCCCCGGTTATTTGGCCGCAATGTTATCAATGCGAATGGGCGGTGCCTTTATGGCACAAAGTCATCCGGCAAATTCATGAACGAACACCTGTTTTAAACCTTGCCGCTGGATCATGTTTTCCATGGGAGAACCAGCCTCTTGCCATTGAGGACAGCCTCGATGCCGAATACTTGCGTGCCATCCACGGTTATTGCCGCCTGACAACTGCCAGGGACAGTCTTACACGTTCACTCTTCAAGGAGCTGGGATGTGACGTGCAACAAATAGCATGCAGCGCCCTGCTTGCCGCAGATGGCGTCTCTAAAATGAAAGAGCGAGGTGACCTGGTTCTTATTAATTACATGCCGGGAGGTGGACACTATGACTTTGGGCAACACGTTGACGGCAGCTCATGGGCTGAAACAGTTCGCGCTCTTGTTAAACGGCTCGAACGCCGGCATAATGTTGCTTTTCTCTGCCACAATGAGACTGAATTCCGGGCGGCCTCGGATTTGGCTGGTGAAATTCCGCGCCTTTGGCCAAAAACCATCCCGGAATACTTCTCCATGGTCTTCAAAGCTAAAGTGGGTATTTTCAATAGAATGCACGCCTCGGTGGCACTCGCAGGAATGGGCATTCCGTCCATCGCGATTGGGACAGACACACGTTTGCTCATGGTGAAAAATCTTAAGTTGCCGTGTTTTTATGTAAAAGAAGCTTCCGCAGATCTTCTCGAACAGGAAGTTGAGATTCTGCTCAACGAGAAGGAACAGGAAAGAGAACGTCTTTTGCAATTAAGACACGATACGTGGCAATCATATGTGCGCTGTTTATCAGATTCGCTGCCACGCATTGTTGAAAATTCCTGAGTGACATTCAATATGCCAGCACTTTCAACATATTTTATTTCAAGGCAGCGCCGGATGGGTGTATGGAACAGATTAAGGCAATTGCGAAACGAATTTAACGGACACGCACCCACTCTGCGGTTTCTTAAGGCAAGCGATTCCTGGGATGTCGAGAAGCTGGCGCAGTGGCAACTTCGGGAAGTGAATTCATTGCTTGTACATGCTGCGCGCCATGTGCCGGGATACCGGATAAAATTCGCGGCTGCGGGAATCAACCCTGGACGGCTGCTCGCGCATATCGATGAAATACGGGAACTGCCCTTTTTAACCAAAGGAGAATTGCGGGCGGATTCGACTGCCTTCACGGACGAGCGGATGCCAACCGCGGCGCGTATTGCAGTCACTTCAGGAGGAACCACCGGCACTCCCACCCGATTCTTCGTATCGCGCCGCGCCTACCGAGGCACGTTCGACGCATGGCGCTACGCTATGTGGGCACGTGCGGGCTTCAGATCCGGCGCACGCTGTCTTGATCTTACATGGGCTTTTGAAGAGAATGCCCCACTGATATCTTATGCCCGATCACCGCATACTTACCTTTCGATTAACTATCTCAATAGCGAGGCGGTGGACGGCTGGTTAAGCCGGGTGGAAGCGTTTTCCCCTGAGTTTATCATCGGGATTCCCTCCAGCGCGACCGCCTTTGCAAAGCTGGTATTTAATCGGGCCAAATTTCCAAATTTGCGTTCCATTATCCTTGGTTCAGAACTGCTTACTGGAGAGCAACGTGCAGCCTTGGAGAACATTTTTGGGGTTCGCGTCTTTTGCTGGTACGGCATGTCCGAAATGGCCGGATTTGCCAGTGCTTGTGAAAAGGCTGATACATTTCATTTTTGGCCCCAGTCAGGGGTAATCGAAATCATTGGCGACGATGGTTCACCGGTTACTCAACCGGGTTGCGGCGGCGAAGTTGTTCTTACCGGGTTTTCCAGCCGTATTACTCCGTTTATCCGTTACCGCACTGGCGATCGTGCTATCCTGGGTGAGCCGTGTCCGAAATGCAGACGTTCCCATACGACGCTGGCAGCACTTGAAGGTCGGCAAAGCGACTTCCTGCTCGGTCGGGCTGGCCGGGTGGTGCCTCTCTCCGCACTCAATTTTCATACCGACGAATTTCGCCATGTGCTCGCGCACCAGTTTGTGCAAACAGAGCCCGGCACCGCTTTACTGCGCGTGGTGCCTCTGCCAGGTTTTGGGGAGTCCGATAAGATGGCGATATTGCAACTCATGCAAACCAAAATAGGCCTGGATTTTGTCTTGCGCCTCGAAATCGCCAAGTTCCTGGAACGCACCGCGCGAGGGAAACAGCCGCTGATTCTTCAACGCTGCAGCCGATGAATGACGCCCCATCGAGAAACCCCGAAGCCTGCGCAACAATTGCCACATTTGTGGCCAAGGTGCCTAGGCGGATCTTAATCCTCCGGCCGGATCATCTCGGGGATTTGATCCTGTTTTCCGGCGCTTTGAGGCACATCCGCAAACGTTGGCCTGAAGCGCATATCACGCTATGCGTCCGGTCGTATGGAATGAAATTGTTTGCCAATTGCCCCTACATTGACCGGCTGCAACCTTACGAGCCGTTCATTCCATTGGGCAGGATCAACTGGCCATTGTGGATGCCGGGCCGCTGGGCACAGGCCCTTTTCACAGCAATCGCACCGTCCTGGAGCTACGATCTGGCAATTCTTCCGCTTGCTGCCCCATGGGTAAACCATCACCGGATCCTGCAATGGCTGCCAGCTCGCGAGCGCATCGGCATTTGTGGTAACACCGAAAATCAAACAGCCCGGGATGAATTGAGGCACCGCGGCTCCTATTCAAGCCAGATGGATTCCACAATGTTATCATGGAATTCCTCCGAACTGGAAACGAACCGGTTATTTTTGGAATTTTTGGGGATCTCGACAACTCGCGACGAGGTTTGGCCCGAGTTTTGGACACAGCCCGTTGATCGGGAATCCGCGGAGAAATTACTAGGTACACCAAAAAAGCATCGGCTTGGAATTGCGCCCGGAGTAATGTCTCCCCCCGGCAAAGGTCTACCCGTGGGATGGTACATCGGGGCGTTGTCCCGGGCAGGGTTCGAGGGAATGGAAATAGTTTTGTTCGGCGGCGGAAACGACGCTGCCATTTGCGCTGGGATAGCGGAGGGACTCAAGCAGGCGGGAAATCAATTTGAAGTGCTGAACCTCGCAGGCAAAACCACCGTGTTGCAGTTGGTCGAATGCATCCGGGCTTGCGATCTGTTTTTATGTCCGGATGCTGCCCCTCTTCATATCGCCACGGCATTACGCAAGCCTGTCGTGGGAGTGATGGGTGGCGGACATTTCGGCCGCTTCTATCCGTGGGGCGATCCTGCATTGTCGCGTGTTGTAAACAAACCCATGGAATGTTATGGCTGCAATTGGGAATGCAAATATGAGACCGTCCGCTGTGTTCAGGAGATCCCCCCTGCCGATGCTGCCCGTGAACTTCGCAGCCTGCATGCAAGGCTCCAAGCTGAAGAACAGACGTCTGGTGCCCGGTTGAGAGCGGACAGGATTGGAAAATTGATCCAGAAGAAATGAAAACCACGTTTCAAATAAGATTGGGCCGGCAATCCGCCGGAATATGGTTCGATATTGGATTACTCCTGTGGTTGATCGTAGGAGCTTATTTGGAGATTCCGTTGCCCATGGGCGCGAATTATATCCCGGCTATAATGCTGGTTCTTGCCGCGCCCGTCCTGATGATAAGATTTTTGCCGACAATTGTAAAAAGCGACATCATGTTCATAGGTGGTTTTTTTCTTATAACCGCCATGTCTGTCATCGCTTCACCCGGATGGGAGTTTCTGGGAGACAAGTTGAAGAGTTCCCTCCAGATCTGTTTTTCTTGCTGCTTGATGCTGCTGATCCTAAAGCTATGTGCGAAAACAGGCCCGAAAGCGTTGTATTGGTGTTTTTGCTTCTCCTCGGTAACGATCGCCATAGGGCTTTTGCTTGAATTTTTCAGCCCTGCTTTGAAACAGCTTTTTAACAATATTCGTGAAGTATTGTACGCAGCGGAAAATACCGGTTTTAATTACAGCCTTTACGACAACCTGGCTCGTGATATTTCCATGGTCGGGCGGGACCGGGCTTCCTTTCTCACCACAGAGCCGTCTGCCGCCGCGGAGGGGGTGTTTATCCTGTCGAACTGTTGCTTGATCCTGAGACGCGATTTCGTGGCCGTGGTGCTGTTTGCTTTCGCCAACTTCGCGGCGTTCTTCACCACCGGAAGTCCGGTTGCGATTGCATCGCTGGGGGGGGGATTGCTGACGCTGGCTACTTTCGATTTATGGCGAAAACCAATGATTTTGATCCTGGGTTGCGTGCTATTATGTATTGGTTTTGCCATTCCCCAGGCCCGGGATATCGTTGCCGGGCAGATCGAAAGATTTCAAGGCGGGGTGGACGAGCTGGGCGAACAGAGCATCTATTCGCGGATTGGTTTTCCTTATATGAAAGCCCTGCCTTCCATGGTGGAGAGGGCACCGATTTTTGGGGTGGGAGTAGGCGGCAAGAAAGTACTGGTGGAGTGGTCGGATGATGCCCGGGCGAGCCTGACCGACGAATTCTCTGTAGGCACAAATGCCCTGGTCCGGATATTTCTTTTTTATGGATTACTCGGGGGCGTGCTGGTGTTCCTGATCGTTTATATTTACCTGAAACGACTGAATATCAAGCATCTTGCATTGCTGGCCGGGATCTGGTGTTTCTATGCCAATACGACGGGGGCCCTGGAAGCCCCGCGCTTCTGGACCTATAATGCCTTTCTAATAGGAGCGTTTTATTGCGCTGCGCGTCAGCCAGCCCTCAGGCGCATTCGCAAGCTAAATAATGCGCCCCCTGCGGGTTTCAAGGCAATGCCGCAAGCATGCGTCTGACAATCATTACAGCTACACGCAATTCCGCCGCAACCGTGGGGCGGACCATGGAAAGCACCGCGAATTTCCGGCCGGGTGATCAATGCGATATCGAGCATTTGATCATCGACGGCGGCTCGGATGACGGCACTGTTCCAATAATTCAAGCAAGTCACCCGACGGTGAGAATTGAATTTCAAACCGGCCGGGGGTTATATCAGGCGCTTAACGAAGGTATAAGCAATGCGCGGGGAGACTACATCATGTTTCTCCATAGTGATGACGAAATCGGAAATGTGGACTTGCGGGCTATCGATCTTCGTCCCGACACGGTGGTGTATGGCACGGTTGAGTTTATCGACCATGACAATAAAATGCTCTTTCGAAGGCGTGCGCCCTTATTCCCAAAACAATGCCTATCGCAATATCCATTTATTTTTCACCCCAATGCCATTTATCCCAAGTGGCTGCTTTTGAAATATCCGTTCGACGGCGAAAAGTATGGAATGGTGGCAGATATGTGGCAGATCAACGCATTCCGGAATGAGGTGAAATTTGTTCCGACCACGGCAATAATTTACCGATTCAGAATACATAAACAAAGCAGCACGGTAAAAAGTCTTAAACGCAAATTTCCCCTCTCCTTCTGGATGTGGAGGATATACCTCTTTCTCTTGTTTGAAGATTGCCGGACTGAGAGAGTGCTGAATTTATTGCATGGAAAAAGAACCTGGAGTTGACTTCGATATGTCTGGCCCTCGGATCGCCATTATTGCTCCTCATGCGACGGCAGTCCCTATGGATGGCGGTTCCATCCGGTCACGTGCCATCGCCGATGCGTTCGCAAACTTGGGTTACGAGGTGTTTTTTTGTGGCCGGGAGGAACGTCTGCGCATTACGAAGAACGAAGGCTTCTGTTTGCAATCGAAAATTCCGCGCAACAACAGCAAAATTTTGCCCGCGTTGCTTTCACTGGTGCGGCAGTCCCACTATGTCAGGGAAAAGCACATGCCGGAGAAGTGGATCGCGGCCACATGTGAAGCGCTCGACCGGCTGCGCATAGGCAATGTGTTCCTGAATTTTGTCTGGGCGGAGGATGTGGTGCGACGTTTGAACTACAAACCCAGAGTCCTGCTGGATACGCACAATAATGAAGTGGAGTGGTTTGAGAATTTGATGACCCATAGGCAGGGACTTCCCGGGCGAATCGTTTGCCGCAACAGCATCCGGTATTCGCTTCGAGCCATCAAAAACCTGGATCCTGCCACGGAGTTGATCCATGTCAGCGAACGCGATCGCGATTTTTATACCGGGAAGCGGCCCGACCTTACGCATAGAATTTTACCGAACGGCTGCGTCGTAAAGCCGCGCAGGGTGATTCCTGATTACACTGTCCCGGTAAAGCGCCTTTATTTTCTTGGTAGCCTGTCAACTTCCATGAATCAGGATGCGCTTGTAATGTTTGCCGCTACATTCTGGCCGACTCTAAAAGACCATGCCACATTTACAGTAATCGGGTCGAAACCGCCGCAGTCACTTAGTGTGCTCTGTAGTAAGAATTCATGGACGCTGGTGGCTGATCCTGACGACCGGGCGTTAGATCTCGTTTTGGAGAATATGCATTATGCAATATTGCCGTTCTCCTATGGCGCAGGCTCGAAGTTAAAACTACTGGACGCATGCGGTCGCGGTATTCCCGCACTGGCTACAAGCGGAGGAGTCACCGGTTTCAGCAATTTGCCGGAGGGCGTTTTTGTATCCGAGATTGCCCGCGAATGGCGTGAAAAACTGATGCGGAATTCTTCATCGCAAATGATCCCTGATGGCCTTCTCGAATTCGCCGGTTTATATTCATGGAACCACTTGGTCAGCTCGTTTGTAACGGAAGCAGGATTATGAATATGGTATAAGGAGAACCTGAGCAAAAAAACTTGCATCTCATGGGTGCAGGCGTTAGCAAGTCTTAGGGAGGGAGACAGGGAAAATGCAGTTCGCCGAGAGTTTATCAAAAAAAAACGGCTGTGAATTTGTCAGGTGCATTCTTGACCCGCACTTCGATCAATGACAGCCGGTTCGCTTCAACCGCATTCAACCTCGCGCGCCCTGAAATCAGCCGGGGAGCGGAATTCCGCGCACTCGGATTATCCGGACCGGTGCGTCCACGAGCTTTTTCAAGAGCAGGCAAACCGGACTCCGAATGCGATTGCGTTGAGTTTCGAAGAAATGCACATTACATATCGGGAACTCGATGAAATGGCGAACGCTGTGGCCGGGCAGCTTCGCGGACTTGGAGCCGGCCCCGGGTCGCTTGTCGCGATCTGCATGGACCGGTCGGTTGCAATGGCAGTTGGAGTTCTCGGTATTTTAAAATCAGGCGCGGGTTACCTGCCACTCGATCCGTCCTACCCGGGCGAAAGGCTGGAATACATGCTCCAGGACTCCGGGGCTGCCGTGTTGCTCGCAGAGCCCCAACATACCGGAAAATTTTCCATCCGTAACATTCGTGTTCTAAGTTATGACGGAGAAAGAATCCGTAAAATGTCGGGAGCGGGCTCCCTGAGGTCCTTACGTACCGGCATCGCCAGGCCATCCGATACCGCATACGTTATTTATACATCCGGATCTACTGGAAGACCAAAAGGCGTCGTAATGCCACATAGTGCGCTCGTGAATCTTTTGCAATGGCATCTTGCCGAATTGCCGGACATCTGCCGGACTCTTCAATTCGCGCCTTTAAGTTTCGATGTTTCGTTTCAGGAAATGTTTTCAACATGGTCGGCGGGAGGAACCGTTGAATTGATTACCGATGAACAGCGGCGGGACCCGGAGGCTTTGTGGAATTTCATCATCGCGACAAAAATCCAAAGGCTTTTTTTGCCATTTGTCGCCCTGCAGCACCTCGCGGGCATCGCGGATGCGGCGCCTGCGCCTGCGCTTTGTGAAATCATCGTTGCTGGAGAGCAACTCAGAATCACTCCGAAAATAGCGGCTCTTTTCGAAAAGAACACGGGATGTGTGCTGCACAATCATTACGGCCCGACCGAGACCCATGTAGTGACTGCATTCACCTTGTGCGGACCTTCCGGCGACTGGCCTGCATTGCCACCTATTGGTGTGCCAATTGCGAATGTCGAAATTCATATCCTCGACGACGAACTCCAGCCTGTCGCGACGGGCGAGGCCGGGGAAATTCACATCTCCGGAGCCTGTCTCGCAAGCGGCTATCTTAACCGACCCGAAATCAACGCGCAGAAATTTTTAGACCACGATGGAGTGAGGCTTTATAAGACCGGTGATATCGGGCGGCGTATGCCTGGCGGCGACATCGAATTTCTTGGGCGTCTGGATGACCAAATAAAAATTCGCGGCTACCGGGTGGAGCTTGCTGAGATTGAGGCAGAGCTCCTCCGTCATCCGGCCGTATCGCAGTGTGCCATGGCGAGCCCTGACGCTGGCTCCGGCTTGAAGCTTGTGGCCTATGTGGTGTTGTGGCCGGATTCGCTTGCGACTCGAAGCGACGATCTGGTCGCATTTCTTAAAAAAACGCTTCCTGAATATATGATTCCATCCGCATTTGCGCTGCTGGACTCGCTGCCGTTGACACCGACCGGAAAAATGGACCGCCGGGCTTTGCCGGCACCCGGGGACGAACGTTTCCGGCCAATGCCCAGGATGGAGAGTAGAGAGATTCCAAATCTTCCCGTGGCTGGCGTGGAGGCGGAGTTGATCCGCATATGGGAGGAATTTCTCGGCGTCCGGCCTATAGGTGTGAACGAAAACTTTTTTGACCTTGGGGGACATTCGCTTTTGGCTGTGGCTATTTCGCACGAAGTCGCAAAGAGACTTGGAAAACGGATTACGCTTACGACAATTTTCCGTGCGCCGACTGTGGGAAAGCTTGCGCTTGCCCTCAATGATGATGCCGGTGACAAAGGTTTTCCGATCGATAAAATTCGCACGTCGGGATCACGCACGCCCTTTTTTTGCATGCCGGGACTTTTTGATCTGGCGCATTGCCTAGGACCGGATCAGCCGTTCTATGGACTCAATCTGCCGGAGCTGCCGGGAGAACCGGCAGATTGGCCACGCCTTGAAGAAATCGCCGCCTCCTCGATCCGTGCGATGCTTGCGGTGCAACCCAAGGGACCATACAGCGTGGGAGGCTATTCCTTCGGGGGAGTGGTGGCTTTTGAAATCGCGCGCCAGCTCGAGGCTTCAGGTGAAAAAGTCGCTCTTCTCGTGCTGCTCGATCCGGATCCACCCCGGCCGTTTCGCACCTCGAGTTTCGGTTTTTATGTTTCGCGTATCATCTTTCATGGACGTAAAATCGCCGGATTCAACATTAAAAATAAATTGGGGTATTTTATCGACCGCCTCCGAAGTAAAAAATCGGAGCGGGAGGCTTCATTATTGAAGACAGGGGATCCAGATCCGGAACTGGCGGCGTATCTTCTCAGGACTGAGACAATCCATACCCGATACCAAGCCGCTCCAATCCGGGTGCGAACCGCCCGGTTTCTTGCGCAAGATACAGTCTGGAGAGCCCGACCCGGGAAGGATCCCCGCCTGGAATGGAATGAATTTGTCGGTGGCGAGATAGAAATCTACGAAATTCCGGGGAACCACACATCCGTCATTCGCGAACCAAATGTGCGAATTTTGGCAAAACATCTCGGGATCTGCCTTGAAAACGCAGCGAGGACTGCCGGGCCGATTTGAAAATTCATCTCATCACCAATCTGTTTTATCCGGATGAGCTGGCCGGAGCCGCACTATTTACAGACATGGCCTTGTTCTTCAAGGAGCGAGGGGATGATGTGCGGGTCACCACGACATTTTCCTATTACCCGGCATGGAAGGTCCGGCCCGGGGACCAGGGAGTGCGGCTGCGCGATGAGATATTTGAGGGGGTACCGGTGCGCAGGCTCCGGATGTATGTGCCTGAGCACCCCACGAGCTTGCATCGAATCTTAAGCGATCTGAGTTTTTTCCGAAGCCTTGTCTGGAAAGCTTCCGTAAGTAACTGGCAGCCCGATGTGGTGATTACCGCATCTCCCATGCTGTCCCAATGTCTCGCACAGCGCTTTTTATATCCGGGTAGAAAGATCCCCCGCCTGATCGTGGTGCAGGACTTCGTTGTGGATGCAGCGCTGGAATTGAAGATTCTCAATGCGCCGGCACTCAAGCATGTTCTCTTTTGGATCGAACGTTGGGCTTTTGAATCAGCCGGGACTTTGGTCACGATCAGCCCGAAGATGCTGGACAAATTGCGCTCCAAGGTCGGAAAAAATAAACATACCATCCTGCTTCCGAACTGGATTCACAAAAGCCTTTCGTTGGAAATCCAACGCCAGCAAACCCTGCCATCGCAGCCACGCTCGGCGGCGACACTGCTTTACTCCGGAAATGTGGGGGCCAAACAGGGGCTCGGGGATTTCGTGAAAGACTTTAACCGGCAGGATACCGGGTGGTTGTTAAACATTCACGGGGGAGGGGCGGAAGCTGCAATCTTGCGCGCGCAAGTGACGAAAATACCCTCTATCAAGGTTGCTGGGGTTCTGGGAGAAGAAGAATATGTTGCCGGGTTGCTGCGGACAACAGCTTGTCTCATCACACAAAAGCCCGGTGTAGGCGCAAATTTTTTGCCGAGCAAACTACTGCCAGCCCTGGCTACGGGCACTCCTGTGCTTGCGGTGTGCGAGCCTTCAAGCCCACTTGGCGCGGAAGTGATCGCAGGCGGTTTCGGCGAGGTGGTCGAGCCCGGGGATACCGCAAGGCTCGCAGAAGTATTGAGGAGTTGGGCCGCAAATCCGGCGTTGCTTGCGCAGATGAGTGGCAAGGCATTGGATCGCTCCCGGTTGTACACGCGGGAAAAAATCCTTGGGGATTATATTCTGGAACTCAATAAATTGACTGGCAAAACTCAAGAGACTTCTGAGGAGCCGTAAACGCCTTTGCCATACTGCCCAGTGGAGTAATAGTGATAATACCCCGCGCCGCTATGAAGCGGGAGCCGGTTCAGGACAAAGCCGACAGGGCGTGCGCCGGCTTCGATCAGTTTGTTGCAGGCGCGCAGCACCGCTTTACGCGGCGTTTTCCCCGCATGGACGACAATACAAACTGACTGTACGCATTTTACTAGAAGCAGAGTGTCGCTGACCGCGTTTATCGGAGCGCTGTCAATCACTATACGATCATATTGAAGTAACGCATTTTTGATCAAGGCAGCGAAACCGTCGCCAGCCAGCAACTCGGCGGGATTTGGAGCACGGTTGCCCGCAGTCATCACGGCCAAATTCTCCACTTTCGTTTCCCGGACCGCATCCGTCAGTGAGGCTTGCCCGGCAATCACATCTACAACGCCGGCATGGGGGGTGTTCTTGAAAAAAGCCTTGCCCACCGTGGGCAGCCGGAGATCTGCGTCCACCAGCAAGGTGCGCAACCCCTGCTGTGCCAGCGAAACGGCATAGTTGATCGAGCAAAAACTTTTGCCTTCTCCCGGCACCGCGCTGGCAAACAGGGAAACCCTCCGTTCCGCGGAATTACCCAGCAGGGAAAGTGAAGTGCGCAAAGTGCGGAACGCCTCGGCAACAGCGCCGTGCGGCTCTTTAAGGATTTGCAATTTGTCCTCGTTATCGATCGGTTTGTCGCTTTTCGGAACGGCGGCCATCGCGGGAAGCCCCAGCATCATTTCGGCGTGATCAATGGTTTTTAAAGAGCCATCCAATGAATCCAATCCGAAGCAAAGGGCGATACCAAGGCAGAATCCTCCCAATAAACAGGCGGCCAGGATAACCTTGAATCTGGGTTTGACCGGTATTTCCGGCACCAATGCCGGATCGACGATGCGAATATTATCCTGCTCGATTGATTTGGTGACGTCCGTCTCTTTTAACCGCGTCAATACTGATTCATAAAGCGCACGGTCCGATTCCACCTCCCGGGCGAGCACGTTGAAGGGTATTGCTATTTTATTGAGAGCCAGTGCGTTTTGTTCCTGGTCTTTCAAGGCCGCCTCAAACTTGCCTTCGGTTTCCTTTGCGGCCTCGTAGGCAGTGCTGATGGAACGTGCAGCCTGCACGATGGCGTCGTTCAAGCCTGCTTTTAATTCCTTCAATTGGCTCTGCGCCTGAATGAACTTCGGGTGCATTGCCTTGTAGCGTTGGGAAAGATTTGCTATTTCGCCTTCCTGCGCGGTAACGTTTTTTTGCTGCTCCAGTACTCCGGCGGACTCTTTTACGCTCGTAATCGCGAGTAAATCGTCCGGATTGTTGAATCCTATTTTTTGGATCTGTGCGAGATCAGCCTCGAGTTTAAGTCGTGCGGCTTTTGCATCTGTCAGCTGGGTGTTGAGTTCCTTGAGTTTTGCGACCGTGATGTTCTGGCTCTCTTCAAGCGAAACGGCCTGGTTTTTTTCCTTGTACGACTGAAGAGCTTGTTCCGAGTTCTGCAATTTATCCTGCAATTGCTTGGCTTCTTCGATCAGGAACCGGTTTGCTTCATTGGTAACCACGGAATGTTCTTCCAGATTCACTAAAATGTATTCGTGAACCAGCCCGAGCGACAGATCGCGCGCCAGTTCCGGGCTCTGGTTTTCAGCCCTGATAGTGATCAAGCGGGTGCCGCGTTGCAGTTTGACCGAGATAGACCCCTGCAAGGTTCCGATTAATTCATTTTCGCTATAGGGAGTCTGGCGCGGAGGCAGTCCTATTTGGGCCGGTGTTAATTTCAAGTCCTTGAAGAGACGTTGGACAAGAACTTTGTTGCCCAGATTCAGCTCGATAGTTTTGAGAAGTTCCAACGAATTCAAGTCTTCGTTGCTTATGTCCTGGATATTGACGATTTTGTGCTGGGCTTGCTCGACCTGCACCACTGTTTCGGCGGCATAAATCCTTGGGGTGCGCATGATATAAGCTCCCCCCAGCAGCATAATAAATAACGTGGAAAGTACGATAAGCCACGCCTTCTCGCGAAGCATGTAGTAGATTCCGAGAAAATCGACGTTGAAAATCGCGGCATTGCCCTCTGCATCCCCCCTGTAGGGCACTTTATCGGTTTCGGAAGGATATCGCCCCTGCGTGTCATGGTTCATATTAGAATATGCTTTCTCCTACGGTGATTACGTCTCCGGGGAGGATCTCAAATGCACTGCCATTTTCATTCGCCATGCGCTTGGCATCGAGCTTGATGACCGATTCCCGGCCATCCACGCTCCGTTTTAAGGTGATTTTGGACGGATCCGCAATTCGTGTATAGCCTCCAGCCGTGCCGATTGCCTCTAGCAAAGTCATTTGCTCGCGGTCGGGAATGTCATAGGCACCCGGTTTTTGCACCTGCCCCAGCACTGTAAAGTGCCGTTTGGAATACTGAATCACCGTAAGAGTAACTTGCGGATTTACGAGATAATCCTTGGCGAGTGCATCTTGAATCACGCGAGCAGCCTCTTGGGGTGAACGACCGCCGATTTTTACAATTCCTATCAACGGAAAAGTAACAGTGTTGTCCTTGGAGACGCGCAATGTCGAAAGCAGGTCGTCTTCTTGAAAAACCTTTACTTGGATAAGGTCATTCGGCGCCAGGATGTAGTTTCCGTCACTGGGTAGCTCAGCGGGTTGGGGCGTCTGGCATCGCGCTTCAGGCGCGGCAAGGCACACAAGTATCATCGCAAACCACTTTAGATATCTTTTCATAATTAGAAAAAAACGTTCAACTGAAGCGTAAATAGATTTTCTGCAAAACTACTGGTCGACTCCGTCGAATGACTTTTCCGGTATTCATAGGACAGTTCCATTGTTATCCATTTTGTATAGTCAAATGAGAGGCTTGCTCGGAAATCGAGGCTGTCGTCAACCCGGCTTGAGAGCGCGGTTTGGACCAATTCCTGGTACTGGCCGTGCTGGTATCCACCTTGCAGCGTGAGATATATTTTTTGGAAGCAACGTTGGCGGACCCGCAATGTCACCCCTGTTGTCGCAATATTCTCTCCAGCTATGACAGCCGAACTGAATGTCTGCCGGAACGCATCAAGGTAAAGAGTCGTCTGCTCGGCCACGCTGTAAACCGCCCCAAAGGTGAATACCGGATCAAAATGGTTGTTCCCCTGGATTTGCCGAGCCTCAAGGCCAGCCGTCGCGGAAAAAGAGAGTTTCCCGGCGGCAAGGTAAGTGCCACGAAGCAGGATCTGCTCATAGACTTGGCCGGGACTAGTCTGGACATCCAGTGTGCCAAGTTTTACCCCGACTCCCGTGTTGAGTTTCCCCGTCGCCTGGTAATTGACAAAGTTGTTTATCGATGTATCGGTGGAATTGAGAGCCGTCGGGTAATAATTTGAAGTGCGGGAAAAATCGACCGCATCGCTTATTTTTTCACTGATCGGGTACGCCGCCGTCAGCTTGGCCGTGAGAAGGTCATGGTTCACCCGGCCACCGATATCGATATCAATATCGGACAATGTTTGATACCTCACGCTGGTATTGAATAAAATTTTCTCAAAACGCCATTCGCCGGAGAGCGAAACATCCTGGTTGATCGAGTTTTGGGAAGTATGATCTGCAAATAGCGTCTGGCTCGCAGTATAGTTTGCAAAGGCATAGTTGCCTTCTTCAACCGGGTTTATCTCCAATTTTGGAGTATCCGCCTGGCGGAAATAGCCGGCGGATTCGCTCAGGTTTCGCTGGACGGCACCCCATCCCGCGGCCATACCCGCCGCGATTGTAGTGTAGACGTCGGATTGCGGATTTTGCGCCGATATGAATATGTTGTCGTCGAAAGTCGTTTGCAACGAAGCGTAAGGGATCACCTTCCATTTGTTAAAGACATGTCCGGGTTCGCTATTTTCAGCTAGCGCGTCGGCGGGCGGGGTTTGAGGGGCGGTCAGTTCTTGATCCTGCAACTTCATGGTATCAGTTTCTTCTCCCTGCTCGGGCATCTCGGGCAACCAGAACTCCTGTGGTGTTGCAGCCGGAGGGGAGGGTTGCGCCTGCGGGCTGTTGGGTGCACCGGGTGTATACTCCTGCGCGGCTCCTTTGCTCACGATTCCAAGCGACAATGCCAGAATGATTAATTTCCATAATAATCTTGTGTTGTTGGAATAATGGGTGCTCAAAATTACATGCAAAATCCAAATGCATTGGATCGCGACAACGGATATATGGCTGGTCGATATGCGAATCCCTCGCATCCCTTGATTCCCTTACTTCGCTGCCGCCAACCAACTCATGGCGTCAGGCGCGAACTTTGTCATCGGTCTGATAAAAGTCAATATCAATTTGGTGCTGCTCTACGAAAGGTAATTTCTACGTGATTGGCAATGGAACTGCTAGCCGAAATGATATCAGATTTGAGAAATGTGATTGACTTTATTCTTTGGATACTCAGTATGCGCTGTGGCTGGGCTGGGTGGCTCAGGCTTGTTTAAAGGATTAGGGAAAAAAGGAGGGATTATGAAAAAACTCATCAAAGTTGTAGCGCTTGCCGGTATCATGGCAGCGGTTACCACATCGGCTTCGCTGGCATGCAGTGTGCCGCCGCCAGTGTGTAATCCGACAAACTGTTGCGATAAACCATGCAAGTCGCCGGAGAAATGTCCACCGCCGCCGGTGGTCTATTGTCCGCCGCCATGTCCGCCTAAGGTGGTCATTTGCGAGATATTCACGTACTTCTGCAAATAAGTACAAGGGATAAAACTGCGGAGACGGCAAAAATCGTCTCCGCAGTTACCCCGCTTTTTCTTGGTTGTTTGAGAGCTTAAAATTCCGGCCACTGTGGATGGAAGGCGGTACTTGGGAAAAGTTGTACGCTTAATCATACTGCCTGAATGATAGAACGATTTGTAGCAGTTCCACGGTGGCTTTTGCTGGCAACCTTGGTGTATGCGCCATGGGCTTATGGCTGTACAGAAGATTGGGCCATCGATATTCTGGACCTGCTGATGCTTGCGATCACGGTGCTTTGGTTGCTGGGATGCGCGGTGCGCAGGAAACCGCCGGCGTTGAACCGCCTCTGCGTGGCGTGCGTGTGTTTTGTACTGGCACAGGGCTGGCTCGTCGCATTGAATGCGCAATATAGTTGCAACCCGCAAACGCTGGAATTTTCTCCGATTGAATCCTTCTGGAAATCCGGGCCAGGCACCGTGGACCAACTCCTTTCCCTGCCGGCCATATTCAAGTTTACGGGGCTGCTTGGTGTCTTGTGGTTTGTGATCGATTTGTCGCAGCGTCCAGTGTGGCGGACGCGCCTTTGGTGGACTATCGCCTGCACCGGTGTTTCGATTGTTCTCTTTGGGCTGCTTGAGCGGTTTACCCAGGCACCCATGATTTTTTGGCAGACTCCTCCGGACAGGTGGCCTTGGCCATTTTTTTTCGCGACATATTACTATCACGCAAATGCGGGAGCATTTATCAACCTCATCCTTCCCCCGGTCGCGGGCCTGGCGATCAGTTCCTTTTGCAAAACCCATGCCCATAAGGAACGTGCCATCTGGGGGCCGGCATTATTCCTTTGCATCGCTGGCGCATTCGTCAATGTTTCAAAAGCCGCGATGGTCCTGACGGTGCTTTTACTGGTGATTTTGGGGGTATGGCAGTTTCGCGAATTGCGGATCGAGCGCGCCGCTTCCATTTCAAAAAAAGTAATCATTATTTATTCCAGCCTTGCCGTTATCGGATTATTGGCAGTCGCCTCTGCCGGCTGGGCGATGGCTGGTCCGCGATGGCTTGCGATGACGGGTGATCTTACCAAAAAAAACGAGCGGCTGCTGGTGGAAGGTGCTTGCCTCCGTATCATTCCCGAAGCCGGTTTCTGGGGTTTTGGCCCTGGTACATTCAGTCACATTTTTCCGCATTACACATCATACTTGGGAGATGCCATTGCCGGTTTCTGGAAATACGCTCACGAAGATTATCTTCAAACCTTCATTGAATGGGGATGGATAGGTGCACCTGTTTTGGGAATCATTTTTCTGGGCGGCATTGTCGTGGGATTCAGGCATTATTTTAAGATGATATGGCTTTCTTCAAGGGATCGTATCTTTCTGTTCACTACCTGTGTCGCGCTCACCGGCGTGGCGCTTCATGCCTTGGTCGATTTTCCCCTTCAAATTGCTTCGCTCCAATTTTACACAGCAGTATTTCTCGGGCTAGCCTGGGGGAGTGGGCAATGGAAAGCTTGATAAAGACTAACGGTGGGTCCGCGAGTTGAATCGGTTTCGCCTTGACCAAAGCATCACGGTTCACGCCCTTTGGAGGCGTTATTCATGGTTCGTCAGCAACGTGATGAATACGCTGGAGCAGGCGCGGGCGCTTGCCATTCGCGATGGAGAGGCGAGTTATGTAGTCTTCATGACCGATGCCTCAGCTTCCGATAACTATCGTTACAAAGCTTACGCGGTTTTTGAAGACACAAATACGACTTTCCACGCGGGCTTTTCTGTGGGCATGCCTTTTGGAGGAGCTCTTCCCCGAACAAGAAGAGGGATTGTTGAAAATTGCGGGACGCAAGGCATGGGATCGCGTTGCGCTCGGGAAACATTATCCTGCCGATGTGCAAGCCGGGCAGGTCTATGGCGAATTCCTGGCGAAGGAACTTCTTAAAAACGACGCATTCCAGAAAAAATGGCAGATCATTAAACTGGAAATTGAGAGCTTTAAGAAGAACAGCATGATTTCGAGCAAAGCAACGTAGGCGGCGCCTTGCCTCCTGAAGGCTGCTGCGGGCCCCGGGATACTGCGTGCGCTCATCCGCGAATAATATTCATCCGCTCTTCCATGCATGGGCGGAATCCCTTGCGACCGAGAACGCGAGCCGCCTGGCGGCGATGGAAAATGCCAATAATGACGTCGATGAATTGCTGGAGGATATCCGTGGCACGTTTGACCGTTTGCGCCCGAGCGGCATTGAATTAGGCAAAGGGCATGCCCAAAGCTGTGCAGCAAAGCGTTCGGTTGCATAGTTTCTTCTATTGCAAATCGTGGCCAGAGCAGCGAGGCTGGCGGACAACAACAATCAGGAGGTTATAATTATGGGCAAAGGAATGAATCAGAAAAAGGAAGTCAAGAAACCGAAAAAAGAGAAGCCAAAGGCTTCGCCCGCAGCCCTCCGGCACTGATCCTGGAGTTTGATGATCGCCCGCAGTGACTCGTGATGAAAATCACGGATATTTCCGAAGCCGGCATGGGACATTTGAATTTATAGATTTTCCCATGCAGTCTTCGCATCCCCGCGATCCTTTGCACGGCGTCACGCTGGAGAATATTCTTAATCAACTTGTCCAGCGGCACGGCTGGGACGAGATGGGCTGGCGTATCCCCATCCGCTGCTTTCAATTGAATCCGTCGATAAAGTCGAGTCTCACGTTTCTGCGAAAAACCCCTTGGGCACGCAAGAAGGTGGAAGACTGGTTCGTCGAGGAGCTTTTGAGCGCGGAGGGATCGAAGGGTAACCCAGAAACGCCGTGATGGACATTGTCTCTGATAAGCCGATGGCAGCGGCGATGCGGACCATGCGGGCTATGACTCCTTTCACGCTCCCTGCCGGCTACAACCGCATCCGGATGGTGGAAAGTTTCCATGAACTGGTTACGAGCCGTTTCGAAGGAGGCGTCAACGCCCTTTGCTGGCAACGGACGCTGCCGGGTAATTTCAGCGAAGTCGTGGAACATCTGGCAACCAGCGAAGGGATCACCACGCTGGACGACTCGCGTCTTGCCGGCCTTATGGTTAGCGCAGCGGGCAGAATGGCCATCGATATTTTGCTACAAGACCAGGGGCTGCTCCGGGAGCGTGGCCTTTCTCCTGTGCTCGACTGCATTCATGGCTACCCTTGTGATGACGGTACCGAGCCGGTGCGCACGGACGTTTACTCATTCCACATCGATAGCGCCACGGTTGAAACCGATACCTGGCTTTGCACTTACCACGGGCCGGCCAGCGAGGGCCTGCGCAATGACGAAGCGCAACGGCGCGTGGATATTGCAGAGACCCGTGTCGAACTGCTCAAGACCTTCGGTGGGGAAGATGACGACGACTTCCTCGAATACCTGAAAGAAAATTGCTACGACCTCCACTACGCCCCTGCAACACAGGCGCGGCCTTTTTCCTTTGGCACTGGCAACCTGTGGCGCATCGCTGTGGAGCATCCCGACAGTCCCGTCCCCGCTTGCATCCACCGCGCTCCCCAAACTTTCCCCGGCCAGCCGCCGAGGTTGCTGCTGATCAGCTGAAAACGCTTTTATTTCTCTCTCGTTGAGCGGACCACGTGTTCTACCTGCTTGTAGTGAAGACCAAGGTGGAAGGAAAACATGCAGCTCCATTTGTGCGCATCAAAATTTCCAAGGATGGGATGGGGGGCTGTCTTTGTCCCGCGAAGCCTGCCGAGCGCTGTGACCATCTCCACGTTATCTTTCACTGAAGCTTGGAATTCCTGAATCTGTTCCACGCCCGCAGATGGAGCCGGCATGACATCCTTCCTGGGATCCATGAGCGCAGCGCCGCTCAACTTTTCGCCTCGAACAAGCTGTTGGACTATCGCAGTGATGCTCCTGTTGACTATGCTATTGTGCTGAAGAACCATGTAGAATGACCATCGGCGCATGTCGTCATCAATGCCCCGCATGGGTGGGACTTCCACTGAACATGCTCCCGCCTCGCAACTCAGCCCGCTTGCGAGTCGTGTGTAGTTTTCCAGATGATGTTTCGCCTGGCTTATTGCGCGATCGCGGCTTGTTAAAGCAAATATCGTTCGCACGACCATCCTTAGCAAAGGACTTCCGTGTCTTTCCAATGCAATCGGGTGGTCAGAGTTCATGCACGATTCTAAATGGCTGACATGAGAGAGGTCAAATGATCCTGACGATGTCGCGAAGAACATATTCTGCGGTGGAAGCAAATCGGTTTGACAAAGGGAATATAAAGTTCAACATCTTGACGTTCACTTACCCCTGTTATTTCCACCCTGGTAAACACACACCAAATATGAATGACCAAAACGAGAACCGAACAATCATCAAAGATGTCGATATTCCTTTCGGACGCCTTGTCGTGATAATTTTGAAGGTTATGCTGGCTTCGATTCCCGCAATAATCATTTTTTACGCGATCTTCTTTGGTATTGTTTTGCTATTTGCGATGTTATTCGGTGGCGGAGCGGCCTTGTTCAACCATCTTGGCGGGCACGCATTGCCAAATTTCCAGCCTTCGTTACCCCATTAAGGCGTGTCGAGGCGGGTGATCGTGAGGCTGTCGACCCGCAAATCCCCTGAACCGCTATAGATCACCCTTGTCTCAAGCGCGCATTGACTCACAGGGAGCTTCAGTTTTGGGATCGTTATCTCTCTTGTTAATTCACTGGAAGCTCCGTCCACGGGTGGTATGAAAGCTTGGTCGAGCTTTATGTGGTCGTGGGGAGCTGTGATAATGCAGTCATATGTCGATTCCCTGCCCGGTGCGGGTGGGGCTTCATAGGTATAGGTGAAATTCACTTTGTAGCGTCCCGGAGCGAGATACAGATATGGCCCGTAAATCATGGGGTTCTGCCGGTCCCTGCTGGCGCGGGCGGTGATTGAATTTCCGTCCTTTTTTCCCGTGCCTGAAGGGAGGGCCGCGGCGGCGACGTGAAATGTATTCGCATCGGTAAAATTGCGGATGTTTCCGAGGCAATTAAACGTGGTGGAGTAACGGATCGCATTCTGTGGTGAATAGATCCAGACATCTTTCTGATCTGGCGTGGAAAGGATTTTATCGGCTTCTCCATAGCGCGCCCTGATTGAGTCTGGATCAAGGTTATTCATGAAAATAAACCGGAAGGAAGGAGGGGCCTGCGTTTTGTCGTAACCGGTATAATCCTGAATGTTGTTGAACCAGCGGAAGGCATTGCCATCCGCCAAAATGGAACCGAGTTTTACAGTTCCCCCGGACATGTATGTGAGCATGTGTGAGTTCCAATAATCTCCCAGGCCCGCCTCCATGTGCTCGCGCGCCATGATCCCGCGCAGCACGGAAATTTCCAGCTGTGTATCGCTGATATTTGTGGAAACAACCGGTAGCCGGATCGCTGCAATGATGGTAAAAATTGTGACTGCGAGCGTCAGCACGGTGGCGGATTTTCTTCCCCAATGAATCGATTCGGCAACCAGTCCGGCAAACATCAAGGGAGGCAATGCCAGCGAGAATGTCACGTAACGGAAGGTGTAAATGTCCGTGTAGTTGCCGGTCAGTATCGCGGCATCCCAGTTCATCGCCACACAGCAGCCGGCGTATGCCAGTATCATCAGGTGCGGCCCGAGCAAGGGGCGCTTGCGATTCCACGAAGCGGATGGAATGACTATTGCGAGCGCGAGCAACACGAAAAGTATGTCCAGCCAGACTAAAACAGCAAATCCCATATGGCCCGGCATTTTCATGACCTCCCGTATGACATGGAGTGAATTCTTTGCGCCCGAAAGATTGAGGCGGGTATATCCGGTGCTGATATGCGGGGGAAAAAGCAGGGGCCTTAACAAAATGCCTGCGACGGATGAAAGTGCGATGTTGAAGACTAGAAGAAGATCGGTACGGCGTATTTGTTTTGAAGCGACCGCTGCTACTGCCAAGGCGCATGGCAAAGGGGCTGTGAAAACAACGAGAAAGACCGGATCTGAAGAGGAGCCGAGAATGAGCAGAAGGCTCATCAGCCAAAATATCCCGCAGTAACCTTGTTGCCTGATTTTTAATGTGATCGCGAGACAGGCCAGTGACATGATCACTGCGCCTGCGTGAAACACTGGCATAAATGTCACCATCCCGTAACTCCCCATAATCCCGGAGCTATGAGCCAGAATCACTGCGAACAAGATAGTGATGGAGGCAAACACGCCCGGCTGGCGTCCCCCAGCTGCCTTGTAAACCATCACGACGCCCGCCACCCACAAAGCGAAAAACAAGCCCGCGCCATTGGCCATGGCAGTGATGCCATCGCCCAGCAGAAAATTCAATGCCCAGACAACCGCCATGTCGGGAAACTCAAATGAAGCGCCTCCCCATACCCATCCGTGCGCGGAATGCCCCTGCTCGACAATATCCCGGTAAAAAGCCACCAGACTCAGGAAATCCGAGTTGACCATGCTCATGCAGGCTGCCGGCAAATAATGGAATGCAAAGAACAGCGTGGCTAGGACCAGCAGTATCCAAGGCCAGCACGTTTTTAAGTTGGAGCGCCTTGTGAGTTCCGTCATGGCTGCGAGATCATACGCGAGCCATTTTTAAAAGACCATCCGCGGGGTGATCATCCGTTGGTTTTATGGGTCAGGAAAGACTCTTGAGCGCGTCGGCAATACGGACTTCCCTGCGGGTGCGGTCGCGGAAACAGGAGATTGTCTGAAACCCTGAGGTCGACAAATGTTTCAGCGCTTTCTCATATCCGTCCGCTACACGGCCTGGTTCGTGGGCATCCGCGCCGATCACGACGGGGATGCCGCGCTTTTGGATCTCCTGCAAAATTTCAGGACCGGGATTCATTTCGGCAATCGCTTTGTTCATGCCCGAGGTATTCAACTCCATGGCGACGCCTGTCGCGGCTATGCGGTCGAGCGATCTGGCGATATGGGGCATGATCGTGGAAAGCTCCCACGCTTCGGGGTCCATGTTCTTTACGAGATCTGGATGAGCCAGGGAATCGTATAAACCGGTTTCCGCGGCTAGGGCGAGATGTTCAAAATAGGTCTTCTGATATTCAAAAGGATCGCCCGTGAAAAAACGCTTCAGGTACGCGGGGACGTGAGGATGAACCGAGCCCAGGATGTAGTGAAAATGTGCCTGTTGATGCAGGGACTTCAGCCACGGCTCGACGCCCGGATAGTAATCGCTTTCCAAGCCCAGCAGGACCTCCGTTTGCCCCTTGCAGAGCGTTGCGGCCTCTTCGACCATTTTTACGTAGGCAGGAAACTCGCCGGGTTTCATCCGCATGGGGGCGGAATAACCATCCGGCATGGGGGCATGGCAGGTGACGATGATGCCTCGAAGTCCCCGGCGCGCGGCTACGCCGGCGTATTCCACGGGCATTCCCACCGCATGCCGGCAAAGCGGGGTGTGCATGTGGGTTTCATACAGAACCGGTGTCATGGAAGGCTGCTGAAAGTACCGCCGGCACTGCTACGTTGAAGTTTCGTTTTCATTTTTCTTTCTCTCCTGGAGAGCGATACTACTAAGGGACGTTTCCGCAAGGGTCAAGCGGGTGGAGGAATATTCAGCGGGACGATCACCGGATTTTTTGATTAAACTACGTCCTTGCAACCCTTCAAATTTATGAAAAACCGTCCACTGGCATTTCTTCTTTTCATCGCGACCGGCATTGGTTTTGCGATGAGCGGTTGCTCGCTGTTTCGCCGCCATCATGAGCAGAAACCAGCGGGGTTTCCCCGCAAGACAGAAGGGCAAATATCAGGCCCGATGGAAGAGCAGCCGATACCGATGGAAGCCCATCCCAGGGAGCCGCAACCGCAGCCGATGGCCCCGCTATTTTCAAACCCGCAATAACGGTGGGACATGGAATATGCATCGCCTGTCCCGTGCAGGGGGACTGCAGGCGAAGCTATGCGAGAAAGCCTACTTCTTCTTGGCCGGCGCGGATGGCGCAGCGGGCTTCTTCTGATTGCTCGCTTTTTTTGCGCTTTGCTGTGCTTTTTTCTTCTGGTTATTTTTTGGATTTGAATCGCCCATAATCATTAGCAATCAGCGATCTGCCATGGAGATGCAAGACGAAACGGCTATTTGTAAAACTTCCGAGTCTTTGAATCGCTGATTTTGATGAAGCCATCCGGAAGAATATTGAGCGGATCGGCCTTCTTCCTTTGCTGCGGTTTCTGGATTGTAACCCGCTTTGCAACGGGCTTCATGTAGGATTTGTACTTCATTGGTATTAAAGGGGCAATCAGCGTGAAATATTGCACAGGCAATATCGCACACATTCCTGAATCGCAGCATCAAATCGAAAAGAATCGCAAACGAGTCCGATTTTGTCCTGTAGTTTCCCCAGGGGAATGACGCACGACCGGAAATCCCGCGGGAAGCGATACAATAGTATGCTACTAATCATTGCCATTGTTCTGCTGCTATTTTGGGGTGGAGGATTTGCATTCCGTGTCGCCGGCGGGCTCATCCATCTCCTGCTTGTAATCGCAGTGGTATTGTTTCTTCTTCATTTTCTTGCCGGAAGATGAGGTGGATTTGAGTGCCCTGATATTCAGTGCTTCAGGGCATTGAGATTTATATGAATATTTTTAAATCGTTTACATTGAAATGGTGGCAGGCGGGATTGTTCAAGGTCATGTTGATCTCCCTGGGTATCCTGATTGGTGCAAGTTGGCCCGATGTTTTCAACGCATGGAGGACGCTGTTGCTGGCGCTGTTCGTCCTGCCGACCGTTTACATCACCTGGGTCTGGTGGAAGCAGTGACGCTATGCGGAGGAGGTTTGCTTCTCCAGCGTGCTTGACGAGGCTGAGCGGAAGACTGTGGGCTGGCTGGCTTCGCGCGCGGCGTCATTTTACACCGGAAACAAGCGTGCCTTCGAAAGGAATTTTGGATTTTCTGATGTCGAGAAGAGGTCCCAGTTCATAGACGTTTTTGTATCCGTACCCGTAGAGCGTATTGAATGTGTAAATGTTCAAGGAAGTTGTCGCAACCTTGCTGGCGAAGGCCCTTTGCTCGTTCTCGAAGTTGTTATTGCAGTAAATCAATATTCTGGTGGATTTGTCAGGGATGACTTTGGCGAGATCGGCTGCGGTGGCATCCGTGAGCGCGAGATGCGTGGCGCCCTGGATGTGAAGCATGGCGAACTTGGAATCGCTCCTTGCGTCGAAGACGATTGTCCCCGGTTCGGCGGCCATGCGGAGGAAGTCATCCTCGGAAATGCGGTGGGCCTCGCGTAATTTTCCGATCTCGGACGCGTCTCTCAGGAAGCCTGGATAATCAATGAGAGGATTCGGGATGGAGAGATCCGCTGCCTTTAACGCCATAGTGAAAACGGCGAGAATAACTGGAAATATTTGTCTGGTTTTCATGGTTTTTAATGGCAGGAGCAGTTTTTCAAAATCAGCACGATGTAATTTTTATTCATGTGCCGCTACATGAATAGACGGGGAACGCGTGGAAATGCTCCAGGATGGCTTGCAAGGGCGAAGAGTTCAGGAGGGCTACACGTCCGAAGACATTGCCCAGAATTTTTTAAAGGCGACGCTCCAGTCGCGGCCTTCCACGGATTTGCGCGCATTCAAGCGCATGGCTTCGAGTAATTCAGGGTCGTCGATGATGAGCAGCACCGCGGCGGTGAAAGCCTCGACATCAAGCCCCTTCGTGATGAAACCGGTGACACCATTCTGGATCAATTCGCGCGGGCCACCCTGGTCGGAGACCACGGCGGCCAAACCTGATGCCTGAGCTTCGAGGATGACATTTCCAAATGTATCAGTAGTACTCGGGAAAAGGAAAATGTCCGATGAAGCGTAGGCCTTCGCGAGTTCAAGCCCGGTGAGATAGCCGGTGCAGCAGGCATCCGGGATTTGCGCTTTCAATTCTTTCAAATAAGGGCCATCACCCACGAGGAGGAGTTGCAGCCCCTTCTTTTTGGCGCACAATTTTTTGTAAGCGGCAGCAAGCACGTCCAGGTCTTTTTCCTTGGAAATGCGCCCGACGTAGAGCAGCACGATGCTATCCTGCCTGACGCCGAATTTTTTCAAAAATGTCCGGTCACGGCGCGAAGGATCGAAGAGCGAAGTGTCCAGGCCGCGGGGGAGAATTTCGATTTTTTCCGGGGCGATGCCACGATCGATCCAGCAATTGCGATAGTGCTGGGAGTTTACGTAGAGAAGGTCGAGCTGGGAGTAGAACCAATGCATGTAGTCCCATGTAAGCGTCTCGAGAAAGCTGTCGTCGGTGAGGATTCGGATGTATTGCGGGAAATCGGTATGGTAGATGCCGCTGGTGCGGAGGCCGAGCATCTTTGCCGCAATCAGCGCGGTGATGCCGATGGGACCCGGTGTACTGATGATGAGCTCGGTGAATTTTTCCCGCTGGATGAAGTCGAGCATGTGCAGGATCGGCGGGAAACTCAGCTTTTGAAGCTCATACTCGGGCAACTCGAATTCGCCGATGGGCTGGAAATTTTTGATCGGAATGTCGGTGATCTGAATGCTGGTGCGCGATGTAACGACGATGAGATTCTCGCCTGCTGCGACTCCGGCGAGAGTCATCTTGCGGATGGTGGTGGCCACGCCGTTTACGTCCTCTAGTGTATCCGTGAACCATGCGCGTTTGTGATTCCTCAATGCAGGCGGGATTTCGCCATTGACGCTTTTGCACGCGTCCATGAGCCATTTGCGCGAGGGAGCCTGGCTTTTGAATGAGTAAATGTACGGCCCAAGCATCAGTAGAATGGGGATGAGCGTGCTGACATCCTGGATACTTTCGATGATGTTCCCGGAGGAAAGTTCCTTGACGAATTTTGTGAAATACCGGAATGCGAGCTGGTTTGCAAAAAAGTTCGCGGTGATGAATGCACGACGTTCGGGCTCCGTGACACCGGCAATGTCCTTCGCAAGCAGGCCCTTGACGTCGGTCTCCTTGAAATAGGAGGACATCTGCTTCCAAAGGGAAACGTTGGCGGGTTTGACCAGTTCGAAAATTTGCCCCGATGCGATGCCCTGGGCCAGAAAGCCCATTTTTTCCATCAGCGAAAATTCCGTAGGGTCCTTGCCTTCCATGAAACGGGAGAAAACCTTTTCGAGCAAGCCGTAGCTCTGGCGGTTGCCACGCAGGAACTTGTCCCGCACGAATGCGTACATGGTATTGTAGAGCCCGTGAGAGAGGGCGAGGGGAGTGCCTCCGCTGCCATGCACGACACATTCCCCGAGTTTTACTTTATTTAAAAAATCAGCGGAAGATCTGGTGTCTTTTGTTTCCGTGAACGCGGAGGCGGGGAAGATGCCGCCGTGATCGTCCGAGCCGGCAGTGAGGATTTTTTTCCAGGGTTCCGGGTGCGTGGGTTCCATACCCTGGCGACCGGCAAATTCCGAAAGTTTCTGCGGTGTAAGCCCAGAGAGAACGTATTGCAGAGTTTCGCTAAAGAGCGCATCGCGGAGGCCGTTGATTCCCTCGAAGGTTTTGAACAGCAGCACGAGTTTTTCAAAATGGGCGAGGCTGAGCTTTTCATCGACCCTGTAGAATGGATGGGCAACGGAGTGCGCGATGTCCTGTTGAGCGAGGTATTTCTGAAGGTCGTAAATGTTTTCGCGAAGCGATTGGATTTCGCGGTGCTGCGTCTCGTTGATCCCCCATGCAAGCAGATGCACCTGGCAGCGGTCCTCTGGGAACCACGTGGATACCTGTTCGCTAATAAAAACACCCGGTTTGTCTGCGATCTTGAGGCAGCCCTCGATGCGGTTATGATCGGTGATGGTGACCAAATCCATGCCGCGCGCACGCAGCGTTTCGTATATGGTATGCGGTTCGGAATAACTGTCGGGAAAATCAAATCTGCGTGCGATCCATTCCGCCGAGCGGTCGCTGAATCTTGAGTGAATGTGGAGATCAACCTTGGACATGGTCGTGTATTGGATCGGAATGGAAACCTGAATGCGCGGAAACCCACTCCCAATAAGTCATCGGCTCGCGATCTTCAAGAGCGAGCGCGATATATTTGTTAATCTGCCGCCAGATGGCGTCGTGATCGAGGTCGGGCGGGTGAATGCTGATGCGTAGAAGGGGATTGGATTTGAGGCGACGAAAAAGCGACGCATTCCACGCGAGGCTCGCCACACGCCGCCATGCAGTGCGCACGCTATAGACCATCGACATCGTATCGTGCCGTGCCCCGCTTGCGAGGTGGAGAACATTGCGGAGGCGCGTGGTATAGGCGATCTCGGCCTTGCGAAGCGCCTGCTCGCCGGCATCGCTTAAAAGCCACGCGGGAGCGATGAACCCCGGCGGGTGAAAGCCGATCGCCGCAAAGTCCTCACGGGCCTTCGCGAGCAATTCCCGCGCGCGGATTTCTTCGATGTCGTAAAACTCCCCTTCGTCCGCCGTGTAGGTGCGCGTCATCATTTTTTGCAGGAGGCTTTCCGCCTGCCTGCGTTCGCGCTGGTGGGTGTAACCGTGGATAACGATCTCGTGCCCGGCGTGGCCCTGTGAGACAAGCCAGTCGCAAAAAATTTTGTCTTTGAGAAAATGTCCGCGCAAATGATGATTCGGTATTACGAGCAGCGAACAATGTTTCACTCCCAATGCCTCAAGCTTGCTGAGGATGGCGCTTGATGCCTCAAAAGTAAGCGGCGACACATCGTGAATGGAGACGACCAGCGCGCGGGATGGAGGAGGGGCTTGCATCGGTCAGGCGCGGCGTTTGAAAAAGTGTTTCGCAATCAACAGCGCGCACAGCACGAGCGAAGCATACGTAAGCCACTCGCCGTGCCGCACATAAAATGTCAGCGGGCCGTTCACAGGCACATTCACGCTGCCGAACAATATCCCCTCCACAAACGAATCCCCCTTCTCGGAGCGCAACGACTGCCCGACCCTCCCCGCTGTGTCGACGAAGCAGGTCACGCCCGTATTTGCGCAGCGGATCAGCGGCCGGCGCGTCTCGATAGTGCGGAAGACTGCGTGCGCGAGCTGTTGTTCCGCCGCCGCCGATTTCAGGAACCACCCGTCGTTCGTGATGTTCACGAGCGCCTGCGCGCCATTCAGCACGAAATGGCGTGTCAAATCCCCGAGCGTGTCTTCAAAGCAGATCAAGACGCCGAGTTTGACAGGCGGATTTTGCATTTGCAGCACATTATATTCGGTTCCCGGGCGGAAATCGCCGGGGACGAGATCTCCCGCCAGCTTTGCAAAAAGCGGAAACTCATGCCGCGCAGGAATGTATTCGCCAAATGGCACCAGATGCATCTTGCGATGTGTCTGGGCATTTTTGCCGTGCCCGGTCAGTAGCACAGCCACGTTGTAATCCCCATCCTTGTCGGAATCGAGCGTGCCCAGCAAAAAACCGAAATCGCCCTTCGCCGCCAGGTTCTCGACGAAATCGTAGTTCTCCTGGTCCGCAAACATCCCGCGCGGAGTCGCCGCCTCCGGCCACAGGAGCAACTGCGGATTCATCGCGATCGCCGTGTCGGTGAGGCCCTGGTATCGCTGCAGGATTTTGTCCTCATACACGTAGTCAAATTTCTCGGTCTCGGGCACATTCGCCTGCACCGCCGCGACACGCAGCGGGATCGTTTCCTCGTGTTGCATCATCGCATGCACACCGTAGGCGAAAACGATGCCCACCATCGCCACCGTGAGCGTGAAGTCATAATGCGGCCGCACCTTGCCGGAGCGCACTTCCTGCACAAACCGCCGTACCGTCACCACCAAGATCACGTTGCACATCACCACCATGAATGACATCCCGGCCACGCCCGTGATATCCGCGATCTGGATCAGCAGGATGCTCGCATGCAGCGCCACGCCGATGTTATTCCAGCCGAATCCGCTGAACACCGTCCCCCGCAGCCATTCCTGCCCCACCCACGCCGCCGCGCAGATGATGCCGAGCCCGAGATTGTGCCGCGAGCTGAGAAATTTCGCCGGGTTGCTCCCTGCGGGAAAAGCCACGCAGCCCGTGAACCATCCCCACAGCGCGAAGTAGAGCGCCAGGTAGCTCATCAGCCCGAACCACGCCAGGAATCCCAGCACGCGCGGCTCCATCAGGCCTGTCACAGTCGTCAGCCAGAAAAATGTGATGCTGAAAAAAGTCACGCCCGTGCAAAAGCCGAGCCCCGCTTTTTTCAACCACACACGCCTGCCCCGCGCGCCATCATCAGGCGAAAACCAGAGCGCCCACAGCAGCGGCGTCAGCGCGATCCAGCAGAGCCAGCTCTGGTCGAAACGCGGAAAGCAAAGCGCGATCAGCGCCCCGCTCAAGGCAGCCGCAACCCAGGGGGAAATTTTCCGCGCCAGCCAGCGACCCGTCATTCGCGGCGCACGCGGCGGCTGCGTTTGACTTGTTTGCGGCGGGGATCGATCGCTTCCTTCAGCTCGCGTGAGTAACCGGAATTCACATGGAAATTCGCGATTTTCACGTCATCGGTGTTGTGCAGCGAGCGCTTGTCGGAGTTTACGTAGCCGAGCATGATCAGGCCGCGCAGAGTATCCATAAGCTCGGCCTCCTCTAGGCCGCGGACGCGTTCCAGCAGCGTTTCACCGTCAATCGAGGTTCCGCCCAGGCCCATTGCCTTCAACACGGTAATTTCGCCGCCATCGAGATGGATATCACCCATAAAAGTTTATATCGTAAAAATTTTGCCCGCGATCCTAGGCGGATAACCGTTCCTCAGCATCACGCTGCAACCACTTCCAGAGCTGGTCAAGTGAACTTTGCACCTCTTTTTTAATGCTGTCCAATTCCGCCGTCGAAAACTTTTTGCCCCCCTCCGGGTCCTGGTGGGCAAACATATAAAACTTGATCTTAGGTTCCGTGCCGGAAGGGCGCACCGCCACCCGGCGCCCGTCGGCCAGCTCGAGGATCAGCATCCGCTCGGAGGGAATCTTGTCCCCCTCCACGTCATGGAAGGTCTGCGTGGCGAAATTCTTGAGGCCCGTCACCGCCACTCCTTCCACATCCTTCGGCGGGGTCGAGGCATAGGAATCGGCCAGCTTCTTGATCTTTGCCGCCCCTTCCGCGCCCTCGAATGTAAGCGAGCCGTTCTTCTCCAGGTAAAATCCGAACTCCGAGTAAATCTCATCCAGCAGCCCGTCGAGCGTCAGCCCCCTGGACTTCGCATAGGCTGCTACCTCCGCGAACATCGCCGCCGCGCCGTTCCCGTCCTTGTCGCGCACGAAATCCGCGCCGCTGTAGCCGTAGCTCTCCTCGCCGCCGAAGACGTAATAGCTCGAGCCCTGGAGCCGCAGCGCGCGCGTTTCGGCTTCCGGCAGCGCCCGGTAATTTTTCTTCACATCCGCCGGCAGCGCGTTTTCATATTTGCCGAGTTTTTCGCCGATGTATTTGAAGCCCGTCAGCGTCTCCACGCAGCGCAGGCCGTATTTCAGCGCGATCGCCTTTTGCAAATCCGTGGTCACAAAAGTCTTGATGATCACCCCGCGGCTCGCGTTCGCAGGCGTCAGCACCCCTTGGTCAAACAGCGTTTTCGCCCGGTAGTAGGCCATCAGCGAGCCGATCTGGTTGCCGGTGAAAAGCTGCATCCCGCCCGCCGCGGTGCGCGCTGCCACGCCCATGCGGTCGCAGTCCGGGTCGGTCGCGATCACCAGGTCCGCCTTTTCCTTATCGGCCTGCTCCACCGCCATTTTCAGCGCCTCGGCATTTTCCGGGTTGGGGGATTTGACTGTAGGGAAGTTCCCGTCCTTCACATCCTGCTCAGCCACGGTGCTGAAGGTGAACCCAAGCTTCTTGAACATCGGCCGGATGATCTCGCCGCCGGTGCCGTGGATCGAGGTATAGACGATCCGCAGCCCTTTCTCCTTCGCCACCATCTCCGGTTGTAACACAAGCGTCTTCAGCCGCGCCATGTAGGCGTCATCGACCTCAGCCCCGAGCGCCTGCAGTGTTCCCTGCCTGGAAGCCTCGAGCGGCTCGTACACGTCCGATTCCACCGCGTTCACCTTGGCGATTATCCCGCTCGCGTGCGGCTCCACCACCTGCGCCCCGTCGGAAAAGTAAACCTTGTAGCCGTTGTCATGCGGCGGGTTGTGGCTCGCCGTGATCACGATGCCCGCACTCGCGCCGAGATGGCGCACCGCAAACGAAAGCTCCGGCGTCGAGCGCGGCGCCTCAAAGAGCGCGGCGTCACAGCCATTCTCCACCGCCACTTTCGCGGCGCGTTCCGCAAAATCCCGCGAGAAATGCCGCGTATCGTGCACGATCACGATCTTCGGTCGCCCCGGCAGATTGTTCTTCGCCGTCCACTCCTTCACATACGCCACCAGCCCCTGCGTCGCCCGGCTGATGTTGTAATAATTCATCGAGTTGGTGCCCACGCACGGGTGTTCAGGACACCCAGACGTTGCCGCCCCGCCGCGTTCCGCCGCTGTCACCACCTTGCCGATTGTCCGTCCGCGCAGCCCGCCCGTGCCGAATGCCAGCGTGCGGAAAAAACGGTCGTTCAGCTCCTCCCACGCCGCAGCCTTCACCAGCTCATCCACGCTTCGCGCGTAAAGGGGTGAACTGCTGTGCGCCAGCAATTGGAGAATGTTTTTTGCGCTGCTCCCCAGCAATTTGCCGGACTGCACCGCGCCATCGAGTTGCAACTTTAAATCGCTCATTCGCCCGCAATCCTAAAAATCGCGCGGCTGGATTGCAAACTTATGTTGGAGAAGATGAATCAAGTGGGGATTCAGACTCTAAGGGTCTGAAAAGTCCTACGCAGGAAGTTGAATTGCCGCGGGCAATTCACGCAATGTTTCGATGATCGCGTCCGTCTTCACGGGCATCCCCCACACCGTATTTCGCACCCATATCGTCTTCATTCCGGCCCGTGAAGCTCCTTCAATATCCGCTACGGGGTGGTCCCCGACGAAGATCGTTTCCCCGGGAGACATCCGCAGCCGCCGGGATGCGCGTTGGAATATCTCCGTTTCCGGTTTGCGGATTCCCTCTTCCTCCGAAATGAGGATCGTACCAAGGAATTGCTCGACCCCAAGGCTGCGAATGGCGCTCCGCTGGAAATCTGAACGCCCGTTGCCGATAAGACCGAGACAGTAGCCGAGGGATGTCAGCTCATTGAGAACCGGAACGAGATCGGGATAGGGAATCGCCGAATGTGCGAATTGGGATTCGTAATCGGCAAGTAGCTCCTCCCAGCTCGCGGCTGTGATGCCGAGCTCGATCACAAGTGCCTGATAAACGGCATCCTTCCAAACGTGTCCATGGTCGTCCAATTCGATGAACCGGGAGGCGTAATGTTGCTTTGGAATGTGCTGCACGGCAGGCAGCCGGTCATGTTGCGCTGAAATGAAATGCTGAAGCGAACTTTCGCGGTCCAGCAATGTGCCGTCCAGATCGAAAAGAATGGCTTTGATCACAGAATGAAAGGATGAGGAAACGCCTGGCTTTGGATTATTTGCGCGCCGGGGTAGCCTTCTTCTTCCCCGTTTTCCCCTCCAACTGAACCTTGTGCGCCTTGACAATCGCCGCAATCAACCCCGGAAAGCGCCTGTCCACTTCCTGGCAGCGGGAGGTATTGTGCATCTCGACTCCTTGCCGTTCGGACCGGATCAAACCCGCTTCCCTCAGCGCCTTGAAATGCTGGGAGAGGGTGGATTTCGGAATGGTCCTCTCGCTGACCTTCAAAAAGTTCGAGCAATTTTGCGAGCAGACCGAGCCGGCAATGTCGGCAAAGATCGCCACACGCACGGGATCGGAGAGCGCGTGGAGGATGCCCTCGACCGTGATGTCGTCAATCGAAGGATGAAAAAGTGGCCTCATTGCCTCGTAACATACTTCAACTTGACAGATAGTTCAATAGTTCTTATGTTCGGAACTATGGAAGTGATGCATCTGCTTTACATGCAGGTTTCGTATATCCCTTCGACAAAAATAGAAATTCAATAAAAGAAAAACACATATGAGCAAACTCACAGGCAAGGTAGCAGTCGTCACCGGCGCATCCAAGGGCATCGGCGCCGCCATCGCCAAGTCACTCGCCGCGGCAGGCGCATCCGTGGTGGTAAACTACGCATCCAGCAAGGCTGGCGCGGATACCGTCGTCGCCGCCATCACCTCCGCCGGTGGCAAGGCCGTCGCCGTGGGGGGCGACGTCTCCAAGGCCGCTGAGGCGCAGGGGATCATCGACGCAGCCATCAAGAATTATGGCCGTCTCGACATTCTCGTAAACAACTCCGGCGTTTACGAGTTCGGCGCGATCGAGGCCATCACCGAGGAGCATTTCCACAAGCAGTTCAACATCAATGTCCTCGGCCTCCTGCTCGTCACTCAGGCCGCTGTGAAGCACCTCGGCGAAGGCGGCAGCATCATCAACATCGGTTCCGTCGTCAGCCGCATCACGCCTCCCGGCAGCGCGGTTTACACCGGCACCAAGGGCGCGGTCGATGCCATCACCGGCGTCCTCTCCCGCGAACTCGGCCCGAGAAAGATCCGAGTCAACGCGCTCAACCCCGGCATGGTCGAGACCGAAGGCACCACCAGCGCCGGCTTCATTGGCTCGGACATGGAGAAGGCGCTCATCCCGCAGACCCCGCTCGGCCGCATCGGCCAGCCCAACGATATCGCCTCCGTCGCCGTCTTCCTGGCCTCGGATGACTCCGGCTGGCTCACCGGCGAGCAACTCCTCGTGGGCGGCGGCCTCCGTTAGACTAATCCGTAAACACTAAACTCCAACCGGGTACCCCATCCAACGCGCCGCTTCAACGCGCGCTTGGATGGGGCTTCCCATTTTAGGGCTGTAAAACTAGACGTCGCAGCGACCTTCCGGGTAGCGCCTGCGGCTCGCAGGCACTTTTCGGCGGCTCGCCGAAAAGACCAAACGGCGCGTCTTTTCTTCAACCACCACCGCCCTAAACTGCGCCTTCCCCAACGCAAAGCGTTGCTCTCTTCTTCCGGGGAGCGCACTCGTCTCGAGTGCTGGTCATGGTGTCCCGCCATGACGAACTTTTTCCTCCACCGTCAACTCCAAGGAAACCGCCACCCGGCAAACCGATTCCATAATGCCCTGAATCGCCAGCCAATCCCCGGATGATCACCGCGACTTCTTCCGAACACCCACAGACTTCTTCCCCTTCCGCTTCCTCGGCTTCGGCTCCACGCCGATCCGCTCATCCCCGCGCAGCACCGATTTCACAACCGCCATCGCCGTCTTCTCAAAAGCCGGATCGTTTTGCGAAATATACAACCACTTCCCCAGCACGGGATGCACCGAAAGCTGCTTCCACTCCTTCAAAAGCGCGGGATGCTGCTCCTTGTGGGTGATCACCAGCAGCCCGTTCCACGGTTCCTCCCCATCGATCACTGCAACCGAGAGCTTTCCATTGATATAAGCCGCCTCGCTGCCAAAAAACCGCTTGCGGAGATATTGCGGATGACTCTCGAAAGGCTCCAGCAGCCACTCCAGCGGATGCGCCTTTTTGGCCTGAAATTGCAATTCCAAATCACGCATCCGGCAAGCCAACATCCTCGGCAAGAAACGCCTTCACCGCCTCCACGTCCTGATCCACAACCTGCACCCTTACGCCACCAATGGCATTCGAGTAAAATGGATCGATCTGGATCAAGTTCTCATCCTGCACATAAGCCTCGAACCCCGCCGATTCCAATCGCATCCGCAGCAAGTGGGCCTCTTCAGGCTTGGTGAATGTGGCGATGGTTTGCATTTTTAATTGGTCCTCATTTTTCCTGCGACACGGGAAATTTACCACCAAGACACCAAGGCACCAAGATTTTATAACAAAACCTCGTCATCCCTTTCTGTTCTTTCCGTTTTTTCCTGTTCAATTTCTTCTCCCTCTTTGCGCTCTTAGCGCCCTTTGCGTTTAATTTACTCCCCCTTGCCGGCTTGGTGGTGGAATCCTCCTTGTAAATCCCCCCAAATCTGCCGATTCTAACCCTCCCTTTATGTCAGACAAACCCAAACGCATCGTTTTGAAATTCGGCTCCGGAATCCTCGCGAAATCCGATGGCAGCGCCCTGGAGACGGACCAATTCCGCCGCTTTGCCTCCGAGGTTTCCGCGCTTGTCCGGGCGGGCCACGAGTGCATCATTGTATCGAGCGGCGCCGTGGCGGCGGGGCTGAAATCCCTCGGCCTCAAGGAGCGCCCGGACGATCTTCCCACGCGCCAGGCTTGCGCCGCGGTGGGCCAGTCGAAACTCATGGAGCTTTACGCGACCTCCTTCGCAAAACACAAAATCAACGTCGCCCAGTTGCTGCTCACGCACGAGGACCTCGACAGCCGTCTCCGCTATCGCAACGCGAAGAGCACGCTCAACCGGCTGCTCCAGTGCGGAAACGTCGTCCCGATCATCAACGAAAACGACTCCGTTGCCGTCGAGGAATTGAAATTTGGCGACAACGACCGCCTTTCCGCCGAGGTGGCGATCCTTGCGGATGCCGATCTGCTGGTGCTCCTCACCAGCGTGGACGGACTCCTCGATAAAAAAGGCAGACTCGTCCCCCTGGTGGACGATGTAAAAAAAGTGCAGTCACTGGCTCGCGTGGAGAAGGGCAAATTCTCCGTGGGCGGCATGGTGACCAAGCTCCAGGCCGTGAAGATGGCTGTGGATGCCGGCGTGCATGCGGCGATCGCAAATGGCCGTACTCCCGGGCAGATTCCCGCCCTGGTGGCAGGCAAACCGGCGGGCACTCTTTTCCCTGTAAAACCGATTATAAAATCGTAAGCACATTATAATGTGCAATGCACAGTGATTTAGTGTAAGCAATCCAGAGTCAATTCATCGGGTATGGCCGGTGGAACATTGTTATATATTTAAAACAGCCACTCTCGCATGAGCCTTCAAGACCAGATTCTCGATTACGGCAAGCGCGCCCGCGCCGCGGCACGTGCGCTGGCGAGGCTGAACACGCAGCAGAAGAATACCGCGTTGAACGCCATGGCTGGCCAGATCGTTTCCGATACCGCTGCCATCCTTGCCGCGAATGCGAAGGACGTCAGCAAGGGACAGGCGGATGGCCTGTCTCCCGCCATGATCGACCGGCTCACGCTCGACACAAAGCGGGTCAACGCCATGGCCGATGGCATCCGCCAGGTGGCGACGCTGCCTGATCCCGTGGGTGAGGTGATCAAGGAATGGACGCGCCCGAACGGCATCAGGATTTCCAAGGTCCGCGTGCCGATCGGCGTGGTGGGCATCATTTACGAGTCGCGTCCGAATGTGACGAGCGACGCCGCCGTGCTTTGCACGAAGACCGGCAACGCCACGATCCTTCGCGGCGGTTCCGAGTCGATCCATTCGAATCTCGCCATTGCCGATGCTTTGCAACGGGGCGGGACAAGTGCGGGCCTGCCTGCCGATAGCATTTTACTGGTCCCCACCACCGACCGCGAAGCCGTGAAGCACATGGCGCAGATGGACAAGTACATCGACCTCATCGTTCCCCGTGGCGGCCACGCGCTCATCGAGGCGGTGGTCACCCATGCGCGCATGCCCGTGATCAAGCATTACCACGGCGTCTGCATCGCCTATGTGGACAAGGAGGCCGATCTCGACATGGCGGACAAAATTGTGGTGAACGCAAAGACGCAGCGTCCCGGCGTCTGCAATGCCATCGAGACCGTTCTGGTGCACCGCGATGTCGCGGAGAAATTTTTCAAGAAAACCGGCCAGTCGCTGCTCGACAGGGGCGTCGAGATTCGCGGCGACGAGGCCGTGAAGAAAATCATGGGGGATAAGGTCAGGCCCGTGAAGGAGTCTGACTGGACGACTGAATACCTCGATCTCATCATTGCGGCGCGCGTGGTGGACAGCATCGAGACAGCCATCGGGCATATTGAGCACTACGGCTCGCATCACAGCGATTGCATCGTCACGCGCGATTCGCAGAGTGCGGAAAAATTTTTGAACGAAGTCGATTCCGCCACCGTTTACTGGAACGCATCCACACGGTTTACCGATGGCGCGGAGTTCGGCTTTGGAGCGGAGATCGGCATCAGCACCGACAAGCTTCATGCGCGCGGCCCGATGGCGCTCGAGGAACTCACTACTTACAAATATTTGATCCGCGGCGACGGCCAGATCAAGGAATAACCAAACGGCGCCCCGGGCCGCAACAAAAGCACACGCTTCCAACCCATGAAAAAACAACAAATCATCCTCCCCATCGCGCTGCTAGGTTTCGCCCTGGCTGCCTGTAACAAACAAGAACCGGCCGCCAATGGAGGCGCAAACCCTGCGGCGCAGCCGCCGCAGGTTTCGCTGGAAACAAAATTGACCACCGCATACGGCTTCGCCGCGAAGGCGCCCTCAAATATCGAGGGATACTGCGCTTTTTACGGACTCGGCAAGCTCTGGCACGACATCAAGCAAAGCCCGGTCCTGGCGGCGATCCGCACGAACCCGCTTGTCACCCAGGTGACGGGTGATCCTTCCTTCAAAAAGGGGTTCGATCAATTTTCCCAGAATCCCGAGGCCGGTAAATGGCGCGCGATCACTTCGGATGCCCTGGGCAACGAGACATTCCTCGAATTCGCTCCGGGAAGCTCCGCGATCCTGGCTTCATGGATTCGTTTCAATGACGAGAATCGCATTGGAAATCTGAAAAGAGCGCTCGCGGGGAGGACCGCAGGCGGTCCGCCGCCCAAACCCTACGACCTTCAGTCGATGCTCCCGTTTTTGAAGACGCTGGAAGTGCCGCCGATGGTCGTGGGATTCAAGATGGGCGCGCAAAAAGTGGCGTTGAATGCGGAACTGGACAATGCCGAGAAAAACCTGCCGCCCGGCGCGGAGCTCACGACATTCAGTTTGAACGGCAATCTTCCTTTCAAGTCCCTCGTAGTGGTCGTGGGCAAGGTGCTTCCCGCTCCCTTGCAGGACGCGTTGAAGAATATGGTGGCTCAATCGATCACCGATCCCAAGGAGGCGGATGACACTTTTCAGGCATTGCTCGCCCGCCGCGTGGAGATTGCCTACGGTTACGTCGGCGATTACTTTGTCGCATCCATCGGATCGGATCACGCGCATTTGAAACTTGCCGCGAACTTCGGCGAGTCGGTGCTTTCCCGTCCCGAGGTCGCCGTGGCGGCCAATTACGCGGGCAAACCGTTGTTCTCCTTCTCGTGGTCCAGCCCGGAATTGATGGCCGGCATGCAACGGAAGCTCCAGTTGTCCCCGTACTACGAGAAGCTCAAGCCGGAAATCACCCGCTCGCTCGCTTCCGGCGACGCGGCGAAACTTGAGACGGATTTGAAGCGGCTCGACACGGAGGCGGATGCTGTTTTCACGCAGAATTTTACGCCGATGGTCGGCGTGTGCTACCGCGACCACGGGCTGCGCGGGGAGACGTTTGGCGGCATCAAGCCCACCGGGGCCGCGCCTTTGAAATTTTCCACCGTACCCCCAGCCGATACCTTTTTGTGGGTGGACTCGGTTTCCGATCCTGTGAGGGCCGCGGCGCTCCGCATATGGTTCGAGGATCTCGCAACGACTTCCTACGACACATTCCAGCGCGTCGGCCTGCCTCTCGTGACGGATGCGCAGCGGATGCAGTTTGGCCTTTTCCAAACGATGGGCCTCCCGAAGCTGGTCGATTTATACAAGATCTCGCGTGACCAGTTTGCAAAGAGCCTCGGTTCTGAAGCTGCATTTGCCCTCGACCTGAACGGCGAGATCCCCGCGCTGCCGATGATTCCGCCGCAGTTGCACGATGGCGGGCGCATGTTCCGGGTCGCCTACATGAGCGATGTGCAGGATCGTGCGTTGCTCGGCCAGAGCTGGACCAGTTACCTCAAGCTCTTGCGCGATATCGCCCAGATGATCCCGCAGGCGGCGATGCTCCCCGGTGGAATCCCCGACGCGACCAATGAGGTGGTCGATGGCGTGACGCTTTCCTACTACAAGCCACCGCTCGAAACCGGTGATCTGCTGCCGAATATCGCGACCACGGACAAGACCTTTGTCATGAGCACCTCGCGCACCTGGTCGCTGGCCTTGACCAAGTCCGCCATGAATGCGGCTGCTCCCGCGAAGCCGCTCTCGCTCGATTTCCACGTGAACTTCAAGCCGGGGATCGATTTTGCGGTGACGTGGATGGCGCTGGCGGCGCAGTATCCCAATATCTTCTTCAGCGGCGACCAGGCTAAGGCGGAGCAGTTCAAGAAACTGCAACCCGATCTTACCTCGCTGCTGAATGCACTCCGTCCCCTCCAGGGGATAGATGGCCAGGTCTTTGAGGAAAACGGCGTCCGGCGCATGTCGAGCGCGATCATCTGGCAGAAGTAGAAAGCTGGGAAGTTCGCGGTGAAAAAACTGTTCCCGCAACTTTTGGTGCTGCTCGCCCTGGCGGTGATACCCGCGGCGGGTTCGGCGCTGTTTCATCCGAGGAAACCGCTGTGGAACGAGGTCGAGGAAGTGCCGGGCCCCGGCGAGGTGCTTTTGCAGACGGCGCAGGAATGGGGCGGCAAGGTGCTGTGGCTCGACGCCCGCACGAAGGCGGAGTACATCCCCGCCCATATCCCCGGCGCGATGCCGCTGAACGAGGATGATTGGGACACTCTCCTGCCTCGCGTGCTGGCCGTATGGAACAAGGACAGGATCGTCGTGGTCTATTGCAGCCGGAGCTGCAACGCCAGCAAGGAAGTGGCGGGGCGGCTGCGGGAGGATGTGCAGTTGCCGCAGGTCTATGTGCTGAAAGGAGGCTGGGAGTCATGGCTCGCGGAGAAAAAATGATGCGTTCTGCCTTGCGAATCCTGGCAGTGCTGGCCGGCGCGATTTTTATCTATGCCGGGGCACTCAAAGCCCTCGATCCTGCGCGCTTTGCAAACGACATCGCAAACTTCAAGCTCCTCCCGTGGCACGGGGCCGTGCTGCTCGCGCTCTATCTTCCGTGGCTCGAGATCATTTGCGGCGCGGCGTTGATTTTCAAGCGGTTGGTTTCCGGCGCGCTGCTTGTTCTCGGTTTGCTCTGCCTCGTTTTTCTCGGGGCGCTCGGTTTGGCAAAGGCGAGGGGACTCGATATCTCCTGCGGTTGTTTTGGGCGGATGTTCATACATTCCGTGGAGGTATCCGCGATGATCGACACCGGGATTTTTACGGTGCTGCTGGTGCTTTTCTGGAACGAGATCCGGCGGGGAAAAGATTGCCGGTGATGGGCCCCCGGGTGTTAGAGTGCCGCCATGGACTTCAGTAAACTACGCGTTCTCGTCACGGGCGGCGCCGGATTCATCGGCAGCGCGCTGGTGTGGGAATTGAACCGCCGCGGCTGCGAGGACATCGTCATCACCGACATCCTTGGCACCTCGGAAAAATGGAAAAACCTCGTCCCGCTGCGCTTCGCCGATTACCTGGAGGCGGAGGATCTGCTTCCGCGGCTGGATGGAAATGCGCTCGGCAATTTCGACCTCGTCCTGCATCTCGGCGCCACCTCGGCGACCACCGAGCGCGACGCCTCGCATCTCGTCCGCAATAATTTCGAATACACCAGGCGACTCGCCGCATGGTCGCTGGCCAGCAACGCATGGTTTGTCCATGCCTCCTCCGCCGCGACCTACGGCGACGGCAGTGCCGGCATGAGCGACACGGACCCGGACATCGAAAAATTCCGCCCGCTCAACATGTACGGATACTCGAAGCATCTCTTCGACCTCTACGCGAAGAGGCATGGATTCCTCGACCGCATCGTCGGCTTGAAATACTTCAACGTCTTTGGCCCGAATGAAGACCACAAGGACGACATGCGCAGCCTCGTGAACAAGGCCTATTCGCAGGTCGTGAAAACCGGCGTGATCCGCCTCTTCAAGAGCCACCGCCCCGACTGCAAGGACGGCGAACAGAAGCGCGATTTCCTCTACGTGAAGGACGCCGTGGCAATGACGCTGCACCTCGCCGCGCAATCCGGCGCGGGCGGCCTCTTCAATATCGGCTCCGGCGAGGCCCACACCTGGATCGAGCTGGCAAATGCCGTGTTCGCCGCGCTCGGCAAGCCGCCCCGCATCGAGTTCATCGACATGCCCGAAACGATCCGCGACAAATACCAGTATTTCACCCGGGCCGACACCGGCAAACTCCGCGCGGCAGGTTACGAAAAATCCGTCACTCCCCTCGACGAATCAGTCGCCGATTACGTAAAAAACTACCTCGTCTCCGGCCGCCACCTCGGAGACGAAAGTGCGTTTTAGACAAGGCTAATCAACCCTTACCAACCGTCAGCCACCCCGCATCCCTGCCATCAACGGCCCGCCGACCCTTTTCCCCGAGCCTGCATTTTTTCGATTTTCGGCGCAAGATCCTCCGGCTTGAAAATCGGCGCCGAGCACGAATTGTTGGTGCAGATATAAACCGCCGCCTGCGGCAGGTCGGGATAAGTCACGTCCGGATGGAGAGCTTCCGTATGGGGCTCCTGCCATTCGATCTGCTTGTAGTTGCCGGGATACCGCACCGCCGCAGCAAAGAGTTTTTTCGCCGCGTCATCACTCTTGGATCCCACCACCACGATGTGCAGCGGAGCCGAGTTGGTTTCCATGTCCGCGAGCAGCAATCCCCCGACGTACGCGCCCCGTTTCGTGGCGATTTCCGGCGTGGAAAGAAAGCGCATCGCGCACTTGGCGAGGTCACGATAATGGAAGTTGTCCGTGTAGTAATACAGCAGGTTCGCGAACCGCGCCACGTCCACGTTTTCATCAAACTCCGGCTTGGATGGGACGATGTTTGATTCTGAAATAGCCGTGGTCATGACGCCCGCCGCGTCGTCTTCAGGCTGGCACCGGTCGATGATGAATATGGCGGCCTGCTCGGACTGAAAGAGCCATTGCACGTCCCCGGTCACCTCATAAAGGCCAAGACAGGCGCGCCCCATGTAAAGCGCGTCCCCAAGGAACGGCCCTGCTTCGTTTTCGGCATCGTGCCGCCAGCCGCCGCTCGGCATCGAGCGCTGATGAAGTATCGTATTCGTGGCGTTGAGCGCTTCGTCGAGGTAGCTCTGGTTGCCGGTGGCGGCATAGAGCTTTGCGAGTGCATAAATCATCCATCCGTTTTCGCGTGCGTAAACATGCTTGTCCACGCGAGGGATGCCCTGCTTCCGGCGGCCGGCATCGTCCAGTTTGAAGTAATCCGCCGAGTGGACTCCATCCACCACATCGGCATCCTGGCTGGTATAATAGGAGCCTTCCGGGCTGGTGAGAAAATCGCGCACAAACCGGTGAATGTTTGAGGCGGCATGCAAATACGTGGGATCCTTCCAGTACATGTATCCCATTGCATACATGCGGAGGTTCTCCCCCTGGAACTGCATGATTTTTTCAAAGTGCGGATGGTTCCAATCCCCGTCGGTCGAGTATTGATAGACACCGCCCCAGACCGGGTCGATCAATTGCAACTGCGCCGTGAGGGTTTGTTTCGCCAGTTTTTCCATGCGGATATCGCCTGCCCTGGCTTGTGTCATGCAGTATTCGACATTGTTCCAGTCGAGATATTTCTGGTCCCGGCCCCAGCTTCCATATTTTCCATCGTAACCCGCCAGCAGGGCCGCCTTCAGATCTTTTCGCTGGGCATCCGTGAGGATGGAGGTTTTCGAATATTGCACTTTCTGAGAGTCATCATTCGCCGACGGACCTGGCGTGGGGTCGTCTATGAACGCCTGAAGCGTGGATGCCATGCCCTCCGGGGGGATAAAGCCGCGCCGTTTTGCGAGTTCGCTGCCGTCGGACGCAAAAATGACCGTGGCCGGCCAGCCGTAATCTTCATAACGGTTTGAGAGATCAGGACGCGAATCCTGGTCGACGCTTACCGCAATGTACTTCGAGCGGATCAGCGCGATAACCTTGGGATTACTGTAAGTCTGCTGGTCCATCACGTGGCACCAATGGCACCAGACCGCGTGGAGATTCAGGAGGACGAGTTTATCCTCGGCCTTCGCTTTTTCGAAGACGGCCGGCGACCATTCCTGCCATTCGATACCGTCCGTTTTGGGCGCGTCAGCGCTAAACGCGAACTGTCCCAGCAGCAAGCACCCTATGAAAATCAATCCCTTCATCAGCCATTCAACTTCTTCTTTGCGTAAATTTTTCCGATCACCCAGTCCAGAGAAAATACACCGGGGCCGAATATAAATACGATCAGCGAAGCCAGAAGAAAAAGAAACGCGGCATCGGAGACAAATGAATCCGGATCCTTGAAAATATTCAACAGGGTATCCCGGCTGGCCGTGAGGTACGCCACGCAGAAATTGATGATGAGCGGGATTGTAATGATGCGCGATGCGAGCCCCAGGAGGAGCAGTATGCCGCAAATGGATTCCGTGTAACCGGAGACGTACACATTGAATGTCGGGAATGGGACGCCCCATTTCTGGAATCTTTCCACCATGGTGGGAACATCAGAAAGATGGGCATGCCCGGAGACAAACATCTGCCACCCCCAGTAAAGCCGGATAATGAGCAGCAGCGGGGAGCCAAGAAATGAAGCACCACAGACAAGCCAGCCGTAACATTTTGCGAAGAGGTCGATGAGGTTTTTCATAGTGGATTATTTTTCGTAGCGGCAGAACCAGCCGAGTGAGGACCAATTCTGAAACCATGTTTTGATCTGTCCAGCCCAGTCTGTATCGCGGGATGCGCGGCGCAAGGCACGAGTGCATGCCTCTTCCACGGTGGCTCCCTTGCGCAGCGCATTGAGCAGGGCGTAGGATTCCGGGGTGAGGCGTTTGTAGTAAAGCGAGCAATCGTGGCGGTGGACCGCCACGAAAGTCTTTGCGTGTTTTGGCAGGGGTGGGGGTTTAAGTTTTGAGGCTTTCGGGCCCGAGGTCTTTGCATTGCTGGCTTCGCCGCGCAGGGCGTCGTGCTTTTTCACGGCAAGCATGAAATCGTCCACCGGAAAGTCGAGCGCCAGAAGCGAGATGTAGGGCTGGAGACCGAGTTGCAATTTTGCGGGATCCGCCCCGAGTAATTCATCGACATGCAGCGGGGTGTTTGCCGCCTCGTCGAACGCAAGGATCTGCGCCCACTCGAACCGGACGATATCGAGGGCGATATCGAGATTTTTACCGGCCCACTTTGGTTCGGCTCGGAGAAATTTTTCAAGGCGACTGCCGAGATTACGCAGGGTGAACGAGGCGGACGGGTATTTTGCGAGATAAGCCTCTGCCAGTTTCATGAAAGGATCATTTCCCAGCACGGCTCGCAGGCCGGGATAGTCGTCGTAAAAGCAATCGAGCACCCGGAACCAGTAGCTGCGGCTGTAGATTTCCAGGCGCTCGGCGGCGGTGAGGCGGTCGTTGGGCTTGATGAACCCGTTGATCACCACGGACATCTTCCGTCCATCGGTCCAGCGCGGTTGCAACCTGTCATCGGACGTGAGCGGCAGGAAAAGCGCGCCCGCCATGAGGCGTTGCACGTCGCGGAGATCCTTGAGGGACTTGATCTCAGGCCGCGGCGACCGGCGTGGTGTGGGCTTCGAGGAATTTTGCGGCTTTGAGAGCTTCATGGTGGACTTCGTCAAACGAGGGGATGCGGTCATCCCACTCGAGGAGTGTTGCGGTATGGCCGCAGAGTTTAATGGCGTGGGCGTAAAGTTTCCAGACCGGATCGAGCACCGGATGATCGTGCGTATCGAGGATGTATTTCTTGAACTTCGAGTGGCCTGCGATGTGGATCTGCCCAACGCGATGATGCGGCACGTTGTTGAGGTATTCGAAAGGGTCGAAGTTGTGGTTCTTCGAGGAGACGTAGATGTTGTTCACATCGAGCAGGATTCCACAATCCGCCTGCTCGGCCACTTCACTAAGGAACTCCCACTCGGTCATATCCGAGGCGTGGAATTCGGCGTAGCTGCTCACGTTCTCCACACATACCGGCACCTCGGTGAAGTCACGTACCTGGCGGATTTTTTGCGCGGTGTGCTTTGCCGCGGAATGCGTGTAGGGCATCGGCAGCAGATCGTGCGTATAGCGGCCATCCACGCTGCCCCAGCAAAGATGGTCGGAAAGCCAGGGAGTGTTTGTGCGTTTTACGAGGCGCTTCAGTTTATTCAGGTGCTCGCGGTTCAGCTTTTCCGCGGAGCCGAAATACATGGACACGCCGTGTTGCACCACGCGGTACTGCTCGAGGATTTTGTCGAGAACCTCGAGGGGGCGGCCCCCGTCGACCATGAAATTTTCCGAGATGATTTCAAACCAGTCCACGACCGGCTTTTGCTCGAGAATATGGCGGTAATGCGGCACGCGCAGCCCCAGGCCGATGCCGTAATCGGTGAAGTTATTGAAAGGGTTTGCTGGCATTTCGAGAAGGAGAGAACCGGGGGACGAAGCCCGGTTCCCAAATTTTTCCGGGATGAAACATCCCTATTTGAGTCACATGGGTTTGTTGGTGTTGCAACCGCCTTTGCCTTTGCAGGAATTTTTGCCTGTGCAGCCGTTGTCGCCGCCTTTGCATCCGCCCTGGCCTTTGCAGGAATTTTTTCCGGTGCAATCATGCTTGCCTTTGCAACTGCTCTTTCCGCCACAACCATCCTTTCCGCTGCACGCGTTTTTATCCGCGAGCTGGTGGATGGTGTTTCCGGCAATTAATCCGGCGAACTGCGCCGGGGAGCCGGCGACCTGTGCCGCGCGCGCCTGGATTGCAAATGAACCTGTGAACAGTCCGGCCATTGCGGCGCCCGCCATCAGTGATCTGGAAGATTTTTTCATAGGAATATTGGTTTCAAGGCGGAGACCCGGGATTGGAACCCGGATCCCCGCTTGAAACGGGAATATCAGTCCTACATCTTGCTGCCGTCGGTGGCGCAACCGCCCTTGCCTTTGCAGGAATTCTTGCCTTTGCAGCCATTGTCACCGGTCTTGCAACCGCCCTTGCCCTTGCAGGCATTCTGGCCTTTGCAGGAATTTTTGTCAGAATCGGCCAATTGATGAATGGCAGAGCCGATGGTGCTGCTGCTGGCGTTGACTGCATGAGCACGCACTGCCGTACCTGTGAACAAGCCAGCCATCGCCGCGCCTACGATCATTGTCTTTGATGATACTTTCATTGGGTTTTGTCTTTCTGTTGTTTTTGTTGATTTGCGAACCATTAGCACCGCTTGCGGATGCACACGGCATTATGATGTTTGCTCATGATATTCGAGAAGCTCAATTGTTTGGATGCAAAAGAATTTTGGAAGCTGGATCGGAAAATGACGGAGGCTGAAATCCGAAATTGCGGCGCTGCTTTGAATTTTTTTCGCATTTTTTCGTCGTTTTTACTCTGGAGCGCCTTGACAGGGCTTGACGTTTTTTTGGGGATAAGAAGGTTTTACCGCTAAGGGCGCTAAGGACGCAAAGGAGGAGATACTGGATGCCTGATACTGGATTGCCGCCCTCGCTCCTCGACTTCTCCATGAGTCGAATCTCCAAGAGTCGAGTCTGGATTTTCAATGGGGCGTTGGCGGTTAAATTTTTTACCCTTGTTTTGCTTTGATTACCTTTGACTACTCTGGTGGCGGACTGCTGAGTCCAGACTGGGGGTTGGACTATTTGAAGAAGGAAGATGTTCGTCCACAGATTGAACAGATTTTCACAGATTAGGGGTCAAATTGGCTTTGATTTGGCTTTAAAATGGGTTTGTTTGGCTTTGAATTGGCTTTGTTTTTTTGGCCTCTACAGAATAAAAATGGGTTCGTTCGGAAAAAAACACGTTTTCTCGGGAAGGGTTAACCGCAAAGAACGCAAACGGCGCGAAGCCCGGGAGGGAAAAACTTGGATGCAGACTCCTGGCCATTGTTCCAATTAATCAAATTGCTAACACAATGTCAAGAACAATGTTAGTTTTTAGTAATTTGTGTGGAACGCATCAAAATCGCGCGATTTCCCCAGTACTTGGATAGCTTTGCTTATGGGTGGAAGGCCCAGCAACGTCACTTTACTTTCAATTCCGTGCGTAGCTGGCCTGCGAGCGTGGGATTGAACTCCGCGATTTTGTCGCATGTTTCGCTGACTTTCGGGGCGTCGTTCTCCTTCGCATAGAGGCGTGCGAGATTGATCCAGGCGTCTGCCGTAGTTTTATCGCAGGCAATGGCTTTGTTGTAAAAGCCGATGGCTTCCTTGTCGTTGCCGAGCAGGAAATTCGCATACCCGAGACAATTCCATGTGTCGGGACTTTCGGGCACCAGTTCCGTGGCGCGCTGGAAGGGAGCGATGCTTTTTTCCACCTGACCCAGCTGCAAGTAGACTCTGCCGAGCGCCAGCCATGTGGGCATGTGTTTGGGATCCATTTCCGTCGCTTTTTGAAAAGCGGCGAGCGCGTCCGTCAGGTTGCCAGTAAGTTTCAAGGCCATACCGTGCCAGAATACGGGGATGGACCATTGCGGG
>Ga0302319_10000679_pt1 | contig 76243 bp, 61 predicted proteins | sample Bog_T0_2_FD_203319 | JGI IMG/M metagenome (GOLD analysis project Ga0302319, IMG submission 203319) | Peat permafrost microbial communities from Stordalen Mire near Abisko, Sweden - Bog_T0_2 | ecosystem: Environmental > Terrestrial > Soil > Wetlands > Peat | place: Sweden: Abisko, Stordalen Mire...
AGGGTCACCTCGTCGCTAAACGATAGGACCGCCGTTTCCCCGGCATCCGCCGCCAGCAATTCGGTAAACAGGATGCCGGCGCCGCCCAGCTTATCGATCACCGCTCCGGAATTCTCGCTGGTCTGCACCGCCACCACCAGATCGATGGGAAAAGTCATCCAATCCATCTGTACCTGTTGCGGCACGTTGTTGTCGTATAGGATCAGGTCTTCAGGGCTCAGTCCGTCTACGAAGTTGCCTTTGGAATCGGTGACCGTAGTGGGCGCCACCACCAGCGGAGCGTTGCTCTTGAACTGCCCCCAGGCGGTGCAGGCGAGGATCAGGATTGCCGCGGCAGCACGCATGGGCAAGAGCCTAGCAGCTTTTGGGCCACGAATTATTTCGGGCCGAAAGCACGTAAACTTCTTGGTCCCCGACAGTAATCAAAAATATGGGAACGCTGGTTCAAGATCTGCGCTACGGTTTGCGGAGTCCGTGGATTTGCGAGCCAAGTCAGCTTGTCCACTGATACTTACAAGATCAGGCCGCGCACGGCGCTCGGCATGGCACGCCCAGCGCGGCGGGCGGCCCGTATCGACCCAATGTTTGGCTTGGCGCTGCGCTGCGATTGAGCCGCCGGCTGCTCCTTGGCGCACAGGTCCTCGCCAATATATCGGCGACAAACCGCGCGCGCTTTAGCCCGGTAGTCCGTGTGCTTTTCGCTGCACGTCAATAAATGCCACGTTGTCAATAAGTTACAGGTAATCCAGACTCAATCGCGAAAATCTCCCATTCAACACGCCAACTTGCCATACAACCAAGGAAATCAACAGTTTAATGACCACCCGTGGTTTTGCTTCACCATCGTTAACTATACTGATACAATCGAGCACGCGGCGACGCCGTGCTGTGTGAGCGCGTTTACATTAAAATGGCGGTTGCAGGGCAGTGCTGGCAACCCATGAGGAGTTCAAACGGATGCACAAGCCAATAAAGTATGTCGAAAAAGCCCTCACCTACGCTGCCCAAGCGGCGTGGACCGTTTTCGACAAAGCCAACCAGATTAAGCAGAACCCGTCGTTCACTCCCAATTGGTCCGAAAAGCCCCTGCTGAAGTCCTATCAAAAGACCAAACCCCCCCTGGGCTGGCCGCGCGAAACCGATTCGCTGTGCCCCCGCTGCATCCCTGAGATCCGCGAAGAAATCCTCAGCGGCAAGAAGCCCCTCTCCATGCTTCTCAATGATAAAGTGGGCGAGATTAAGGCCCAGGTCATCGAGCGCGATGGCAAAATCCTGATGGTGAAGGATTGCCCCATCCACGGCCACTTCGAGGACGTCATGTCCATCGACACGGTCTTCTTCAAACATTTGGAAGAGTGCTTTCCCGGCCGCGACATCCGTTCCCACGCCGACGAGCACCTGCATCATCACGGCACCAGCACCATCACCCATGGCCGCGGTTCCGTCCTCACTATCGATCTCACCAACCGCTGCAACATGATGTGCGACCCCTGCTTCATGGATGCCAACCAGGTCGGCTTCGTGCACGAACTCACCTGGGAAGATATCCAGACCCTGCTCGATAATGCCATCTCCATCAAGCCCAAGCGCCAGATGTCCGTGCAGTTCTCCGGCGGCGAGCCGACCATTTCGCCGTACTTCCTGGACGCCGTCTCCTACGCCCGCAAAGTCGGTTACACCAGCGTACAGGCCGCCACCAACGGCATCGAGTTCGCCAAGAGTCCCGAATTCTGCCGTAAGGCCGCCGACGCCGGCTTGCGCTATGCCTACCTCCAGTTCGATGGCATCGGCAACGCCGCCAACTCGCACCGCAAGGTCGGCAATCTGTTCGACGTGAAGCTGCGCGCCATCGAAAATCTCTACACCAACGGCGTGGATATCGTGCCCGTGATCACCCTGATCAACGGCATCAACAACGAGCAGGTCGGCAAAGTCATCCAGTTCGCGCTCGACAATCCCAAGCGCATCCCGTTCCTTTCCTTCCAGCCGGTTTCGTTTACCGGCCGCGATGAAGCCGTCACCGACGAGCGCCGCATGGCGCAGCGTTACACCCTGGCCAACCTGGCGCATGACGTGAAGAATCAGACCGGCTTGGGCGAACCCTCCCGCGACTGGTTCCCGCTGTCCTTCATCAGCACCTTCTCCGATTGGTCCGATCTGGTGCACGGCCCGGAACATGAGTGGGGACAATTGAGCTGCGGCTGCCATCCCAACTGCGGCGTCGGCATGGCCGTGATGGTCGATAAAGTGACCGGCGAATCCGCCCCCGTGACTTCGTTCTGGAATGCCGATCAATTGGCCAAAGACGTCGCCCGCGTCAACGATGCGGCCCGCGGCAAGTGGCTCTCCATCGTTGGCATGGCCTTGGCCACTGCGCGCAACTACGATCCCTTCAAGTCGCCCACGCATTTCAAGCTGTCCGACCTGATGAAGAAGCTGGACAAAACCTTCGGCGCCACCGGTAAGAATTACGGCAAAGTCGGCTCCGACCGCACCATGGCGGATATTGAAAAACGCCGCCAGGACCGCTGGAATTTCCTGCTGATCGCCGGCATGTGGTTCCAGGATCTGTTCAACTACGATTTCCGCCGCACCGAACAGTGCATCATCCCCTACGCCACGCAAGAAGGCGAGATTTCCTTCTGCGCCTACAACACCGGCGTGGGCTGGCGCAACATCATTGAGAAGATGCACATGACGGCCACTCTCACCAAATGGTACGAAGAAAAAGGCCGTCACGAAATCTTCGCCGGCAACAAAGCTGTACCGCTCACCGAGAAGAATCACAACCTGGTCTTGAACGAGGAGCACGTCAAGGCCGGCCGCCAGCACGATTTGGACGATAAAGGCATCGCCAAGACCGCCCGCGAAGAAAAAACCCGCAAGCGCGACGAAGCGTTGAAAGCCAAACTCGAAAACGATAAGATGGCTCGTCTCTATCGCGAGCACGTCCTGGGCGAGAAAAAGATCGAAGGCTTCGTGCCGCTTGATGGCCTTCTCAACTCGGCCCCATCCGCGCCCAAGCCTGCCGCTGAAACCAAGCAGGAAGAAGTCGGCGCCATGGGCGACTAAGCGCTTTCAAAACCAGCGTTCAATCAAAACCGCCGGGTCAAAAGCCCGGCGGTTTTGTCTTTTGCCACGGTTAAAGTGTTTAGTTCGGAATCAAATGAGTATCAGTCTGAACATTCCCGAATCCGTTATAAAGAGCCTGCGGGTGCCCGAAGGCGAGGCCGAAGCACGCCTTCGTATCGAGCTAGCCATCACTCTATATGCACAGGCGCTGCTCTCGTTGGGTAAAGCGTCCGAGCTTGCAAACATGAGCCGTTATCTATTCGCGGACGTCGTTGCCGCGCGGGGCATTCCGCGCCACTATGGCCCCGAGGAACTAGCGGAAGATCTCGCCTATGCGAACGGTGAGTGACACCTCACCGATTTCCAATCTCGCAATCATCGGCCAACTCAATCTTTTGCGCGAACAATTCGGAACCGTCTGGATCCCACAAGCGGTTTATGAGGAATGCGGCAGGATGCCCCAGGCGTCAGCGCGGGAATCGATCTTGCAGGCCATCGGTGGCGAATGGCTCAAGGTTCGTCCAGTCAGGGCGAGTAAACACGCAGCGATTTCTTTACAGCACTCTCTATAATGGACGTAAGAAGTACCGTCCGCAGTCCATAAATGAAACCCTCCATTAAACCTCACAACCCCTGTTTTTCCTCCGGCCCTTGTGCCAAGCGGCCCGGTTGGTCGCTTGATGCGCTCAAAGGTGCCGTGCTCGGTCGTTCCCACCGCGCCAAAGCGGGCAAAGCGAAGCTCGCCGAAGTGATTGAACGCAGCAAGGCGTTACTCGAAATGCCGAAGGACTACCGGCTCGGCATCGTGCCCGCGTCCGATACCGGCGCATTGGAAATGGCGCTGTGGTCGCTCGTGGGCCAACGTGGAATCGACGTGTTTGCCTGGGAGAGTTTCGGTTCATTCTGGGCTGCCGATTGCCAGAAGCAGCTCAAGTTGAAAGATCTGCGCCAATTCAAAGCCGATTACGGGAAGCTGCCCGACCTTAGGCAGGCGGATTGGAACCGCGACGTTGTCTTCGCCTGGAACGGCACAACCTCAGGCGTGCGCGTTCCGAACGGCAATTGGATCGCCGACGATCGCGCCGGACTCGCCATTTGCGATGCGACCTCGGCCACCTTCGCAATGCCGCTGCCCTGGAACAAACTCGATGTCGTTACCTGGTCCTGGCAGAAGGCGATGGGCGGCGAAGCGGCGCACGGCATGATCGCTCTCTCTCCGCGCGCCGTCGCACGGCTCGAGTCTTACACGCCTTCCTGGCCGCTGCCCAAGATTTTCCAGATGACCAAGGGCGGCAAGCTCATCGAGGGAATCTTCCAAGGCGAGACGATCAATACGCCGTCCATGCTCTGCGTGGAGGACGCATTGGACGGACTCAAGTGGGGCGAACAGATCGGCGGCCTCAAGGCGCTGATTGCGCGCTCGGAAGCGAACCTCAAGGCGATTGAAGAGTGGGTTGCCGAAGCCGGCTGGATCGGCTTTCTCGCCGAACGCCCCGAGATCCGTTCGAACACTTCGGTGTGCCTGCGCATCACCGATCCCTGGTACGCGGCGCTATCCAGCGACGAGCAGGAGAAGGGAGCTAAGAAGATCGCGAGCCTGTTGGAGGCGGAAGGCGTTGCCTACGATATTGGTGCCTACCGCGACGCACCGGCGGGCCTGCGCATCTGGGCCGGCGCAACCGTCGAAACCAGCGACTTGCAGGCGCTGTTCGCTTGGCTCGATTGGGCTTGGAATGAAGTGAAGACTGCCGCTGTGAAAGCAGCCTAAGCGCGCGCACGATGGAAAATTCAAAGGCCCGCCGGTTTCTGCCGGCGGGCCTTTTGTTCTATTCAATTTCGCGTGGGCGCTTCTTGCGATTGCGCTTGCGGGCGAGAGCTTCTTTGGTGCGGCGTTTTTCACCCGGTTTCAGGTAAAAAGAATGCCGCTTGATCTCTTTAACGATGTCTTCTTGTTGAACTTTACGTTTGAATCGTCGCAGAGCGCTTTCGAGCGTCTCGCCATCTTGCAGATGGACTTCTGCCAATTAGAAATTCACCACCTTCCAGAACCTCTAGTATAGCTTGCGGACAACTCGCGGGTTATCGGATTTTTCCTAATCCTTCAATTTAACCAGGGCAATTGCAATCCACTCCCACGCTTGTTATTGTCAGGTTGAAGGATCCGACGGCAGGCACCGCCGGACCCCTCAAGTTGGGCTAGAGATCGATTTCGATCTTCAGCCTTACTCCGCGCCAGCCGATAATAATTATCAGTATGGTGAGAAGGACTGAGAGAATCATGGTTAGATCCTCCTTCTACTCCGCGTTTGGCAAGCCCCGCTCTTCGAAAGCGGGGTTTTGCATTTTAAGCGGAGTCCGGACGTTCTCCTACATGCAAACTGCCTGCTGTGCCAACGCTGAATCATAGAAGCTATAGAAATGGTGCAAGTGCAGGCCGCAACTTCTCGCCATTCAGACTTCCCTTCCCTGCTAAAGTGAAGAGGAATTCGGCATGGAAATCGCAAAAATAATAGGTAGAGAGATTTTAGATTCGCGCGGCAATCCGACGGTTGAAGCAGACGTTCATTTAGCCGATGGCATCGTGGGCCGCGCCGCCGTTCCTTCCGGAGCGTCCACCGGTGAGCATGAGGCAGTTGAGCTTCGCGACAACGATAAGAAGCGCTATCTCGGTAAAGGTGTCACCAAGGCGGTGGAGAATATCGGCAAGTTGATCTCGCCCGCGCTCGTAGGGCTGGATGCCGCCGACCAAACGCTGGTGGATCACACCATGATTAAGCTGGACGGCACCCCGAATAAAGGCAAGTTGGGCGCCAACGCCATCCTGGCCGTTTCCATGGCGGCGGCGCGCGCTTCGGCGGAATCGGAAATGACTCCGCTCTATCGCTATCTGGGCGGCGTCAATGCGCGCGTTCTACCCACGCCCATGATGAACGTCATTAACGGCGGCGCGCATGCCGATAGTTCGGTAGATCTGCAGGAATTCATGCTGGTGCCGGTAGGCGCAAAGAGTTTCGCCGAAGGCCTGCGCATGGGCACGGAGACATTCCACAATTTGAAAACGGTTCTCAAGAAACGAGGCTATTCGACCGCCGTCGGCGATGAAGGCGGCTTCGCGCCGAGCCTGAAAGCCAACGAAGAAGCGCTGGAAGTTTTGATGGAAGCGATTCAACTGGCGGGTTACAAGCCGGGCGAGCAGATCGCGGTGGCACTCGATCCGGCCTCGAGCGAATTCTACGATAAAGACAAGAAGAAGTACGTCTTCAAGAAGTCCGACAAGAGCGAGAAGACTTCGGACCAAATGGTGGAATTTTATGCCAAATGGGTGGCGCGATATCCTATTATTTCCATTGAAGACGGCTTGGCCGAAGACGATTGGGATGGCTGGAAAGCCCTGACCGATGCGCTGGGCAAGAAGATTCAATTGGTGGGCGACGATCTCTTTGTCACCAATACCGAACGCTTGCAGCGCGGCATCGATGCGGGCGTCGGCAATTCAATTCTGGTCAAGGTCAATCAAATCGGCTCGCTGACCGAAACCCTGGAAGCCATTCGGCTGGCCGCGAGCGCTAACTACACGAGCGTGATCTCGCACCGCTCCGGCGAAACCGAAGATGCCTTTATCGCGGATCTAGCAGTTGCGACGAATGCCGGACAGATCAAGACCGGCTCGGCCAGCAGAACGGACCGCATTGCCAAATACAACCAGTTGCTGCGCATCGAAGAGGAACTTGGTCCGGCCGCCGTTTATCTCGGCAGGAAAGCCTTTCGCCAGTAGGCTCCATGGCTAAATTGAGACCTCTCGTACTGACCGTCCTGGACGGCTGGGGATACCGCGCAGGCACGGAAGGCAACGCCGTAGCGCTGGCGCGCAAGCCGACTTACGACCACTTACTCGCTACCTATCCGCACACTTTGATTCAGACCTCCGGGCCCTATGTGGGACTGCCCGAAGGGCAAATGGGAAATAGCGAGGTCGGGCATATGAACATGGGCGCGGGCCGCGTGGTTTACATGGACGTAACGCGTATCGATCTCATGATCAGCTCCGGGCAATTCGAGCAGAATCCGGCACTGCTCTATGCCATGCAGAAAGCGCAGGGCCACCGGCTCCACCTGATCGGCTTGTGCAGCGATGGCGGGGTACATGCGCAACTCACCCATCTTTATGCTTTGCTCGAAATGGCGAAGAAGCACGGCTTGAAAGATGTCTTTGTGCACTGCTTCATGGACGGCCGCGATACGCCTCCGGAAAGCGGCGTGGGCTACATCGAACAAGTCGAAAAGAAGATGCGCGAGTTGGGAGTGGGAAAGATCGCTTCCGTTTCCGGCCGTTATTACGCGATGGATCGCGACAAGCGGTGGGATCGAATTGAGCGCGCCTTTGGAGCGATGGTGCTGGGTAATGGCGCCAAGTTCACTTCGCCAGCGGCAGCGGTCCGCGCGTCATACGAACATGGCGTGACGGATGAATTTATTGAGCCGGTCACAATTGTGAACGAGCGCAACGAGCCGTTAGGCGCAATCCGCGAAGACGACAGCATTGTCATGTACAACTATCGGGCCGACCGGGCGCGCGAAATCACTGCCGCCTTCACCAATCCGATGCTTGAAAAACCGGCACGGGCAATTGTTCCCAAGAACTTGACCTACACGATGATGACGCAATACGACAAGAGCGTTAAGCTGCCGTTCGTATTGCCGCCCGAGCACCCGGACAATATTCTGGCAGACGTGATGGAACGCGCGCAGTGGAAGAACTTGCGTGTCGCGGAGACGGAAAAGTACGCGCACGTCACTTACTTCTTTAACGGCGGCAACGAACGGCCTTATGGAGGTGAAGAACGCGAGATGGTGGCTTCGCCGAAAGTAGCGACTTACGATCTCAAACCCGAGATGAGCGCCGCCGGCATCACTGAAAAAGTCGTCCACGCTATTGAGCAAGGCAGCTTCGACGTGATTGTGATGAATTATGCCAATGCGGACATGGTGGGCCATTCGGGCAAGTTAGAACCAACCATTCGCGCCTGCGAAGCAGTGGATGCGGGTTTAGGCGAAATTTATAAAACACTGAAGCGCTGCGGCGGATCGTGGTTGATTACCGCGGATCATGGTAATGCGGAGACCATGATCGACCCAATCACCAAAGGCCCGCATACCTACCACACAACGAACCCAGTGCCGCTGCTGTTCATGACGAACGACAAGATAGACCTGCAACAGGACGGCGCATTGCGCGATATAGCGCCTACGCTGCTGGGCATCTTAAGCCTGGACCAGCCCAGCCAGATGAAGGGCAAAGATCTGCGTATCAAATTGGGTTAACTAATCGAATCGTAACGCCTGAATAGGGTCTACCGTGGCGGCGCGCCGCGCGGGAATAGCGGCGGCTAGCAAAGCAACAATCGTCACAATAGAGATTCCAGCAGCGTAGGTAAGCGTGTCGGTGTTGGCGACATTGAAGAGCTGGCTGCGCAACAGGCTTCCCAGGAAAATCGACGCGGGGATGGCGAAGACGAGACTGACGCCGGTTAAGAGAAGAACCTCGCGGAATACCAGTCCGGCAATTTGCGTGGGCTTCGCGCCAACGGCCATGCGGATACCGATTTCCGGGGTGCGCTGCGCGGTGACATAGGCGAGAACTCCATAAAGCCCGATTGCCGCGAGCAGTGTAGCGACGATGCCGAAGCTCGAAGCCAGCAGCGCAATGATGCGTTCCGCGTTGATCGTATCCTGAATTTGCGATTCCATGGTGCGGAGATTGTCGACAACGAGTTTGGAGTCCATGTCGTGGAGCGTTTTGCGAACTTGGTTCATGGCCGCATCCGGCGGTTGCAATGTGCGGACATAGAAAGCAAAGCCCGAAGGCGATCCGGCTTCATCACCCATTTGGAGCGCAGGTTTATAAAGTGTGCGCACCACGGGATCGCGTGGCGAACTGTGCCGCGCATCCTTAACCACACCGACGATGGTCGTGTCTACCTTGTCGTGGCGGCCGATAACGTGGCCAAGAGCATTGCGCGCACTACCAAAGAAATGACGGGCCAGCGATTCGTTGACAATGGCGACTTTTTGGCCGGCTCCGGCGTCGGCGGGAGTAAAATCGCGCCCAGCAAGCAGCGGAATGCCGAGAGTGGAAAAGTAGCCGGGAGTTACCAACGGAAGTTCAACGTCCATGTCCTCATCTTCCTTTTCGTTGTAGCCCGCGATGCTGATGTTGCCTGAAAAGTCATTGTTCGCAAGCTCGGGATCGGAAGTGGCGGCAACGGCGCGTATTCCCGGCAGCGCGGACATTGCATCGAGGATACGCTGGCGCACGGCAGCGCTTTGCTTGGCGTCGTAACCGGCAAATTGGGGATTGATGGAAACAGTGATGAGTTGCTCGGTTTGAATGCCGGTGTCGATGAGCCGCAGATTGCGCAGAGTGCGTACAAAGAGGCCCGCGCCCACCAGCAGCAGCAGGCTCAAGCCAATTTGCAGAACGACGCAAGTGCGCCGGAACGTGAGCGATCCGCCTCCGCTGGTAGAACCATGGCGGCGCAGAGTTTCCATCAAGTCAGGCTTCCAGAACTGCGCGGCGGGGGCGAGGCTAAAAAGAACACTGACGATAAGCGTGGTTCCCAAAGTGAACCAGAGTACCGAAGCATCGAGCGAAGTGCTGAAGGGCGTCGAACCGGCCGCACTCCCGATCCAGTTGGTGATCACCTGCAGAACCTGGGGGGCGAGCGCGACACCCAGGGCCGCACCCATTAGACCGAGCAATAAGCCTTCCAGCAACAGCTGGCGAATCACCCGGCCCCGGCTTGCGCCCAAGGCATAGCGCATGGAAAACTCACGCACCCGCGCCGCAGCGCGCACCAGCAGCAAGCTGGCGGTATTCACGCAAGCCATCCCTAGCACGAGCACCACCATTCCCATGATGATCAAAAGCGGGGTACGCATATCGGAGCGCAGCGGCGAAAAGCCCTTGGCACCGTCGAGCAGAGTAAGATGCGTTTTACCCAGGAAGGCCTCGCGACTTCGCTCCGACTGAGTTCCCAGTTGTTTAAATTCTTCCGATCGGATGGAATACCACAGCGGATTAACCGCAGCCTCCGCTTGCCGCAGAGACTCGCCCGAACGAAGACGGCCGATGATATTGAGCCATTGCGAGCGGCGATCTTCCAGATCGTCCCAGTCCGGCGTGGCGATATGCCTCATCGTCATTGGGATAAACAGGGCGGGCGTTGTACCCCAGCGTGCGCTTGAAAAGCCTTTCGCGGCTACGCCGACCACGGTGAAAGGATGCCCATTGACAGCCACCATCTTATTGAGAATCGACGAATCCGCGCCCAGGTGGCTAGCCCAATAATCGTAGCTGAGCACCGCCACTGGATTGCCATCCTTTACCGTTTCATCAGCCGGCAAGAGAACTCGGCCCAAGGCAGGCTTCACACCCAGAACCGAAAAGTAGTTACCGCTCACCAGTTCGGACGAAAGCAGTTCAGAGCGGTTGTTCCAACTGAACCCCACACCGGCCGTCGCGAAGGCGATTAGCCCCTGGAAGGCCGCCGCTTGATCGCGCAGGTCGCGATAGATGGGATAGGAAAAGTAGGCGCGGGCACCCGGCGAATCGCCTCCCTCCGAGTAAGTGTGTCCCGGCGCTGATCCGGCGAAGCGAAGCTCTACCAGTTCATTGGGATTCTGCACGGGAAGCGTGCGCAGGAGTGTTTGATAAAACAGTGAAAAGATGGCAGTGTTGGCGCCGATGCCAACGGCCAGCGTCAACACCGCAGCCAGCGTGAAAGCGGGCGAACGGCGGCATTGGCGCAGCGCGTAGCGGAAATCCTGCAAAAGAGCCTGCATAGAACATTGCTGACGCAATCTCATGGCCAGTAGCGATGTTGTGTAGGATCTGCCGAATTTGCGCGAGCTAAGCGAATGGGATGTCCACTTCCGTCGTTAGCGTGTCCGAAAACGAACAGTTATAAAAGCCATCGCGCAGGCAAAAGACAATCGAATACGAAAGGGGTTACGGAATTTAACTGGCGGAGAGGGGGGGATTCGATACCGCTTTTCGACTTTATCCGCTGTAAGTTACAGAATACAGGATGCCGAGTTTGCCGACATTGCCATGGTTCCCGATGCGCATTGCACCACCTTGCACGATGGCTTTCCTTGATGTAGCGGCGTCGGCAGGTAAAGTGGCGGGACGTTCCGGCTGTGAGAGGCCGGCGTCCCTAACCCTAACGCGAGGAAACGCGCCATGGCTCATCGTCATATACATGCCCGCCCCGATAGGAACAAGAGTGGTGTCCGAAAGCCCGGGGTTGCGGCTGCGAACCGAAGACGCCGATTGCACGGCTGGGCGAATACCAGATTAGCGAAGGTCTACGAAGGTATGGTGGCGCGGTGCCACAAACAAAATTCTTCAGGTTGTCGGTATTACGGCGCTCGCGGGATTTCGGTTTGCGAGGAATGGTTGGCGGACAGAAGTTCATTCTTTCAGTGGGCTGAAGCAAATGGCTACCGCCAAGGCTTGGAACTGGATCGTGAGAAAAATCATTTAGGCTACGGGGGGATAACTGTCGCTGGGTGACGAAAATCGTCAACCAGAACAATCGCCGGAGCAATCGGTTGGTGACATTCAACGGCGAGACGATGAGTGTGGCAAATTGGGCGCGAAAGATTGGTATTTCTCAAAGAACAATCCACGCTCGACTTGATCGCGGTTCAGCGGCAGAGGTGGCGCTGCATCCGGGGTATGTGCCGCACTGTCGCCTGCGCACCAAACCCTAATGCACGCTTGGCCGGTGCGGCGTTTTGATAGACTTTCCCCCATGGCTGAACCTCCGCAAACCCGATAGTTTTCAGGAACTTGATAGCTCCACAGATGGCGTTGGACGTTATCGTATCCTGCTGGACGGGGAGTGGCTTTTCAACGAATTTTCTGAATTGCCGCATTTGTACGTTCAGGTATACGGGTTTTTTGCCGAGGTCCATGGTCTTGTACAAGAGCAGGCACTGATAGCGAGGTCTGGGGACAGCCCTGCGGATGATGAGTATCGCCGGTTCAATTATCCGTGGGCCGGAGGATGGAGTTCGGCAAATTTCTATTCAAGCTTGGTTAGAAATCTGGCGGATGAATCGGCTCCTAGGATTATTCAAATTCAGTTCGCTTCACCGGGCTTCATTGAGTTGAGCGTGTTGTTGGCGGCAGCAGCGGCAGTGAGGCGCTGCATCAACGAGACGGCGAAAACAGCAAGCATAGTCAACAAAACCTACGACGAAATCTACCGTGACTTGCTGGGGCGTAGGATGCTTGCTTTTGATGTGCGCAAAAAACAGTTGGAATTAGATAAACAAGAACTGGCCTTTCTGATAGATTCCCGCAAAAAATTGGGAACGGCGATTGGCCTGACGCCGGAGCAAGCGAAAGCCGTCATTCAATTAAGTCCTGGGACAGCGGACAAAAGATCGGCTGAAAATGAACTTGGGACCGTGAAGGTTTTGCTCTCATTGGTCAGGAGGATTATCGGTCTTTCAAAGTTCGAGGAAAATGGCCGGGCGAAATTTGACGGTTGAAATGCGCGACAATAAACGGTAGGAAAATCCATGGATACCACTCAGCCAGCCCGCCCCAAAGAACACACTTCGGAAGAAGAAAAAGCGGTTATCCTTGAGCGCCTGAAAACGTTCGATGTTGACAGGAAAAATGCAATTCCGGCTGCTGAAGCGTTCCGCCGTATTCTTGAAAAGCCCAAACCTTGACACCGGCCTCCTTCACGCCTTTGGCATTAAACGACATGAAGGAAGCCTTTGAGTTTTACGAGGCTAAAAATCACGAACTGGCATTGCAATTTGTGTTGTGCGTCCGGCAGACGGTGGACGCCATCGAAAAAGCTCCTCTTCGGTTTCCCATATCGGTCCAGCAGGTTCGCAAGGCCCCTGTTAAGAAATTCCCGTTTTCGGTCTCGTACATCACAGACGGCGAGAGCGTCATAATCGCTTGTCTCCATAATCGGCGTGACAAGAACATTGTGTTGGAACGATTGCACACATTGGGACCGAGGCCGGATTAAGAACGCAGAGGGCCGTAGCGCCTATGATCGTGACTTGGCAGGTTTGTATCTTATGCCAGCGGGCCATTAGAGCGGTGTATTCACTTTTTAAGGGTGAAATATGCTGGAACCCATGTATAAAATAAACGTGGGTGCCAGTCTTAGTCGTTCGAACGCGAATTTCGCCGGTGGGTTGCATCCCTTCGATATTGAACAAGGCAACATCGGAAATTCTAAGGCCGGTATAAATGGATAGTGAGACGAAGTCGGCCGTGTCCTCGCCGTCCCACGTTGGATTTCTTCGTCAGTAAACGGATACTTCTGCTCGCTGTTCGTCATCTCCCGGCCCTTCGGGTTCTTGACGGCACGGGCCGGGTTGCTCTCCATCCATTTGTTGCTGACGCAGTATTCGAAGAATGGCTTCAGCATCGCCATGCGCCGAACGCCTGTTTGTGGACTCACAGGCCAAGTCGAGCGGAATTTGGCGAACGTCCAGCGGTTCCCATTGGTTAATAATTACATAGCCGCGCTGTTCAGAGAATTTGACGAGACGCGCCATCAACAATCGATATTTCTTGTGTGTGGCGAAAGCGGCGGTTTCGGCGAGTTAGTCAAGGAAAAGCTTACAGGCATCCGCGATGGTCGTGCGCGCCGTTAATGGTTTGGAATTGTTAAGAGTTTCGGATGTCGGCGACATAAGGTGTCGTCGAGATGGTGGCGGTCCGCTTTCCAGTGGCTTCGAACTGCCCCGCTATTGCGCGCGCAGCGTCCCATTCCCAAAGATTGGTGCTATGGCGCTTGAACTTCTTTTGAAGCGTTCCTGAGATAACAATTGGGCATTCGCAACGCTTCCATCCGCGTTTGCGTTCCTCAAACTCGGTTGAGAATGATTGCTCGGCATGCCCGGCTTTGCATTCGCGCCGATGGCGTCGGTACAAAGAGAGTGCCATGGCATCGTGGTACCACATTGCACGACGGCGGTGTGGCAAATCTCGTAACTATAACAAAGGATTGCTGGCGGAGAGGGGGGGATTCGAACCCCCGGTAGAGTTTTTGACCCTACGACGGTTTAGCAAACCGCTGCTTTCGACCACTCAGCCACCTCTCCAGGCGATTAGCGGACTATTCGAATCGTATCATGGCAGGAAAGCTGGTAACATCGCTAAAGTTTGCAGCGTCCTTTTTCTAATTGCCATCTCAAATCTAATAGGAATATAGGGAATTGAAGCCATCTAGCGCGTTAGAACAGCCGCATGACGAGCGCTCCGCCGAAACGCTCGCCGCCAAGCACGAAGCGGGGATTTATCCAGATCTCGATCTGGCACATGGCGGACCAACCAAGAATTACTGGTGGGTTTGGGTGATTGTATTCGGACTGATCTTTTTTGGGTGTTACAAGCTTTATCAAGGAGAGAATGCGCGCAAGGCGGATTTGAGCGCGCAGAAGGGCTTCAAAGGCCCGCGCAACCTGCCGGTGGTGGCCGCCGCCGCGCACAGTGGCGATATGCCGGTTTATCTGGAAGGCTTGGGGACTGTGACGGCGTTCAACAGCGTCATCGTGAAGCCGCGGGTAGATGGCCAGTTGATTAGCGTGAACTTTCGCGAAGGGCAGGAAGTGAAAGAAGGCGAATTGCTGGCGACGCTTGATCCGCGGCCGTTTCAGGTGGTGCTGGATCAGGCCAAGGGCAATCTGGCGCAGGCCAAAGGAACGCTCGCGAAAGACGAGGCGGCGCTGCGCGACGCGCAGGTGAACTATGTGCGCGATCAGGAATTGTTCAAATCGCAGATCATCGCGCAGCAGCAGTTGGACACCCAATTGGCGACGGCGGACCAAGTGCGCGGATCGATTGAAGCGGATAAAGCGGCGATCGAGGCGGCGCAGGCCACGATTAACAGCGCGAATCTGAACCTAATCTACACGCGCATCACCGCTCCGATTGGCGGACGGATTGGGCTGCGGCAAGTGGATTCGGGCAACATCGTGCATTCGACGGATGCGAATGGGCTAGCGGTGATTGCGCAGCTGCAACCAATAGCAGTTTTGTTCACAATTCCGGAAGATCAGTTGCAACCGGTGTTGGCGAAATTGCAGCAAGGCATTAAGTTGCGCGCGGATGCCTACGACCGCGACGAGACGAAGAAGCTGGGGGAAGGCACGCTACTGACACTGGACAACCAGATCGACCCAACGACAGGCACCTCGAAGCTGAAGGCAGTGTTTCCTAATTCCGATCACGCGCTGTTTCCAAATCAGTTTGTGAATATCAGATTGTGGCTGGATACGAAGCGCAACGCGGTGATTGTGCCGGCGGTGGCGATTCAACGCGGACCCTCGGGCACCTTTGTTTATCTGGTGGGTAGCGACAGCAAGGTTGTGGTGCGCGCGGTGAAGGTTGGTTTAGCGCAAGGCAATGAAGTGTCGATTGACGACGGCCTGAAGCCGGGCGAGGTGGTAGTGGTGGACGGCGCTGAAAAATTGGCGGAGGGTATGGCAGTCACGCTGAGGCCTGCCGGACAAGCAGTTGGCAAAAGGGCAGCAAAGGAATGAGCCCGTCACGGCCGTTTATTCTGCGGCCCGTTGCCACGTCGCTGTTGATGGCGGGCATCCTGATCGCGGGCGCTATTGCGTATGAGCAGCTTCCCGTAGCGGCGCTGCCGGAAGTAGATTACCCAACGATTCAGTGCACCACGTTTTATCCGGGCGCCAGCCCGGACGTGATGGCATCTTCGGTGACAGCACCGCTCGAACGCACCTTTGGACAAGTGCCGGGTTTGAAGCAGATGACTTCGACGAGTTCGTTCGGGAGCTCGATCATTACGCTGCAGTTCGACTTGAATCTGAACATCGATGTGGCCGAGCAGCAGGTGCAGGCTTCCATTAATGCGGCGGGTACCTATCTTCCAGCCGATCTGCCGAACCCGCCGATTTACAGCAAAGTGAATCCGGCCGACGCGCCGATTCTTACGCTGGCGCTGATTTCGAAGACGATGCCATTGACCAAAGTGGAGGACCTGGCAGACACCACACTTTCGCAGAAGATCTCGCAATTGCCGGGCGTTGGTTTGGTGAGTATCAGCGGAGGGCAGAAACCGGCGGTTCGCATCCGGGTGAATCCGACCGCGCTAGCCGCTTATGGTTTGGGCATGGAAGATTTGCGCACGGCGCTGAACCAGACCAATATCAATGAAGCCAAGGGCAACTTCGATGGCCTGAAGCAGTCTTATATCATCGGCGCGAACGATCAGGTTTTAACGAGCGGGGGCTATAAGCCGATCATCGTTGCTTACAAAAACGGCGCGCCGGTGCGATTGCAAGATGTGGCCACCATTGTGGACGGCGCGGAGAATTTGCGGCAAGCGGCGTGGATGAACTCGACGCCGGCGGTGATTCTGAACATTCAACGGCAGCCGGGAGCGAATGTCATTGAAGTGGTGGATCGCATACATGTGCTGCTGGGACAGTTGAAGGCATCGATTCCCAGGGCGATTGATGTCAGGATACTCACTGACCGCACCACGACGATTCGCGCTTCGGTGGACGACGTGAAGTTTTCGTTGGTGCTAACGGTGGCGTTGGTGGTGATGGTGATTTTTCTGTTCCTGCGCAACCTGGCGGCAACGGTGATTCCAAGCATAGCGGTGCCGCTCTCGATTGTCGGCACTTTTGGCGTGATGTTTCTGCTGGGCTATAGCCTGAACAATCTGACGCTGATGGCGCTGACGATTTCCACCGGCTTTGTGGTAGACGATGCCATTGTGATGATTGAGAACATCGCCCGCTACCTGGAGGAAGGCGAGACGCCGCTGCAGGCGGCATTGCGCGGGTCGGAACAAATCGGCTTCACCATTGTTTCGCTGACGGTTTCGCTGATAGCCGTGTTGATTCCGCTATTGTTCATGGGGGATATCGTAGGACGCCTGTTCCGCGAGTTTGCGATTACGTTGGCGGTCACAATTCTGGTTTCTGCATTCGTCTCACTGACGCTGACGCCGATGATGTGCGCCAAGCTGCTGAAACACAAGCCCGAGGCGGAGCAAGGGTGGTTCTATAGAAAATCGGAAGGCGTATTTAATTGGGTGATTGAGAAGTACGCCAATACTTTGCAATGGGTACTGCGGCGGCAGACTGCGACTTTACTGCTGACAGCGGCCACGCTGGCGGTGACGGTATTTCTTTTCATCATTGTGCCCAAGGGCTTTTTCCCGGTGCAGGATACCGGCGTCATTCTGGGCGTTTCGGAAGCTCCGCCGAGCATTTCCTTTGCGGAAATGTCGCGTATGCAGCAGCGGCTGGCGGAAGTCATTCAAAAAGACCCGGCGGTGGAGAGTCTTTCGTCCTTTATTGGAGTGGACGGCATCAACACGGTGATGAATAGCGGGCGCATTCAAATCAATCTGAAGCCATTAGCGCAAAGGGCAGGGGTGGGCGAGGTGATCCGGCGGCTGCAAGACAAACTGCGTAGCGTGGAAGGAATTGTCCTCTATCTGCAGCCGGTGCAGGATCTGAGCGTGGAAGATCGGGTGAGCCGCACGCAGTTTCAGTACACGCTGGAAGACGCGGATGCCAAGGAACTGAGCCTTTGGACAGATCGCCTGGTTGAAAAGCTGAATACCCTCGGCTCACTGCGCGATGTGGCGACAGACGAGCAGAATGGCGGCTTGCAAACGACCCTGGTGATTGACCGCGATACAGCATCGCGTCTGGGGATCGGCATGCAGCAGATTGACGATACCTTGTACGATGCGTTCGGGCAGCGCTTGGTATCGACGATGTTTACGCAGTCGAACCAATATCATGTGGTGCTCGAAGTGGCGAAGGATTTTCGCAACGACCCGAGCGACTTGTCGGACATATATGTGCGGTCGGCAAATGGCATGGAGGTGCCGCTTGGTTCGTTCACGCGTTATGAGGAGACCACGTCGCCGTTGACGATCAATCATCAAGGACAATTTCCAGTGGTGACGGTATCGTTTAATCTGCCACCGGGCGAATCGTTAGGCAGCGCGGTGAAGGATATTCAAAGAGCGGAACAAGAGATTGGTTTGCCCAAGAGCATCCAGACGGACTTCCAGGGAACGGCTGCCGCATTCCAGAACTCGCTGGCGAATGAGGCTTATCTGATTTTGGCGGCGCTGGTGGTGGTTTACATTGTGTTGGGAGTTTTGTACGAGAGCTACATTCACCCGATCACGATTCTTTCCACTTTGCCCTCGGCGGGCGTGGGCGCTCTTCTGGCGATTTTCATTTGCCACGAAGATTTCAACGTGGTGGCGTTAATCGGCATCATTCTGCTGATAGGAATCGTGAAGAAGAACGCGATTATGATGATCGATTTCGCGCTGGAGGCCGAGCGCCAAGATGGCAAGCCGGCGCTGGAAGCGATTTATCAGGCGTGTTTACTGCGCTTCCGGCCAATTATGATGACGACGATGGCGGCACTGTTCGGCGGTTTGCCGCTGGCGTTGGGAACGGGTGTGGGATCGGAATTGCGGCGGCCGCTCGGTATCACCATTGTGGGTGGCTTGATTGTCAGCCAGGTGTTGACGCTCTATACGACTCCTGTGGTGTATTTGTTCTTCGACCGTTTGGCGAAGCGCTTTAAGCGCCACGAGATTGAAGCGCCGGAATTCACGCGGCTGGGTGCGGGCATGGAAGGGTCGGGCATGGAAGTGGGGTCAAGCCGATGAACATGTCAGCGCCGTTTATCAAGCGGCCGGCGGCGACCACGCTGCTGACGGCGGCACTGGCGCTATCGGGAATTCTGGCCTTCAATTTTCTGCCAGTGGCGGCGTTGCCGGCGGTTGAGATGCCGACGGTGCAGGTGCATGCCAACCTGCCGGGAGCCAGTCCGGAAACCATGGCTTCATCGGTGGCGACTCCGCTCGAACGGCAGTTCGGGCGCATTGCCGGGGTGACCGAGATGACGTCGTCGAGCCAGTTGGGCGGCACTGAGATCACGCTGCAATTCGATCTAAGCAGGAATGGCGATGCGGCGGCGCGCGATGTAGAAGCAGCCATCAACGCGGCGCGCGGGCAGTTGCCAGCGGATCTGCCCAGCAATCCGGGTTATTGGAAGATGAACCCGGCCAATGCGCCGATCATGATGCTGGCGTTGACGTCGAATGTATATGACCGCGGCCAGATGTACGACATTGCGGATTCGATTCTTGCGCAAAAGCTTGCGCAGATTCAAGGCGTGGGCCAGGTCCATGTGTGGGGCAGTTCGCGGCCGGCGGTGCGCGTGCAACTCAATCCGCACTTGTTGAATGCCATGGGGTTGAGCATCACCGATGTGGCGACGGCGCTGGCGAGCGCCAATGCGCACCAGGCCAAAGGCGCTCTGGGCAATGAAAGCGTGCGTTGGCAGCTGGCGGCGACAGACGAACTATTCAAGGCCAAGGAATACGCGCCGCTGATTGTGAAATACCGCGACAACGCGCCGGTGAGGCTGACCGATCTGGGCAACGTTCTGGATTCGGTGGAAGATACCCGCAACGATGGTTTGGATAACGGCAAGCCTTCCATCGTGATCATGGTTACCAAGCAGCCGGACGCGAACATCATTGAAACGAACGATCGCATTCGGGCGGTGCTGCCGCAGTTGCAAGCTTCGGTTCCGCCCGCGATGAAACTGGCGGTGTCGCAAGACCGCACCACCACGATCCGCGCATCGGTGCACGATGTGGAACGGACGCTGATTATCTCGGTGCTGTTGGTTGTGCTGGTGGTTTTTGCTTTTTTACGCAACGGCTGGGCCACGCTGATTCCCGGTATTGCCGTGCCGCTTTCGCTGCTGGGCACGTTTGGCGTGATGTACGTGCTGGGTTATTCGCTCAACAATCTGTCGCTGATGGCGTTGACGGTTTCAACCGGCTTTGTGGTGGACGACGCCATTGTAGTGATTGAAAACATCTCACGTTATCTGGAGATGGGTTGGAATCCGATGCGGGCGGCGCTGCAAGGGGCGCGCGAAATCGGCTTTACGGTGCTTTCCATGAGTACGTCGCTGGTAGCGGTGTTCATTCCTATTTTGCTGATGGGCGGCATTGTGGGACGGCTCTTCCGCGAGTTCGCCGTCACGCTGACCGCCGCCATTATGATTTCTCTCGTTGTCTCGCTCACCACGACGCCCATGATGTGCTCGAAACTTTTAAAATCGCAGCATGACAAGAAACATAACCGGCTATACCGGATCAGTGAGCGTGCGTTCGAATTGCTGCATAAGGGTTACGCGCGCAGTTTGCGGGTAGTTTTAACCCATCCGCAATTGACGCTCGTGATTACGCTGGTGACAATCGGCATCAGCGTTTATCTCTACATCATCGTGCCGAAGGGATTTTTCCCGCAGCAGGACACCGGGCAGATTGGCGGAAATATTCTGGCCGATCAAAATATTTCGTTTACCGCGATGCGCGAGAAACTGCATGCCTTTCTGAAAATTGTGCAGGAAGATCCGGCGGTGGATAACGTGACCGGCTTTACCGGCGGCGGCACGTTGAACACGGCGAGCATGTGGATGCAACTGAAGCCATTGGCGGAGCGCAAGGTTTCGGCGGACGACGTGATCAACCGGCTGCGCGGCAAGTTGGCCAAGATCCCAGGGGCCACGCTATTCTTGATGGCGGGGCAGGATCTGCGCGTAGGCGGCCGGGGCTCGAATTCGCAGTATCAATTCACGCTGCAATCGGACAGTCTGAAGGATTTGAACGAATGGGCACCGAAGCTGCTGGCGAAGTTGAAGACCTTGCCGATCATTTTGGATGCGAACAGCGATCAACAAATTCATGGGCTAGAGTCGAAAATATCCATCGACCGTGAAACGGCTTCGCGCATGGGCGTGAACCCAATGGCGGTGGACGACACTTTGTATACCGCGTTCGGCCAGCGGCAGGTCTCAACAATGTATACGGGGATCAACCAATATCACGTGGTGATGGAGCTGTTGCCCGAATACCAGCAGAACCCTTCGGCACTGAATTCCGTGTACGTGCCATCGACGAGCGGGACACCGGTGCCGTTGTCAACCTTTACCCATGTCACGACGCAATTGAACTCGCTCACAGTTAATCATCAAGGGCCGTTCCCATCCATCACGCTTTCCTTCGCCTTGGCGCCGGGTATCGCCTTGAGCCAAGCCGTGGATGCGGTTGAGGAAGCCGAACAGGAAATCGGGATGCCCGCTAATGTGTCGGGCAAATTCGCCGGTACCGCGCAGGTGTTCCAAGCTTCCTTAAAGAATCAGCCAATCTTGATTCTGGCGGCGCTGCTGGCGGTGTATGTAGTGCTGGGGATTTTGTATGAGAGCTACATTCACCCAATTACGATTCTGTCTACCCTTCCTTCGGCGGGAGTGGGCGCGTTGTTGGCGTTGTTGTTGTTTAGAGTGGATCTGACGGTGATCGCCATCATCGGCATCATTTTGCTCATTGGAATTGTAAAGAAGAATGCGATTCTCATGATCGACTTTGCGTTAGAGACGGAGCGTAAGCAGGATATATCGGCCAAGAACGCGATTTATCAGGCATGTTTATTGCGTTTTCGCCCGATCATGATGACGACCATGGCAGCATTGTTAGGCGGTCTGCCGCTGGCGTTAGGGACCGGCACGGGTTCGGAGATGCGCCGCCCCTTAGGTATTACGATTGTGGGTGGTTTAGTGTTGAGCCAAGTTCTCACGCTTTACACTACTCCAGTCGTGTACCTCTATTTGGACAGGCTGCAAAACTGGTTCGGCAGCAGGAAACAAACGAGCCCACGGTTGCAGAGGATCCTTTCGGATACAGAGGTAGAAGGTACGTACTAAGGCTCGCTCAGCTTCATTCTTTTCGCTCGCTTTCCGATAACTAGCAATATGAGTACGGTGAGTGCGCCGGTTGAGCAACTCGTTTCGACCATTTATGTGAGTTCGGCCCGCAGGAGAATGAGCACGGACGAGATGAACGAGCTGTTGCGAATAGCGCGGCGAAACAACGAGCAGTTGGGCATAACCGGCATGCTCGTTTACCGCGACGGGAATTTTCTGCAGGTTTTAGAAGGGCCCGCGGCACCAGTGGATAGTGTGCTGGCGAAGATCAAGCTGGATCCCAGGCATGACGGCGTTATAACGATGTCGCGCAAGAGCATAGAAGAACGGCAATTCGCCGAATGGCCGCTGGCGTTTCGCGATATGGGGCGGGTTTGCGATGAGAGCGAAGATGAAGAGGGTCAGGAAGGCGCACGCCTGGTATTCCGGTTGCTACGGCAATTTAAGGAGGAATAAAGAAGGGGACGCTTTGGGGATGGCAACAGTGCCTTGGCCCTACGCGTCCGCCGCGGACTGGATCGGCCGGAATTGGCACGCATCCTGGGAATAGGCGGTGACCAAGCCCGGTCCGATGTGATAGACCCAACCATGCAACCTGAGATCGCCTGCGGCAAGGCGCGCGGCGACGGTGGGGTGAGTGCGCAGGTTTTTCAATTGCGCAGTCACGTTATGTTCGGTGAGGGCTAGCAAGAATTCGGCGCTTGGGTCAGCGGTGCGCTGCTGCACATCGGCGTAACGAAGCCAGGCGGTAACGTTCGGATAAGCGTGGAGAGCTTCAGGGTTCAGTGCGCCTTTCATGACACCGCAGTCGGTATGGCCGCACACGATCACTTCCGGGACGCGCAACACACCTACGGCGTATTCGATGGTAGCGGAGACGCCGCCGACGACATCGGGATAAGGCGGCACGATGTTGCCGATGGCCCGGCAGATGAATAGTTCGCCCGGCTTGGTCTGGGTCAACAGGCAGGGGTCGATACGGGAATCGGCGCAGGTGATGAAGAGCGCCTCCGGCCGTTGGCCTAACGCGAGTTCTTCAAAAAGATCCTGATGCTCGGGATAAACATGCTTTTGGAAATGGGAGATTCCCTCTAAGAATTTGTCGACAGACACAACCGCTATTCTCGCATTGCTAGGGGCGCATTGCTACGGATTGATATAGGGTGAGCAACACGGCGTCTCGACCGGCTTAGGCTCCATCAGTTCAGTGCGGGTGAAGTTGACATCATATAGGTTGAGTTGCCACTTGCCGTCGCGGCCAATCTTGGGAGAGTCGGGTGGGTGGAGGCCGCGGCTCAAGACGGTTTTGAAACCTGCTTGAATGTCAGGGACACCCAGTGCGAGGTGGTGCATGACGCCGAGTTGCTTGGGCGACGGGTTGGTGTTCCCGAGCATGTATTCGAGCCAGTCGGTGCCTTCGGGAATGCGCATATCAACCCAGCGAACGGAGGTCTCGGTGGGACCGCCGTACCAAGTCATCCGGAAACCAAGAATGTCTCTATAGAAGCGATCGGCGGCGGCGCGGTCGGATACGGTGATGCCCACATGGATGATCCGCTCGGAGACGCGGGTAGGGGGCAGCAGCTTGCCGAAGTTGCGGCTCTGGACGGAGCCGGGAAGGTACTCGATGAAGACGACGTTGTGGTGGTCGGGATCGGTGAGTTGGATGATCAGGTTGCCATCTACGTCTTTTTGCGGACCGGTGGCGACGGGAATGTTTTGCGCGGCGAGATAAACGCGCAGCTGCTTAATATTGGTGGTCTCAAAGGCGATGTGATCGAGGCGGTCTTGGGTGGCACTTTTGAGATTCGGGGAGACCAATATATATTGGTGGTCGTTGACCTTGAAGCAACCCGGGGACAATTCCGCGAAACCTAAGCCGATGCCGTAAAAGGCTTGTTCGGCCGGAAGGCTATCAGTTTCGAGCGCGATGTGCGCCACGCCTATGATGGGGGGACGGTTGGGTGCCGTGAAGGCGAGGAGCGGAACAGTTAAGGCGAGCGAGACGGCGGCGGGGACGCGGTGTGAGGGAAACACATTCAGATACTATTACAAAACTCCCAGAGATGGCCACGTTTGTTTCATGGTGTAATAGCGAAGGTAAACCCATAATGAGATCGATAAAGCATAAAATCCTGTTTTTGAGCATAACCGCGCTGGCGGCGACCAGTCTCGGCTGGGCGCAGAGCGACAGGCCAAGTCCGCCAGCCAAAGCAGAAGTGGAACTGAAAGGCAAGCCGATCACGATCCAATACAGCCGCCCATCCATCCGGGGGCGCAAGATTATGGGGAGTTTGGTACCGTACGGAGAAGTTTGGCGAACCGGAGCTAATGAGGCGACGGCGCTGACGACCGGTGTAGATTTGGAAATTGGGGGAACTTTGGTTCCGGCCGGTAGTTATACGATCTATTCATTGCCGTCGGAAGGAACCTGGAAGTTGATCATTAATAAGCAGACTGGCCAATGGGGTACGGACTATGACCAGGCGCAGGATTTGGCGCGCATTGATTTGCTCAAAAGCACGTTGCCAAGCCCGCGTGAGCAGTTTACGATAGAGTTCGTAAAGAAGAGCGCAGACGCAGCCGATCTGGTTCTTGAATGGGAGAAGACTAAGCTATCGGTACCAGTACGAGCTAAGTGAGGCAGGCCAGCCATAAGTATAGCCGTAAGTGGTTGAAATTGATAGACTAATAAGTGAGGCCGGAGGCGGCGACCGCCGATTTTCAACCACATGACCGAGAACGTAGCTTTCGAGACAGCCAGCCCATCCAAGGCAAAACCAGCCACGGAGAATGTTGACTGGGCGAGCCTTTCAGGCAGCACGCTCGATGCCGTATGTGAACTGAAAGAGGTGGTGGAAGTGCGCGATGGGGCGGCGCGCTTCCGGGTACGGATTCTTGGATCCGGGGGACGCCAAGGCACGGGTTATTTTCTGCGGCTGCCGGCGAAAGAGGCGGAAGATCAACTTGACATTTGGCGGACGCTGCGCGAGATTCAGCATCCGAATCTGAATCGGCCGCTTTCGGTGGGTAGGCGGCAGGTGGGTGACGCCGAGACTGTCTATATGGTGCTGGCTGAGGCGGATGAAAAACTGTCGGCGGTGGTGCCCGAGCGCCCGCTGGAATGGGAAGAAGCGGCGGAGGTCCTGCAGTCTCTCGAAAGAGGGCTCGCGCATTTGCACGCGTGCGGCCTGATCCATGGAAGCGTTTCGCCGGAAACGGTACAAGCGGTTGGTTATACGATTCAGCTCGACACGGGGAGCGTGCGGCGCTTAGGAAGCAAGCCGCGGATCGAATGGTCCAAGCCGCAATATATTGCCCCGGAAAGCAAAGGCGTCAATAGTACTAAGGCAGCCGACGTTTGGTGTTTGGGCGCGACGCTGTTTGAACTTATAACGCAAGAAAAATATGGCACGGCCGGGGCGGAACTAGAGAAAGGTTTGCCGATAGGCGGGGTAATTGCGCGCTGTCTGGAAAAAAATCCGGCTACCCGCTGCACGTTAAAGGAGGGCCCGGCGTTTGAGGCGGTTCCTGCGGCGGCGCGGGAAGAACCGGTGAAGGCAGAAACACCGAAAGCAGAGCCAGCTAAGAGTGAACTGCTAGCCACGGCCAAGCTGGAGGCGAATGGGGCTTCGCCACAACCTGCCCCGCACGTCGAGGCGATATCCCCGGCACCGGCGGTCAAAACCGAGATTAAAGCGCCAGAACTTAAAATTGCGAATCCGAAAGTGACAGATTCCGGAGCTGATTCAACGCCAGGCGCCAAACGGCCAGCGGACAATCGCGTTCCGGGGATAGGCACGGTCGGAACACGGCCAGTGGCCGCACCGCGCGTGCCGCATCCGCTCACGCCTAAGCCGACGGCGGCGCGGCAGGTGACTAAAGACGACATGGCCTTGGTACCGGTTGGAAAAAGACACCGCAAGGTGCAGGGCAAGCGTCAACCGATCAGCGCACGCATTCGCACATTGGACGAACCGCTCAACGAAGGATATGACGAGACGGCGGCCCGAGAGCCGGGCGTGGTGGCGCGGGTGCTGGCAGTAGGCAAGAAGGCGAATTTTGTGCGCGCCTTTATCGCGGGTTCGTTGTTGGCGTCGCTGGTCATCGCTGCCTTTGCGTTCATTATCATTCCTAAGTTTCAGTCGGTGAACGACCCGATTGCGAACCTCGCGGTGGGACAGCCTCAAATACCCAGTAGTTTGCCCTCTGCCAATGGCGATGGTGCGGCGGCGAGCGCGGACGCTTCTCTGCCTGCGGGCGCGGCGGCGGTGCTGCATCCCGGTTCCGTGGCTCCGAATGATGTAACGGGGAAAAACAGCGATGCGGCGGCGGCTGGGCTCATTAGTTCTGTGCCCTCGGTACCGGTCAAACGAGAGAGATTCCATGTGGTTTTGGCAACGTTTGCTTCGCGGACAGAAGCGGCGCAGAGGTTAGACAAGATCGCGCAGCAGCATCCCGATCTGTTCTTGCAACTGATTACTTCCGCAACCAATGCCGGTGAACGGCGTTATTCGGTAGTTGTGGGCGGTATGTTGTCGCACAATGAAGCCGACCAACTGCGTACGCGCATTCAGAACAAGGGTTTGCAAGACGTGCAGATTGTGCCGGCCGTGTTCCGTTGAGGCTCGATTCCGTACTGGTCGCCGGTGCGGGGTCTAAACGGTCAGCGAACGGCAGGTTCCAGCTTCACCAGCATCTGTTCTTTGCGGTAAATCAAAGTGGAAGTATTGTAACTGGCAAGCTCAAAGCCATGGCCATGCGTGATGGCGTCGGTGGGACAAGCTTCGACACAGTAGCCGCAGAAGATACAGCGGTTGTAATCGATATTGTAGACCTGGGCGTACCGGTCGCCGCCGCTGATACGGGTTTCGGCGGTATTTTCGGCGGCTTCTATGTAAATGCAATCGGCGGGGCAAGCGGCGGCGCACAGGAAGCAGGCGACGCATTTTTCGAGACCGTTTTCGTCGCGCTGCAAAACATGCGCGCCGCGAAAGCGCTCCTGTAGTTGCGCCGGACCGTCCGGATAAGCCTCCGTGATGGCGGGTTGGAGCATTTCCTTGAAGGTAATGCCCATGCCCTTGGCTATGGCGGCGGCGTTGCTAAATACTTCACCGATGTTGGCCATGATTCTCTCTTAGGTTAGCGCACTGGCGAGGGCAGTTCCCGCACAGGCTGCTAATGGGTACGAAGCACCCCGTATGGAATACGCAGCAGGTTTAACGAAACGTTTTCGACGAAAGCCGATGAGGATCTCATAACGGACTAGACTTTTGGAACAAACTAAGACAACACAAAAAAATATAGAGGTCCTGAAGAGGACGGCGATGGCGGTGCTGCTAGCCGGGAATTTGGGATGGGCACAAAGCACAATAAAGCCGCAGGACAGGTTACGAGAAGCAGTTACCGATGGCAACATGATTACGCTGGAGGGGAATGTGCATCCGGCGTTAGCGCATGCGGCGAGTGCCGAGGCGGTAGATGCGAGCTTCCCGATGGAACACCTGATTCTGCTGCTGAAGCCGGATCAAGCACAACAAGCGGCGCTCGATGAGTTAGTGGCGCAGCAACAGAATCCGAAGTCGGCGGAATTCCATAAGTTTTTGAGTCCGGAAGGTTTTGCGGCGCGTTTCGGCGCGTCGCAAAACGACATCGAAAAGATCAGCGCGTGGCTGAGCGGGCACGGTTTCAAAGTGGAGGAGGTGACAGCGAATCATCTAGCCATCGTTTTCAGCGGTGACGCCTATGCAGTTGAGAATACATTCAAGACGGAGATAAAGCAATATAGCGTAAACGGTGAATTGCATCACGCCAACGCAAGCGATCCGCGAATACCAGCGGCGCTCGCGGGCATTGTCCGCGGCGTAGTGAAGATGCACGACTTTCACGCCAAGTCATTTGCGCGCGGCTTGAAACAAGTCGATTTGGCGAGTCCCCAGTATACGAGCGGGACAGCGCACTATATGGGGCCGGCGGATTTTGCGCAGATTTACGACGTGCACGCACTGTATTCGAACAACCTGAACGGCTCCGGCCAGAGCATCGCGCTGGTCGGGCGATCGAACGTCAACCTGGCGGATGTGGAAGGATTCCGCTCGCAGTTCGGCTTGCCGGCCAACAATCCGGCGATTATCGTAGCGCAAGGCAGCAATCCTGGATTCAAGAACGATGGCGATTCAATGGAAGCGACGCTGGATGTGGAATGGGCGGGCGCGGTAGCGCCGCAAGCCACGGTCAAGCTGGTGATTGCGAGCAGCACGGCGGCAGCGGACGGGGTGGATTTGGCGGCGATGTATGCGGTGAACCATGATGTTGCACAGGTGTTGAGCGTGAGTTTCGGTTCGTGCGAAGCGGACATGGCGGCTTCGTCATCGCCGACGGGCGGTACGGAAATGGCGTTTTACAACGCGCTGTGGCAGCAAGCCGCGGTGCAAGGCATGTCGGTATTTGTGGCGGCGGGCGACAGCGGAGCGGCGGGGTGCGATTCGTCGAGCGCGACACGCGGCACCAAGCGGGCGATCAACGGCATGTGCAGTTCGCCGTACGCTACCTGCGTGGGCGGAACGGAATTCAGCGAGGGCGGCAATCCGGGGCAATATTGGCTGCAGGGCAACAACGCGGTGTTGGGCACGGCGCAGGGCTATATTCCGGAAGTGGTATGGAACGAGAGCGGGTCGGATCTGGCGGCGGGCGGGGGCGGCGTTAGCATTCAGTGGGCGAAGCCAAGCTGGCAGACGGGGTCGGGCGTACCGGCGGATGGGTATCGCGACGTGCCGGACTTGTCGCTGAGCGCGGCGGGGCACGACGGCTATTTAGTGTTTTATAACGGCAGCTTGAATGTGGTGGGTGGCACATCGGCGGCGGCGCCGTCGCTGGCAAGCTTGTTTACCATCGTCAATCAAAAATACGGCGATACGCAGGGCAACGTGAACCCAACGCTGTATCCGCTGGCCGTGAAGCAAGCACAAGGCGGAGCGGTGGTGTTTCACGACATCACTTCGGGCAACAATACTGTGCCTGGAGTGGCGGGTTATTCGGCGGGCACGGGCTACGATTTGGCCTCGGGGCTCGGTTCGGTGGACGCTTTGCAACTGGTGAATCACTTTCACGATGTTTCGTTGAACGGCACGTTTGCCCTCACGACGGCTGCGGCAACGGCATCTGTGCAAGCCGGCCAAAACGTGACGGTGAACACCACGGTGAGTGTAAGCAACGGCTTCAACTGGCCGGTGAGCTTGACGGTGAGCGGGTTGCCAACGGGCGTAACGGCTTCGTTTAACAGCGCCACGTTAGCGGCGCCCGGAGCAGGAACTAGCGCGCTGCTGCTTGCCGCCGGCGCCAACACGGCGAGCGGCGCCTACACGGTGACGGTAACGGCGAGCGGCGGCAGCTTGACAAAGACCACGACCATCGCGCTAACGGTAACGGCGATTCCGGAAAGCTGCACGCTGACGGCTTCCGCCAAGGCCTTATCGATGACAGTGGGAAACGCCACGAACGTAAAGCTAACCTGCACTTCGCCGAAGGGGAGTTTGCCGGCCAGCCTGGCGCTGGCGGTGGGCACACGGCCGACTGGCGTCACGACTTCGTTATCAAGTGCCACGCTGACGCCGGGAACTGGCAGCAGCACGCTGACGATCACGACAGCGACGCCGGCGAGCGCGGGAACGTTCACGTTAGGCATCACGGCTAGCGGCGGAACCTACAGCCAGACCATCAGCCTGCCGATCACGTTGGTGGTATCGCCGAGCTTCAGCGTGACGACTAGCAGCACGGTTAGCATAATGCAGAATGCCACGGCCACGATACCGGTAGTTGCGGTGCACGCTGGCTCATTCAACAGCGCGCTATCGCTGGCGGTGAGCAGCTTGCCGGTGGGCATGACCGGGACGTTCGCGCCCGGTTCGTTTAGCGCGCCGGGTGACGGGACGAGCACGCTGACGCTCGCACCCACAATCACAACGCCGGCGGGGAATTATACGATTCAGGTGGTGGCGAGCGGCGGTGGACTCAGCAAGTCGGTACCGTTGGCCGTCACGGTGAACGCGACGCCGAACTTCACTCTGGCCGCGAGCCAGACTGCGATGACGATTCAGGCGGGCCAGACGGCGGGGACCATGACCGCGACGGTCAAGAATTTGACCAATAATTTCAACTCGGCGGTGGCGCTGAGCGTGTCGGGCTTGCCGACGGGCGTCACGGGCGTGTTCAACTCGCCTACGCTGGCGAAGCCGGGCACGGGGACAAGCACGCTTACTTTGACGGCGCTGGGCACGGCGGCGGCCGGCCAATACAAAGCCACGATTTCGGCTACCGGCGGAACCGTCACTCAGACATCGAGTCTCTTGCTGACGGTGGTGGGCGGGCCGGGCTTTACGTTGAAGAGCAGCGTGAGTTCGATCGCGCTGACGGCCGGTGCATCGTTCAGCACGACGCTGAGCTATACGGCGGTCAACAGTTTCAATTCGGCGGTGGCGCTAACCGTGGGTACGCTGCCGGCCGGCGTTACGGCGACCCTTTCTTCGCCGACGATCAGCGGAACAACGGGGAGCGCATTGCTGACTATCCAGAGCGCGGCAACGGCGGCGGCGGGGAGCTATTCGCTTACGGTGGCGGGAACATCGGCGTTGATTACGACGGCCCAACCCAGTCAAACGGCGACAATTGGTTTGACGCTGGGCTCCGTTACCACAACTTTGAGTGCGGCGACGGCCACAGTGGCACGCAGCGCGTCGACCTCTATTACGGTTACGACGGCGGCCAGCGGCTTCGCCGGCAGCGTGGTGTTCACTATCTCGGGCTTACCAGCAAACGTGAATTATACTTTTGCGCCGAATGCCCTCGCGGGATCGGGCAGCACGAAGCTCACCATTTCGCCTAATGTGAGCGCGACGCCGGGCACGTACACCGTTACTGTAAAAAGCTCGGCGGGCGGGACAGTGGGAACAAATACCTTTCAGTTGAAGATCACCTAAACCGCAAAACGGGTAAAATGGCGGGCAGTGCGAGTTCTGATTCTCCTCCTACTGTCCGCCTTTTTATTGTGCGGCGAAACGTTCAAGCTGTATCTGAAAGATGGGAGCTTTCACATGACGCGCGAGTACAAGCGCGCGGGCGACCGGATCAGCTATTTCAGCACCGAGCGCGGCGAATGGGAAGAGATACCGGTCGAACTGGTGGACCTAGAGAAAACGGAAGCCGAACGGAAAGCTAAAACGGCGGCAGAGGCGCAAGAAGCGCGCGAAATCGATGAGGAAGAAAAGGCCTTGCGCGCGCAGCAGAAAGAAATCGCGGCGATTCCCATGGAACCGGGCGCTTATTTCATGCGCGGGAAAACGGTGGACACGCTGGCGCTGGCCGACTATCAGGTGATCACCAACAAGAAACGCCAGACCCTTAAGATTCTGTCGCCAGTGCCGCTGGTGCCCGGCAAAGCGGTAGTGGTGATCAAAGGCGACCGCTCAAAGTTCACGGTGGGCGAGGAGCGGCCGGAGTTTTATTTCCGGCGCGACAAGCAAGAGCGCTTCACGATTGTGAAAGTGACCCCCACCAAGAAGAACACGCGCATTGTCGAGAGCCTGTCGATTCAGCCAGTGGTGAATCAGGCCCTCGAGCAGCGCCAGGAGATTCCGGTATTTCAACAGGATATGGGGAACGGCCTGTTCAAAGTATGGCCGGAGAAGCCGCTCGAACCGGGTGAATATGCCATGGTGCAGTTCGGCGGGAGCGAAGAGGTTCCTTCGGAAATCGAACTCTTAGTTTGGGATTTTGCGTACGTGCCGGTTGCGCATTAGAACTTCATGGGCCGTTAGCACCCCATAACTGTAATGCAAATTGCATAGAGCGCGGCCGTGCATGTATCCTAGAAGGATTACGCAGCCCTCGTGCGGCTCCGGTGGGAAGGCAGCGTCTTGCCTCGATTTCAAATCTTTCTAAGAATGAGGTGACAAGTAGATGGGACGCAGTTCAAATAGTTTCTCGCTATTAGTTTTGGCGGTAATGGCGTTATTGCTGGCAACGGGCACGGCTGTGGCGCAAACGTTTCGCGGCGGTATCAGCGGCACGGTCACGGACGCATCCGGCGCGGTGGTCGCCAACGCCAATGTGAAGCTGGTAAGTCCGGACACGGGACTGACGCGCGATAGCGCCAGTTCGTCGGCCGGCGAGTTTGTTTTTCAGGATTTACCGCTGGGCAAGTACGACATCACGGTAACGCAGGCAGGTTTTGAATCGGTGCACGTATCGGGCGTAACGGTGGACGCGGGCAAAACAGCCACGCTGGCACTGAAGCTGGAAGTAGCCCGGCAAGCGACCACGGTAGAGGTAGAAGCCTCGACAGTTTCAGTGGAAACGGCATCATCCGCGGAAACCAGCTTAATCAATTCGAAGCAAATCCTGGACATTCCTTTGAATGGCCGCGATTTCACGCAGTTGCTGAAATTCAATCCGGGCGCCAATGCCAACGGCTCGCTGAACGGATCGCGCTTCAACGGCATCGACTGGAAAATTGACGGCGCCGACAACAACGATCTCTGGCACAACATCAATTCGGTGAATCAGGGCGGCGTGTCCGGCATTGCAGGCGTGGTCCTGCCGATCGATGCCATCGACGAGTTTTCTCTGCAAAGCAGCAGCAATGCTGAGGAGGGGCGCAATTCGGGCGGCGTGCTGAATGTAGTTGTTAAATCGGGAACCAACAGTTTCCATGGGTCACTTTACTACTTCAACCGGAACGAAGTTTTTGCGACGAACGACTGGTTTACTCCTCCAGGCTCGCCGAATTCAAAACTGCGCAACAACCAGGAGGGATTCTCACTGGGCGGCCCGATCGTTAGGAACCACACGTTCTTCTTTATGAATTACGAGCAACAGAACTACCGGCAGGCTTTAACCGCGCCTGGAACCACGCCCTCGGGTGCCTGGGTGGCAGAAGCAACTCAGGTGATCAATCGGGACGGCGTGCAGGTAAACCCGCTGGCGCTGACGCTGATCAATACTCTCTGGCCGGCCAATAGTCTGACTGGTCCCGCCACGGTCCATAATTTTGCCGGCGCCGGGATCAATCTTTCCAACAGTTATAACGCCGTGATTAAGCTGGACCATCAGTTCAATGAGAGAAACAATATTGCCATCCGCTACTTTGGCGGCACCGGCAACCAGACCGAATATGTAGGATCTGCATTGCCGGCTTACTTCCAGGAAGCGCCCAGCCGCATGCACAACTTTTCTTTGGTGTATAACAAAGTGATTTCGCCGCGCTTTGTGGCGCAAACGCTGCTTGGCGTCAACTACTTCCTGCAGATTTTCGGCGACGCGAACCATGGATTCGACATGCCGGCGCTTGGCTTCAACGACGGCGTGACGAATCCGACGGATTTCGGCTCACCGAACATCAACATCTCCGGCTTCGATTCAACGGGTTTGACACCACCTTTGGGCCGCATCGATACTACAGGGCACCTCGATCAAACGTTCACCTACACGGTAGGTTCGCACCAATATCGTTTCGGCGGCGATTATCGCTATTCGCGGCTGGACGTGTTCTATGATTCGGATGCGCCCGGAACATTCAACTTCGATGGTTCACAAGGCCCGCTGGCGAGTACGACCGACAGCTGGGGCTTCGGCAGTTCACCCACCTCTGGCTCTCTGAACGCTTTGGCGGATTTCTTGACACTGCGGGTCGCAACCGGCAACGCGCGCGTCGCTTACGGCAACCAGCAGCGCATTTATAATTTGGATGGATTTTCGGGTTTCGCGCAGGATACCTGGAAGGCTACTTCCAGACTGACGCTGAACTATGGCTTGAACTGGAACTATCAAAGCCCGATTTCCAATCCGAAGAATCTGATTTCAACCTTCCTTCCCTCCGATGGCGGTATCACCTATGTGGGAACGCGCGGCTTGAGCACTTTATGGCCGCGGGATTTCCACGATTTTGCTCCGCGGCTGGGATTTGCCTATCAGCCGTTCGGCGGCGGCAAGATGGTGATCCGCGGCGGCTGGGGAATTTTCTTCCAGGTTCCCAACGTCGCCTATTTCGGCGATAGCGGCGCATCCAACGGCGCCGGCACGGGAATTAATGGAAACCCCGGCGGCCCAGCGCCGGTGACCACGATTTCGAATCAAACGCCGCTGCAGATCCAGGCGGGCGTGCCGATTTTTGCCGGCAGTTCGGCGATAGGTCCGTTTGGCGGCTTCTCGGTCAGCCAACACTTCATCACGGGATACAGCATGAATACCAACCTGAACATTCAGTATCAGTTGGCCAAGGACGTGGTGGGTGAAGTCGGTTACTCGGGGAGCTTGAGCCGCCATTTGCCGGACATGCTGGACATCAACCAGATTCCGCAGGGCGCGCCGGAGGTGGAAGCGTCTCGGCCGTATTCGAGCCAGTTCCCGAATCTGGCGGCTATTAACGAAGTGCAATCGGTTGCCAACGGCAATTTCAACGGCTTGCTGGCCTCCTTGCGCAGCACCAATTTCCATGGCTTCACCACGAAGTTGAGCTATACGCTGGGTCATTCGCTGGACGACTTGTCCTATGCGCGCCATATCATTCCGCAGAACAGCTATTGCCTGCAATGCGACTACGGGAATTCGGATTTCGACATTCGGAATTCGTTTTCGATGTTCCTGACGTACGCCGTGCCGCAGCCCACTAAATACAAAGCTCTCTTGGGCGGATGGCAATTGAATACCTTGTGGTCTTTCTTCACGGGTTCACCGTTTACCGTCTATTCCGGCACGGACTCAAGCTTAACGAGTGAATACGCCGACCGGGCGGAGGTAGTGGGCAATCCGTTCTCGGGTGTGCCGACGGCGGATCGAGCCACAAGTACCTATTACTGGTTTAATCCAACTGCCTTCGCGGTACCTGCGTCAGGCACCTATTCCAACCAGTCGCGGAATGCGTTTTACGGTCCGCCGACGAAACAGATCGACTTCTCGATCTTTAAGAATTTCCATATCACGGAGCGCGCCGCCCTGCAGCTGCGTGCGGAAATTTTCAACATCTTCAATTTCGTTAACTACTCGGGTCCGGGGAATAACGTACAGGGAAGTAATTTGGGGGAATCGGGCGCTACCTACGACGTAGCTTTTGGCGCACCGGGCATTGGGCCGGGCGCTCCGCGCAACGTACAATTGGCGGCGAAGATTATTTTCTAGATCGCCGGAGAACTAAAGAGAAAAAACGGGCTTGGCGGGAAAGACGCCAACCCCGTTTTTTACTTGCGGCCGGTTAAAGAACGCGAAACGTCTCAGCAACTGGTACGCGCCGCCGGGGCATTTGCAATTCAGGCATCGGCTTACCCTGAAACAGCGCACGGCAAGGCACAGCCAGCCATCTGGCCCAGGCACTGGCGCGGTTGCGGCGCGCGCTATCGGTAGCAATGCCTGTACTCGCATACATCTGCCGGTACAGCTTTGAGACGAAGACGAAGGCCAGACGCGCGCGTAGATTGGGCGTGCAGTTGGAGCGCTTCCAGACCGACGCCAAGCTGTAAAATTTATCCCAAACGCCTTGCGTGCGTTCGCGCATTTCCGCCGAACCCATGGTGGGATGCGGCATAAACATCTTGGGTCGCTTGTGCGCGGGAATGAGCCAGTAACGGGTGAGCGGGATGCCGTCCACGGCACCGATTTCCACGTCCTGCTCCTTTTCCCATTTCTCAAAATCAACCGTTCCTGGAAAAGGCGTCAGCATCACAAATTGTGCGAAAGTCAGGCCAGCCTTCTGGGCAAGGTCATGCGTGGCATCAAAGGTATCCGCCCGATCGCTGGACAAGCCAAAAATGAATGATCCGAGAACGTGCACGCCATGGTCGGAAAAAGTTCGCAGCCGGTCAACTAATTTATCGCCGGCCATATTGAAGTCCTTGAAAACAGCCTTCAGGCCTTCCGGCGTGACAGCTTCCACCCCGACCAGCGCTCCCTTGATGCGCGCTTTCTTCATGGCATCGAGAAACTTGATATCTTCCGCGGCCTCCATGGTGATTTGCGTGAAGAATGTCATGTCGCTAGGAAGCTCCGAAAGACGCTCCATGAGATCGAAGCGTTCCGCGCGCATGGTCTCGAGCTGATCCACCCTGGCCTCATTCTTCTGCTTTTTGGCCAGCTCGATGTCGGTAAACGTCACCGGATAAAAATTGTCATCCGCCAACGCGATAAAGCGAAACCCGCGACGCCGCAATTCGACGATCTCTTCAATCACGCTATCGCTGCCGCGCTGCCGTGGCTTCTGGCCGTCGGTGCGCCAAACGGAACAGAAGGAACAATGTTTAGCGCAACCGCGCACCGTCTGCACGGATGCCCACATGTAGCTATTTTCGGGCAGCAGATCCCAACGCGCCTGCTTGAAATCCTGGGCGTCCACTTTACCCCCTTGATAGATGAGCTCGGGCGTGCCAGCCACGCAATCGCGCAGCACCTGGCTCCAGACGATGTCGCCATCGCCTTTGACTACGGCATGCGCGCCGCCGCGCTCGAATGGCTCATCGGAATAGAGCGTTGGATGAATGCCGCCGAAAACCACCCAGGCACCGCGTTCACGTGCCGCGCGTCCGACTGCATAGCCGCGTAGCGCGTTGCCCGTGTGGATGCCAATGCCGACCACGTCTCCCTTCTGAATGCGCTCGAAGTTCAATTGCTCGAGCGTCTCATCGCAGATTTCGGGATCGCCGAAATTGTCTCCAGTGGCGGCGGCCAGAACATAGAGCCAGCGCGGCGTGATGACTGCGGTTCCGAACGCGGTATCGCTTGGATTTACAAGGTGAACCTTCATGTACAAGGGAGGTGGAGAAGCCACCTAAGTCTAGCAGTTGAGTTGAAAAGAGCTACAGTTAGGTGTGCTCATGCCGCGTTGTCCCCATTGCAGGTCGATCGAATTTAGAGGGGTGGGCGCGCGCAATGTATTGGAGAGAGCGCTGCATTGGATTCTCTCTCCCTATCGTTGTTCGTTATGCGGCCATCATTTTTTTCTGTTTCGCTGGCAAGCGCCGAGCGAGGGAACAGCGTAGGAATTGGGCGCTAGCGCTTCGCCTGCCCGGGCGTGCCACTCGTATCTTGCCCATAATACGCCGCTGGCCCATGTTTGCGTAAAAAGTGCTTATCCCGCAGCACATCAGATAATCCGGCGCCATCCGCTCTTATCGTTACGGTGAGAAAAGCCATATGGGCCAGCTCCTCCACAATCTCCGCCGTATGGGCCGCCGCGGTTACCGTTGGCCCCCAGCAAAAGGGTGCGTGGCCATTGACGAGGACGGCGGTGGTTGCGAGCGGATCAAGCGCGGCGAAACGGCGGATAATCACCTGCCCGGTATTCCATTCGTATTCATTTTCAATTTCCTCGGGCTCCATGGGCGGCGTGATGGGAATCGGACCGCGGAAATAATCGGCGTGGGTGGTGCCTAGACAGGGAATCTCAACACCGGCTTGCGCCCAGGAGGTGGCGTAGCGCGAATGCGTGTGAACGACCCCATGAACTCCGGTGAAGGCGCGATATAAGGCTAAATGCGTGGGCAAATCCGACGAGGGCCGCAGAGCGCTGCCGGGCAGCATGCGTCCATCCAGGTCCGTCATCACCAGGTCGGCGGGCTTCAATTTGTCATACGCTACGCCGCTTGGTTTGATCACCACGCGCCCACTGTCCGCATCGTAGCCGCTGGCATTGCCAAAAGTAAAAATGACAAGGCCGCGCCGCACCAGGGCAAGGTTGGCTTCGAGAACTTCTTCGCGCAGTTCTTTCAAGTCCATTAGCAACTCATTTAACAACTCGGGCCTGAGCGGCAATCTGACGCAAGCGCGGCAGCACATCGCCTATTGAAACCGGTTCGGATCTTTTCGCGCCCAGCGCGAAATACAGTCGCTTATACATGCGGAACAGTTCCTCATATATGAGAACCGCTTCGGGTTCGGGCGTGAAGACACGATATTTGGGGCACAACGCCGCCTGCGCCTGATCGATAGAAGCGAAACCGCGCGCGGCCAGGAACGCGAAAATGGCGGAACCAAGACTAGTGACGTCGCCTTGCGGCACCAGAATGGTTTTATTTAGTACATTGGCGTAAATCTGATTGAGTTGATCGTTCTTTTGCGGAATGCCGCCGCCGTTGATGATGCGCTCGATAACGGTGCCGTGCTCGGCGATGCGATTCAGAATGACGCGCGTGTGAAACGCCGTGCCTTCGATGGCGGCGAAGAGCTCATCTTGCGGTGTACTCGTAAGATTCCAGCCAAAGGTAACGCCGCCTAATTCGGGGTTGACCAGCACGGTGCGATCGCCGTTATCCCAAGTCATGCGCATCAGGCCGGTTTGGCCGGGCCGGTAGCCTTCCAGATCGCGTGATAGCGATCCCACGCTGGTGCCTGCGCGTCGGGCGATGGCCTCAAAGATGTCGCCCACGGCGGACAAGCCCGCCTCAATTCCGGTGAGCTGCGGATCAACCGAACCGGGAACAACGCCGCACACGCCCGGCACCAGGCTCACCTTGTCGCTTAAGCCAATGATGCAGGTCGAGGTGCCGATGACATTCACCACATCGCCAATTCGTACGCCCGCGCCGATGGCGTCCCAGTGCGCGTCGAAAGCGCCAACCGGAATTGGTATACCCGGTCGCAGGGCCAATTTCACCGCCCACTCATCGGACAAAGTTCCCGCAATGGAAGTGGAAGTACGGTAGCGCCCTCCCAATTTGGTGCGCATGCCTTTCAACAGCGGATCGACCTTGATGAGAAAGCCTTCCGGTGGCAACCCGCCCAAAGATTCGTTCCACATCCATTTGTGGCCCATGGCGCAAATACTGCGCGGGGCATTGTTAATAGTGCGAATGCCGCACAGCACCGTCACTACGTAATCGCAATGTTCGAAAGCGGTGACGAAGCGGTCGCGCTTATCCGGGTTATGGCGCAGCCAGTGCAGAAGTTTCGAAAAACCCCACTCCGACGAATATGCGCCGCCGCACCATTTAATGGCAAGCAAGCCGGATTCGTGCGCTTTATCGGTGATCTCTTGCGCTTCTTTCCAGGCGCGATGATCGCACCACAGATAGTAGTCGTCCAGCGGCTCCAGATCTTCGCCCACCGGAATCACGCTCGAGCCGGTGGTATCCAGAGCAATGGATTTAACGGATTTACCGGATACCGAAGCATTATCCAAGGCGCGGTGCATTGCCTCCGCTAGTGCCGACATGTGGTCCGCGTGGCTTTGCGTGGCGTAATCGGGATCTTCGCGTTTACGATGCAGCGGATATTCCGCCACGCCGGAGCCGAGACGGCCCTGTTCATTATCGAATATGGAAACGCGGACGCTTAAGGTGCCGAAATCAACGCCGGCAACAACGGTGCTCATGCTTTATGCCAATACATATCCCAGTTTAAATATTTGGTTGTCGCTTCATGCACCATGGCTGAGACAGGAGCAAGATTCGCCGCCGTGTGATGCTCAAAGCCGCGCTCGCAAATGAAGCGCAGCAAATCCTGCAAGCGCGGAATTTCCACCACGCCCGCGCCGCCAAAAGTGTTGAGGGAATCGTCGGTAAAGCGGCCGTCGCCCACATAGCCGCGCACGCGGCCCACGTTGTCGTCGGTCGAGATGCGGCAGAAGCTCATGGGGCCGGACTTCACCTTGCCCACCACCGTGCCAAAAGTGTTCAACTTCCCGACCGTGCCCGCAATGATCTCCTGATAGTCCATGCGGAAATCCGCAAAGAAATGCTTGGGCAAATTGCTGCAATGAAAACAGACCGCTTTGTTCGGATCTTCGCCATAGTTGTTATTCCAATCGAGAAGCGCGCTGGGCGTGCCCGATGCCAACCGCAAAGCGTGCATGCCCACAACACCGGCGATATCCACTTCGCAAGCGCTCGACATCAGCTCGTTGCTCATCATGCTCATAACCGTGCAAGGAACCACGCCGAAATATTCTTCGAGCGAGGTCCAGCATTGCACGGCCGAAATGGCGGTATCGGTCTCGCGCATCCAACCATCTACCACCGCGCCGAGCTTAGCCATCTTCATAAGCGAATTAGCTGGAACGTCTTTAGTGGACACGTAAGCCTGAATGGCTTGAAGTTTCGCTTGTCCGGCGGGGTCGTCGTCCTTCATTTTTTCGATGCGGCCGAGGATTTCGGATAGATCGATGGTGATGACGGAGACGCCCGCGGTTTCGAGAATTTTTTCGCTGTAGCGCACCGTGTTGAAGGCTTGCGGGCGCGCTCCAATGGAACCGATACGCAGATTCCGCAAGCCGCGCACCACCCGGCAGACGCCGAGAAACCATTGCAAATCTTTCGTGAACTCCGGCGAATCGGGCGCTTCGGTATGCAGCGTGGTGAGCGAATACGGAATACCGTATTGCATCAGATTATTGCAGGCCGACATTTTGCCGCAGAAGCTATCGCGCCGGTCGGCGATGGTCATCTTGCCGGCTGAATCGGGTGTAGCTTGAATCAACACCGGCACCTGCAAACCGGCGCGCCGCAGCGTGTCGGCAATCGCGCGCTCGTCGCCGAAGTTTGGCAGCGTGACGACGACGCCATCGAGCGTATCCCGATGCCGGCGGAACAAATCGGCACAGCGCTTGGCCTCTTCAAAAGTTTCGACCGCGCCGTATTTGGAATCTTCTTTTTCCAGAGCGATCACTTCGACTCCGGCGGCGCTTAAGACACGCAGCATGTCTTGGCGGCCTTCAGCGGCCAAATGGCCCGGAAAGAAGCCGCGGTTGCCGACAATGAGTCCGAGCTTTGCGGTTGCGAGCTTTGCGGTTTGTGGAGTGGTGACTGGCATTACGATTTCCTGGGATAAAAACGCCAAACGTAGAAAAGCCCGATGAGGAGCAGCAAAGCGCCCCACCAGATACCAATATGCAGCTCGTCAAGCACAACCGGCGCGGGATGCCACAAGCCGTAAATGCCGGCGCCCAGAATGAGCACGCCATAGGCGGTGAGCAGAACGCCGATAAAAAACCAAATGGGAAGCCGTCCGTGTTCGTGCATGATGTTTACCAGAAAATAATGTTGCAAACGATCAAGGCGATGGCCACCAGGCCCGCCCAGAAAATGGGCTTATGGAACCAAAGCAGATCGCCTTCGGACGGAATATCGGTAGCGCCATAGACAAGTCCGGTCAGTTCCTCGTCGGTCTTCGGTTTAGTGAGCAGACTGACAACAATGGTGACCACCACACAGATGATCCAGGACCAGAGCGCACGATACATATTCTCCGCCATCGGTTTGGCTTGCGGCGAAAGAGCGATAATTCCAAGCGCCGAAGGCACCTGGTTCACCCAAGCCCACATGCCTACAGAACTGAGCGTGCCGGCCAGCAATCCCCAAAAGCCGCCCTGCGCCGTGGCGCGTTTCCAGAGCATGCCGAGAATTACCGTGCCGAACAGCGGCGCGATAAAGAAGCTGAATAGCGCCTGCACGTAATCCATAATGCTCGAAAATTGCATCGCCAGGTAAGCGGTGCCGATGCTCACCAGAACTCCGAGCACGGTGCATAATTTGCCCACGTTCACGTAATGAGAATCGTCGGCTTCCTTCTTAATGACAGCGCGGTAGATATCGTATGTCCAAACCGTGGCAAACGCGCTTACGTTACCGGCCATGCCCGACATGAAGCCGGCGATGAGCGCGGTCATGCCTAGACCCAGCAAACCCGGCCCGCAGTAGCGCGCCAACATCAGCGGCAGCACGTCGTTAAAAGTGTGCGCGCCAGGATTCATAGCTTGCGCCGATTCGGCCACCAGCTTTTCCGGCAGCACCGCCAAGCCGAGCAAACCGGGCAGAATAACAATCAGCGGCACGGCCATTTTGAATGCCGCGCCGATGATAGGCGCCATCTTCGCGCTGCGCAAATCCTTGGCGGCGAGCACGCGCTGCACCACCAGAAAATCCGTCGTCCAATAGCCGAAGGAAATCACAAAGCCGAGGCCCATGACGATGCCGGTCCAGTGGATGCCCATGGGATTGTCGCTAAAAGAGCCGAGACCTTTCCACATGTGCGTATAGTCCTGACCCGGAAACCGTTCGTGAATGCGATGCACCACACCGCTCCAGCCGCCCGTTTCGTAGAGCCCCAGAATCGTAACCACCAGCGCGCCCAGCCAGATGAGGAAGAACTGCAAGACTTCATTGAAAATCGCCGAGAGCAGGCCGCCGAAAAAAACATAACCGGCCACGGTGAGCGATGAAACCCAGATGCTGAAGTTGAGATCCCAGCCGAGCACGATCTGCATGACCTTCGCCATGGAGAACATATTGATGCCGCTCATGAGCACCGTCATGAAGCCAAATGAAACAGCGGAGAGCAGCCGCGCCGGCTCGCCGAAGCGCAGTTTCAAATAACCCGGGACCGAATGCGTTCGCGATATGTAATAAAACGGCATCATCACGATGGCGAGGAAGAGCATGGCCGGAATAGCGCCAATCCAATACCAGTGCGCGGCCAGAATGCCGTATTGGTAAGCGGAGCCGGCCCACCCCATCAACTCCAGCGCGCCAAGATTGGCGGCGACGAAGCTGAGGCCGGCGATCCAGGAACTCATATCGCGGCCGGCCATGAAAAATTCTTCGCCGGTTTTCGTGTAGTTTTTCAGGTAGTAGCCAATGCCCAGAACCATCACGAAATAAAGCGTGATGACGATAACGTCAATCGCGCCGAGCGAGACAAGCTGTTTCGGAGCTTGAAAAAGTAGAGCGAATAAAGGCTGCATCAGCGTATGGCGAGTCTAAACGGGAACGAGTCTAGACAAAAGCATCCTAAGTTATATCATGCGCGGCGAAGGTTGAAAGCGCTTTCTGCAAAGCGCGGCGTGCGATACTCTATCGGCCATGACTGCGACCAACGACAAGGCGACGATTATCAGCATGGCGGTGATCGCGTCGGCAGCCGCAACCTTGTTGCATGAGGGGCTGGGCCATGGAGTGACGGCTTGGCTGCGCGGCGACATTCCCACGGAAATCACCAGCAATCATCTCTCGGCCGTGCACGAGGATCCTTGGGTAGACGCGGCTGGAACGCTGGTCAACCTTTTGGTAGGCGCTATTTCTTTGATCTTCTCGAAAACTGCCGGCAGCGGCGCGAATCTGCGCTATTTTTGGTGGATCTTGTCGGCGCTGAATCTTCTCCCCGGAGCAGGATATTTCATGTACTCGGGAATTTTTGGCGTCGGCGATTGGCAAGCGGTGATTCGTGATTTGCCGCACCAGGTATGGCTGCGCGTTGCGATGACGATATTGGGGTTAGTGCTGTATGTGTACGTCGTGCGCTTGCTCGCCATTGCTGTAAAACCCTTTTGCCCTGTTGCGTCTCTTTATAACGATGTAGGACGGCTGCCCTACTACGCCGCGGGGCTCTTTAGCTGCGCTGCGGGCGCACTTGACCCGCTCGGGTTGAAACTCTTTTTTGTTGCGACTGTAGCGGCGGCATTTGGCGGATCATCCGGATTAATGTGGGCGGACAGTTTCTTACCCGCCAAACCGGATGACGAGGCGTTGGCGGTCAAGCGGCAACCGGCGTGGTGGTGTGCGGCGGTGGTGCTCGGCGTTCTTTACATCCTTTTCATTGGACGCGGCGTGAAGCTCGGACATTCCTGAACGTGCGTTGCCATTTGTCACTTCGCAGCAGCAACCTTAGATTTGGCATTATCGAATTTTTCTTTGGACCCCCACACGGCGGCCGCCCAATCGTCCCCGATACGGTTGAACAACTGACGCGCGAAATCTGCGTCGTGAGTCTTGACTGCCATGAACGCCATCGCGTTGCGCTGATGATTGGTGCTGCTATAAAGGCTTTCAAGCGCCGCGAAGCCTAGCTTTACGCGGTTCCAATCAAGATCGGGGAGTTGCAGCGCGTGGCAGCAATTTTCTTCGAGTGCGATGCGGAAGTAGATGTAGTTGCCTCGGTCGCCGCCAATTTTGTCGGCGGCGCTTTGCGCGAACGCTTCGGCGTCGCCCGGTTTGCCGTACCACTTGGTCATCAGGAAATTGGCCTGTTCTGGATAGATCCGATCATACGTCGGTTCCGTTAGCTGCAGCTGGTTAAGCAGAGCGTCAATTTGCGGGCGGCTCCAGCCTTGGGCGAGCGCGACCGTTTGCAGGCGGCAATAGAGTTCGGGGTCTTTGGCGGGCAGCAGTTCGGCAGCCTCGAGCGTTTGGCGGGCCAGTTCGATGCGCTCCGAGAATAGCTTTTCGGCATCCGGCGTGACTGTGTTGGAATAACCGTTGCCGCGCGCTTTCCAGGCGAAACGCGTGTAGGCCGATCCGATGGCGATGCGTGGAGTGATGGACTCGGGCTTGGCCGCAGCCCAACGCTTGAGGCGTTCGATGTGATTATTCCAGGTAGCGTCGGGAGCGGTAAGAGAGCCGGGGCCTTGGAGCACTCGATAGAGCGCGCTGAGTTTCCATTCGCCGCCCGTGAAGCGGGTTTCGGAGGAGCGGGCCTCGGCGGCAATTTGCTCGATCTGGTTGAACTCTTCTTGGTTTAGCAGGCTGCGGATGGTGATCAGGAATGCACGCTCGGGCTCCGAATCGAGTTCGGTTTTGTCGTCGTTTTCGATGGGCGTGGGGATGACCTGCGCCGCCGCGACGCCGGCGACAAACACGCCGCTCAGAAATACGCGAAAGAAGGGGCTCACGAAAATTAATCTATCAGGAATCGGGGTGTTACGGTTTACCTGTGATTGAGCGCACCGTCAACCGCAAGGATTTGGCCGGTGATGAACGTGGGTGCGGTAAGGAAGAAGTGGACAGCGTCGGCGATTTCTTCCGGCTTGCCGGCGCGGCGCATGGGAGTGGCATCGATCATGGCTTGTGTACGCGCGTCGACATCGTTGAAGGCGATCACTCCGGGAGCGACGGAATTGACTGTGATTTGCGGGGCGAAGGCTTTGGAGAGAGCTTTCGTGAGCATGATGACGCCGGCCTTGGAGGCGCAGTAGTGAGCATGATCGGACCAAGGCCGAATGCCGCCGAGAGAGCTGATATTCACGATGCGGCCAGCGCCACGCGGGAGCATCTGACGGGCGGCTTCCTGGCAGCAGAAGAAGGTCGCTTTGAGATTCACGTCGTGAATGAAATCCCAGTCCTCTTCCGTGATATCGAGCGGGTTGAAGCGGGTGAAGCGGGCGGCATTGTTGACCAGGCAATCAAGCGGGCCGAAAGATTCGCGCACGTCTGAAAAGAGCCGGTGGATTTCCGGGACTTTGGAAAGATCGGCCTCAAAGATGGGAGCGCCGTTGCAAGCTTGGGAAACTTCTTCGGCTTCGGCGCGCGAGCGATTGTAGTGAATCGCGACTTGAAAGCCGCGGCGCGTCAACTCGATAGCGATGGTGCGGCCGATGCGTTTGGCTGCGCCGGTGATAAGGACGCGCGGACTATTGGACGAAGAAGTCACGGATGGCTCGCACAGTGTGATCTATATCGGCGGCGGAGTGAACGGCGGAAACGAAGAGCGCTTCGTATTGCGATGGCGGGAAGTAGACGCCGCGCTCCAACAGATGATGAAAGAATTTGCCAAACTGGGCAGTGTCTGATCGGCGCGCATCATCGGCATTGCGGACAGGGCCAGGTTGAAAGAAGAATGTCGCCATGGAGCCGACTCGATTCACCGTCAAGCCGTCGGGCGGATTGGCGGTCAAGGCGGCGGCTCGTTGTTCGAGAATGTCGTAGGTTTCAGGGTGACTTTCAATGTAGCGGAGCATTGCAATGCCGGCGGAGACAGCAAGCGGGTTGCCGGAAAGAGTACCGGCCTGATAGACGGGACCGGAAGGCGCGACTTTACTCATGATATCCGCGCGCCCCCCATAGGCCGCTATCGGTAAACCGCCCCCAATAATCTTGCCGAGAGTTGTTATATCAGGTTTGATATTGAACATCTGCTGCGCTCCGCCGCGGGCGAGGCGGAAGCCCGTCATGACTTCGTCGAAGATGAGCAGCGCACCATACTGCTGCGTGATGCGGCGCAAGCCCTCGAGAAAACCCGGGGCGGGCGGGATGAGTCCCATGTTGCCGACGACCGGTTCGATGATGACGCAGGCGATCTTGTCGCCCTGCTTCTTGAAAGCGGATTCGACGGCATCCAGATCGTTGAGCGGGAGCGCGAGCGTGGTTTCGGAAAAAGCTTTGGGAACCCCAACGCTATCGGGCAGGCTGAGCGTGGCTACGCCAGAGCCCGCTTTGACGAGCAGCGAATCGACATGGCCGTGATAGCAGCCGTCGAATTTGATCGTGAGGTCGCGGCCGGTGAAGCCGCGCGCCAGGCGCAGAGCGCTCATGCAGGCTTCTGTGCCGGAGTTGACGAGGCGGACCATTTCAATCGACGGGACGGCGTCGATGATGAGTTGGGCGAGTTCCACTTCGCGGCCAGTGGGTGCTCCGAAACTGGTGCCGAGTTCGAGGACCGCGCTCAGCGCTTCGAGCACCGGCTCGGCGCGGTGGCCGAAGAGAAGCGGACCCCACGAGCCGATGTAGTCGATGTATTCGTTGTTATCGACGTCGAAGAAATGCGAACCTTCCCCGCGCAGAATAAAACGCGGTGTGCCGCCAACGCCGCGGAAGGCGCGCACGGGTGAGTTAACGCCGCCGGGAGTAACCAGCTTGGCGCGGGCGAACAAGGCTTCCGACTGCGCTGTCTTCATAAACCGGGCTAGACGCGCGTCTCACCGAGAATGAGTTTGCGGAAGAGGAAGCTCATGAAGATTTCGTGCAGGGTGGTGTTCACGTTGCGCAGCAGACGCGTTTTGAGTTCCAGATAAGGCTGTGTGCCGGCGAACAAATCCTGCATGATTTCGCAGAACTTCGGACTGCGGCGCATGAAATCGATCATGCGGCTGGGGACCGCGCCAAAACAGATAGCGCCGCAGAACAGACGCTTCGCAAGGCCCGCGCCATAAGTAAGATCGAGGCCGAAATCGCGCGTGATCAGTTGGCGGTAGGCTTCGGCGTTCTTGCCAGGTTCCATGCCGTTGAGTAGCACTTGACTGGCGAGATCGCCCGAACGAATGGCGTAGTAAAGACCTTCGCCCGTAATGGGATCAACCAATCCGCCCGCATCGCCCACCGCGATCCAGCCCTCGCCCGAGAGCCGGTTGTTGCGCCACCCCCGGCATTCGAGCGCAGGCAGCATGTGGCCGTAGAACTTGGCGTCGCGCCGCGAGAGACCCTTTTCATCCATGTAGCGTTCCAGGCGCGCGCGCAGGCATTGCGCCGATTCGCCTTTGCCGCAAATGCCTACCGAGAGATGGCCGGCGCGCGGAAAGACCCAGATGTAGCCTTCAAGGTTACAGAGAAATTGGATGTCGATGTGCGCTTGATCGCTCGGCACCCAATAGCCGAGCGCGTACATAGTGTCGTCGGCGGTGTATTGCGTGCCCACTTCGCGCAGCGGGTTGCGTGCCCCTGTGGCGACAACGCAATAATCCGCATCGATGATGCCCGAGCGCGTACGGATGCGCCAGTTATTGGCGCCGCGATCGAGCGAGAGAACCCGTTCCTTTTCGATTTCCGCGCCCGCCGCCTCCGCGCGGTTCAACAGCATGCGGTTGAGGTCAATGCGCGAATAAATAAGCAACGGGCGCGTCAACTGCATCTTGTAGGCTCCCGATTTCGGCGCCGCCAGCATGGTGTCCGTGACGATTTTCTTGGGAGTATCGTTGTCGAGGAGATAAGGATATTGCGAGTAGGCCTTGTAAGTGATGCCGCCGCCGCACGGTTTTTCCCACGCCAGCTTCTCGTCGAGAACGATGGTTCTCAGGCCCGAGCGCGCCAGACGTTCGGCGGCCGTCGCGCCGGCAGGGCCGCCTCCAAGAACAGCAACTGTCTTCATTGGGTTGGTGCCGGTGTTTGCGGAATCTCCGGGCTGGCTCCCTGCTCATTAATTGATGGATCTACTGTTGGATGACCTGGCGGAAGATTGCTGCTGCCGCCGTCCTGCAAAGAACCTGCGGCCGGATGTCCCGACGAATCGCCCACTTTGATCACCACCCATTTGCCGTCGCGCGCTTCAAGCGTATACTTCATCGTCATCCCGCCGTTGACGGAGGGATCGCCTTTCGGATGAAAGGCTACCGTGGCATACGCCAAATTCTTCTCAAACGAGAGGTTTGTAGTGGCCACGTCCATGCTCTTGAGGTCAAGACCGGAGTGGCTTTCCAGGCGATCCAAAATCGCGGCCTGAACTTTTTCCTTCGTTTTCATGTCGTTAGCGCAGGCTACGAGCACGAGCAGAAGGGCGGCGCAAGATGGTGGAAGCCGGGACACCACTTGATTATATCCAGCGCGGCTGCGCGTGTAGGCATCTATAGGGTTTAATCAACTATGGGCACATCCACCGCATCCACTATCGAAAAACGAAGCTTTCTGGCGTTGTTCAGAAGCGATCACCGCTATAAATATTTGGATGCCTTCATCACGCTGTTCGTGGTGGTGCTGGTGATTACCAATGTGATTGCGCCTAAGTTTTTTGTCTTGCCGCTGTTTGGCTTGAGCTTGCGGGTGAGCGTGGCCCAGTTGCTGTTTCCCATCACCTACGTGTTCGGCGATATTTTTACCGAGGTTTATGGTTACTCAGCCTCGCGGCGCGCCATCTGGTACGGATTTTTTGCCTTAACGCTCTTTGCATTGTTGAGTTCCGTGGCGGTCATCATTCCCCCCGCGCCCGAGTACAAAGATCAACCCGCGTTTTATGCCATCTTTCACCAGGTCGGGCGCATTGCAGCCGGCAGCATGATCGCCTATTGGTGCGGCGAGTTTGCGAATTCATTCACACTGGCCACTCTGAAGATTTTCACCAAAGGCAAACATTTGTGGACGCGAACCATCGGCTCAACCGTCGTCGGCCAGGCGGTGGATACCACGGTGGTGGTTTTCTTCATCTTCTACGATCAGCCGCTCCATACCATCTTCAATCTGATTTTGTCGGGTTATGTCTTCAAGGTGATTTGGGAGACGCTGATGACGCCGGTGACTTATCGCATCGTCGCGTTTTTGAAGCGCACCGAGGGGGTGGATTACTTCGATTACGGAACGAATTTCAGTCCCTTTTCGACGAAGGCGGCCTTAGAGGATAAGGTCAGTGAGGTGGGCAGTCCGTTATAGAGTTGTGCGGCGGATGATGGCGGCGACATCTCGACTGCCGCGAGCAATCGTGACGATTTCTACCGGGTCAGAAGTGGCGCGATAGATGATCAAGAAATCGCGCATTGGCCAGAAGAGGACGGGCCGATCTTCCGCTAGGTCTTCGCGTTTGTGGCCGATGCCTGGGGTCTGAGCGATTCGGCGAAAGGCACCCACAAACTCAACGAGTATTTGCCGCGCTATTCGAGGTCCCGCTTGCTTAACGTAGTAGTCGCGAATTGCAAGTAAATCCTCTTGGCCGTCAGCGCCAGGAAATAACGGCTCATCCCGCGTTGCGTCGGTCAGCCTTTGAATCGAGATCTTCCAGTACGCCTGCCATGAAGCTCTCCCCATCGGCCCCTCGCCGCGGGCTAGAGCAGAAAGGGCCCTGATCGAGGCGAGTCTGAAGTTCTCCCGAATGGAGATCTCTAAGGTCGTCCTGTTGCTCGAGCAGATACAATGCTTCCCCAATTACTTCGGTGGCCGAATGGTAGCGGCCGCTCATTATTTTCGCCTCGATTAGTTTCTCCAGTTCCGGGCTGAGAGCAATGTTCATGGATTTCCCTCCAAGTCACAAGCCTATCATCCGATCATGCAACTATCCGACGGGCTGGTGAAGGCAACTTGCGTGTTTCTGCGACGGCAAAAATCCCAAATGAGCCGCAAAGCAGCTATAACAGCTATCTTTCCTGTACTGCAACCTGATATATCGGTGGGCATCCAACAAAGTGGGAGGGACGAATATGTCCACGACTTACGGATCTGCCATGGAAATTAGCCATCGGGTGCCTGCGGCCAGCGCTGTCTGGTGGGCGGTGGTAGCGCGATTTCTGCTGCACGGCCTAATCGTGTCGACCTGGGTCTCGCGGATTCCCGCGATCCAAACGGCGCTTGGCCTCACGAACGGAACGCTAGGGCTGTGTCTATTAGGCACTGCGGTCGGCTCGGTCGCCGCCGTTCCGCTAACAGGCTGGCTGGTCGCTCGCTTCGGCAGCAAGCGCGTTACGACTTGGAGCAGCGCGGGATTCTGTTTGGCCCTCGCGGCGCCAGGACTCGCGGTAAATGCGCTCACACTCTTTTGGGCGCTGACCATCTATGGCGCAATGGCGGGCGCGAATGACGTTTCGATCAACTCGCAAGCGGTGGTGGTGGAAAACGCGCTCGGCACGCCGACGATGTCGCGCTTCCACGCCATGTTCAGCATCGGCGGCATGCTGGGCGCGGGCTTGGGCGGCATCGTGGCGGCGCATGAGATCGCGCCGCGCCTGCATCTGCTCGTGGCGGCGGCCCTTTTTCTCGCGCTGAGTGCAAGCACGGCACAGCGCTTACTCAACGCTCCGCCCGAAACAAAGAAACGCACGCCGCAGCGCGCTTTCGGACGCATACCGGGCGTTCTGATCGCCTTGACCGTGATCGGTTTCTGCATGTTCTTGTCCGAAGGCGCGATGGCGGATTGGGTGGGCGTTTACTTGAAACAGGTTTTGCGCGTAGGAGCGGGCATGGCGGCGGCGGGATACGCGGCCTTCTCGGCGGGCATGGCATTATTCCGTCTGCTCGGCGACGCGATCACCAAACGGCTCGGCCCGGTGGCTACGCTGCGCGCCGGAGCGCTCGTGGCGGCGTGCGGACTCACCGCCGCCATCGCCACCCAATCGCCCGCTTGGGCACTCGCCGGATTTGCTCTCGCAGGCGCGGGGTGTTCGGTCATTGTGCCGCTCGTGTTCGGCGCGGGAGGGCGAGTGCGCTCGCTGCCAAGCGCAGTAGGCATCGCCATGGTGAGTGGATCCGGATATATCGGTTTTTTGTTCGGCCCGCCCTTAATCGGCTTCGTAGCTCAAGTCAGTTCGCTGCAGATGGGATTATTGGTAGTAGTCGGATTGTGCATGTTAGCCGCGATGCTGGCCCCGGCGGTGGGATTGGTCGATGAACGGGAACAAGACACGCAAAGCTATGCCGACAACACCTAAAGTCAAAGTTTCTGCCGAAGAGATAGCCGAGCGGGCGACGCGGGGCGAAAACATTTCCGCCTACTTTACAAACAAATTTACCGTGGTTAGGCCTCTCCAGCGGGTCAATGTGGATCTCACTCACGGCATGCTGCGCCAGCTCGACGAACGGGCGGCGCGGCTGAACGTGAGCCGGCAGGCAGTGATCAAAACTTTACTTGATGCCGCATTGAAGCAGGAAGCGCGCGCTGAAACGGGACGGCGCAGAAAAGCCGGCTAGGCAAGCAGCGTCAGTATCCAACCCCACTCTCAAAACTGCGGCAATTGCGCCCTGCTCCACCCGCCGCCCAGCGCCTTAATCAGCAGCACGCTCGAATCCATGCGCCGCCGCATAATATCAATCTCGTTCCGCTCATTCGCCAACGCCGCGTTTTGTGCCGTTACCACCTGCAAATACGTGTCAATGCCACCCACATAGCGGTTATTAAAAATTTCCTGCGCGCCGCGTGCCGCCACCGTCGCCTGATGCTGTTGAACCGATTCCTGCGACAACACCCGCAGCACCGTCAGGTTATCCTCCACCTGCTGAAACGCCTCCAGGCTCGTCTGCCGGAAATTCGCCGAGGCCTCGTCAAAGCTCGCGTAAGCCTGCTGTGAAATCGCCGCCCGCCGGCCCGCGTCGAAAAAAGTCTGCCCCAGGGTCGGCCCCAGCGCGTAAACAAAATTAGACGCGTTTAACAAACTCTTAATCGACGTGCTCTCAAACCCTACCGCTGCGGTCAGCGATAGCGACGGGAAGAACGCCGCCCGTGCGATCCCGATGCGTTCGTTCGCTTCATTCGCGCGCCGCTCTGCCGCTGCAATATCCGGTCTGCGCTCCAGCAACTGCGAAGGCAGACCCGGAGGAATAACCGGCGGCTGCGCATTCAACGGCGCTTCCGCCAGCGAGAAACTCGCCGGCGGCTGCCCAATCAACACCGCAATCGCATGCTCGAACTCCTGCCGCGCCACCGTCACATCCGACTCCGCCACCAAAGCCGCCTGCAGTTGCGTCCGCGCCTGATAAACATCCGAAATCGCGCTGATGCCGCCCTCAAAGCGGTTGGTCGTAATCCGCAGCGCTTCGCGATAATCGGTCACTGTATCCGCCAGCAGCTTCTTCTGGGCATCCGCGCTGCGCAGTTCAAAGTAATCGATCGCCAGTTCGGTTTCGAGGCTTAATCGCGCCGTGGCCAGATCGGCCGCGCTCGCTTGCGTTTCTTCTTTAGCCGCGTTGATGGTGCGCCGCACCCGTCCCCACAAGTCAATTTCGTAATTGAGATCCAGCGGCAGTTGCAAGTCTGCTTCGCCGCCATTGGCGGAGGCGGGATTGAAATAAGGTCGGTCTTTTGCATACCGTTCTCCTACCGCCGAAGGCGACGTTCCTATCGTCGGATAAAGGTCCGCCCGGTTGATCCGAATCTGCGCTCGCGCCTCCCGAAATCGCGCTTCGGACACTTTCAAACTCTGGTTGGCTTGCGCTACCTTCGCTTCCAACTCATTCAACACCGGCTCATTGAAAAGCGTCCACCAGTCGCCTTTCAGTTCCGCGTCGGCCGGCGTCGCGGGCTTCCAGTTCGGGTCCAACTCCTTATAAGCATCAGGCGCCTTCGCCATCGGCACCGACGGCGGAACATATTTCGGCCCCACCATACACCCATCGCACACGAGCCACGCCACCATCAGCGCACCCGCCAACCAGCGCCCCACTATTTTGCTCCCGCGTTCTTCACTTCTTTCACGTACACCTGCTGCCCCGTGCTAAGCGAATCCGACGGATCCAGCACCACCAAGTCGTTCGCCGCCAATCCCGCCGAAATCTCAACTAGCGCACCGCTGTCGTTTGAAATCGTCACCGGCACCAGCACCACCCGTCCATCGCGCACCACGCCCACCTGCAAGCCCGCGCTGCGAAAAATCAAAACATTCGATGGCAGCGTCAACCCGTTAATCTGATCCGGCACCTTGAAATGCGCAAACACATAAGCGCCCGGCAAAATCTCCGCCTTCGGATTCGCCACGTCCACCTCCACGTTCAGCGTCCGGCTCGAAGGGTCGATGGCGCTCGAATTGCGCGCAATCTGTCCCGTAAATTCGCGCCCCGGATATTCGTCCATCGTCAACGTGGCCGTGCCGCCATCCCGCACCGCCGCCGCGTATGCTTCCGGCACCGGCACGAACACGCGAATCGTGCGAATGTCCGCCAGATGAAACAGCGAGTTCGGCGACGACCCGCCCTGAATCAATTGCCCCACATCCGTATTGCGCACCGTCACAATCCCGTCGAACGGTGCATAAACCCGCTCAAACGATTGCAACTGCTGCAGCCGCCGCACCGACGCGTTTGAAGCCTCTACCGCGGCCTGCTTCGCTTTCGCATCGCTCAGCGCCTGGTCCGTCTCCTGCTTCGAAACGGAATTGCTCTTCAACAAATTCTGATAGCGCGCGGAAGTGATATTCGCTAAGTCCAGATTCGCTTGGCTGCTCTTCAATTGCGCCTGCGCCACCTGCAATTGCTCATCCAGTTCCGGAGTTTCAATCACCGCCATCAAGTCCCCCGCCTTGACGCGTGCGCCGATATCGAAATACCAGCTCTTCAGATATCCGTCGGTGCGCGAATAAATCGGCGTCTCGACATATGCCTGGGCATTGCCCGGCAGCGAGAGCTCCGGCGAGAGCCGCGCCTCATATGGATGGGTCACCATAACTGTCGGAATCGCCGCCGCCTTCGCTGTGTCCGCCAGTTTCTTCTCTGCCGCCGCGCGCGATAGAATTCCCATCACCACCACGCCCGCGATCACCGCCGCAATCACCAGCAGCCCAAGCCAGACAAGCCCCGGCAATCCGCGCTTGGGCGCACCAATCGCCATGGCAACATCGCGCCGGTCATCATCTAAGTGCGTCTCGCTCGCGTTCTCTTGATTAATCATGTGTCAAGCTCCAGCATTCACGGTCTCCCTTGGCGCCTTCACCGCCCTTGCCGGATCTTTGCGGCGGCCATGTAGCAGCGCGAAAACCGCCGGCACAAAAATTAGCGTCGCAATCGTGGCCACGCACAAACCGCCAATCACCGCGCGTCCCAGCGGAGCGTTCTCTTCCCCGCCCTCGCCCGCGCCCAGCGCCATCGGAATCATGCCGATGATCATCGCCAGCGCCGTCATCATCACCGGCCGGAAGCGCGTTGCGCCCGCTTCCAGCCCCGCCATCACTCCATCGCCGTTCTCTTCAAATCTCTCTTTGGCGAAAGACACCACCAGGATGCTGTTCGCCGTCGCCACGCCCATGCACATAATCGCCCCCATCAGCGCCGGCACCGACAGCGTCGTGCGCGTAATAAAGAGCAGCAGCACAATCCCCGCCAGCGCCCCCGGCAGCGCCGTGATGATAATGAAAGGATCCAGCCACGATTGAAAATTCACCACAATCAACAGATAAACCAGCACAATCGCAAAACCCAATCCCGAGATCAAGCCGATATACGACGAACGCATCGTTTCAATCTGCCCGCGCACGTGAATGAAGCTGCCGCGCGGCAATGCCGGCGTATTCCGCTTCACGATCTCATCTATCGTCTTGGCCACCGCGCCCAAATCCCGATCCTGTACGTTGCCATAAATATCCAGCGTGCGGCGGATGTTGTAATGCGTCACCACCTGCATTTCGGTGGACCTCTTGATGTCCGCCACATCCGCCACAATCTCCGGCCGCTTCGCAGAGACGGAGGCAATCGGAATATTGCCCAAATCCGAAAGTGAAGTGATTTTGTATTGGGGCGTCTGCGCCACGATGTTATACGTAACGCCGTTTTGCGGATTGAGGAAAAACTGCGGCGACAGCTGGGTGCTGCCGCTCAGGATATTTAGCACACTGCTGCCCACGTCACGCTCGGTGTAACCACCTTGCGCCGCCTTGGTGCGGTCTACCGCCAGATCAAGCACCGGATAATTATCCGGCTGCTGTATGCGCAAGTCCACCAACCCCGGCACTTGCTGCATCTCGCTCAGAATCTTGTTCAGCACCATCCGGTTGCCTATGACATCCGGCCCTTCAATCTGCACGTCAATCGGCGAAGGCAGTCCGAAATTCAGAATCTGCGTGACAATGTCCGATGGCAAAAAGTAAAACGTCGTCCCCGGAAACTCGCGCGGCAACTCACTGCGCAGCGTACGCACATAATTGGCCGTCGGCGTGTGGTCTTCTTTGAGCGAGACCAGAATGTCCGCATCGCCCGCCCCTATCAACCCCGAGGTCGCATGTTGAAAATTTAGCGTGCTGTAAGGCAGCCCGATGTTATCCAGAATATTGTCCATCTGCGCCACCGGCACAACCTTGCGGATGTGCTGCTCCACCTCATCGCACAGCTTGGCGGTCTCTTCAATGCGCGTTCCGCTCTTCACTCGCATGTGCAGCGTAAAAGAACCGTTATCAGTGCTAGGGAAGAAATTCTGCCCCAGAAAAGGGACCAGCAGAAAACCCGAAAAACACAGCAGCAGAAACAGCGGCACAAAAAGGAATCGCGCCTCAATCAGCCGCCCCAGCAGGTCCTGATAGGCCCCGCGCACCCCCTCGAATCCGCGCTCGAAGCCGCGCTGAAAACGCGCCAGGATGTTCCGCGATTTCCGCGCGTGATGCTCATGCTTCTCGAGCAGGTACATCGCGAGCGTAGGCACCAGCGTTCGCGATAATACATACGACGCCAGCATGGCAAACACCACCGCTTCCGCCAAGGGTACAAACAGGTACTTCGCCACGCCCGACAAGAAAAACATCGGCAGAAAAACAATGCAGATGCAAAGCGTGGAGACCAGCGCCGGCGTGGCAATCTGTGCCGCCCCTTGCAAAATCCCCTCGTTCAATTCCATCCCTTCTTCGAGATAACGCTCGATGTTCTCAATCGTCACCGTGGCGTCGTCCACTAGAATGCCCACCGCCAGCGCCAGTCCGCTCAACGTCATGATGTTGATCGTCTGCCCCAGCAGCCCCAGCAAAATCACCGACGTCAGAATCGAGAGCGGAATGGAAATCGCAATGATGATCGTGCTGCGCCAACTTCCCAGAAACAGCAGAATCATCAGACCGGTCAGCACCGCCGCAATCACCGCTTCGCGAATCACGCCGGTTACCGATCCCCGCACAAACGTCGCCTGATTGCCGATCGGCGTAATCCGCAAAGCCGGCGGCAGCGTCAGCTTCACCTGCGGCAGAATATTCAGAATGTCGCTCACCACCGAAAGCGTCGAAGCCGTGCCCGATTTCAACACCGTCACCAGCACGCCGCGGCTGCCGTCCTGCCGCACAATATTCGTTTGCGGAATACTGCCGTCGGTCACGCTCGCCACGTCGTGCATATACACAATCACCCCGTTCGGCGATTGCTTAACCGGTAGATCGCGCAATCCCGCAATCGTCACCGGCGCGGAATTCAGATGAATGTCATATTCGTCGTGGCCGATTTTGGCCGTGCCGCCGGGCTGCACCACGTTCTGCAGCGCCAGCGCGTTCAGTACCTCCGTCGGTGCAATCCCCTGCGCCTGCAGCCGCCGCGGATCGAGATTCACCATGATCGAACGCTGTCGTCCGCCGTACACGTTCGGAATCACCGCGCCTGGCACCGTTACCAGCGCCGGCCGCACAAAGTTTAATCCCAGATCGTTCAACTGTTGTTCCGAAAGCCCCTGCCCCGAAAGGCCCAGTTGCAGGATCGGCACGCTCGAAGCGGAAAAATTGATAATCTGCGGCGGCAGAATGCCGGGCGGCAAACTGCGCAGTTGAAACTCCGAAGCCGCCGATACCTGCGAGTTTGCTGTATCCAGGCTCGCCGTCGGCTGCAGATAAATTTTCACCACCACCTGTCCAAAAACCGTGGTGGATTCGATGTGCTGAATATTGTCGACTAACACCGTCAGCGATTTCTCAAACGGCGTGGTGACGCGCCCCTCAAGCTCTTCTGGATTCAATCCCGTATAGTTCCAAGCCACCGACACCACCGGAATATTGATGCTCGGAAAGATGTCCGTGGGCGTGTTGAGGATAACGACAGGCGCGGCAATGAGGATCAGAATGGCAAGAACAATAAAGGTGTACGGTCGCGTGAGCGCGATTTTTACGATCCACATAGCAGGGAAAACCCATTGTCGCAAGTTGCAACGGCGTTCGGTGATGCACCGCGCGGGCCCTGGGCAAGGGCTGCAATTGCAGCATTCGCCGTCCTACTGTTCGATCGGGTTTCTGCTAACGCCATTGGATGTTCGCCAAGCTCAAATGACTTAAATCTTTACGAATCACGTCAGCAAGTTTAGCCATCTTGAAATTGAAATCTTCGTGGAAGACTCACTCGGTAACGAAATGCTCACGCGTATCATCTACGGAGCATAATGACACTTCCACAAGAAATTTCAAGCCCTCCGAACCATCGCCATAAGGAGGGCCCACTCGCCAAAGCCATCGAACAACAAACGGCGAAGCTGCCCTCAGACACCTTTCTTTGGGCCGCATTAGGATCCATTGGTCTATCGCTGGGGCTTCATGCGTCCGGCCACCGCGAAAAGGCTAGTTTTGTGGCCCATTGGGCTCCAACAATTCTCCTTCTCGGCCTTTACAATAAGTTGGTTAAACTGCACGGTTCGGACGGGGTTAAAGCGCCGAACGCGTAAAACGCGTAAAGCGCTCTCGCACCGCCAAGAATCCGCTTCACCTGCGTTCCTCTACGTTTCCCTCATCAGACCACAATCGAATCGGCTGTCTCATTTGGGGCACCTAGAGTCTGGTTGCGTAAATTGGCGTTTCGTTACCGCTTGAGGCGTGTGGCAATGCCTATGCGAGCCTCGACCGCAAGGGAGTGGATTCTTGGCGCCAACAAATCAACTCGATTCTAATTCGCCGCGGGAGAGACCACGCACATGAACAAACCCCAAGCGAACCGCGCCCACCCGACTGCACGCCTCACTTTTCCATCCGAAAGATCCAGTCACAAGTTTTGAAAAAAACTTGAAAATAATTGTAACCTAAATTCCCCCAACTACTTACGGCTAAGTTTTACATCCAAAAAACACCCCTCCGCGCACAGTCCACTCTCGGCCTTGAAGTATTTTGAAGCCAGAAAAGCCGCTCCGGCTTTCATTTTCTCCGAAAGGATGACCGTTCATATGAATCGCAAAGAACGCCGTGCCGCCGCGCACAAAGATAGAAAGCTCGCCCGCAAAGCTGGCTTCCCCGCTCCCGCACCGCAACCAACTCCCGCTCCCGAGCCGCCCGTCGTCGCACCGGCTCTCGAAACTCCCAAACCCGCCACGCCCATCTCTGACGCCCAACTCACCGCCAACCGCGCCAATGCGATGCTCTCTACTGGCCCGAAGACCGACGAAGGTCGCGCCATCTCCTCGCAAAACCGCACCACCCATGGCCTCGCCCGTCACAACGGGCCCTTCGTCCTGCTTTCGACGGAAGACCCCAATGGCTTCGAGGCCTTAAAAGCCTCTCTGGTTGGCGAACACCATCCTTGCACCGAAACCGAAACCATCTTGATCAACGGAATGGCCGAGTCTCACTGGCTCGCCAACCGCGCGGAAACCCTGCAAAACACCTGCCTCGATCCACAAACCGGCCAAATTACCGATGCCGCGCTCTTCTCGCTTTACCTCCGCTATCAAACCACCCACACCCGGGCTTTCCACAAATGTCTCAATGACCTCGTAAAGCTAAGATCCGAAAGACGCAAAACCGAAAATGGCTTCGAAGCGCAAGAACGCAAAAAAGAGGAATTACGCATCCAAAATGAGCGCCACGAAATGAAGAAAGAACACCATTATTGGGACGTTCGCATAAAAGACGCCACGTTCTGTCACCGCGCCGGTCAAAACGTCGCCAATTTCAACAAAGCCGCTGTCGAAAATCCCAACTTTGAAGCGCAGTACGTCGCCGAAGTCGACCGGCTCCTCGAAAATAATCGTCCGGAGGTCGCCAAAGCCGCCGCTGCCTAATCGCCAACCTGTCCACCTCCGCTCCCTGCTAGAGTTCCGCGCCACAAGACCGCCTGATTACCAGGTCGCCGTCGAACAGAATCTCGCGCGGTGGCAGTTTGGGAGACTTGATACGGTCGAGCATCGTGCGCAAAGCAGCCTCCCCGATTTCGCGCGTCGGTTGATGGACCGTGGTAAGCGGCACCGGCAGCAGGCTGGCGTAGGAAACGTCGTCAATGCCCACCAGGCGGGCATCTTCCGGCACTTTGATGTCACGCGCGATCAACAATTGCATAAGTTGCCCGGCGATGCGGTCGTTCACGCAGACGAAGGCTTCGACCGAGGCAGGCGCGCCCTTCGCCCGCCATTCGAGCAAGTGCTCATGGCCCGGTGGAAGGCCATAAGCGGCCAACGCGTCCTTGTAGCCCTCGGCGCGTTCGGAAATCGTGGAAGCGGAACCGTGGTAGCCGATGAAGGCAATGTGCCGGCAGCCGAGTTTCAGCAGATGTTCAGTGGCAGCGTAGCCTGCCTGGCGATTGTTGATGCCCACCAAGTCGGGCCGGTCGCGTTCGGGAGCGCGGGCGGCGCGGCGGTCGAGCAACACAACCGGAACGTGCGCTTGCTTAGCCGCCAGCAGAATGCGGCGATTAATTTTTTCGGCGTCCCTTTCGAATTCCAGCGGTGCAAAGAAAATGCCGGATACTTTCTGCGAAAGATATTGCTTCGCCAGACGCCAGGCTTGTTCGCTCTTGCTTACGCTTTTGTCGGCGTGGCCCCAAAGCAAAGCATGTTCGCCGGCTTCGGGCGCGTTGGCAATGCCCTGGCAGATGGGCTCGAAGATTTCAGTTTCGCCCAAATCGGGAATGAGCAGGCCGAACAAATGCGGACGCCGTTCGTCCTTGGCGGCATTCCTGACATAGGTGCCCGAACCGGCGATGCGTTCCACCAAACCGATATTTTGCAATTCGCGAATGGCTCGGCCCACGGTAATGCGCGATGCGCCCGACTTGGTAACCAAGGCCGCTTCGCTCGGCATCTTTTGGCCCGGCTTGAAGCGGCCGGATGCGATGTCAGCTTTAAGAGATTCGAAGAGTTTTTGATATTTAGGTTTAGCGGGCTGCATAGGCCTACGGGCGCTAAACCAGATATAACAGGTTTTTTGGCCCGAGTGATCGGTTACGGCGAAATCACGGTAAAATGATTTTAGGACGTTGTACCACGAAGGTGTCCTTTCCCTCCTAGTCGCGGAAGCGTGTCGTTAGTTGCTTGGCAATTTCGACGAACTGATTCCAGGAAGTGTAATCCAACAAAATTTTCAAAAGAGAGGTGTCGATTTATGACCCAATCAGGAAAGCAGTATCTATTTGTCAGTGATTTTGACCAGACCTTGAGTTTTAACGATTCCGGTCTCGTCCTCAGCAAGTTAATTGGCGTGAGTAATTTCAGTGAACGGGTGGAAGGGCTTTCGAATATCAACCTGGTGCAGCAAGGCGGCGAACTGGCCTACCTGCTATTGCACGACCCGGAATTTCGCGGCGTGCGTAAAGAGCACTTGACGGCAGTCGGCAAACAGATCCGCCTGAAGGAAAACATTGCTTTGCTTTCCGAACTGCTGCGCGATTTAGCGGGGCACGAATTTGCTTTTCACGTGGCGTCGGCGGCCCCCGAAGAAGTGATCCAATCGGCGCTCGAAGGAATCGTCCCGGCCGATCATATCCACGGCATGAAATTCCGGTATCACCCGGTGTCCGGCGAGATTGAGTCGATCGTCAGGCTGCCCGCCGGCTACGGCAAAGTAGTAGTGGTGGATCAACTCAGAGCCGCGATGCGGATCGGCCATCATCAGCTCATTTATGTCGGCGACGGCAGTTCCGACGTGCATGTGATGCTGCATGTGAACAGGCTCGACGGGCTGACCATTGCGGTATCGGAGAACAAATATCTCGCGCCGATTGCCAAAAGAACGGTATTAAGCGACGATGCCAGCAGCGTTTTGGTCCCGATTTTAGAGGATGTACTGACGTGGGAACCCGGCCGAATTCGCGCCTTTTTCGAATCGCACGGCTTCACCTTGCAGGAGTGGGATAAGGTACAGCGCGATTCCATCAAGCTAAGCCGCGCTGCCATGGTCGGCCAAGCAGCCATCAATTGAGAACAAGGTTGCCGGCCGAGAGGCCGGCAACCTTTTCATTTATTGCAGCGCCGCTTCGAGCGCCTTAACCACTTCCGGCGACTCCGGTTCGACCGACGAATCAAACCGCGCGACGATCTTCCCGTTGCGGTCAACCACGAATTTCGTAAAATTCCAACCAATCGAGCCGCCGGTCGAAGGGTTGGCCTTTTTATCGGTCAGGTACTGGTAAAGCGGGGCCTGATCGGAACCCTTCACCGAGATTTTGGCGAACATCGGGAACGTTACGTTGTACTTTCGGGTACAGAATTGCTGGATTTCGGCGTTTGTCCCTGGTTCCTGCCACAGGAAATTGTTGGCCGGGAAACCGAGGATGACGAGCCCCTTAGACTCGTACTTCTGGTAGAGGCCTTCTAAACCTTTGTACTGCGGGGTGTAGCCGCATTTGCTGGCGACATTCACCAACATGACGACCTTACCCTTGTATTGAGCGAGAGATACGGGCTGGCCCGTGATCGAATTGAGAGTGAAATCGTAAATACTGGAGGCAGCGGACATGGAAACCGCCGCTAGGGCGATGGAAGGAAAGAGTTTAGCAAGCATCGTCTCATTCGATGCAATCGCCCCGCCGCTAGATGCGTGGTTTACGATTTGCCTGATCCAGCGCTTACCGAGCGTTTCAACGGTTTAAAAGCCGTCAGCTTTATCGGTTGCTGGGGAACGGTCCGGGCAGGACGCCAATGCACCCGCTTGCCGAAACCACTTCCCGAACTGCTCCACGGCCAGCGATAAAAGCGGTAGCAGCAGGCGCGGCAGCGCATGGGGCGGGCCTGCAGGATGAGAAACAGGAAATCCCAGGGTCTGGGACGCGACCGGCGAACTTTCTTGGAATGGCAGAGCGGACACATGGCAGCCTCTCACAAGAGAAGTGCCTGCTAGTCCAGGAATTCAGTGTCAGGATTTTCCCAGGTCGCTCAGGGAGTTGTAGATCAGAACAGCGGTAAGAACGATCATGATCACGGCGGTAGACCAGGCAATCCAGTTTTGCCAAGGTTTGTTTTTGAAAGCTCCCATCAGTCGCGGACGATTAACCAGCAACAGCATGTAGACCACCACAAAAGGCAGCAGGATGCCGTTGGCGACCTGAGAAAACAAAATCAGCTTCAGCAGGGGTAAATGAGGGATTAAGACAACGGCGGCGCCGCCGAACACCAGCAAGGTGTAGAGCCAGTAGAAAATCGGGGCTTCGGAAAAGCGCTTATCGATGCCCGATTCAAAGCCCAACCCCTCACAAATGTTGTAAGAAGTTGCAAGCGGCAAAATTGCTGCCGATAAGAGAGATGCATTAATAAGCCCAACGGCAAACAATAGAGCGGCGAACTTACCGGCAAAAGGAACTAAGGCAACGGCAGCTTGGGCTACGTCGTTGATTTCGGGATGATCCGTATGATAAATCGTCGCGCCGCAAGCCACCACGATGAAGAACGCGATGACATCGGTGACAATGCAGCCCACGATTACGTCCAAGCGGCAGAGCGCATAATGACGGGTATCAACACCCTTTTCTACCACGGCCGCTTGCAGATAGAACTGCATCCAAGGAGTAATGGTCGTACCGATGAGGCCGACGATCATGATCAGGTAATCCGGATTACTGCTCAGCGTCGGCAAGAACGTTTGCTTTAGGGCCAGATCCCAATCGGGTTTGGCAAAGAAAGCGGAGACAGGGTAGGCGAAATAGATCAGGGAGGCGAGGATGAGAACGCGTTCGACAGGTTTGTAACGGCCGCGAACAATAAGAGTCCATACTACAGCGGCACCTATGGGAACCACGATATACTTACTAACACCGAATATACCCATGCCGGAAGCCAAGCCGGCGAATTCGGACACGATATTGAAAAAATCGGCGATGCCAAGAACGAGCATCGTGAAGAAGGTCGCGCGGAGGCCAAACTCCTCGCGAATTAAATCGGACAAGCCTTTGCCCGTAACGGCGCCCATGCGAGCCGCCATTTCCTGCACCACAATCAGCGCGATGGTCGTTGGAATCAGCGTCCAGAGGAGTTGGTAGCCGAATTTGGCGCCGGCCTGCGAATAGGTGAGGATTCCGCCCGGGTCGTTATCGACGTTGGCGGTGATGAAACCAGGACCCAGCACAGCCAGGAATGACATGAGGCGCACCCCCACTAAGGCAAGAGGAGAGCGGCGGCGGATAACGGTTTGGCTCATGGCTGTGCAGGGTCGATCTTTTATTGTTAACCAGTCCCGGTTTTGAACCCGTTTAGCGAGGAAATATAACAAAATGGCACGGATCAAGCTTTGTTTTGTTTGGCACATGCATCAGCCGTTCTACCGCGATCTGGTAGCCGGGGAATACCGCCTGCCATGGGCGCGAATGCATGGGCTGAAAGACTACTACGGAATGGTCAAAATCCTTGATGAGTTTCCGCAAGTGCGGCAGACTTTCAACCTGGTCCCATCCCTGCTCCTGCAGTTGGAAGAATATGCGTCGGGAAGGGCCAAGGACCGCTTTCTGGAACTCGCCCTGAAAGAAACGGAGGACTTGAACAAACAGGAGAAAGAATTTCTGCTTGGTTTCTGCTTTCAGGCGAATGAAGAGCGGGTGATCAACCGCTATCCGCGCTATGCCGAATTGCTGGCCGTGGCGCGGCAGAAAGAGCAGATTCCCGGGCAGGCGGTGAATGCGTTTAGCGTGCCCATGATGCGCGATCTCCAGGTGCTTTCGCAACTGGCTTGGTTCGATGAGGAGTATCTGGCTAAGGACGTCGAGATTAGCGCGTTGAAAAGCCGAGGGCGCGGCTTTACGCGAGTGGATCAGGAAACGATCGGGCGAAAAGAGAAAGAGCTATTGGCGAAGGTTCTGCGCGCCTATCGCGACGCTGCTGTGCGCGGACAGATTGAAGTGTCCACCTCGCCGTTTTATCATCCGATTTTGCCGCTGCTGTGCGATTCCAACGTGGCGGACGTCGCGCATCCTTATCTAGCCCTGCCCGAGCGATTCAATTATCCGGGAGACGCCACAACCCAGCTGGCCGATGCCAAAGGCTATTTGGAGGGCGTGCTGGATGTAGACGTGAACGGCTTGTGGCCGCCGGAGGGCGCGGTTTCCGATGACGTGTTAGCGCGGGCCATAGGCACCGGATTCGCCTGGACGGCCACGGACGAAGGGGTTCTGCAACGAACGTTGGGGCATGAGCTATCGGCGCAAGACAAATATCAGCCCTATGTTTGGGAGCGGAACGGGCAGAGCATTCAGGTGTTATTTCGCGACCGGCGCTTGTGCGATTTGATCGGCGTCGTTTATGCCCGCATGGATGCGGATGCGGCGGCGGATCATTTTGTGCGCGAGTTGCACAAGGTCAGCGAAGGGCGCGAGGCCATTATTCCGATCATTTTGGACGGCGAAAACGCTTGGGAGCATTATGCAGAAAATGGCCGGCCGTTTTTGCGGGCGCTGTATCAAAGAGTGTCGGCGGATGCGGAGATAGAAGCTGTGACGGTGGCTGAGGCGCTGCGGGAAGTCACACCCGCGCCCTTGGAACGAATCTTTCCAGCCTCCTGGATTGACGGCAACTTTGATATTTGGATTGGCGCCGAAGAGGATAACCGGGCCTGGGATCTGCTGCTGCATGCGCGGCAGCGATTCGATCAAGTCACCAGCGCCACGGTGCGAAACCGCCTGCTGGCGTGGGAGGAATTGCTGATTGCCGAGGGCAGCGACTGGTATTGGTGGTATAACCCGGAACATTTTGCGCAGAGCCGGGGAGAGTTTGACCGCTTATTCCGCGAGCATCTGGCGAGTGTTTACCGGTTGCTCGGCGAGAGCGTACCTGCTGAATTGAGCTACTCGCTATTGAAGCCGGAACCATCCGCGCACAAAGCGCCAGGCGGCATGATTCAACCGGTCATCGACGGCAAGCAAAGTTCGCGCACCGAGTGGGCGAATGCCGGGCGGTACCGGGCAGCGCATACCTCCGGCCCAATGCACAGCCAGCGTGCTCCCATTCAGGAACTGCTATATGGCAGCGATGGGCAGAATCTTTATTTGTGGGTCCCCTGTGCTGGCGCAACGCAGTTGACAGTGTCGGTCAGGAACAATGCCGGCGAGCGGTTTGCGATTGAGGTGCCAACCAACGGGCAGCCGCCCAATTCAGAGTTGCCGCCGGGCACGGTCGAAGCCGCCATTGATGAGGCTTGTGAAATCCGAATCTCCCTGGCCTCTTTGCATTCGAAACCAGGCAGCCAGTTGTTCTTGAAGATCGACGTTTGGAATGACGGCCTGCCGATGGGATCGCTGCCTGCATACGGCGAATTGGAGTTACAACAGAGCGCCATGGCGGCGTATACATTCTGAGGGAGAATCTCTATCTCCGGCCGAACTTGTCGAACGGGATGGCATCCTCCACGTGGATGCGCAAGCTAAAGACGTCCACCGGGCCCCGGTCGCGGTTGTAGCCTGGGTTGGCGACATGCTGGTAATCGCCGGCGACTGAAATCCCGCGCCAAAGATGCGCCGTGTAGTAGGTCTCGAAAATTTTCTCCGTACCGTAATTGAGTCCACCATCTCCTAAAATGAACCCCAAGCCTCCGAGAGCGAGATAACGCGCGTGCGCGGCGGATATGCCATTGACCACGAAAGCCGCGCCTAGCTTATCTTGTGGACGATGCCAGGGCTTGCCGCGGAAGTCCGCGCCGATTGAAGCCGTGCGGTCGATTTCGGTATAAGCAAACGATTCGTTAGCGCCATCGTTCCAACCCAGCCGTCCGAAAGCGTGGCATAAGGAACTGATTTCTTGTTCAGCATTCAAGCCGAAACCGTATTTCACCGTTCCTTGCTTGCGTGTCAGAGTAATGTCGGGAACGGCGTCCTTGCCGGAAAGGTAGCCGTCAATGGCCTGCAAATAACTGCCCATGTTGGCATGATTCACGAATGCCAACGCTCGGACCACGCTGGCGCGCTTGGGAAGAAAAGCTCCGTGATATTCATATTCGAAATTTTCGCCGCGCGCGCGCGCCAGATCCCAGTCGAGCTTGATGCCATTCGCTACCGTGGGCATGAGCATCTCGCCGAAGCGCGCCGCCCAGGCTTTGTCGTAATATTCGGCCACCAGCCCGTAAGTGTAGCCGCGCGTATCGGCGGCGTAGTCCCAAGCGCCGTTGTTCACCAGCGCCCAGTTCATGAATTGCAGATGACTATCGCTGCCGACGGCGTTGAGGTCGAAGAAATCGGCGGTGCTCATCTTGCCCAGCCGGAGTTCCAGGCGTCGTACCGGAACGGTCGGAGCGAGGGATAACGGATTGCGTGTGGCCTCCGTCGTCTCTGTGCTGAGCGGAATCGTGTAGTGCAGCATCACGCGGGAGACGTAAGGGTCTTCGCCCAGCGTTGGATTGCGGACGACGTCCACGTTCGTGAAACCGGCGATGCCCAGCGCGTTGCTCAGTCCCGCGCCGCCCGCGCTTTCCACATCGGTCAGAATTTCAAGCTGGCGGCTGATTTGGAAGCCGGTGTAAAGCGTTTCGATGCGCGAAGTGGCGTGTTCACCTTCGGGCAGAAAGCTGTTTGGGCCGAAATATTTCGCATCGAAAGTCGGATACTGCTGGCGGATGAAGTTGCCTTGTATCGAGAGCCAGAAGCGGCTCCAAAAGGTCTCCGCATCGCTCGTTTGAGAGAAGACCGGACAAGGAGAAAGAAGCAACAGCAGAAGGAAAACTCGCAACGTTCTACTATGGTTGGGCACATCCTAAGGTGCTGTCAACAGCCGTCAACGCGTTGCGTGGATTATTCATAGGTTTGTCACATTAAAGCGCTGGCTGGTTCCGGTTTTCGATGCAACGATGAAAGATTACGCTCAAATGACTGCCCGTCTGGTTTATCACTGCGCATTGGCCGTAGCGCTATTGGCCCCGCAAGCGGTGAGGGCAAGTGAGATCAAACGGCTGTACGTAGAACCGTTCAACACAAAATCCGCTTCGGAGGAGTTACGCACCGAAGTGATAGCCGAGCTGCATAAAGTCGCATCGGTTTCGGTCGTGGCCAAGGAAGCCGAAGCCGATGCAATCCTGGGCGGAGGCGGAGAGATTTGGATCAAAGGCTACCGCAGCCTCAATCCAAGATCGGGGCGCGAGGCGGCAAACGGAACGCCCGTCTACGATGGCTTCCTCTCGGTCGAGCTGCGAGACACCAAAGGCGAGACGCTTTGGTCGGATCTGGTGACACCCGGAGCGGGTGCGGAAGATGTGCCCAAGGATCTGGCCAAGCGGATTGCCAAGCAGCTGGCGGAGGCGTTGCCCAAGGTCGAAGCCGCCGGCGCTAATAGCGTCTTACCGCAACCCTCCACCGTATTGAAAGGTGCTGGCGCAACATTTCCGTATCCGGTGTATGCGAAGTGGATCACCAATTATCGTCGCGTGAACCCGAGCGTGGAGATCAACTATAAGCCAGTAGGTTCGGAGGCGGGTATCCGGAAATTGCTCGCCGCCGAGGTAGATTTTGGAGCGTCCGACAGTCCGCAAGCGATTCGCGATCTGGCTCCCGGCGAGCAGGATCAGTTTTTGTTTTTTCCTTCGGTAGTGGGAGCGGTAGTTCCTATCGTCAACATTCCCGGCATCTCGAGCGACATCGCGCTGACACCGCAGGCGCTGGCGGGTATCTATCTGGGCAAGATAACTAAGTGGAACGACCCGCTGCTGAAGAAAGCCAATCGAGGCGTACGCCTGCCCGATCTCGATATCGTAGTGGTTCATCGCGGCGACGGCAGCGGCACCAGCTACGCCTTGACGGACTATCTCTCTAAAACAAGCGCAGAGTGGAAGGCTAGAGTCGGCGCGAGTCTGTCTCCCCAATGGCCGGCCGGCCGTGCAGCGGTTGGCAACGACGGAGTGGCGAAGCTCGTAAAGGAGATGGGCGGAGCTATCGGCTATGTGGAGTTCATCTATGCACTGCAGAACCACATGAGTTTCGCGCGAGTGCAAAACCGCAATGGAGAGTTCGTGGGAGCAAGCTTGGAGAGTATGGCTGTTGCCGCCCGCCAGTCAGTCGAAGTACATGACGATTTCAAAGTCTCGCTGGCGGACCCCACGGGCGTTGGCGCGTATCCCATCGCCTCTTTCACCTGGCTGGTGATCCCCGAGCATGTAGCCAGCGACAACAAGCGCCAGGCACTGCACAGCTTCCTTCGCTGGATGCTCGGGCCGGGACAACTGCAAGCTGCGGCGTTGGGCTATTTGGCGCTGCCGAAAGATGTTGTCGCGAGAGAAGAGGCTGCCATCATTAGGATTCACTGACGCCGCCCCGCTCATGCAATCTAACTCATGCCTGTGAATCTGCCACGCACATTTTTCGGCTTTTCTCCGCAAGCAGACGCCAAGCGCCCGGCGTTTGGCCTCGCGGACGTAGCCATTGGCTTGGGAGTCTTGACGCTGCTCTATGTGGCCTCGCGCGTGGGCGCGCAATCGTTTGTGAGATTCAACCCCCCGGAGATTATTCCGGCGGTCAGTCTTGATCCTCGGAACCTGCCGGATTACGCCGCGCGGTCCACGCTGCGCATGTTCATCGCGCTGATTCTTTCGACACTGTTCACCTTTGTTTACGGCTATGCGGCGGCGCGCAGCCGGCGGGCAGAACGCGTCCTGGTCCCGTTATTAGACATCTTGCAATCCATCCCGGTGTTGGGATTTCTGTCGGTAACGGTGACCGCGTTCATCGCTTTATTTCGTGGTAGCTTACTGGGCCTCGAAGCCGCTTCCGTCTTTGCCATTTTCACGGGCCAGGCGTGGAATATGACGTTCTCGCTGTATCAATCGCTCCGCTCGCTGCCGAGCGAACTCGATGAGATGGCGACGCTGTATCGCTTATCTAAATGGGAGCGCTTTACGCGCTTGGAGTTGCCGGCATCCGCCATCGGGCTGGTCTGGAACGGCATGATGAGCTTCGGCGGCGGCTGGTTCTTTCTCGCGGCAAGCGAAGCCATCAGTGTTCTCAATCGCCAATATACGCTGCCTGGCATCGGTTCCTATGTAGCTGCGGCCGTCGCCGCGCGCGACCTGCGTGCGCTCGGCTGGGCCATTGTCACCATGGTGATTCTCATTCTGCTGATCGACCAATTTTTCTGGAAGCCGCTCGTGACGATTGCCGACCGCTACAAGCTGGAGCTAAGCGCGGGCGAAGAGCGTCAATCTTGGCTTGTCGATCTGTGGCGCTCCGCTTCCCTGCCCCAACACGCCGAACGGCTCACTCAGCCGGTGCTGCGGCGAGTGGATGCCATGCTTGCCAAAGCGACCGCCGTGAAGGCAAAGCCTCAGCGGCGAGCGCCTTCAAAGACAGGGGACCGCGTTTACAACGTATCTCTCATTTTGATTACGGCCGGATTGCTGATTGCGGCGGTGCGCTTTGTTCTGGCGGAGGTGGGTATCGGCGAAGTCGGACATGCAGCATTGCTCGGGCTTTTGACGGGCGGCCGCGTGATTGTGCTGTTAGTCTTCAGCACTCTGGTGTGGACTCCGGTTGGTGTGGCGATTGGATTCAGCCCTAAGTTGGCGCGCGTCTCCCAACCGATTGTGCAGATACTCGCGTCGTTCCCGGCAAATTTTCTCTTTCCGTTCGCGACTCTGGGATTCATCATGCTGGGCATCAGCCTGAATTGGGGCAGCATGCTGCTGATGGCATTAGGTGCGCAATGGTACCTGTTGTTTAACGTGATTGGAGGAGCACAGAGCATACCCAACGATCTGCGGGAAATGGCAGCGAGCATTGGCTTACGGCGCGGGCGTGAGTGGAAGGCGCTGATTGGCCCGGGCATTTTCGGATCATGGGTGACGGGCGCCATTACCGCGTCCGGCGGCGCGTGGAACGCGAGCATAGTTTCCGAGTTGGTGTCATGGGGGAACACTACGCTGCGGGCTAACGGGCTGGGAGCTTATATCTCCGAAGCAACGGGCAAAGGAGATTGGCCGCGCATTGTATTGGGAGTTGGCCTGATGAGCATTTTCGTGGTGGGATTGAATCGCCTAGTGTGGCGGCCCTTGTACGATTTGGCGGAGACGAAGTACCGGCTGGGATGAACTTATGGAACAGAACTCAAGCCTGTTGATTGCAGAGCACGTCGCTAAGAGCTTCCCGTTGCCGGCGGGCGGGGAACAGACAGTATTGGAAGAAGTGACCTTGAACATCGCTCAGGGTGAAGTGGTGGCGCTGTTGGGGCGCAGCGGTTCGGGCAAGAGCACGCTCCTGCGCATTCTAGCCGGGCTGATACAACCGAGCAGCGGGCGCGTGTTGGTAAACGGCGCGCCGCTGGAAGGGCCAAATTCGCAGGTTGCCATGGTGTTTCAGAGCTTCGCGTTATTGCCTTGGCTCACTGTGCAGGAGAATGCCGAACTGGGTCTCTTCGCCCGTGGAGAGGCCAAGGAGATTTGCGAAAAAGAGGCGACGGTCGCTTTGAGCATGGTAGGACTGGAAGGATTCGAAGGAGCATATCCGAAAGAGCTTTCTGGCGGCATGCGCCAGCGGGTGGGCTTTGCGCGCGCGTTTGTGATGAAGCCGGATGTGTTGATGATGGATGAACCGTTCAGTGCGTTGGATGTTCTCACAGCCGAAAACCTGCGCGGTGAAATTAGCGATCTTTGGGAGCGCAACGCCTTCCCGGCGAAGAGCATTCTAATTGTCACGCACAATATCGAAGAAGCAGTGCTGCTGGCGGACAGAATCGTGGTGCTGGGAGCGAATCCGGGCTGCGTACGCGGGGAGGTGAGAGTTGAGATGCCGCGGCCGCGCGATAAGAAGGCGGCAAGATTCATTTCGCTGGTGGATTACATCTATACCGTAATGACGAACCCGCAGGCACCGGTGGCAGCGCTGCCCGCGAAAGAACCGTCCAGCCGATTTCCTATGCTGCCGCATGCACGGGTAGGTGGAATTAGTGGTCTGCTGGAAATCGTGAATGATCGCGGCGGCCGGGAGGATTTGCCGAAATTGGCTGAGAGCCTGCGTCTTGAAGTGGACGACTTGCTGCCGGCGGTGGATGCGTCGGCGATGTTACGATTCGCTGAAGTCGTGCAGGGCGATGTGGTGATCACCGACGCGGGCAAAGAGTTTGCGACCGCGGGAGTGCATCGCAGCCACGAGATCTTCAAAGAACAACTGCTGGCCAATGTGCCCTTCGTGACCACCGTCATTGAAGCACTGAGTCAAAAGAAGAACGGACGCATCGGCAAAGATTTCCTACTGGATATTCTGGACGAACATTTTTCGGCCTCGGAAGCCGAACGGCAGTTCGAGACGCTAGTGGATTGGGGCCGCTATGCCCAGCTATTTGAATATGACGCGAATGACGAGCGGCTGTATGCGGCGGAAGCAGAGATCTCCGAATCGACGCTAGACGGTTGAGCGTACTATACTCCTTTGGGAGACAAAATGTACTGGCTTGGCCTGGACGTTGGGACGGGCGGTTCGCGCGCGTTGCTGGTGGACGCAAAGGGAGTGGTCCGTTATTCGTTCACGGCGCCTCATCATGAAATGCTCATGCTCAAGCCGCTATGGGCCGAGCAGGAGCCGGACGATTGGTGGCGCGCCGGACAACTGGCGATTCAAGGCGTGCTTCGGGAGGCCGGCACTCCCGGCGCGGCGATCAAGGGAATCGGCCTGACCGGGCAGATGCACGGCTTGGTTTTGCTGAATGAAGGCGGTAAGGTCATTCGCCCCGCGCTTATCTGGTGCGATCAACGGAGCCAGCCGCAAGTGGATTTCATCGAGGCAAAGCTCGGCCGAGCCGCCATTTTGCAGTACATTGCCAACCCGGTGCTGACAGGTTTCACCTTGCCGAAACTGCTGTGGGTGCGCGATCATGAACCGCAAAACTTCGCGGCGATCCGAAAGTTGCTGTTGCCGAAAGACTATTTGCGCTTCAAGCTCACCGGCGAATTTGCAACCGATGTCTCCGACGCGAGCGGCACGGCGCTGTTCGACGTGGTGAATCGGTGTTGGTCGAAAAAAATGATTAGCGGGCTTGACCTCGATAGCTCGCATTTGCCCAAAGCATTCGAGTCGCATGAGATCACCGGTGAAGTTACTCCTGCGGCGGCCGCCGTCACTGGCTTGGCCGCGGGTACGCCAGTAGTTGCCGGCGCGGGCGATCAAGCGGCCAGCGCGATAGGGAATGGGATTGTCGAACTGGGCAAAGTTTCGTGCACGATTGGCACGTCTGGCGTAGTCTTTGCGTACCTTGCTAACCCGGCTTACGACGCAGCTGGGCGTGTCCACACTTTTTGCCATGCCATGCCGAATGCCTGGCACGTGATGGGTGTGACGCAAGGCGCGGGCTTGAGCTTGCAATGGTTCCGCAATCGATTTGCGCCGGACGTGGCATACGACGATCTAACGGCCGATGCGACTCTGTCGCCGGCCGGTTCGCATGGCTTGTTTTGGCTGCCGTACCTCATGGGAGAGCGCACGCCGCACTTGGATGCGAGTGCGCGCGCGGCCTGGGTTGGCCTCACGGCGCGCCACCAAAGGGCGGATTTGATCCGTGCTTTGTTGGAAGGAGTCTGCTACAGCCAGAAAGACGGTTTGGAAATCATCAACGCTTTGGGCGCGAAGCCAAAGCAGGTGCGTTTATCCGGCGGCGGCGCCAAGAGCCCGTTCTGGCATCAGCTCTTCGCCGATATCTTTGAGCAAGACATAGCGACTCTCGAAACGCAGGAAGGGTCTGCCTATGGCGCAGCATTGCTGGCGATGGTGGGAACCGAAGAGTTTGCCGGCGCCGCCGAGGTTTGCCGAGCGGCAGTGAAAGAAGTGGAAGTCAAGAAGCCAGATGCGCGGGCCGCGGAATTCTATGCCAAGCGCTACCAGGTTTATTGTTCGCTGTATCCCTCTTTAAAACAGGCGTTTCACAGCATTGGCGAGTTGGATGGGTGAAGGCGCGTTCCGCTATTGTGATGTAGCGCTGCCGGTTCCACTGGACAGGCTCTTCACATATGAGCTGCCGATCACTCTCCGTCATCGCGTGCAACCCGGCTGCCGGGTGGTAGCTCCTTTAGGCACTCGCAAGCTCACGGGCTACGTCTTGCGGGTACATGACGATGCAGCGGCCAGCCACAACTTGCGCGAAGTGTTTAGCTTGACGGATGAAGAGCCGGTGCTGGACGGCGATCTTCTTGGACTGGCGCAATGGATTGCCGAATATTACTGTGCACCGGTTGGCGAAGTGCTCAAGGGCATGCTGCCTTTAGGCGGTGAAACGCGGCGATCGACGCAATATGCTTTGACCGATTCCGGGCGGCAAGTGGCGCGGCAATTGGTGATCCGCCCGGAGAGCGACGCGGCGTTGCGCCTGCTGGCGATGCTCGAAGAACGTCCGCGAACGGCCACCCAATTGACGGTGAAAATTCCCAATGCGCGCACGCTTTTGCGCGGTTTGCTGCAGCGCGCTTGGGTGAGCGCGGAAGAGAAGGAAGAAGAGCGCGACCCCATGCGCGCGTCGGCCGAACGTTTGGAAGCCGAGTTTGTGCGGCGCGCGGACGAAGGCGTGAAGCTCAAGAAAGCCGAGCGCGAACTGCTGGCCTTCTTAGAATTGCATCCGGGTCCGCACAATTTGGGGGAGTTGGGAGAGAAGGTGAAACGCGCCAGTGAATCGGCGCGCGCGCTGGCCAAGCGCGCATTGATTAAGCTGGAGATCTTCGGCGTGCGCCCGCCTTCGGGATACGAGCGGCCCAAGCCGGTGTTGAACGCCTTTCAGGAAACAGCCTTTCAGAGCATCGACGGCGCACTTCAGAAAGGCGAATTCAAAACATTTTTGCTCCAGGGCGTGACGGGGTCGGGCAAGACAGAAGTCTATTTACGAAGCATTGAAGCGGCGCTGGCAATAGGCAAGAACGCTCTGCTGCTGGTGCCGGAGATTGCTTTAACCCCTGCTGTCGCCGGGCAGTTTTTTCACCGTTTCGGCAAACAAGTGGCTATCTTGCATTCCGCGTTCGGCGATGCGGAACGCGCCGACCAATGGCGTCGTATCCAGCGGGGCCAGGCGCGCGTGGTGGTTGGTACGCGATCCGGTGTGTTTGCACCGGTGCAGAATTTGGGCCTCGTGATTATTGACGAAGAGCACGACGGCAGCTACAAGCAACAGGAAACGCCGCGCTACCATGGCCGCGACGTAGCGCTGGTGCGGGCGCGCAATGCCAGGGCGGTGGCGGTGCTTGGTTCGGCTACGCCGGCTGTCGAGACGCGCTACAACGCCGATCAAGACAAGTACGAAATGCTGCGCCTGCCGGAACGGATTGCGCAGCGTCCCATGCCGGAAGTGGAGATTGTGGACATGCGCGTGGAGTTTTTGGAGACAAAGCGGCAGGCTACATTTTCCCGCAGCTTGATGAACGAAATCGCCAAACGGCTGGCGCAGCAGGAGCAGACCATGCTGCTGTTGAACCGCCGCGGCTTTTCAAGTTTCATGGTTTGCCGCAAATGCGGCGACCGCATGATGTGCGAAAACTGCTCGATTGTGCTGACCTATCACCGCAGCGAACGGCGGATGCTGTGCCATATGTGCGGCTTCGCGGCCAAAGTACCCACGGTTTGCCCAAAGTGCGCTAGCGATCAGATTCAGTTTTTGGGGACAGGCTCCGAACGCGTCGAGACTGAATTGCACGAGTTTCTGCCAAAGGCACGCATTGCGCGCTTGGATCGGGACAGCGCGGGCGCTAAGGGAGCGTTCGAAAATATTCTGAGCGATTTTCGCGGCGGCGTGATCGACATTCTGGTAGGCACGCAGATGATTGCCAAGGGCCATGACATTCCGAACGTGACGCTGGTGGGGATCGTGCTGGCCGATATTGGGCTAAGCATTCCCGATTTCCGCGCGGCGGAGCGGACGTTTCAGCTTCTAACGCAAGCGGCCGGGCGTGCGGGACGCGGCGATACGCCGGGACGCGTGGTGATTCAGACGCTGAATCCCGATCATTACGCCATCCGTTTCGCGGCAGAGCAGGATTACGAAGGCTTTTATCGGAAGGAAATCGAGTTTCGCAAATGGCTGCGCTACCCGCCTTTCGCGGCGTTCGCAAATGTGATTGTTCGTGCCGATAAACAAGAGGAAGCGCTGCGCATGGCTACTGAGCTGGGCTATTTGCTCGACCCGCAACCGGAAGGCATTCGCGTGCTGGGACCGGCTGAGGCACCAGTGCTGAAGGTGAAGAGCGAGTTCCGCTATCAAATCCTGTTGAAGGCCGCACGCCGCAGCGTGTTGCGCGAGGTTTTGCAGAAGCTGCGGGCGTTTGCCGAGAAGGATAAATGGAAGGCGACGGCGCTAGTGATTGATGTGGATCCGATCAGCCTGATGTAGCGCGGCGATGTTAAGCTAAGAGGATACGGCGGCTGTAGCTCAGTCGGTAGTAGCGCCAGATTGTGGTTCTGGATGTCGTGGGTTCAAATCCCACCAGCCGCCCCAGCCTTTAGGAAGAGTTCGGGCTGCCCGCCAAAGCTGAAGAGTTGCCATGACGGTTGCCATCAAAAACAACAATAAGACTCCGCTCGTCGTACCGGCTTCCGTGAGGCGCAAGGCGGGTTTTAAGAGCGGCCAGGAAATTGAATTCAGGGCATCCGGCGGTGTGATCACCATCTTGCCGAGGCTGCAGAACGCGGATGACGAGTACACTACCGAACAGCGCCGAGTAATCGACGCCAAGCTTGACGCCGCCGAAAAAGGCCCGTTCCAAGGTCCTTTTAAGAATGCCGACGACATGATCGCTTACGTGAAGGGCACATTAAAGAAGCGCGCTGAGATCAAAAAATCAAAGCGCGTTCGATGAAGGTTGTTCTCAGTGACGCGGTAATCGATTCGCTTGAGGATGCTCCTCCAGCCGTCCGAAAGGATTTTTCAAGCAGATCAAATTTCTTGAGAGGGATCTACATCATCCGTCGCTCCGAGCCAAGAAATATGACGAGGCGAAAGACCGTTGGCAGGCGCGGGTGAATAAGGACTGGCGTTTTTATTTCAAGATCAGTGATGACTCCTACTGTAACGGGCCGCAATCTTTCCTTCCTTAGCGGCTCATTTCCCTCACATTAATTTCTGCACGGACGGGCAGGATCGAGACCGAAACCGCGAAGCAACCGTGACGATAGCAGTAGG